>Ga0210120_1000169_pt1 | contig 14986 bp, 15 predicted proteins | sample Goodyear_PhragA__FD_184868 | JGI IMG/M metagenome (GOLD analysis project Ga0210120, IMG submission 184868) | Wetland microbial communities from San Francisco Bay, California, USA, that impact long-term carbon sequestration - Goodyear_PhragA_D2... | ecosystem: Environmental > Aquatic > Marine >... | reverse complement strand
GCGGGCAGGAGAACGCATTGCTAAAGAACTCCTAAGCTATCCGGATATCGGGCTAGGTCTCAACCTCGACTAGAGGTCGAGGCGAATTTGACCCGAAATGGCAATTGACCCCTTGCACACCGTTGACCCACGGCTATACTCGCCGCCCACATGCCCACTCCAGTCAAGACCTCCGCCGCGGCCCCCGAGAGGTCACTGGACCAGCGCATGGACGCGCTAAAGCGCGCCAACCACATTCGCACCGAACGGGCCCGGTTGAAGAAGGACCTGAAAGCCAGCAAGGCGAGCATCCACGCGCTGCTGCTGGACCCGCCCGACTACGTGATGACCGCCAAGGTCTTCGACATGCTGCTGGCCGTTCCAAAGTACGGCCGCGTGAAGACCAACCGCATTCTCAACCAGTGCCGGATCTCCCCCTCGAAGACGATCGGGGGCCTCTCGGAGCGCCAGCGCGCCGAGCTGGTCGGCCAGCCGCCGAGATCCCGGAATCGATGGGGCCATCGCGGCCCCGCGCCAGCCGACGGGACGCGAACGCACCCATCCGGTTCGAAATCGTCCCGTCAGCGCCCTGTCGTCCGTCGGTCGCCCGGGTTTCCACTACGCTCGCTCAGTCGATCGCGCGGCGTTCAGTCCGGCCCGGCCCTCAAGGTTCTCGCTCCGAAACAGCAATGTCGAAAGTCTTTGTCATCACGGGCCCTTCGGGGGTGGGCAAGGGGACGCTGATCGCCGAGCTGCTGCAGCGCGTGCCCGGGCTCGAGCTGTCGATCTCGGCGACGACCCGCAGCCCCCGCGAGGGTGAGGTCGACGGGCGCGACTACCACTTCCTGACCCGCGAGGATTTCGACCGCCGCGCTGAACGGCGGGAGTTCCTCGAGTTCGCCACCTACAGCGGCAACCGCTACGGGACGCTGCGCGCTGAGGTGGCCGATCAGCTCGCCGCGGGGCGCTCGGTCGTGCTCGAGATCGAGGTGCAGGGGGCGCGCCAGGTGCGCGCCGCGATGCCCGAATCGGTCCAGGTCTTCATCGCGCCGCCGGCCCCCGCCGTGCTCCGCGAGCGCCTCGAGTCGCGCGGCGCAGACGACGCGGAGGCGATCGACACGCGCCTCGACACGGCCGAACTGGAGCTTGCCGCTCAGGACGAGTTCGACCACCGGGTCGTCAACGACGATCTGGTGCAGGCGGCGGACGAGCTGGCAGGGATTGTGCGCACCGAGCTCGACATGCCACTACACTCCGATGCCGAATGATCAAGCCACGCGTCGACAAACTTCTCGATCACGCCGACTCGCACTACGCCGCGGTCGTCGTGGCGGCGAAGCGAGCCCGCCAGATCAACAGCTACTTCCACAACATCGGCGAGGGCAGCTTCGGCGAATACCCGCCGCCGATGGTCGAGGTCCACGGCGAGAGGAACTACCTCTCGATGGCGCTGGAGGAGCTTGCCGAGGGCAAGCTCAAGTACGAGTACCGCGCCTGAGCGCCATCCGGCAGACCGCACCCAGGAGGAACCGATGGCCAGAATCCTGCTCGGCGTAAGCGGCGGGATCGCCGCCTACAAGTCGCTGGAGCTGGCGCGTCTGGCGACCGTCGCGGGCCATGGGGTGCGCGTCGTAATGACGGAGTCCGCCAGCCGTTTCGTCGGCGCCGCCTCCTTCGAGGGCATCACGGGCGCGCCGGTGCTCAGCTCCGAGTTCGAGCGCGACCCGATGCGAGGGGCCTTCCCCGGCGACCCCCAGCCCGAGCACGACCCGATCGGCCATCTCGAGGTGGCGGCCAACTGCGACGCCTACCTGATTGCCCCCGCCTCCGCCAACACCCTGGCCAAGCTGGCCGCCGGACTCGCGGACTCGATGCTCACCACCTCCTTCCTCGCCTGCACCGCCCCCCGCCTGGTAGCCCCGGCGATGAACGGCCGGATGTACGCGGACGCCGCAACCCAGGCGAACCTGGCGACGCTGCGTGAGCGCGGCGTCACGGCGATCGATCCCGACGAGGGGGCGCTCGCCTCGCGCGGGGAGTTCGGGGTCGGGAGGCTCCCCGACCCGGCGCGGCTGCTGGAGCGCCTCGAGGCGGTGCTGCCCACCGGAAGCCGCCCCTGGGACGGCCTGCGGGTGCTCGTCACCGCCGGCGGCACGCGGGAGCCGATCGACCCGGTGCGGTTCCTCGGCAACCGCTCGAGCGGGCGCATGGGCTTCGCACTGGCCGCGGCCGCGGCCCGCCGGGGCGCGGAGGTGACTCTGGTCGCGGCAAACGTCTCGCTGCCAACGCCGGCGGGCACGCGCCGCATCGACGTCGAGACCGCCGCTCAGCTCGGCGAGGCATGCCACTCCGAGTTCCCATCCAGCCAGCTGCTCCTGATGGCCGCGGCACCCGCCGACTTTCGCGCCGGCGAGGTGTCGGGCGACAAGCTGAAGCGCGAGGGCCCGCTGGACCTGCAGCTGGAGCCCACCGAGGACATCCTCTCGGGGCTCGCCGCAAACCGCGGCGCCGAACAGCTCGTCGTCGGCTTCGCGGCGGAGCACGGAGAGGGAGGCGCGGAGCGCGCCCGCAAGAAGCTTGCCGCCAAGAACGCCGACCTGATCGTCCTCAACGACATCGCGGACCCCGCGATCGGGTTCGAGAGCGAGCACAACGCGGTGACGCTGATCGACGCAGCGGGGGAGGCCGATCTCGAGCTCGCTCCAAAGGAGACGATCGCCGAGCAGATCCTCGACAGGGTGGACCGGCTGCGCAGCGACAGCAAGCTTCGCGACGGCTGATCCGGCGCGGCGGGCGGGCTATACTCAGCGTAAGCTTTTCCGCGTACAATCCCGTCGAGAAGTGGGCCTGGCCCACTTTTTTTTCGCTCCGAAATGGCCATCGCAGACCTCCAAAACGACATCCAGCAGCAGCTCCGCGAGCTCGATTCGCAGCTGGACCTGGTGGCGCTCGAGCGCCCCGGGTCCGAAACGCTGCGCCTCTTCATCGACCACCCCGAGGGGGTCGACCTGGCCCTCTGCGAACGGGTCACCAGGCACCTGAGCGACCTGCGGGACGAATTCTCGCTTGAGGTCTCCTCGCCGGGCCCCAAGCACCGCCGCCAGGAACACCTTTCCGAGACAGCCAAGGAGCAGCCGTGAGCAAGGAGATCGTCGAAGCAATCAAGGCGCTCGAGCAGGAGAAGGGGATCGCCGCCGACACGCTGATGGACGCGCTCGCCGACGCCCTGCTCTCCGCCTACAAGAAGACGCCGGGGGCGGCGAAATACGCCCGCGTCGACCTCGACCACGAGACCGGCGACTTCCGCGTGTTCGAGCTGATCCTGCCGCCGGACCTCGAGGAGAAGCTCCTCGCGGAGGCGGCGGAGGCGCAGGAGGAGGAGCGGGAGATAGACCCCGAGACCGGCGAGCTGCGCGAGCCCGAGGAGCCCGAGCTCGATCCGGAGATGATCGCCCCCTACGAGGACCAGATCAGCACCCGCGACGTCACCCCCGACGACTTCGGGCGGATCGCCGCCCAGACCGCCAAGCAGGTGATCCTGCAGCGGATCCGCGAGGCGGAACGGATGATGATGTTCGACGAGTACCAGGACCGCGTCGGGGAGCTGATCACGGGAATCATCCAGCAGTCCGACAAGCGCTACACGCTGGTCCAGCTGCGCGAGCGGGTCGAGGCGCTGCTGCCCAAGTCCGAGCAGGTCTACAACGAGCGCTACGACCACGGCATGCGGGTCAAGGCCGTGATCACCGACGTGTCCGACTCGACCAAGGGCCCGGCAATCGTCGTCTCGCGGCGCAGCTCCGAGCTGATCAAGAAGCTGTTCGAATTGGAGGTCCCCGAGATCGCCGACAATCTGGTCGAGATCGTCGGCGTCGCGCGCGAGCCCGGCTACCGCTCGAAGATCGCCGTGATCTCGCATGCCGACGGCGTCGACCCGGTCGGCGCCTGCGTCGGGCCGCGCGGCTCCCGGGTCCGGATGGTCGTCTCGGAGCTGCGCGGAGAGAAGATCGACATCATCCCCCACAACGACGAGCCGGCCCGCTTCGTCGCCAAGGCGCTCTCACCCGCCAGGGTCCGCGAGGTGATCGTCGACGACGAGGAACGGCAGGCGACCGTGATCGTCCCCGACGACCAGCTCTCGCTGGCGATCGGCCGCGACGGCCAGAACGCGCGCCTCGCGGCGCGGCTGACGGGCTGGCGGGTCGACATCAAGTCCGAGACCGCGTTCTCCGAGGACGACCAGGAGGTCGAATACGAGGGAGAAGAGCCCTCCGACGGCCACTGCATGGCCGTCCTCTCGAACGGCCGCCGCTGTCCGAACGCCGCCGTCGGCGAGATCTCCTACTGCGGCCTTCCCCAGCACCAGGCCCTGAGTCGGTTCGCGACGAACCAGATCGCGGTCCTCAACCCGCTCGCCGAGGCGGAGGTGGCGATCCTCGCCGATCCCGACGCCGACGCCGGCCAGGTTGCCCCGATTGTCGAGCGCGCCGAAGCCGAGTTCGAGGAGCCGGAGGCCGAGGAGCCCGCGGCAGATGAGCCTGAGGCCGAGGAGGCCGCGGCGGAGGAGCCCGCTGTAGAGGAGATGGAGGCTGAGGCCGAGCCTGTCGAGGCCGCGGAGTCCGACAACGGAGGGGAGCCCGAGCCTGTCGAGGCGGAGGCCGCCGACGAGAGCGCGGCTGAGGAGGAGCCCGCCGCAGATGAACCTGAGGGTGAGGAGGCCGCGGCGGAGGACGAAGAGGCCGAGGTCGAGCCAGAGACTGTGGTCGAGGAGGCTGAGTAGGGGCTAGTGGCAAAGAAGCGTGTCCACGAGATAGCCAAGGCGCAGGGCGTCGCCAGCAAAGAGCTGCTGGCCGCGCTCAAGGCGGCCGGAATCGAAGCGAAAGCCGCGGCCTCGAGCGTCGAGGAGGCGGAGGCGCTGACTGCGCTCTCCGCGGCAAAAGGCGGCGGCGGGGCGGCGACAGCCACCAAGGCGAAGGGCGACGGAAAGCCGGCCGCCGCGCCCGAGGCGCAGGCGAAGTCCCCGGCGCCGGCCAAACCGGCAGGCAAAGCTGAACCCGCGAAGGCCCCGGCCGCGAAGAAACCGGCTCCGGCGGCAAAGAAACCCGGCGGGTCGACGAAGAAACGGCGCGTGGTAATCGACTCGCAGGCCGCGCGGCGCGACCAGATGGGCGGGCCTCCGCCGCAGCGCCCACCGCGCCGGCGTGGCGGACGCCGCCGCCGCCCGCTGCTCGAGGAGCCGCCCGCCAAGGTCGAAGGGCCGACTGAGCAGGTGGCGACCAAGGTCAACTCGGGAGTCACCGTAAGAGAGGTGGCCGAAGTGCTCGGGCTTGGCAGCGCCGAGGTGATTAAGAAGCTGATGACGATGGGGGAGATGGCGACCCTCACGCAGACGCTCAGCGACGACTCGGTGAAGGCGATCGCCGAGGAGTACGACCGCAAGATCGAGATCGTCACGGCCGCCGAGGAGGAGCCCGAGGCCCCGGAGTTCGAGGACGCCGAGGAGAGCCTCTCCTCGCGCCCGCCGGTGGTCACGATCATGGGTCACGTCGACCACGGCAAGACCTCGCTGCTCGACGCGATCCGAGAGACGGAGGTCGCGGCGGGCGAGGCCGGCGGGATCACGCAGCACATCGGCGCCTACCAGGTCCACCACGATCGCAAGACGATCACCTTCCTAGACACGCCCGGCCACGCCGCCTTCACGGCGATGCGGGCGAGGGGCGCTCGGGTCACTGACATCGCGGTCGTCGTGGTGGCCGCCGACGACGGCGTCATGCCGCAGACCAAGGAGGCGATCGACCACGCTCGCGCCGCCGACGTCCCGATCCTGATCGCGGTCAACAAGATCGACAAGGAGGGCGCCCAGCCGGACCGCGTTCGCAACGAGCTGGCAGCCGACGACCTGACCCCGGAGGCCTGGGGCGGCGAGACCGTCTACTGCGACGTCTCCGCCAAGACCCACGAAGGCCTCGACAACCTGCTCGACATGATCCTCCTCGTGTCCGACCTCGAGGAGCTGGCGGCCAACCCCGATGCCCCCGCCTCGGGCAACGTGATCGAGTCCCAGCTGGACCCGGGACGGGGCCCCGTCGTCACCATCCTGGTGCAGCGCGGCACGCTCAAGGTCGGCGACGCGCTGGTGGCCGGCTCGCAGTGGGGCAAGGTGCGGGCGATGCACGACTTCACCATGGAGCGCGTTGAGAGCGCCGGGCCGGGCATGCCGGTCGAGGTGCTCGGCTTCGACGGCGTCTGCGAGGCAGGGGAGTTCGTGCAGACGGTCGAGAACGACCGGCGCGCGCGCCAGCTCGCGCAGGAGCGCGCCACCCGGCTCAAGACCGAGGCGCTGGCCCGCCGCCAGGCACGCAAGGTCAGCCTCGAGGAGGTCTTCTCGCGGGCCCAGGAAGGCGACATCAAGGAGCTCAACATCGTCCTCAAGGCGGACGTCGCGGGCTCGCTCGAGGCGCTGCAGGACGAGATCGCCAAAGTCCCCCAGGAACGGGTCAGCATCAACATCATCCACTCCCAGACCGGCGGCATCAACGAGTCCGACGTGATGCTCGCCTCGGCTTCGAACGCAATCGTCATCGGCTTCAACGTCCGTCCCCTGGCCGACGCCCGGCGCGCCGGCGAGCGCGAGGGGGTCGACATCCGCACCTACTCGGTCATCTACAAAATCACCGAGGACCTCCGCAACGCGATGGAGGGCCTGCTGGAGGCGGTCGAGGTCGAGGAGGCGGTCGGCGAGGCGGAGGTCAAACAGACCTTCAAGGCGTCCAAAGTCGGCCGTATTGCGGGCTGCCTCGTCACCGAGGGCAAGGTCACCCGCGACGGCAGCGTCCGCCTCGTTCGCGAGGGGACCGTCGTCTGGACCGGCAAGATCGGCTCGCTGCGGCGCTTCAAAGAGAACGTGCAGGAGGTCGAGGACGGCCAGGAGTGCGGTGTCGTGCTCGAGGGCTACGCCGACATCAAGGAGGGCGACGTTCTTGAGCTCTTCAAGACCAAACAGGTCGAGCAGACCCTGGAGTGAGTGGCTAGTGACCCGAGTCATAAATTCGCGGCCGCCTTGCGGCGTCTCGCGAAGCTGCTCCCGAATTTATGACTCGGGTCACTAGAGGACGACCCCCACGCACGCCTGGCGGCGCCGCACACACTTCACGGGGCGTCGTCCTCGGTCATTCGAATGGCGCTGCCATTCGATCTCTCTGCGTGCTACCCCCGCCCGGCCGGGCAGGCGCCGGCCGCACATGCGGGCCCTCGTCCAGCCACTAAGATGGCCGCTCCTCGCATGCGCCGCATCAACGAGGTGCTTCGCGAGGTGATCGGCTCGACCATTGCCACTGATTTGAGCGACCCTCGCATTGGATTCGTCACCGTGACGTCGGTTGAAACAAGCCCAGACCTGCACACCGCCAAGGTGCACGTAAGCGTTCTCGGCGACGAGGAGGCGCGGGAGGCGACGCTTGCGGGCCTGCGCTCCTCCCACGGCGTGATCCAGTCGAAGATCGCGGCGGAGACCCGGATGAAGCGAACCCCGACCCTCAGCTTCCACTACGACGTGACCGTGGAGCAGGGAATGAGGATCTCCCGCCTACTGGACGACCAGCAATGAGCCTGGCGACCGGCGTCGCCGAGGCGGCGGCCGAGCAGGTGGTCAAGGAGATCCGCTCCCGCGACCGCTTCCTGTTGACCGCTCACGAGGGCCCGGACGGCGACGCGCTCGGCTCGCTGCTCGGCATGCACCGGCTGCTGGTCCAGCTCGGCAAGGACTCCGTCATGTTCATGGCCGCGAAGGAGTTCCCGCTGCCGGTCGAGTACCGCTTCCTGCCCCTCGAGGAGGTCTTCCACGAGCCGCCCGCCGACATGTCCGACCGGGCGGTCGTGTTCCTGGACTGCGGCAACATCAACCGGATGCCGGTCGACTTCCTGACCGAGGGAAGCCTCGTCATCAACATCGACCACCACCACGACAACACGATGTTCGGCGACGTCAACCTGGTGGACGTCGGCGCCTCGTGCACGGCGGAGATCGTCTACGAGCTGGCGGACATGCTCGGGGCGAACATGACGCAGGAGATCGCCTGCGCGCTCTACGTGGGCCTGGTCACCGACACCGGCAAATTCATGTACGAGAACACCAATGCGCACACCCACGAAATCGCGCAGGCGCTGATCGAGACGGGGGTCGCGGTCGACGACACCTACCGGCGCCTCTACGAGCACGTTCCGCTCGAGAAGCTGAAATTGCTCGCGCGGGCGCTCAACGGCATCAAGAGCCACTGCGACGGGGCACTGGTGCTGGCCAACATCACCGCGGAGGACTACGAAGCGAGCGGGGCCGACGCGGAGATGACCGAGGGGATCATCGATCACCTGCGCTCGGTCGAGGGGGCCAAGGTCGCGGCGCTGATCCGCGATCTCGGCGACCGCGGCAGAGACGCCCGCAAGGTCAGCCTGCGCAGCAGTGGCGGCGAGGTCGACGTCTCGGCGATCGCGCGCGATCACGGGGGAGGGGGGCACAGGCGGGCCGCGGGGTTCTCCACCGACCTTCCGATCGACGACGTGGTCAGCTTCCTCTGTGGCGAGGTCCGCTCCCAGCTGGGCCACTGACCGTGGCGGAGAGCGTCGAGGGCACCGTGCTGCTCTGTGACAAGCCCGCCGGAATGACCTCACACGACGTTGTCCTCGCGGTGCGCCGCGAGCGGGGCTGCAAGGCGGGGCATGCCGGAACCCTCGATCCCTTCGCGACCGGCCTGCTGTTGGTCCTGCTCGGGCGCGCCACCCGGCTGCAGCGCTTCCTCACATCCCTGCCCAAGACCTACGTCGCCACGGCCCGGCTGGGCTGGCGCTCCACCACCGGAGACCCCGACGGCGAGCTGACCGAGACCGGCCGGGCCCCCGACTCCCTGCAGCTGCCCACCGGAACGGTCCGCCAGCGGGTGCCGATGACCTCGGCGGTGCGGGTGGGCGGTGAACGGCTCTACCGCCGGGCGCACCGGGGCGAAACGATCGAGACCCCGGTCCGCGAGGTCAGCGTGCACCGAGCCAACCTGTTGGATTCCGACGCGGTGAGCGCCACCTACGAGATCGAATGCTCAGCGGGAACCTACGTGCGCACTCTGATCGAGACCCTCCCGGACGCCTACTGCTCGGCGCTGCGGCGGACTGCGATCGGCCCCTTCGGGGTCGAGGACGCCGGCGAGGAGCTCGGCGTCGAGCGGGTCTCACAGCTGGTCCCGGCGGTGGAGGAGGCGCTGCGCTGATGGCCAACATCAAGGTCACCAAGCTGCCCGACGCCGAGCCGCACCCGCGCCACGTCGCGATCGGGACGTTCGACGGCGTCCACCGCGGCCACCAGGTGGTGATCGACGAGGCCGACACCGTCCTCACCTTCGAGCCGCACCCGCTGGCGATCCTGCACCCCGCCGCGCTGCCCAAGATGATCATGCCCTTCGAGGTCAAGCGGGACGTGATCGAGGGGCTGGGCGTGGGCGAGCTGGTGGTCATCCCCTTCGACCGCAAGTTCGCCGAACTGCCGGCCGAGGGCTTCATCGAGCACGTCTTGATCGAACGCCTCGGGGCCGAGCGGGTCTCGGTGGGGGAGAACTTCCGCTTCGGCGCCAAGGCGCAGGGGGACCCGAGGATGCTCGCGTCGCGCTCGGAGTTCGAGACGCGCGTCGTGGCGCTGGTCGAGGTCGACGGCGAGACCGTGTCCTCAACCCGGATCAGGGCGCTGATCGCGGCCGGTGACATGGAGGGCGCGCGCCACTGCCTCGGGGCTCCCTTCATGGTCGAGGGCACGGTGGTCGGCGGGGACCAGCGCGGCCGCGAGCTTGGCTTTCCGACCGCGAACATCGTTCCCGACGACCGGCTGGCCATCCCCGGGCACGGCGTCTACGCAGCCTTTGCGAACGGCGTTCCCGCCGCCGTCAACGTCGGCGTGCGGCCGACCTTCGACACCGGCCGGGGGGTCCTGATCGAGAGCTACCTGATCGACCACGAGGAGGACCTCTACGGCTCGACCCTGCGGGTGGCCTTCGTCAAGCGCCTGCGCGGCGAGCGGCGCTTCTCGAGCGTCGAGGAGCTTGTCGCCCAGATGCGGACGGACGTCGAGGATGCGAGGCAGGTCTGTGCTAGCTTCACCGACGTCTGATGAGTCTCGCCAAGGAGAAGAAGACAGAGCTGATCGGCAAGTACGGGCGCTCGAACGGCGACACCGGCTCCGCCGAGGTCCAGGTCGCGCTGATGACCGCGCGGATCAACGAGCTCACCGAGCACCTTCGCGGGCACGTCAAGGACCACCACTCGCGTCGCGGCCTGCTGATGCTGGTCGGCAAGCGTCGCCGAATGCTGCGCTACCTCGAGCGGACCGACGTCGAGCGCTACCGCTCGCTGGTCGGCGACCTCGGCCTGCGCCGCTAGCGCTTCGCCCAGGGCCGCCGCGGTCGCCAGCCGGCGACCGCTAGACGTTCAGCGGATTGACCACCCATTGGGTGGTCAACTGCAGCCCACGTCAGCTGAACCTGGTTTTCGAGGTCGAGGTTGCCGTGCCGCACGGGTCGCGCCTGGGAACTCGCGACATTGCATCCGAACTTCTGATTCAGGACGTTGGAGGCGTCGTCGCACGGGCCACGTCACCCGGCCGCCGGCCCTGTAGTCTCCCCGGGACAGAGAACGAGAGTTCTGAAAGCAAATGGGCCGCCAACCGGGCGGCCGGAGGTAAGACAACCAAATGAGTATGTTTGACGTTAGCCGCGTTTCGGTGGATGTCGGGGATAGCCAGATCTCCTTCGAGACGGGCAAGCTCGCCAAGCAGGCGAGTGGCGCCGTGGTCGTGGATTCAGGGGAAACGATGGTGCTGTGCACCGCGACGATGGGCAGCCTGCGGGACGTGGACTTCCTGCCGCTCACCGTCGATGTCGAGGAGCGGATGTACGCCGCCGGGAAGATCCCCGGCTCGTTCTTCCGCCGCGAGGGTCGCTCCGGAGAGAAGGCAACGCTGACCGCGCGCATGATCGACCGGCCGATCCGCCCCCTCTTCCCGAAGGGCTGGCACCACGAGACCCAGATCGTCGCCACACCGCTTTCCGTGGACCATGTCCACCCCTACGACATCCTCGCGATGAACGGCGCCTCCGCGGCGCTCGCCATCTCGCCAATCCCCGTCGCCGCCCACGTCGGCGCGGTGCGGATCGGCAAACTCGAGGGCGATTTCGTCATCAATCCTCCCGAGGAGACCCTCGAGGAGCTGGAACTGGACCTGATCGTCGCCGGCACCGACGAGGCGATACTGATGGTCGAGGCGGGCGCCGACGGCGTCAGCGAGGCTGAGATCCTCGACGCGCTCGACATCGCCCACTCGGAGATCAAGAAGCTCTGCGCCGGGATGCAGGAGCTCGCCGAGAAGGTGGGCAAGGAGAAGATCGAGGTCGAGGCGCCGCAGGTCGACGAGGGCCTGGTCGAGGAGATTCGCGCCTCGCACGGGACGAAGATCGACGAGGCGACCTCGATCGAGGGCAAGCTGGAGCGCCAGGATGCCTCGACGGCGGTCAAGACCGCCGTGCTGGAGCAGTACGCGCCAGAGGCCGAGGACGGCGAGGACAGCGCCGACCGGCGAGCCGAGGTATCCGCCGCCTTCTCGAAGCTCGAGAAGGCGATCATCCGCAAGCGCATCGCGGTCGACAAGAAGCGGCCCGACGGCCGCGCGCAGGACGAGATCCGGCCGATCGAGTGCGAGGTCGACATCTCCCCACGGGTGCACGGCTCGGCGCTCTTCACGCGCGGCGAGACGCAGATCCTCTCCAACGTCGCCCTCGGCACGACGCGCATGGACATGCGCCTCGACACGCTCGGCCTGGCGACCACGAAGCGGTTCTGGCACCACTACAACTTCCCGCCCTTCTCGGTCGGGGAAGCCGGATTCATGCGCGGCCCCAAGCGCCGCGACATCGGCCACGGTGCACTCGCCGAGCGCGCACTGGCGCCGACGATCCCCGGCGAAGAGGACTTCCCGTACGTGCTCAGGGTCGTCTCCGAGACGCTCGAGTCAAACGGCTCCTCCTCGATGGGATCGGTCTGCGCCTCCTCGATGGCGCTGCAGGCGGCAGGTGTGCCGGTCTCGGCACCGGTCGCCGGCGTCGCGATGGGGCTGATCAAGGAGGGCGACGACTACATCGTCCTCACCGACATCGCCGGCGTCGAGGACCACCTCGGCGACATGGACTTCAAGGTCGCCGGCACCGCGGAGGGGATCACCGCGCTGCAGATGGACATCAAGATCACCGGCGTCACCTTCGAGATCCTCACCGACGCGCTCGAGCAGGCCAACAAAGGCCGCCAGTTCATCCTCGGCAAGATGGCCGAGGCGATCGACGGCCCGCGCGAGATGCTCTCCCAGCACGCGCCGCGAATCGAAGCGATCAAGATCGACCCCGAGAAGATCGGGGCCGTGATCGGCAAGGGCGGCGAAACGATCCGCGCCCTGTGCGAGGAGTTCGAAGCGGAGATCGACGTGGAAGACGACGGCACCGTGCGGATCTACGCGCCGACCGGCGACCTCGTCGAAGCCTGCGTTGCCCGGATCGAGTCGATGACCAAGGAGGCCGAGGTGGGCGACCGCTACGACGCCGCCAAAGTGGTCAAGACGACGACGTTCGGAGCCTTCGTCGAGCTGGTCAAGGGCACCGATGGGCTGCTTCACATCTCGAACGTCAAACCGGGTGAGCGTGTGGACACCGTCGATGACGTCCTCAGCGCCGGCGACCAGATCGACGTCACGGTGGTCGAGGTCGACCGGGAGCGGGGCCGCATCGGCCTGCGCCTCTCCGACGACCCGTCGATTGCCGGCAAAAGCGCCGAGGAGCTGACCGCGGTCGGCACCGGCGATCCGGGGTCCCGCCGCAACGGCGGCGATCGCGGCGATCGCGGTGGACGGCGAGGCGGCCGCCGGCGCGACCGCGAGCGCCGCCCCTAGAGGCAGGCCTTGAGCGGCGCGAGTCTCACCTCGCTCGGCTCGGGCGTCCGAGTCGTGACCGAGGAGGTTCCCTCGGTCCGATCCGTGGCACTCGGGCTCTGGGTCCGCACCGGCTCCCGTGACGAGACGCCGGCCCAGGCCGGCGTCTCGCATTTCCTTGAGCATCTGCTCTTCAAGGGGACGGAGCGGTTCTCGGCGATCGAGATCTCCGAGCGCTTCGACGGCCTCGGCGCCGCGATCAACGCCGAGACCGGCAAGGAGACGACCCACCTGCACGCCCGCTTCCTCGACGAGCACACCGAGGAGGTGCTCGAGCTGCTGGCCGAAATGCTGCTTGCGCCCACCTACCCCGAAATCGACTCCGAGCGAGAGGTGGTCCTCGAGGAGATTGCGATGTATGAGGACGAGCCGCAGGACCGGGTGCACGACATCCTCGCCGGCGCCGTCTTCGGCCAGCACCCGCTCGGCAACCGCGTGCTCGGCGAGGCCGACGTCATCGCCTCGATCCCGGTGCCTGAGATCGAGGCCTACCACAGCCGGCGCTACATCGGGCCGAACATCGTGGTTGGCGCCGCCGGCCACCTCGACCACGACCGCATCGCCGCCCTCGCCGAGCGGCTCGTCTCGCCCCCCGCGAGCGGCGACGGCGACAGCCCGGCCGTGGATCTCGATCCCGAGGCGCGGCTGCGCTTCTACCCGAAGGACACCGAGCAGTACCACATCTGCTTCGGCGCGCCCGGCATCGTCCGCGCCGACGAGCGCCGCTACGCGCTCGCCCTCCTCGACGCGATCTTCGGCGGCTCGGTCTCCTCGCGGCTCTTCCGCGAGGTGCGCGAGAAGCGCGGCCTCGCCTATGCGGTCGGCTCCTACAGCGAGCAGTTCAGTGACTCCGGCGCGGTCGCCACGTACGTGGGCACCCGCGAGGAGAACGTCGAGGAGGCATGCGCGGTGATCGGCGCCGAGCTGGAGCGGCTGCGCTCGGAGCCCGTCTCAGACGAGGAGCTGACGCGCGGCAAGGAGAACGTCAAGGGCCGCCTCGTCCTCTCGTCGGAGTCGACGGCGGCGCGGATGACGAGGATCTCCCGCGCCACCCTCTTCGGGCTGCCGATCGACAGCCTCGATGAGATGCTTGCCAAGGTGGATGCCGTGACCGTCGACGACCTGACCGAGCTGGCGGGCGAGCTCTACGGGGCCGAGCACCTCTCGGCCGCCTGCATCGGGCGCGACGAGGGCCACTTCCGGGCGGCCGTGGCACCCGTCTCGGAGGGCCTGGTGGCGGCATGATCCGCGTCGCCGTCTCGGGCGCAGCCGGCCGCATGGGGCAGACGGTCTGCGCCGCGGTCGAGGGAGCCGAGGACATGGAGCTGACGGGAAGGGCCGATCCGGCTCTCGACGTCGACCTGGACGGCGTGCTCGGCGAGGCCGGCGTCGTGGTCGACTTCACGACGCCCGACACCGCCCTCGAGAACGCGAAGGCCTGCCTGGAGGCGGGCGTCCACGTCGTCCTCGGCACGACCGGGTTCGACCTCGAGGAGCTGCGCGGGGCCGTCGAGTCGGCGCCCGCCGGCGCCAACTGCTTCGTCGCCCCCAACTTCGCGATCGGCGCCGTGCTGCTCATGCAGGCCTCGCAGCTGATCGCCAAGCACATGCCCGAGTGCGAGATCGTCGAGCTGCACCACGACCGTAAGCTCGACGCCCCGTCGGGCACCGCAAAGAGAACGGCAGAATTGATCCGCGAGGCCGGTGGCAGCGTCCACGAGCCGATCCACTCGGTCCGCCTGCCCGGTCTGGTCGCCCACCAGGAGGTCATCTTCGGTGGGGAGGGGCAGACGCTGTCCCTGCGCCACGACTCGATTGACCGCAGCTCCTTCATGCCCGGTGTTCTGCTGGCCGTGCGTCGGGTGGCCGATCTTCCCGACCGCCTCACGGTCGGCCTCGAGAAGCTTCTGTAGACGGCCATCCAGGTACGCTGCGAACGATGACGGCAATCCGAGGCGTGGTCACGGCAATGGTTACACCCTTCGATGACAGCGGCGG
>Ga0210120_1000168_pt1 | contig 15059 bp, 15 predicted proteins | sample Goodyear_PhragA__FD_184868 | JGI IMG/M metagenome (GOLD analysis project Ga0210120, IMG submission 184868) | Wetland microbial communities from San Francisco Bay, California, USA, that impact long-term carbon sequestration - Goodyear_PhragA_D2... | ecosystem: Environmental > Aquatic > Marine >... | reverse complement strand
CGTGCCGCTCATGCCGCTGGTCGAAGTCGTGCGGGCGGTGACGACCGGGCGCGAGACCCTCGACCGGGCGATGGCCTTCGCGCGGCGGCTCGGGAAGGAGCCGATCGCCTCCCGCGACCGGTCGGGCTTCGTGGTGAATCGCCTGCTGGTTCCCTATCTGCTGGATGCTGTGCGCGCGCTCGAGCAAGGCGTGGCGGCGACGGCCGACATCGACCGTGGCATGCAGCTCGGCTGCGGCCACCCGATGGGCCCGCTCACGCTGCTGGACTTCATCGGGCTCGACACGGCTGTGCGCATCGCCGAGATCATGTTCGACGAATACCGTGAGCTGCGCTTCGCCCCGCCGCCGTTGTTGCGGCGGATGGTGGTGGCGGGCCTGTATGGCCGGAAATCGGGCCGGGGGTTTTATGATTATTCGCTCGACCCGCCCGCTCCCATCGATCTTGGACTCTGAGGAGACCCGATGCTCGGCTACGACTGGCCCCGGCTGCACGCCGCCCTGAACGACCTGCCCGCCGCCCTCCTGCTGGTGGCAGTGCTGTTCGACCTGGCGAGTGCGGTCACCCGCCGGGCCTCGCTCCGGACGGCGGGTTTCTGGACGCTCGTCGCGGGGGCGGCCGGCGCCGCGCTCGCGGTGGTGTCGGGACTAGAGGCGGAGGACCACATCGCCCACGGCGAAGCCGTGCACCGCGCCATGGAGACTCACGAGGAGCTGGCCCTGATCACCCTGGGCGTCTTCGTGGTGCTGGCGCTCTGGCGGATCGTGCGGGAGCGGCGGATGGGGAGCACCGAGCGGGCCGTGGTCCTGGCGGCTTCAGTCGGCGGCCTCATGGCGCTGCTCGCGACGGCCGTGTACGGCGGCAAGCTGGTCTTCGATCATGCGGCCGGCATTCCCACCGAAGTGCTCCAGGCCGAGATGCACGAGCGGGCGGAGGGGCATCACCACGATGGCGGCGAGGGCGAGGCCGCCGCGGACCCGGCCCCGGGCGCCGATTCGGCGGCGGTGGGTCCGGCCGCGACGGCAACCGATTCCGCCCCATCTGCCGGGCACACCCATGCGCCCGGCACGCCGCCGCACAAGGATTGACGTGATGCGCTGGAAGCGGCCGGCATCGGTGGGGATCGTCGCGGCGCTGGCGGCGTGCCAGCCGGCGACCACGCGGCCGCCGTTTCCTCCCGTGCCCGAGGCGGCAATCACCGAGATGCGTCTGCCCGCGGGCGAGGCCACCCGGCTCCTCGCCGAGGCATTCCAGGCGGATTCGATGCCCATGCAGCGGGTGGTGGTCAGAGATGGGTGGCTGGAGACCAGCTGGTTCGACGCACTGAGCGGCCGGCACACGGGCCGGCGGCCCATCGGTGTGTCCACCGTCCGCGTGCGCGCCTGGGCCGATCCGACCCATCCGGGGAGCAGCAAGGTGACGGTGGAGACCGTCTATCGCCCGCTCGCCGACCCGTCGCTCCCCGAGCGCGAGCTGGACAAGCAGGTGCCCCGCGATCACCCGGTTGCGATCAAGGTCCGCGCGGCGCTTCAGGACCTGGTGAAGCGATACGGCGGCCCGCCGGCACCGGTGGCCGCGCCGGCCGCGGGTGCGGAGGACGAGCAGGCGCCGGAGGCGCCGGGCGACGAACCACCTCAGGATGAGACGCCGGAGACCGCTTCTCCGTCACCCTGAGCGCTGCGAAGGGGCCATTACCCGACATGGCCCCCTTCACTGCGTTCAGGGTGACGACGGAGACGGAAAGGCGCGCCCGCACCTACACGACGTACGCCCGCACCCAGTCCTCCAGCTGCCCCATATCGACCAGCGCGTCCTTGCACGGTCCCGACGGCAGCGTCATCGTGAGGCCGAGCACCGGGATCTTCCCCGCCACGTCGTGCAACCCGCTCACCATGTCCCGCTCGCAGGCCACGGCCACCACCGCTCGCGGGCGCCGCTCCCGGATGACGCGCCGCGCCAGCTGACCGCGCGTGGCAACGAACACCGGCACCCCGTACCTCCCCGCGATTCCCAGCACCCCATCGAGCGTCTCCTTCGAGAGGCAGCGCGGGATGAGCACCAGTAGCTCGCCCTTGCCCACCTTTCGCCCGCGAAGGAGGGCCAGCGCGTTGTACACCTTCACCGAGGCGTTCTCCACCCAGTCGCGCCGGCCGAATCGGTCGGCCACGCGGGAGGTCAGCCGCATCAGCCGGAGAAACGGACCGCGCTCGGCGAGGCGCTCGGGCAGGAGCGACCGGCCGGTGGCATAAGAGAGGAAGAGAACGCCCCACCACGCCCACAGCACGAGCGCCATGGCACCAAGTCCCGCCCAGAGCAGGCGCGGGACGCGAGGGTCGAGATCGGCGAGCCGGGGACCCAGCAGGAAGAGGACGAGAGCAACGACGCCGAGGCCGACAGCCAGGGCGACGGCCGACCAGGCGAAGAACAGCAACGGCGGCGCATCGTAGTCCCCGCGGTTGGGCAACGGCTTGCCATCCCACTCGTCCCACTCATGGCCGAGCCGACGGTCCACGTCGATGTGGATCAACTGCGCCCGCGGGGTGTCCGACATACGGGAAGAAGATAGTTAGCTTATCCCCATGCTGCCTCCCCCGCCGATCCGTGGGATCTTTCGAACCGACCAGCGCGCGCGCGCCGCGTATGCCGAGGGGGCCGGGATCTTCCGGATCCTGCCGGCCGCCGTGTGCGTGCCACAGGACCGCGAGGACGTCGCGTCGCTCGCGCACTGGGCGTCCGCGCACCGCGTGGCGCTCGTGCCGCGAGGCGCGGGCAGCGCCATGGGCGGTGGCAATGTGGGCGACGGCGTCGTAGTCGACCTCACCGGCCTGCCGGCCCGGGTGAACCTCGACGCCGCCTCCCGCCGCGCGCGGGCCGGCGCCAGCGTCACGCTCGCCGAGCTCAACCGGGCGGCGGACGCTGCCGGCCTCCGGCTGCCGCCCGATCCTTCGAGCGGCCGCTGGGCCACCCTCGGCGGCATGCTGTCCACCAACGCCGCGGGCGCGCGGACGGTCCGGTACGGCAGCGTGCGCCGCTGGGTCGAGAGCGCCGAGGTCGTGACGGCCGAGGGCGAGGTCACCGAGTTCCGACGTGGGCAGCCCCCTGGCGGCCGCACCCTCGCGGTCGACCGCTTCGAGACCGAGGCCGCCCCCGCCATCGGCGCGGGAGCCGAGCTGATTCGCGCGCGGTTCCCCCGCACCAGGAAGAACGCCTCGGGCTACGCACTCGACGCCTGGCTCGAGACCGGGGACTTGCTGGATCTCCTGATCGGCGCCGAAGGCACGCTCGGCATCGTCACCTCGGCGGTGTGGCGGCTCGATCCGGTGCCCAGCGCGCGCGCGGGGCTCCGGGTGCGCCTGCGTACGCTCGATGCCCTGGCCGACGCGGTGGAATCGCTGCTCGGGCACCAGCCGTCCGCCGTCGAGCTGCTCGACCGCACCTTTCTCGAGCTGGTCGGCGAGGCCGGCACCGAGGCGGTGTTGCTGGTGGAGATCGAGCGGGACGATCCGGCCGCGGCACGCGAGGCGGTGGAGCGCGCCGCCGCTGCGGTGGCCCCCTGGGCTGCGAGTGTCGACCCCGGCTTCACCGCGGCGGCGGCCGAGCGGCTCTGGGCGCTGCGGCACGCGGCGAGCCCGATCCTGGCCGGGCTCCCCGAGACCCGGCGGTCGCTGCAGGTGATCGAGGACGGGTGCGTTCCGGTCCAGCGCACGGGCGAATACGTGCGTGCGGTGCGCGAGGCGGCGGCGGAGCGCGGCCTCGCGGTGGTGATCTTCGGACACGCCGGGGATGGCCATATCCACGTGAACCTGCTCCCCGAGATCGGGCGCGCGGGGTGGGAGGAGTCGGTCGCGTCGCTGCTCGAGGCTGTCACCGACGTGCTCGTCCGGCTCGGCGGGACGCCGTCCGGCGAGCACGGGGACGGGCGGCTTCGCGCCGGACTGCTCACCCGCATCTACGGCGACGAGGTCGTGGCACTCTTGGCCCGGGTCAAGCGCGCCTTCGACCCGCTGGGCATCCTGAATCCCGGCGTTATCCTTCCCGGCGCCGATGCCGGGCGCCCGATCCGCCGGCTCAAGGTGGGCCCGCAGGCGGTGCCGCTGCCGGACGACATCGCGCGCGGCCTCCGTCGCATCGAGCAGTCCGGTGGGTACGCCCAGCATCGGCTCGAGCTGGCCGACGGCCCGCCGTCTCACCCCTGACCCCACGACTCATGGAAATCCTTCGCGAGCCCCGGATCACCCTCATCGCGCGCCCGCAGTTCCTCGAGCCCGCTCACCTGCCGGTCCAGTGGAAGGGCGAATCGAGCGACGGCGAGCGGATCGCGGAGTTCGCCGGGCGGCTCTGCTACATGAGCCAGCACAACCCGGCGGGCCGGACCACGGCCGAGTACCTGACCAACATCCTGAAGCAGGGCCACGGCTCCGTGTTCGAGCACAGCACCTACGTCATGCTCATCGAGGGGATCTCCCGAAGCTGCAGCCACGAGCTGGTGCGGCACCGGGCAGGCTGGGGCTACTCACAGCTCTCCCAGCGGTACGTGGACGAGAGCCACGCCGCGTTCGTCATGCCGCCCGCGACCCAGGGCGATCCCCTCCTCGAGGCGGAGTGGACCGCGCAGGTCGTGGCGGCTCAGACGGCCTACGTGGCCGCGGTCGAGCGCCTGATGGCGCGCTACGCCTGGGTGGATGACAAGATCCACCGCCGGAAGCTGGCGCGCGAGGCCGCCCGGAGCGTCCTGCCCAACGCCACCGAGGTGAAGATCGTGGCGAGCGCCAACGTGCGCGCGTGGCGGACGATGCTCGAACTCCGGCTGGGAGAAGGTGCCGAGCTGGAGATCCGCCGGATGGCGGTAGCGTGCCTGCGCCTGCTGCAGCGGGAGGCGGCAGCGCTCTTCGGCGATTTCGAGATCTATGCCGCACCCGACCGGAGCGAGGCAGGACGCGTGGGGTTTCACAAGGTGTGAGGCGTTTCGCGAGGGAAGACGGTCAGATGGAAGAGGAGAACAGGGAACGAGACAAGGAGGGAAGGGCGGAAGAGCAACGGGCCGCGCGGTGACAGCGAAGAACCAGCGAGCGCGAGGAGCGCGACCGTCCGACCGTCCGACCGTCCGACGAAACTCGTGGCACGACTTTCGGTAAAAACTATTGTGCGAGCGAACGCTTTTTCTTACCTTAGTGCTGTCGAAGCAGTCAACTCGTCGCGGCTCGTCTCTCGTAGACGGCCTTTTTTGTAGAGGGGCACCTTTGGCAGTTCGGATCGGACTCGCCTTCAATCTCAAGCCCAGCGCACCGGCAGACACCACAGCCGGGGCCCCGACCGACCCCTCCGCCTCCGACGATCCCAACAGTCGGGCGCTCCGCGACGATCTTCCCCAGCCCGATCTCTACGCCGAGTGGGACGAGCCCGCCACCATCGATGCGGTGGAGCGCGCGCTGAGCACCGTCGGCCAGGTCTACCGGCTCGAGGCCAACAACAGCTTCCCCGCGCGGCTCGCGCTCATCCGGCCGGACTTCGTCTTCAACATCGCCGAAGGGCTCTACGGCCCGAACCGCGAGGGACACGTCCCGGCCATCTGCGAGTTCCTGGACATCCCCTGCCACGCCTCGGACCCGCTGACCCTCGGCCTCGCGCTCGACAAGCGCCGCGCGAAGGAAGTGATGTCGTACCACGGCGTGCCCACGGCGCCGTTCGTCCTGGCCCGCAGTCCGGCCGACGCCCGCAACGTCCAGCTGCCGTTCCCGCTGTTCGTGAAGCCGGCCTTCGAGGGCTCGGGCAAGGGCGTCAGCGTCCGGAGCATCTGCAAGACCCGGAGCCAGTTGGTGAAGCAGGTCTCCAAGCTGCTCGCCACCTACGCCGAGCCGGTGCTCATCGAGACCTACCTGGCCGGCCCCGAGTTCACCGTCGCCGTGCTCGGCAACGGCGACGAGGCATACTGCCTGCCAATTGTCGGCATGGACTTTGACACACTGCCCAAGGGCGCGCCGCCGATCTACGGCTACGAAGCCAAGTGGCTGTGGGACTCGCCGACGCACCCTCTGGAGATTTTCGACTGCCCGGCCCGGATTCCGGAAACACTGGCCGAGGACGTCCGCGCCGCCGCATTGGCGGCCTATCATGCCCTGGATTGCCGCGACTGGTGCCGCATCGACATCCGGTGCGACTCCGCCAATCGCCCGATGGTCGTCGAATTGAACCCGTTGCCGGGCGTTTTGCCCGACCCGCGGGACAATTCCTGCTTCCCGAAGGCCGCTCGCGCCGCCGGGATGAGCTACGACGAGCTGATCCGCACGGTCGCCGATATCGCCTGGCGCCGGATCAGCGGTCGTTCCCTTCTGGCGGAGGTGGCGTGATGAAAGTGGCGATCCTGTTCGATGCCGGCAGCGACGAGTGGAGTCCGCAGGATGTGGCGGCGGTCGTGGGCAACGTCCACGAGGTCCGCGACGTCCTCCGGCGGCGGGGGCACGAGGTCGAGCTGCTTCCGGTCCGCCTGGGCGACTTCCGCTGGCTCAGCCGCATCCGGCGGGTCGACCTCGTGTTCAACCTCTGTGAGGGGATCAACGGCCACGCCCGGTACGAGGATCTGGTGGTCGGGACCCTCGAGCTGAGCGGGGTACCATTCACCGGGTGCCGTACCTGGCCCACGACGGTCTGCCATCGGAAGCACATCGCCAACACGCTGCTCTCGGCGGCCGGCCTGCCGGTCCCGGCGTTCGCCCTGGCCCAGGCCAACAAGACCCCGGGCGAATTTCCGCTCCCGGCCATCGTGAAGCCCTCGGCCGAGGACGCCAGCGTCGGCATCGACAACGGCGCCGTCTGCACCTCCAAGCGGGCGCTCAAGAAGCGCGTCGCCCAGATGCTGGAGCAGTTCGATGAGGTGCTGGTCCAGGAATACGTGGCTGGACGGGAGTTCAACGTCGGCTTCGTGGGCCAGCGCATGCTGCCGATCGCCGAGATCCGGTTCGACACCCTGCCCGACGGGTCGTGGCCCATCGTGAGCTACGCCGCCAAGTGGATTCCCGGCAGCCCCGAGGACGAGGGGACCATTCCCGTTTGCCCCGCCGACGTTCCTCCCGAGCTGGCCAAGCGGCTGGGCAACGTGGCCCGCGAGGCCTGGGTCCATATGTCGGCCGGCGAGGGCTACGGCCGGGTGGATCTCCGAGTCAATGAAGAGGGACAGGCGTACGTGCTCGAGGTGAACCCCTGCCCCGACCTCTCGAGCAACGCGGGCCTCGCCCGGATGGGCCGCGCCTTCGGCTGGAGCTACGACGACCTCGTCATGCAGATCGTGGACGAGACGCTCATGCGCTCCCAAAGCCACAGCGCCGCCGCCGCCCTGGTCAGCGGGGTGTCGGCCGCGTGAGCGGCACGCTCACCCTGGCGTCCCTCCGGAACCTCACCGCGGCCGACCGGGGCCGTATCGAGGAGATCAGTCGTGCGGTCGGGCTCTTCCGCGCGGACGAGGTTCTGGTCGCCCTCGAGGTGTTCGACGGCGCAATGGCGGGCTCTGGCGTGGCCGGCTCCCCCGACTACCTGGCCCTGGGCGCCGAGCATATGGGCCACCTGGCCGGCTGGATCTGCTGGGGACCCACTCCCTGCACCGTCGGCACCTACGATCTCTACTGGATGGCGGTGGACCCGGCAGTGCACGGCGCCGGCATCGGTACCACCCTGCTCCATGCCATGGAAAGCCGCCTGGCCGGCGTCGCCCGACTGATCGTCGTGGAGACCGCCGGCCGGTTGGCCTACGCGCCCACCCGCGGGTTCTACGAGGCGCGCGGCTACCGGGCCGTGTCTCGCATCCCCGATTTCTATGCGCCGGGGGACGATCAGGTGGTGTACACCAAGTCACTTTCAGGCGGCCCTCCAGGTGAGTCACCCTGAGCGGGGCGAAGGGGCGCGTTCGGGCATGGCTCCTTCGCTCCGCTCAGGATGACGTAGGAGGAGAACGCACGGAATGACGTAGGGAGAACGCACGGATGACTCGCAGGTGCTGATTCGCGCTCTCAGGCAGAAGGACGGCTAGCGTCATGGAAACCTGGCAGGAAGTCCTCAGGACCAACTCGATCAAGTCGCTCGAGGTGCTGGCGGCCAAGTTCGGACCGGAGCACTTTCCCGACCTCGATCGGCTCCGGCAGGCCGCCGAGAACTTCGAGTTCCGGATCTCGCCGGCCATGGTCGACCTGATCAAGTCGCCCGATGACCCGATCTGGCGGCAATACGTCCCCACGGTCGAGGAGCTCGACATCCGGGACGGCATCGTCGACTCGCTCAACGAGGACGCGGATAGCCCGGTGCCCAACATCACGCACCGCTATCCCGACCGGGCGCTCTTCCTCGTCTCCCCCGTCTGCGCCAGTTACTGCCGGTTCTGCACCCGGCGGCGCAAGGTGGGCGATCCCGAGAAGATCCCGATGTCGCAGTTCGAGAGCGCGTTCCAGTATCTCGAGCAGCACACCGAGATCCGGGACGTCATCATGTCCGGGGGCGACCCGCTTCTGCTGAACGACCGGCGCCTCGAGGCCATCCTCACGCGGCTCCGGGCCATCCCGCATCTCCAGATCATCCGGATCGGGAGCCGGGTGCCCTGCCACCTACCAGAGCGGATCACACCCGAGCTGACGTCGATGCTCAAGCGGTTCCACCCGCTCTTCATCAACACCCACTTCAACCACCCCGACGAGCTGACCCCCGCCGCGGTGGCCGGGCTGGGCCGGTTGGCGGATGCCGGCATCCCGCTCGGCTGCCAGACCGTGCTGCTCAAGGGTGTCAACGACGACCCGGAAGTCATGAAGGAGCTGATGCAGCGCCTGCTGATGGCCCGGGTCCGGCCCTACTACATCTACATGGCCGACCAGGTGGCTGGTGCGGAGCACTTCAGGACGACCGTGCAGACCGGCATCAAGGTCATGGAGGCGCTGCGGGGCTGGACCAGCGGCCTCGCCAACCCGCACTTCGTCATCGATGCGCCGGGGGGCGGTGGCAAGATTCCGCTCCTGCCAGAGTATGTGGTAAGCATGACCGACGAGGAGGTCGTCCTGCGGAACTTCCGGGGACAGCAGTATGTCTACCGGCAGCCGCGGGAGGAGCCGGGGGTCATCAAGTTGAAGAAGCCGCGGAAACGGGCGGCGAAGCGGTCGGCATAGGGCCCTCCCTCAATCCCCCTGGCCCACCGACCTCAGAAACGCCGCGTACACGTCCTCCCTGGCGAGGATGCCGAGGTTCTGCTCGATCCGGCCGCGGAGCTCGGCGCTGCGGCCGCCGAGCGCCAGGGCCTCACAGAACCGCTCCCGGGCGGCGTCGATGGCCCGGCTCTCGAAGTCGAACCCGGCGAGGGCGTTGATCGCCTCGGCTGCCGGCACGACGTCGCCGTTCCGCATGGCCACGGCCTGGCTCCGAAGGCATAGCTCCCGCGCAGCCTTCGCGGCGGTCTAACGCCCCGCCGACCACCGCCGAAGTCCGCTGAGCCAGCTGTAGGGATCGATCTCCACCCCTTCGAGCCGCCGGGCGACCACGGCCGAGTTGGCGGGCGCGTACAGGAAGAGCGCGGGCGCGTCCGCGTTGAGCGTGTCGATCGCCTCGCGGTAGAGCCGGCCCGCCTCGTCCTTGTCTTCGGTGGTCGTGGCTCGCCGGAGCAGCGCATCGAACGCCGGATTGGCGTAGTGTCCGTAGTTGAGGCCGCCCCATCCGGCCCGGCTCCACTGGTCCGCCAGCCCGCGTGGGCTTGGCTCGTCCAGCCACGCGCCGATGTAGCTGTCGAAGTCTCCCGCCCCCAACCGTTCCTGGAATACCGGGAAATCCACCGCCGTGACCGTCACGGCGGCGCCGACCGCCTGCCACATCGCCTGCAGGGCGACGGCGAGCTGGCGGCGGGCCGCGCTGGTGCTCGGCACGAGAATGTCGAACGCAAGCGCGCGGGCTCCGCGCCGCCTGGTGGTCGCGCTGTCCGGGCGGTGCCAGCCCGCCGCGTCCAGGGCGCGATTGGCCTGCACCGTGTCGAACGGCAGCACCCGGATGCTGTCGCTCCAGATCCAGAGCAGCTGCGACATCGGCCCGGGCGGCGCCTTCGCCTCGCGCCCGAACACGGAGCGCGCCAGGGATTCGCGATCGATCGCGAGCCCCAATGCCCGTCGGGTCGCTGCGTCCGAGAAGATCGGATGCGGCCCGCCCCTCGGCCCACCGGCGACCTGAAATCCGAGAAATCCGTAGGTGGCCGAAGCGTAGGGAACGAGGTGCAGCGTCGTATCGCGCGCCACCCGGGCCTGGCGGTCGGGGCTGCCGGCAGTCTCGAGCAGATCGGCCTCGTGGCCCAGCACCAGGTTGAGCGCTGCGTCCGGATCCGCGGCGAAGCGCCAGATGGCCCGCCGAATCTTCGGCGGTGCGGAAGCGGTCGTGTCGGCCACGAGCCGCACGAATTCGCCGCGCTTCCATTCCGCCACCCGATAGGGGCCGCTCCCGACGAGGTGGGCGACGTTGGTGTCGGCGGCCCAGGCGGCCCTGGGGAGCCGGGCCCAGATGTGGCTCGGGATGACTCGAACCTGGAAGGTGGCGTCGTAGAGCTGTTCCGCGGACGGCGCCGCGAAGCGGATGAGGACCGTGGCCGAATCCTCCGGCACCACGGTGACGCCGGCGAGGTAGGACCGTGCCGGCGCGTCGATCACGGAGTCGGCGAAGGCCTCGAAGGAGAACCGCACGTCCTCCGAGGTCACCGGCTGCCCGTCCTGCCAGCGCGCGCCGGGACGCAGGTGGAATCGCCAGGCGAGGGAGTCCACTCGTTCCCAGCGTGTCGCCAGCGCCGGACGGTAGGCCGCGGGATCGATCGGGGTGCCGCCGGGCGCGAGGTCGGCCAGACGCTCGAACACCTGGTCGCCGATGTCGCGCGCGACGGTTTCGTAGGCGAGCGGCGGCAGCAGATGGGAAGGATCGCCGGTCGCGGCGATGACGACCGCGCCGCATTGCGCGCAGTCGCCGCGATCGCGCCCACAGGCCGTCGCCAATGCGGCCAGAGCGATGCCCACGGTCAGCCGGGACCAGCGGCGGTTGCATCGAAGCATTACTCGCTGCATCATTACGTTGCAGGCATCGGGTTGCCGCATCTTGGCCTCGCTGGCATATGTTCCTGATTCATAAGCACTTCTGATATCAGTGCGGACCGGCATATGCGTTGCCTGAGTGGGAGGGCAGCATCCACCCATACTCATTCAGGAGAGCCCCATGCGCCGCACCACGTTTGTCGCTGTCAGCGCCCTGGCCGCCGGCTCGCTGGCGGCGTGCAGTGATTCCAGCAGTCCGTCCTCGGGCGGCCAGATGAATTTCAATGTCGCCACACGCTCGGCCACGGCCGCTTCGTCGATGGCGCTCGCCACCACCGGCACCCCTGAGACGTTCACGGACGGCACCAATACGTTGATCATCGACCAAGTGCAGCTCGTGCTCCGGGAGATCGAGCTCAAGCGAGTCGAGAGCACCACGACCTGCGGCGAGTCGTCGAGCGATCACTGCGAGAAGCTCGAGCTGGGTCCGATCCTGCTGGACCTCCCGCTGGGTGGGATTGGCGGCGCCGCCCGCACCTTCAGCGTGGCCGTCGACACCGGGACCTACGGCGAGGTCGAGTTCGAGATTCACAAGTCGTCGGACGACGACGCAAGCGATGTGGCGTTTCTCCAGGCCCACCCCGACTTCGCGGGGGTGAGTGTCAAGGTAACCGGCTCCTTCAACGGCGCGCCGTTCACTTACCTCAGTGACCTCAACGCCGAGGAAGAGATCGAGCTCAGTCCGCCCCTCGTCGCGACGGAATCCGCGGCCACCGACCTCACCCTGCTGGTGGATCTCAACCGCTGGTTCCGCGACGCGACCGACGGCCTGGTCGATCCGGGCAGCGCCAACGCCGGCGGCGCCAACGAGAGCCTGGTGGAGAACAACATCCAGACTACCCTGCATGCGTTCGAAGACGAGGACCACGATGGTTCGGACGACCATGGCGGCCATGACGGATCGGACGGCTGACCCGATGGGTGGGGCGTGACCGAGCATCCCTGGTCGCTCGCCCTGGTGCAGCTCTCCGACAGCTTCCGCGCCAGCGTCACCGAGCTGGCGCGGGAGCTCCGCGCGGGGGTGGTGACCTGGAGCCCGGCGGAGGACACCGCTCCGCCGGTCGGGGCGGCGGTCCTCCTGATCCTCGCGGGAGGTGAGGAGGCGGCCGCACTCGATGTCCTCGCGGATCTGCCGCCCTCCGCGGCGCCGGTCTATCTCGTCGGCGCCACGCCGGATCACCGGATGGCGGCCGCGGCGGTACAGCGGGGCGCACGCGACTATTTCGCGCTGCCGGACGACTTCGACCTCCTGCGGCGCTCGCTCGAGCGGGAGGCGCGGGAAGCGAGCGGTCGGGTCGAAGCCGGCCGGTTCGCCGAGGCGGAGCGGACCGCCCTCGGCTTTGAGACCATCCTCGGCCGGAGCGCTGCCCTGCGGCAGACCCTGGACCAGGCGGCGCGGGTCGCCTCGCATCGCGACGTCACGGTCCTGATCGGCGGCGAGACCGGGACCGGGAAGGAGCTGCTGGCGCGGGCCATTCACTACGGCAGCTCGCGGGCGCCGCAGCCGTTCGTCGAGATCAATTGCGCGGCGATCCCTGCCAACCTGCTCGAGAGCGAGCTGTTCGGCCACGAGCGGGGCGCCTTCACCGGAGCGATCGCGGCCAAGCCGGGGCTCTTCGAGCTGGCACACGGAGGCACGCTCTTCCTCGACGAGATCGGCGCCCTGCCGCTCGAGCTCCAGCCGAAGCTGCTCCGGGCCCTCGAGGCGCGGACCATACGCCGCGTCGGAGGGCAGCAGGGCCGCCAGGTGGACGTCCGGGTGATCGGCGCGACCCATCTCGACCTGGCCGCCGCCGCCGCGCGGGGCGACTTCCGGGAGGATCTGTACTACCGGCTCAACGTTGTGGCACTGACCCTCCCGCCCCTTCGGGAGCGGGACGGGGACATCGAGCTGCTCGCCGAGACCTTTCTGGCCCGGATCGCCACCGCCTACCGGCTCCCGGTGCCGGCGTTGACTCCGGAGCTGCGCCTGGCGCTGCGCGCGCACCCGTGGCCGGGCAACATCCGCGAGCTGAGGAACGCCATCGAGCGGGCACTGGTGCTCTCGCCGCGCGGTACGCTGCGCCTCGAAGAGCTCATCCCGCCTTCGGTGGGCGATGGCGGCCGGGCCTCCCGCGCCGGCCTGCCCTTCCCATCGACGCTGAATGAGCTGGTCCGGGCCGCCGCCCAGGCGATGCTGGAGCTGACCAGTGGCAACAAGAGCGAGGCTGCCCGCCGACTCGGGATCTCGAGACCGCGGCTTCAGCGGCTGCTCGACGGAGACACGGACTGATGCGCCGCCCACCACTACGGGAGACTGTCATGCACACCGCTCGCGGCTTTCACTGCCTGTTGCTCGCCGCCCTCCTCGGGGCGGTGGGATCGTGCTCCGACGGGAGCGGCCCGGACACCTCCAAGCCGCCCGGCGAGCTGAACGTGATCCACGTGGCCTCCAACAGCGCCCCGCTGTTCAACCCCTCGGACAGCTTCTACGCCAGGCGGGGCGAGGATCGCGAGGTCCGCATCTTCTTCCAGGACGAGCACGGCCAGCAGGGAGAGGAATACCTGCGCCTTCGGGTGGATGCGCAGAGTCTGCTGGCGCTACCCGACGGCACACCGGTGCTGGAGGGCGATTCGGTGCTGATTCACGTCAACGTCGTGGATCCGGCCCAGATGCTGTTCGAGCTCTCCCCCTCGGGGCTCCGATTCAATCCCACGCAGCCGGCCAGCCTCAAGATCCATTACGACCACGCCGACGGCGATCTCAACGATGACGGCCGCGTGGACGGCGAGGACGACTCCATCGAGAGTACGCTGTCGATCTGGCGCCAGGAACAGCCGGGCGACCCGTTCGTGCGCCTGACATCCATCCTCTCGGTCGAGCTCGACGAGGCCGAGGCCGAGCTGACCGGCTTCAGCCGCTACGCGCTGGCCTACTGACGCGACGATGGTGGCCATTCCTTCGCCCGACGACGCGACCCACCGGCTCCGCGAGCTGGTGCGGACGGGCCATTTCGGCGAGGCCCTGGAGTGGTACCGGCGCGTCGAGGGCTCGACGGCCGGCTACCGGCCGGACGCCCAGCTCCTCGCGGCGACGGCGGCCACGCGACTCGGCGAGTTCCCCCTCGCCGAGTCGCTCGCCGGCCAGGCGCTCGTGAAGTTCCGCGCCCGCGGCGACGCCGACGGCCGTATGCGCTCCCTCAACCTGCTCGGCGTCATCCGGATCGAGCGCGGCCGCCTGAGCGAAGCCGAAGTGTCGCTCGCCGAGGCACTCGACCTCGCCACGCGACTCGGGGACAGCCTCACCGCTGCCCGCGCCTGCAACAATCTCGCGTCCGCGCGGCATCTCCGCGGGTATGCCGACGAGGCGGTCGGATTGTATCGAGGGGCGCTCATGGCCTATCAACGACTGGGCGACCGCCGCGGGACCGCGGAGGCCTATCACAATCTCGGGCTCATCTACCGCCAGCTCGGCGAGTGGCGCGACGCGGAGGACGCGACGGACGAGGCCTTGCGGCATGCCGGAGTGGTTGGCGAACGGGGCCTGCTCGCCCTTGCCACCACCGGGCGGGCGGAGCTCATGACCGAGCGCGGACAACTGGCCCAGGCCCGTCAGGAACTCGACCGGGCGGAGCGGTGGGCCACCGAGGCAGGCGATGAGGTGGGGCGGGCGGAGGTCGAGCGCGTACGTGCGCTGGTCGCGTACAAGGACGGCGATCTCGCCCAGGCGCTCGCGATCGCGGAGGCGGCCCGCGCCACCGCCCTGTCCTTCGACAGCGCCGTGCTCGCCGCGGAATGCTCGGCCCTGATAGCGCTGACGCTCAAGCGGCTCGGCCAGACGCCGGCGGCGCAGGAGCGGCGCGCTGAAGCGGAGGCCGGGTTCCGAGCGCTCGGAGCGGAGCGGCTGGTTGAGCGCCTGGCCGAAGAGTGGCGGGCCATCACGATCCGGCGCCGTCCTTGAGCCCCGCGTTGGCGGCTAGGATGCGACCGCGTG
>Ga0210120_1000167_pt1 | contig 15199 bp, 17 predicted proteins | sample Goodyear_PhragA__FD_184868 | JGI IMG/M metagenome (GOLD analysis project Ga0210120, IMG submission 184868) | Wetland microbial communities from San Francisco Bay, California, USA, that impact long-term carbon sequestration - Goodyear_PhragA_D2... | ecosystem: Environmental > Aquatic > Marine >... | reverse complement strand
CCAAACACCAAAGGAGAAGAGGGCCGCGGCGCCGTTGCGATAGCCGATCGGATCGTTGAGCCGAGCGGCAAGGAAGGCGCTCGTATCGCCGCTGAGGACTCGCAACTCGGTGGCGAGGCCGATCGCCACGATGCCGATGGTTAGCCCCGTCCCCACCCAGCGCCGCCCCTCGTCGGGAGCGGGCGTTGCGAGCGCAAGCGTGAAGAGCGCCGCGTAGCAGATCGCACGCGCGGCACCTTCCCAGGCGTCGGCCGCGCTTTCCGCCCAGGCAGCAGAGAGCATCGCGTACGCGGCGAACGCCCAGATCGCCGCTGCGGCGACCGCCAGGGCACGCCGCCGGGGGAGGGAGAGGGTGCCGGCAAGCGCCAGCGCCACCAGCAACGCGAGGGAGAGCAGCGTCAGGGGCGCCCAGTAGCGCAGGTCGAAGGCGCCGTCCCACCAGACGGAGACGAGCAGCAGCAGTCCGACCAGCACCAGCGGCGCGGTGCCGATCAGCTCATGCGCCCCGGGACCGTGGAGGATGTAATGGCTATCCTTTCCTTGATGACCTGTTGGGGTAGGCTCAGTAGCTGGGGCGGGATCGGTGCCATGTTCTTGCTTGGCATCCTTGTGCTGTTCGTGGCCCTGCATGCGCCGACAGCATATGGGGCGGTGGGAGACCCCCCGACCGGTAGTCCAGCAGGGTCGGTCTACGTGCTGCCGCTGGAACAGGGGCGCTCCGACGCGGCGCCGAAGAGCGGGAGCGAAGGGGGCGACCGGGGCTCGCTCTACCGGAGCGAGAACAACTTCGGCTCGTCGTCTCGAATTCCGGGGTTCCCGGGCTCGGGCCCAGGGGGCGGAGGTCCCGTCGGAGGCGGCGGTGCGAGCGCCGCCGCCGGTGGCGCGGGCGCGATCGGCGCGGCAGGACTGGCCGGCGCAGCGGTCGGCGCGGCGGCGGCCGTCGGGAGCGACGGGGCGCAGGCCTCAGACGCAGGCAACACCTCGGCGACCGCAACCGTCGTGTTGCTCGGGGCGATCGCCCTCGTCGCCGGCGCGGTCGGCGCGCTTTCGCGTCGGTTCTCGCGGCCGTAGGGACGGCAGAGCGAGCCGGGCTCGCTCCCTCACCCGGTCGCCGAAAGGCAATCGTCTCGATGAAAACCCTCCCATGAGACGGAGACCGGCGGCCACTACCGGCCAGCGGGCGTCGACGCCCGCTGGTTCTCGAGCCAGCCGAGCAGCTCCTCGACGCAGCGATGCCCCGCTTCGCCGTCGCCGTAGATGGACGGGTCCGGGTGCTCCTCGCGCCGGCGGTCGATGAGGCTTGCGAGAGACGCCAGCGCGCGCTGGGCGTCCCGGCCGGCCAGGCAATTCCAGCCGGCCTCGACCGTCTCGACCCACTCGGTCTCCTCGCGCAGCGTTACGCAGGGCACTCCGGCCAGATAGGCCTCCTTCTGAAGGCCGCCCGAGTCCGTGAGGACGGCCGTAGCGCCCCGCACCAGGCAGGCGAAGTCAAGGTAGCCGAGCGGCTCGCAGAGCCGCACCCCCGGGGCTCGCTCGAGCCGCTCGCGCAGGCCGCTCGTCGTCAGACGCGCCGCGGTGCGCGGATGGACCGGGAAGAGAAGTGGGCCGAAGCGCTCCGCCGCGCTGGCCAGCAGGTCAACCAATTGACCGAGCGCAGCGGGGTCGTCGACGTTGCCGGTTCGATGGGCGGTGGCAAGCAGGTAGCTTCCCCGCTCAAGGCCGTAGCGCTCGTGCGCATGCGATCGGCGATCTGCGATCGGGCCGACGCGCAGGGCGACGTCCGCCATGACGTCTCCAACCAGCCGCACCCTGTCGCCAAGGCCCTCCGCGCGCAGGTTCTCCACCGCCGCCGCTGTCGAGCAGAGCAGCAGGCCCCCGAGCCGGTCGGCGGCGAGGCGGTTCACCTCCTCTGGCATGCGGCGATCGAAGGACCGCATCCCAGCCTCGACGTGGGCCAGGGGCACGAGCAGCTTGGCGGCGACCAGCGCCGCCGCCAGAGTGGCGTTGGTGTCGCCGTATACGAGCACCGCGTCGGGATGGTGCTCTTCAACCAACGGCTCAAGACGGATCATGGTCTCCCCCGTCTGCTCGGCATGGCTGCCCGAGCCGACGCCCAGCTCGTGATCGGGCAGCGGCAAGCCAAGCTCCTCGAAGAAGACGTCGGACAGCTGGCGGTCGTAGTGCTGGCCGGTGTGGACGAGCGTCTCCTCGACGCGATCGCGCAGGGGGACGGACACCGCGGACGCCTTTACGAACTGCGGGCGGTTGCCGAGGACGGTGAGGATCTTCATCGCGCGCTCCGGCCGGCTCTCACCGGTCTGCCAGCGCCGCCCGGACAGCCGCAGCGACGGTGGCGACCTGGGCCTCCGCCAGTGCCGGGCCCATGGGCAGTGCAAGAGAGCTGGTCGCCACATGCTCGGCGGCCGGCAGCTCCCGTCCCGGCGCGCAATGCCGCAGAGCGGGCTGGCGGTGGAGGGGGGTCGTGTAGTAGGCACGGCTCTCGATCCCGACCGCCGCCAGCCCGGATTGCAGCCGGTCGCGCTTCTCGCTCAGCACCACGTAGAGGTGGTAGCAGGACTCTGCGCCATCGGTCTCGCTCGGCAGCTGGAGCATCTCGCCAAGTCCCTGCTCGACGTAGGCGCGAGCCGCGCCGCGCCGCGCCGCCGTCCACTCGTCGAGGTGCGGAAGGAGTACCCGCAATCCGGCCGCCTGCAGCTCGTCGAGGCGAGAGTTGAAGCCTATTTCGGTGTGCAATCGCTTGTCCTTGGAGCCGTGGGCCCGCAGTCGCCGCGCGGTCGCCGCCGCATCGTCGAGGTCGGTGAGAATCGCGCCGCCATCCCCAAAGCCGCCGAGGTTCTTGGAGGGGAAGAAGCTGAAGGCCGCGGCGTCGCCCAGCGAGCCGGCCGGGCGGCCGCAAAGCGCGGCGCCGGCGGCCTGCGCGGCATCCTCCAGAAGCAGAAGGCCACGTTCGCCGGCCAGCTCGCGCAGCTCGTCCATCGGCGCGGGGTTGCCGAAGAGGTGAACCGGGAGCAGGGCCGCCGTCCGCTCCCCGATGGCCGCCTGCGCGGTCTCGACCGTCATCGTGAAGGTTGCCGGATCGACGTCGCAGAAGACGGGCCGGGCGCCTGCGTTGAGGACCGCCTCGGCGGTCGCGTAGAAGGTCAGAGCCGGCACCACGACCTCCTCGCCGTGGCCAACGCCAAGCGCCCGCAACGCGATCGTCAACGCCTCGGTGCCGTTGGCGACACCGACGCAGTGGCGCACGCCGGCAAACGCCGCGAACTCTCGCTCGAACGCCTCCACCTCCGGGCCGAGTATGTAGCGGCCCGAGTCGAGAACGGCGCGCTGGCGCCCGGCCACCTCGTCCAACAACGGTGCCAGGGCCTCGCGGGTAGCGAACAGCGGCACGTTCGAGGACGCACGGTGGGCGCCGCTCACCGCCAGCGCTCCAGCAGGTCCTCGTCGGGAACCGCGCGCACGGTTCGCGCCGGGACGCCCATCGCCACCGTGCGCGCCGGGACGTCCGCCACGACCACGGCGCCCGCCGCGACGAACGCCTCCTCGCCGACCTCGACCCCGGGACGGACGGTCACATTGGCGCCGACGCGGCAGGCGCGCCGCAGGAGCGCGCCCCGCAGCCGCTCGCCGGGCGGGTGACGGCCCATCGTGTTGTCGTTGGAAGTGGTGACGCCCGGGCCGAGGAATGCATCGTCCTCGACCGTCGTGCCACGCGCGAGATAGCAGCGGGTCTGCACGCTGGCGCGCTCGCCCACCCGAACCTCGGGGTCGATCGAGGCGAAGCTGCCAATGGTCGCGCCGGCGCCGATGGAGACTCGCTCGCGGAGCTGAGCGTGGTCGCCGATGCGCGCCCCGGCATCGATCCGCACGCCCGAGTGGATCACGACATGCCCGCCCAGCAGCACTCCCTCCCCGATTTGCACGCCGTCGCCGATCAGAAGGCCCGGCGCGAATCCGCTCGGTTGCAGCGCCGCCCCTGCCGGGGCAGGGCCCTCCGCTGCCATCAGGCCGGCGCCTCGCGCGGCGCCAGGGCGACCGTCTCCCCGCCCGCGTCCATCGATTCCTGCAACGCCTGCAGCACACGCACCACCTGCAGTCCCTCGGAGCCACCGGTCCGGGGGGTGGCCGTGCCGCGAAGGCAATCGAGGAAATGGTCCAGCTCGATCCGCAGCGGCTCGCGGCGCGAGAGGGCCGGACTGCGCTGCTCGCCCGAGCGAGCCACATAGTCGCCCTTTGTCGCCGTGTCGAGGTCAAACCCCTTGTCGTAGACGGTCAGCGTGCGCTCGGGCTCCATGTCATCGAAGGTCGCCATGCGTTGCGATCCGACGACGGTGAGCCGACGCTCCTTGCGAGGGTCGAGCCATGAGACGTGGATATGGGCGGCAAGTCCGCTGGCGAAGCCCAGGTGCGCGAAGACGACATCCTCCACCCCGTCGCGCACATAGCTCTCGCCGCGAGCGCTGACGCGCGCCGGCAGCTCGCCGGTGAGCGCGAGGATCGCGGAGACATCGTGCGCGCCCAGGCTCCAGAGGGCGTTCTCGTCGGCGCGCAGCTTGCCCAGGTTGAGCCGCTGCGAGTAGATGTAGCGAATCTCACCCAGCTCGTCCGCGTCGCAAAGCGAGCGCAGCTCGACGAGGGCCGGGTGGTAGGTGAGCAGATGGCCGACCATCAGGACCCGGTTGCCCTCCGCGGCCAGCGCCACCAGGCGCTCGGCCGAGGCGATGTCGCAGGCCAGCGGCTTCTCCACGAAGCAGTGCTTCCCTGAGGCCAGAACCGCCTCCCCCAAAGGCGCGTGCGTGGGAACGGGCGTGGCAACCGCCACGGCGGCGAGATCTCCGTCGGCGAGCATCTCCTCCAAATCGGCGGTGAACCGAGCTTGCGGAAACGACGGCCGCATTTGCTCGCGCCGCCCGGCGTCCGTATCGCAGCACCAGGCTACGTCGCAGCCCGCAAGCGCGTCGAGGTTGCGCGCGATGTTGGAGCCCCAATAGCCGAGCCCGGCGATCCCGAGGCGAACTGTTCCATCTTGTGTGGCATCGTTGTGCAAGGCTCTAAAGTATCCTCTCCAAGGTGGCTGTCGAAGGTGTTCACATCTGGTGCGTCGAGCTCGATCGCCAGCGCTGCGCCACTGTGTACGACCTGCCGGCAGGCGAGCGAGAGAGAGCGTTTCGAATGACTCCGCACGGTCGACACCGGTCGCGTTGGGTGGCATCGCGATGGGCTCTGCGGGGCGTGCTCGCGCGCTACCTCGGTGAAGATCCGACGATGATCGGGCTCCGTCTCGGCGAGCATGGCAAGCCGGAGCTCGCCGACCCAGAGGCCACGCTTCGGTTCAACCTCAGTCACTCCGCTGGCAGGGCCCTCGTCGCGGTCGCGACCGGGGTCGAAGTGGGTGTCGACATCGAGCGCCTGGGGCGTCGGACGGCGCCCCACTACACCGCTTGGGCCCGGCGCGAGGCGATCGCCAAGTGCCACGGGGTTGGCCTCTGGAAGCCGCTGCCCGAGAGGCCAGTCGCCGTTTCGAACTTCGACGTGGGAGCCGGCTTCGCCGCGGCGCTCGCGGTGGCTGGCGAGTCCGTGCCGCCACTGCGCCTCTTCGCCCTTCCCCTCGAGTGGCACCCGCACTCCTGGCGCGCCGCGCCCCCGCTGCCTAACGCGGGGAGCCCAGTGCCAGCAGGAAGATGAGCGGCACAGCAACGATTGCCATCGTGCCGGCAACGGCCGCACCCCAGCGGATGCGCCTGCGGCGGGGTATCTGACCTTCGCGGGGGATCCTGATGAGGAGGGGAAGGAGAAGCGTTCGAACCAGAACTGAGAGGTCGGCCGAGAATGAGCGGGTGCGGGCGTACTCGGCGTCGAGCTTGACCTTGTCGGGCAACAGCTGCTCACGGTAGAAGCGCTCGGGGTCGGCGTGCAGGCTGAGCAGGTGTGGCTCTAGCCCGGCGTAGCGCAACTGGGTGGGACCGGTGATGCCAGGCGGCACGGCAAGAATCTCGCGGTATTCCTCCGCGTGCAGGGCGACAAACTCCTCCAGCTCCGGTCGCGGGCCGACGAGGCTCATCTCGCCGCGCAGGACATTCCACAGCTGCGGCAGCTCGTCGAGACGGGTCTTGCGCAGGAAGCCGCCGACGGGCGTGATGCGGCTGTCATTGGCCCCCGCAACGGCGTGACCGACATGGTCGGTCTGCATCGTGCGGAACTTGATCATCTGGAAGTTCCTGCCGCGGTAGCCAACCCTGCGGGCGCGAAAGAAGACGGGCCCAGGAGAGTCGAGGAAGACCGCCAGCATCACGATCAGAGCGGGAACGACGAGCAACGGTGCGAGCACAACGAGAGCAGCGATGTCGACGACCCGCCCTTTGAGCGGAATCCTCGCTCGCTCTCTCTCTCGCAGTAGCTCCCCCACAGGCATTCCGCGTGCCGCTGCCTGACGATCACGCTCTGACAACTCTACATCAACGCGTCGCCCCGATGTCGACGAGTTGTCCGCGAAAGACCAGCGGCGCCCCCTCCCCCGCACCGCCAGTCCCCCGCGACCTGCAGTGGGTTGTCGCGCCGCCCGGCAGCGGGCTCACCGGGGCCGAGACGCGTACGAACCCGTGGCGCGGGCCGGTCGAAGAGTACGGCTCAGGGCGTCAGGTCGAGACGGACCTCTCGACGGTCGCCGACCTGTTGCCATCGGTGGAGCCTCGCGCACGCGACCTGCACAGGCGGGCAATCGGACGGCTGGACGAGCTGGTGGCGTCGGGGGAACGGACCCTGAGTTGCGGCGCCAGGAGCGCGAACTCGAAGGCGCCGTTCGACGTCGGCCCCGCAAGTGTCGTCGTCGCGAGTGAGCGGCGATCGTCTCGCAACGCGCCGCGGCGGCCTCAGATGTACAGGCGAGGGACGGGGAGGATCGCGAAGTCAACGTCGAGAGCGCGGGCGAGCGCCCTCAGCGCGAACCAGAGCTCGAAGGTGACAGTCTCGTCGCTCCCGGTCGTGCTGGCGGACGCCTCCCGAAGCGCCGTGGTCAGTTCCTCGGCCGAGATCGGCATGGCCTTGCTGCGGTCCACGCCCGGCTCCTCGATGCGCTTCATCATCTCCTGGGCATCGGCCTCCCGCATCGGTTTGGTCAGGACCCCCGAGTGCAGCACGCCGCTCTGCTTTCCACGCTTGGTCGAGAAGAATCCGATCTCGACGGACTCCTGCCCCGGCCGTCGCAGGCCGAACGAGTAGAAGTCCCGGCGCGTGCGCCGCTCCAGCTGCCCCTGGGCGAACTCGTATTCGCCGAGACCGCCGGGAATGTCGGCCTCCACGCCGCGCCGGCGCAGACGCCCCAGCGCCGGCGCAGCCATCTCGGCCGCCACTCCGGGACACACGTGTGCAATCGCCGCCAGCAGCAGCGCGCCCTGACTGCCGTCGCGCGCTTCGAGGGACTCGATGATCGCGTTTCGCACCTTCAGAGGCGCTGACATATCGGTGAGTGAGAGCCCGAGTCTCGCCGCCACCCATTCCAACCCGGCTGGCCCGTCGATCGATCCGACGCGCTCAATCAATCCATCGGTCATCTCGTCCGCCATCCTGCGCGGGTTCGCGTAGTCGATCTCGAACGGCGGGTCAGTCAGGTACTCAACGTTAGCGCCCACCCGCGAGCCGGCCGGACGCATGGCCATCTCTCCCTCCCCGCCCCCGCCCCGCAGGGGGCGAGGGGGTCGGCGTCTTGACGTGAGGCGGATCAGGTGGTCAGCGGCTCGCGCCACATGGCCCACATGGTCGGGCCGCGCGGCAGCGAAATCTCGCCCATGACCCGGAACCCGTGGCGCGCGTAGAAGGCGACGTTGGACTCCTTCGAGGACTCCAGGTAGGCAGGGATGCCGTCGCTGTCGCAGAGCTCAAGCACCGGCCGCATCAGGCGCGAGCCCAGTCCCTGCCCCTGCCTGGTAGGCGCCACCCCGAGCGTCGCCAGGTGAAAGTGCGGCGGTTCCGGCGGGTGCGCCCGCTCGAGCCCGAGCAGACCGTAGGCGACGATCGGCGCACGCGGCCAATGACGGGGATGCGCGAAGGCGCGCATCAGCTGTAGGTCCTGCAAGGGGGTGGTGCGCCAGGTCTTCGGCGGCGCCCAGATCGCCGCCCCGGTCCGCGCCTCGTCGGTGTAGACGAAACCGGCGGGCAGTTTGTGCCCCAGCTGGGTGCCGAAGAAGCGCCGCAGGGTCCGCCGGCGCAGCTCGTCGCGCGGACTCGCCCAGACGGCGACCGGGTCGTCCATGAAGGCGGCCGCCAGCGTGCGCTCGAGCGCCGGACGGTCGGCATCCGACGCTTCACACAGTTCGTGGGTCATTGTGCGAATCTATGTGATCTCGTCCACCGTCATCATGAGCCACACGAGATCCGCAAGGCGTAGAAGCAGGGTCGGCGCGGGGCGAGTCACAATCCCGAAGGACCACGCTGTGGTGGGACGCCTCATGCCGGACTACCTGTCCCTGGTGATGCTGGTGGGCGCCTGGCAGATGTCCGACGGCGACGATTTCGCCGTACTCTGGTGTGTGTCGCGCGCGGTGGCGGAATCGGCCGACGAGAAACAGGTGACATAGGGCCCGGCATTCACCGGAACCGCGGCCCCGCGATCACCCCGCCTCGAGGCGACGGCGAAAGGACCGCGACGGTTCGACCGTGCCGCCGAGCAGGCGAACCTGGTCCGCCAGGCCGCGGTCGGAGGTCACCACCCGGATGCGCGCCGGATCGTCGGCGTCGCGGAGCTGGCGGACGATCTCCGCATCGGCGGCGTCAGGGCCCGGTTCGGGCGCCCAGGCGATCTCAACCGTGTTGGATGGGATTGGCGAGAACGGCGGCTGCTCCAGAACCACGGTGACCGGGTTTCCCGACCGACTCGACCAGCGCTCCACCTGTCCCACCAGGCGCTCGAGCGCACCGCGCCGGTCCCTCCACCAACCGTCGGGCCGGCAACCGATCACGTTCATTGCATCGATGAGAAGGTGTGTCACTTGGCCCGTCGCGAAGCATGACAGACTCGGGACGATGGCCAAGCGCAGGAAGCAGCGCCCTCCCAGGAAGAAGGCGCCGACCGTCGAGTACACCGACGCCGATGGCAACACCCTGACGCTGCGGCAGGCGCTCAGCCCGGGGACGATCGCCAAGCTGCAGGAGGGCCCGGCGACCGCGGCCGCATCCCAGGACGACGCCTGGCGGCGCCGCTCCGAGCTCCTCTTCGAGCGGCTCGCGGTCCGCTGGGAGATCGCCGGCCTGCCGCTCGAGGACCAGAAGATGCTGCTGGGCCGCTACCGAATGGCCGATCCCAACACGCAGGAGTGGGTCCGCCGGACGATCGACGAGCACGTCGAGCGCCATATTCCCGAGCTGTCCGGCTGAGTCACAGTTTCGGGACGCCGCGTCGCGATAGTGTCGCCGCCATGACACGCAGGTGGGGCCTGGTCATCTCGGCGATCGCGGCACTGGCCCTGCTGGCGGCGATGCAACCCGCCGAGCAGCGAATGCAGGACACGGGCGGGCCGGGGGTCGTCACATTCGAGTTGACCGGTGGCCAGGACCGGGCCGACGAGATACTCGCCGAATGGGGCGAGAAGGGGCGCGACGCCGCCCGGGAGTCGCTGTGGATCGACTTCGGCTTCCTGCTGGCCTACGGGACGTTCCTGACCCTCGCCCTTGCGGCGACGCGCGACCTCGCAAGGAAGCGGGGCTGGCGCCGGCTCGCCACGATTGGCCTGGTCGCGGTCTGGCTCGGCGCTCTCGCCGCTGCCTTCGACGCGCTGGAGAACGTCTGCCTCCTGCTCACCCTGGACGGCGACGGCGCCGCCTTCCCGCTGCTCGCCACCGTCTTTGCGAGCTGCAAGTTCCTGGCGCTCGCCGCCGCCATCGCCTACATCGCCGCCGGCCTGCTAATGCGGCTGCGGCGCTCTCGAGCTGTCCCCGGCGAGCCGTCTCAGCGCGCCAGCACACCCCAGCAGACGGCCGGCGCCGAGTAGGAGCCGTCCTCGCTGCGAAGGGGCGCGATGTTCTCCTCGATCGCCTCGCGGGTCGCCTGGCGCTCGTCCTCGGGCAGCGCCTTGAGTGCCCGCGCCAGCGGGCCGGCAAGGCGGACGAGCACGTCCCAGAAGTCGTCGAAGGCCTCGTAGTGGAAGTCGAAGGTGACCTCCTCCAACTGGATGTCCGCGAAACCGGCGCCCGTCACCTGATCGCGGACGCGATTGGCGTCCGCCATCGCAAAGATCCCCGGCGCGGCCGGATCGGGCGGCGGCATATGCCCACGCTGGACGAGCGTCATCGCCGGTATGGCCGCCCAGGGGTTGCGGTCGGGCGCCGCCCAGACGGCGAAGGCAAGCGGGCCGCCCTCGCGCAGTATCCGCCTCGTCTCCGCCAGGGCGGCTGGCGGATCGGCCATCAGCATGTAGCCCCAGCGGCACAGAGCGGCGTCGACGCAGTCGTCGTCGAGGTCCATGCGCTCCGCGTCGAGGACGCGGTGCTCGACATTCTGCAGCCCCCGCGCCTCACCCAGGCGGCGGGCCACCTCGACCATCTCGGGCGAGAAGTCGGTTGACATCACGCGGCCCTCGCCACCGACCCGGTCCGCGGCCTGGAAGCCCAGGTCGCCGGGGCCGGCGGCGATGTCGATCGCAGTCTGCCCGGGCTGCAGGCCCGCCCGCTCGAGGATCCAGTCGTTGACGCTGCCCGCAACGTCGATCATCCACTCGTTACGGGCTTCCCAACCCGGGGCCATCTCCTCCCAGGTCGCGAGGCTCTGTTCCCGATAGGAGTCGAGATCGATGTCCATGCCTACCTCCGATTCGTAGCTTGCTGTGCGACCGTAACCGGTCGGGTTGCCGGGCCGCAACCGTCATCAACCCGGCGGGATGTTCTGGTTGAGGCGGAAGATGTTCTCGGGGTCGTACTTGCGCTTCAGCGCCTTCAGCCGCTCGTACTTTGCCGCCCCGTATGCGTCGCGGATCCGATCCTCGCCCTCCTGCATGAGGAAGTTGACGTAGACGCTGCTCGACTGGTGGGGCTCGAGCGCCGAGCTGAGGCCACGCACCCACTCGCGCTCCTCCTCGAAGCCCTCGGCCGACTCGGTGGTCGCGGTGATGTTGAAGGTGTGACCGGCCTGGCGGCCGTTGAAGGCGGTCTCCCCTTCGCCGACCCGGGCGACGGCGCCGCCCATCTGCCAGATCGGGAACGCGGTCAGCGGCGAGCCGATCCGCATCGAGTGCTCGGCGGTGATGTCGATCACCTCGTCTGAGAGCACGTCGACGTCGCAGGAGCGCATGTAGTACCAGCGGCCGTGGGGAAAGGATGGGTCGAACATCGCCTGGTGCTCGACGAACGGCTTTGGCTCGCAGCGGTCGAGTACGGGAGAGCCGAAGGAGCGCAGCGGCCGCAGCACCCGCTCGCCCTCCTCGACATCGCCGGCCCAGCAGCAGATGACGGCGACAACCGGCTTTCCCTGCAGGTCGGGCGGGATGAAATCGAGCTCGGGTGCCATCCGGTGGACGACGATCGTCATCAGGTCGTCGGGAGCGTCGGCGATCCAGTCGCGGTAGAAGCGCAGAACCCGCGGCGAGTCCGCCATCGGCCAGAAGACCGGCCCCGCGAGAACGGTCGGGCCGAGCGGGTTGAGGCGGAACTCGAACTCCGTCACCACGCCGAAGTTGCCGCCGCCGCCCCGGATGCCCCAGAAGAGATCGGTGTTCTCGGAATCCGACGCCCGCACCGCTTCGCCTTCGGCGGTGACCATCTCGACCGAGAGAAGCTGGTCGATCGTCAGCCCGTACTTGCGCATCACCCAGCCGATCCCGCCGCCGAGGGTGAGGCCCGCCACGCCGGTGTGGGTGACGATCCCGGCCGGGACGACGAGCCCGTGCGCCTGCGTCGCGCGGTCGAGCTCGCCGAGCAGAGCGCCCGCTCCGACGGTTGCCGTCCGCGCCTCGGGATCGACCTCGATTTTGTTCATCTGCCGCAGGTCCGCAACCACGCCGTCATCGCATACCGAGTGGCCAGGGAAGCTGTGACCGCCGCTGCGCACCGCAAGCGGCAGTCCGGCGCGGCGCGCGATACGGACCGCCTCGCTGACGTCCGCCGGACTCGAGCAGCGGGCGACGAGCGCCGGGCGGCGGTCGATCGAGGCGTTCCACACCCGCCGCTGCTCGTCATAGTCCGGATCGCCGGGGCGGACGAGCTCTCCCTCGAACGTGGAGGTCAACTCGCGCAGGGCGGCTTCGTCGCTCGCTTCCATCCCACCCACAGTCTTAGCAGGCGAGCTCGGCCCGCACGCCGGATCTGGCAGAGTGCCGCTGCGTGAAGCTCTGCCGCTTTCTGACCGGCGACGGCTCCCCCGCACTAGGGATCGTCGAGGGCGGAGAGATCGCCGATCTCTCCGCGACCGGCGCCGCGGCCGAACCGGCGCTGGCGCTGGAGACGACCGGGCGGGAGGGCCTGGAGAAGCTGGCTGCTGGCGCGCCGCGGCAGCCGCTCGCCGACACGAGGCTGCTGGCGCCGGCAACTCCGCGCAAGTACCTGGCGATCGCGCTCAACTACGCCGACCACATCGCCGAGATGGGGATGGAGGCGCCCGAGGTTCCGGTCTTCTTCAACAAGCAGGTGAGCTGCGTGGTCGGGCCCGGGGCCGAGATCCATATGCCGAAGGTCTCGACCTTCCTCGACTACGAGGCCGAGCTGGCGGTGGTGATCGGCCGGCGCTGCCGCCACGTGCCCGTTGAGGAGGCGGCCACCGTCATCGCCGGCTACACCTGCGCGAACGACGTCAGCGTGCGCGACTGGCAGGGCCGCGCGCAGACGATGACGATCGGCAAGTCCTTCGACACGCATGGCCCGCTCGGCCCCTGGCTGGTCACCGCCGACGAGCTGGGCGACCCCCAGGACCTGCGGGTCCGCTGCCACGTCAACGACGAGCTGCGCCAGGACGCGAGCACCGCCGAGATGGTCTTCGGCTGCGCCGAGCAGGTCTCCCACCTCTCCGAAGCATTCACCCTCGAGCCGGGCGACGTGATCGCCACCGGCACTCCGGCTGGCGTCGGGCTCGGCCGCAAGCCGGTTCGCGAGAACCTGCTGCACGTCGGCGACACCGTGCGAGTCGAGGTCGAGGGAATCGGCGAGCTCGCCAACACCGTCGTCGAGGAGCCCGACGGCTTCATCGCCACCCCGTAGGCGGCCGGCTGGATCTGGCCGCTCAGCTCAGCTGCGCGCCGCTGATGCCGAGCAGCTTCCACGTGCCGCCTTCGAGCCTCAGCGACATCGAGAATTCGGTCCCGCCGGAGTCCTTGTAGAGGATGAAGCCCTGGTCGTCTTCGACGCGAACCGAGGTCACGTCGACCTTGGCGAGGCTGGCGCGTTCCGATGCGGGGAGTTTCCTGGTGGACTGCTCGACGAACCCCGCGCAGCCCTTGTTCTTCACTTCGTTGGCTTCCCTGGCTTTGGAGCCGATCCGCCCGAAGAGGCGCCGGATTGGCTTCGCGAGGTAGCCGCACGCCTTCTTCCATTCTCCGGCGACGCGCGCGCCCATGTACCCCTTCAGTGTGGCTTCGGCCTGCTTGGCCTGGGAGCTGGTTGCCTCGAGGCCGAATTCCCGGACCCTGTCCTGAGCGCTCTGCCTGGGGGCGGAGGTCGTGGTCGAGTCATCGGCGCCGCAGCCGACCGCAAGCGCGGCGAGAGCGAAGAGGCCCGCGAGAGTCAGGGTGAAACGGCGGTTTCCAGGGGCACCGTGCACGGCGGTCATTGACATCGGCCGACCATATATGAGCGCCCCGGAGCCGCCGTGGATTTTTAGTGCGTATTTAGAGCCTGTCCCATGACCCTCCGCACACGCCTGGCGGCGGCGGACGCGTCGCGGGCCGACGTCCTCGGAAAGCCGGCAATGCCCCGGCATTGGCCGGCCTCCTGCGTCCTCGGCCCGCTCGGTCCGGCGCTCGCCAGCCCCACACGCAGGGTTATGAGACAGGCTCTTAGCCTCAATCCACCGAGATCGGCGAGTCTCTCTCCGCTTCGCAGGCCGAGTCGGGGGCTGATTCCCGCCCACCCCGGTAGTGGTGGCACCCGGGTGGAGGGAATTGGCTCCCGGAGAAGGGATGCGGAGTGAAGAGGCCGGTGAGACGGATTGCGGTTTAGGCCAGGCCGTGCGGATGGAGATGGTCCTCCGCCAGCCGCTTCAGACCGACGCGGTCGATCTTGCCGGTGGGGTTGAGCGGCATCTCGTCGAGGACGACGATCTCCTCGGGCGCCTTGTAGCCGACGCGGTCTCGACAGAAGACGATGAGATCGGCGCTCGACGGGCGCTCGGCCTCGGGGCGAAGGGTCACATAGGCGCGAACGTTCTCGCCGTGGACCGTGTCGTGGATCCCGACGACGCCCGCCAGCGCAACGGTCGGGTGTTCCATCAGGGCGCCCTCGACCTCGAGCGGGCTGATGTTCGACCCGTCGTGGACTATCACCTGCTTCTTGCGGCCGAAGAACCAGAGATAGCCGTCCTCGTCGGCGCGGGCGAGGTCGCCGGAGTCGAGCCAGTCCTCGTCGAGGATCTCGGCCGTCGCCTCCGGCGAGTCCCAGTAACCGACCATGCGGCTGCGCGTCTTGATCCAGATTCGGCCGACGGTCCCCGGCTCAGCCACCTGAGCGCCCCGCTCGTCGCGGATCGAGACGCTGTAGCCACCGATCGGCGGACCGATCGAGCCCTGCTTGATCGGTCCGCGAGGCGGGTTGAGCGTCGCCAGGCCGACCTCGGTCATGCCGTAGCCCTCGTCGATCGGGAAGCCGGCGAGGGCGGCGAACTCGGTCAGGAGCTCGGTCGAGACCTTGTCGGCGCCGGCCCGGCAGATGCGCAGCGAGGCGAAGTCGTCGTGCGTGAGGCCGTGGTCGCGGATCAGCGCCGCCAGCGCGGCGGGGATCATCGCCAGCACGGTCGGCTTGTGCTCGCGCAGCAGCGGCAGCAGCTCGTGCGCGTCGTAGCTGCGGGCGACGACCGCCCGCGCGCCAACCGAGAGCGTGGCGATCGTCCAGAGAAAGGAGCCGATGTGGGAGATCGAGGAGCCCGGCAGGAAGACGTCCCCCTCGCTCAGCCCGAAGGCGGCGATCGCGCTCGCCATCATCCAGCGAAGCGTCTCGTGCGTGTGGGTGACGCCCTTCGCCGGGCCGGTGCTGCCCGAAGTGAAGAAGATCG
>Ga0210120_1000165_pt1 | contig 15295 bp, 12 predicted proteins | sample Goodyear_PhragA__FD_184868 | JGI IMG/M metagenome (GOLD analysis project Ga0210120, IMG submission 184868) | Wetland microbial communities from San Francisco Bay, California, USA, that impact long-term carbon sequestration - Goodyear_PhragA_D2... | ecosystem: Environmental > Aquatic > Marine >... | reverse complement strand
GGATCAATACGACCGCATGACAGCCGAAGGCCTCGGCGACCTCGACAAATCCGGCATCGCCGAACTCACCTTCAAAGATCGCCATAAACGTTCCGGCTGCCGCGCGTGAGGCGATGACTCAGGTCCGGGATGGAGCTAAAGGGCAAAAAACGCGCACTTCTCCTCAAAGCCTTTCAACTCGAAGTCGCCGAGTGGCTGGGTTGCAAGAAGTTCGTGCAGCTTATTGTGCGCCGCTTCACTCGCACAACAGGCCTCACCTAACGAACCGGCCAGCTTCTCCAGACGGAAGACCAGATTTACCTCGCCACCCATCAAACTTTCTTCACCCATTGAGGCGACTCCACCGATATCGACTGCGCCAAAGTGCACGACGAGCCGAAATGCTGGTCCGTCTCTTTGTTGCAATTCTTTCAGCGCGGAAATTACTGCGACAATCTCCTCCGGGCTTGTGTCGGCTTCGCGCCAATAGGCAAGGAAGCCATCGCCAAGATATTTGTTAATTATACCGTGCTGGTTCTCGATGATCTCCTTGCAACTCAGAATCCACGCTCCTACAAAAACATCGAGATCCTGACCCTGCATTTGGCGACTGAGCGGCGTGAAACCGCGAAGGTCGGCGACGAGAAGCCAGCAGGAGATATTTTCGATCTCTCGCGCCGTCCCTTGCATGATGTCAGTTTTGTGTGCTTCTGAAATCACGATCGGCTGCCGAACTTTTAAGACCTGATCGCCAATTGTGATTTGATCGCCATCGCTGAGTCGAATCGGGTGATGAATTCGCCTGTTGTTTAAAAACGTTCCGTTACTGCTGCCAAAATCGATCAGCCAAAGCTCCCCGATATTTTGCAGATGAATTAGTGCGTGCCGGCGCGACACTTTGGGCGATTCCAACACGATCGTGTTAGCAGCCGATCGTCCTAACGAACAACTTCCTTTGATCGAATGGCGTGTGCCATTAGTTGCTTCCAACCAGGCACCTTCCTCCGGGGGCACGCGCATCCCCAAGCAGTATCAAAAGTAACCGCCGACAGGAAGTATGTTCGGTTACTCCAGATCTTCTGGATTCATCAGGGTCGCCACAAATCAGGCCGGGAATCGCGTTAGTCGACTCCCGGGAGCGCCAGCTATATTCTCGACATAGCTTGGCAACGGGTTTATGAGAGAATCTGTCGTCAGATAGCTCCACATGTCCCCCGAGGCCCAGGCAGAGATTGATTTTAAGATCGGGCAATCGCTGGCTCGATTTGGTGTAACAAGGGTTCTTGGCTAGCTCAAAACAATGCAACCCGCCTCGCAGCACACTTCGACCTGTCCAACGTGCGGGGCTGCGCTTGAACAAACATTCAGTGGCGGAGGCGGCTGCATGTTTTGTCTATTGCAAGCAGGAATCGGCAGCGAAGAAGAAACGGTGCACGATTCGAGCCGGGACACGCTTGAGGGAGGCGTACGTTTTGGCGTCTATGAAATCGATTGTTACGCAGACGGAAGTCTGTGCGAGTTAGGCCGCGGAGCAATGGGCGTTACGTACCGGGCCACAGACACATCACTTCAGCGCAAGGTCGCGTTAAAGATCATTAAAACCGAAATCGCTGCACGAAGCGCCGACGCTCGCGAACGCTTTATCCGCGAAGCGCGCGCGGCCGCAGCATTTCGACACGAACACATCGCCACTGTCTATCAATTCGGGATGCGGCTTGAGACAGGACAATATTTTTACGCGATGGAACTAATCGAGGGCGAGACCCTTGATGATCGCGTTCGCCGCAAGGGGCCGCTCGATGCGCGCACCACCATTGGAATAGCAGAGCAAGTCACCTCAGCTCTGGCCGCTGCAGAAAAACACGGCTTAGTCCATCGCGATCTAAAGCCGGCAAACCTGATGCTCGTGGGCGGTTCAAACAATGGCGAAGAGGTAGGGCGCGACCGCCGGGCGCGCCGAGGACGGACGGCCCAGCGTGCCGTCCCTGCCGTAAAAATAATCGATTTCGGTTTGGCCAAAGCTTTTCACAAATCAACGGATCCGAAGTCGCTGACCCACGACAGGTTTGTGGGTACGCCGGCATTCGCTAGTCCGGAACAATTTGAACGTTCTGCGCTCGATGTGCGCTCCGACATTTATTCGTTAGGCGAAACGCTCTGGTTCGCCCTCACCGGAAAAGCGCCATTTGCTGGCCGTACACTCTCTGAGATCCACCACGCTCAAAAATCAAATGCGCTGCCCATCGAACAACTCAAAGCAGCGCATGTCCCGCATCGCCTGAAGTCGCTACTTGAATCGATGCTTGCCTTCGAACCGGCATCGCGCCCCGGCACGCGCGAGTTAGCAGTGCGCCTGCAACGCTGCTCCCCGGAGGTACGCAGCGCGCGACGCTCGCGCGTCGCTCTCGCTGCGGCGGCCGCCGTTTTCGGCTTGTCTACATTTTTTGTCGCGCATCAATCGCGAGTCCAAAAGGCGGCTTTTAGTACCTCGCTGGACAAAAGCATCGCAGTGCTTCCGTTTGAGAACCTGAGCCCCGATCCGGATAACGCGTATTTCGCCAATGGCGTGCAGGATGAAATTCTAACCCGTCTGGCCAGCGTCGCTGATTTGAAAGTGATTAGTCGCACCTCGGTGATGCAATACAAAAGCAGAGCCGCGCGAAATCTGCGGAAGATCGGCCAGCAACTCGGGGTTGCGCGTGTAGTGGAAGGAAGCGTTCAACGAGCTGGCAACCGCGTGCGCGTCAACACCCAATTAATTGATGTCTCCACCAATCGAGAGCTTTGGGGACAAACTTATGACCGGAACCTTGCCGATGTATTCACGATTCAAAGTGAAATCGCGATGTCGATAGCTGATCAGCTGCAGGCGAAACTTTCGCCAGCTGAAAAGAGTGCCATCGAACGTGCTCCGACTATCGATGTCGTCGCGTTCGATCTCTACACTCGCGCCAACAATCGTCTTCTAACAGCAGTTTATAGCGGTACTAGGGGAGATTTGCTGGACGCTGCCAGTCTGCTAAACCGGGCCGTCGAGCGTGATCCATCATTTTTGCACGCTTATTGCAAACTCGCTTATGTTCATGACGCTCTTTACTTCCTTGGCTATGACCATACTACAACGCGCTTGGCGTTGGCAGACATGGCCGTTCAAGCAGCGTCTCGCCTCTATCCGGATGCGGGGGAAACACACCTCGCGCGGGCGTTGAATCTTTATTGGGGATACCTCGATTATGACGACGCTCTCGCCGAACTGGAAGTCGCCCACCGCACCTTGCCTAACGACTCCCGGGTCTTCCACCTGATGGCTTTGATTCAACGGCGCAAGGGTCGCGCGCAAGAATCCATCGGAAACTTCGAGCGTGCCATTCGGCTCGACCCGTACAATGTGAACACCCTTCAGCAGGCTGCATTGAGTTACGCGATGCTGCGACGCTATGCTGAAGAAAAATCGCTGTTTAGTCGCGTATTGGCCATCCAGCCAAACGACGCTGTCATGAAGGCGGAGCATGCATTCGTGGAATTAGATTGGAAAGCCGATAGCCGGCCGTTGCACGAAGTTATCGATTTAATTCGGGCCACAAATTCCGACGCGCTTCCAAAAATCGCAAGTTATTGGCTTATCTGCGCGCTGGCCGAACGTGACCCCGATTCTGCCAAAAATGCCTTAATTGCGGCGGGCCAGGACTCAATCTGGCTGGGGTTAACCGACAATGTTCCCTTTAATCATTCCTTCATAGAAGGGCTCATCGCACGCATGACAAAAGACGATGGCAAAGCACGGTTGGCTTTTGCCGATGCGCGCGCGGAACAAGAGAAGATCGCCAAAGCTCAACCCAATTACGGTCCTGCCTGGTGTGTGCTAGGCTTAATTGACGCCGGTCTCGGACGCAAAGACGAGGCGTTACGGGAGGGTCGACGCGCGGTCGAGCTTCTTCCCGTCGAAAAGGATGAATTTGGTGGCATCACCATGGTCAAATATTTAGCTATGATCGCTGCGTGGGTTGATGACAAAGATCTAGCTTGTCAACAGCTTGCCATCGCTATCCAGCACCCAAACCGTCTCGGTTATGGCCAATTGAAACTGTTGCCGTTTTGGGACTCGCTGCGGGGCGACCCCCGTTTTGAGAAGCTTCTTGAAGAAGTCAAGCAGCCGGTGATGCCGGAATAGAAGGAAGGCCGACTCCAGCTACGTAAAGTATAGACTCGCGAATCCCATCTATGCCAAGGTCCTTCTCGATCAGTGTATCCTTCAGCGCAGCTGTGCAAAACGGCGCAAGCCCGAGCCAGGTGGCGACGAGACAGAATGTTTGGCACAAATGGCCCGCGTCGAGAAGCACTACACGATATGCGCGGGCAAGATGATACTTCCACATGGTGCGTCGAAACACCGCAGTCATTAGGAACAGAGCACCTGCGTTTTTTGTGTAATGTTGGCGCGCGCAATACAGCCACGCTTTTTCGCGGGTAGCGTTCGCACGAATCATTTCCAGACGATGATAAGTCGGATGATAATGATACAGACCAGGCCTCAGACCCTCGACACGCAAGGCCATTAGATACACTTCACCAGGGTGCCGCGCACCTGCCGAGGGGCTGGTTTTCAGAAGTAGCTTCCCGAATGCGGGCGAATATAGATAACCGCGGACTCCCCAAACCAAAGACAGGAGTTGCGATACGGTTTCAAGCGGCAGCTTCTGTTTCGAGAATTGCCGATGCGTTTTCCTTGCCATCAAAACTCGAATGAATTCGGAATCAGGAGGCGCGCGCCTCGGCAGCGATACACTCGCTGCGCCCTTCAGAGTCTTAAGAGGTTTAGGTGGCGGGGTCTTGGGTAAGACCGCCCTCAATTGCTCTAAACTCCAATTGCTTCGATCGGCGTAAGGCGCGTCCTTCGTCGAGAAATGAAAGCTCCCCTCCGGCAACCAAGCCGACCATTCTTTTGCGATCTGAGTGTCGTCTGTCACTTCGGGGGAATTCTTGCGAAGCAGCAGACGATTCTTGACTAATTGAGCCAGAGCCAAACGCACGCTCCTCTCGGTATAATCGGCGAAATGAGTTATCGCCTGTTGGGAGGTTCGCCACGTGTTGAAGAATTCGAGAACTTCACAAGTAACCGGTCTTGCGGAGACGGTTGAGCGTCTTGCGAAGTTATAAAAAAATAGGCGGCCGTCCCGCCAGTACAGAAACAAGCACCGAGCCCGGCGTAGTTGGGTGATGCCGTGCCGCATTTCTGTCGGTTCACGCAATATACTCGCCGGACAGGATCAAAATCGAATTATGGATCTACTGCGTATGATGAAACTCTCTACTGCCGCTGTGGTTATCCATTTTGATGTTCTTAAGGATCTGGTTAACCGCTTTCAAGTCGAGCTTGAGTTCCTTTGTTTTTTGAGCTTTTAGAACTTTCTTAATCCGATCCATCCCAACCTTGGCGGCGCGAGCAATGTTCTTCTTAGCTCTACAAGTTGTGTTAGGCATTGTTGTTATTCCTTTCTGTACGACAAAACTTCACCCGAAGTCCGAACGTCTATCTGTGTGTACTCAAAGAAGCGACAGGGCGTCAAGGAATTATTGTCGCGCCAAAAAGGTATTAAGCGCAGAGCTGTGAACTTGAGGGAACACTAGGCGTCAGAAACTTTCCCGCACTCGCTTGTTACTGTGTTCATGCAAAGCGGATGCCGCCACGCATTGACCATTACACGCTGCTCACTAATATTCGGCTGGGGTTTTCTAATGAAGGTCGGTCATCCGCTACGGGAAATTTCAGGCGCTCCGCCTGACTTGCTCCTGAAATTGCGTGATGAACTCTCGGTTACAACAGCAGAGGAATTGGTGGCTTTGTGGCGCACGTCGAAAGACGATCTGCTGCGCGCCATAGGCGACCGCAGCGCACTCGAATCCCTTGCTCAGAGAGCGCTCGACGTTCTACCGCCCGAAATAGTCACATCTATAATCGAGGCTGAACAGCAGTCATATCCGTACGCCACGGGTTGTGAGCCGCCGCCAAAAGGGCCCGATACTTACTAGATTTTTCGACTCGACACTTCGTCTCCTGGAGTTACAAACGTGAAGGAGGCCCGAATGTTGAATCCCAAACAAAATCTCACGTCTTTTACCCGCGTTTATCGCGCAAAGGTGGGATTGCCGGAAATGGGGCTTGCGTATGGTGCCCTCGCTGCACAATTCGCCCAGGAAGACACGATTCACGAAACCGATGCAGCCCTGCTACATCAGCTCCAGGAAAATCAATCAATAAGCACCATTGAGGAATTGGCGGCACTTGCGCGAGTGGATGCGACACAGAAAACGCATTTTATGAGAGATCTGGGAATCCCCGGCGACATGGTTACGCGGGTAATCAATTCATTAAGTAAAATCAGGCCGGATATGTTGGCAGATATAGAGCGTCTTGAGAAACTTGAATACACGCTCGGGTGCGATCTCGATTTCTCTTCGCCGCCCCCAACGGTAACCCCTTTTCAGCCTATCGTCGTCGGGGGCATCGAATTCGGGGCTCCGCCGCCGGCTGGTCAGCCCCTACCGACTTTTGTCAATTTGATCGACAGCAACATGCCTCCCATCGGCGATCAGGGCGGCCGGAATGCCTGCGTTGCGTTCGTAAGCATAGCATGCCTTGAATACCACCTGAGGAGATTCGGTAATCAGACAGACTTGGATCTTTCAGAACAATTTCAATATTGGAGCCTGGTTACAACTGCCAAGCTAGATCTTGAATCGGCATATCTTCTGCTTGCTAGTGCCGGATCATGTCGCGACATAACGTGGCCCTACTACGGAAAAGCTATGCGTGGAAACGATTCACAGGGTCCCCCGCCTGCAACTGCGGCTGCGGAAGCGATGGCGTATCGCTGTAATGATGTCCGGCGAATAATCCCGCCTCGAGATGTCTCAGCTATTCAGGCGCAGCTGCGGCGCGGACGTATCGTCGGAATTGGGATACCGGTGTACGCCAGCTGGTACCATAATGGAATGGTTCGCAAGAAGGGCAATATCATTGTGCCGATTGCAGGTGAAATACCTGAGCTAAATGGTCACGCGCTCGCGCTAGTTGGCTATGCGGATGATCCGGACTACGCTGGAGGCGGCTATTTTATCGTACGTAACAGTTGGGACAGCCGCTGGGGAAAAGAGAGTGTCTTTGGACCTGGTTACGGCACAATTCCGTACCGTTTCATTTCCAAGCACAATTGGGAAGCTTGGTCTATTTTTTCTTGAGCTCCCAGACGATGCCGAGCACACGGGAGCGGGGCAATCAAGGGACCAAGGTACAGTTAGAACCCAATGCCTAGCCCAACAATGATCACGTTACCCTCCAACTCGTTTTCCGCATTACGATAGTCCTGGAAGGAGACAGTGAGCGCTACCGCCGGGTCAAATACGGGATTAGGACGGTCAGGAGGAGGCCTCAAATAAAATGAAGCATTCGCTCCGGCAATGCGGATTTCTTTGGAGTCGCGGGAAAGCTTCTCATATTGCGCGAAGTTTCCTGTAATAATTAACGGCTTTTGCCGAAAGAAGATCCAATTAGGGAAAGGCATAATGCTGACCGAGATTTTGGGTCCGAGATGGGCATACGTGTCTCCTTGCTGACTTACTGTCCACTCTCCATCGCTAGCAACGTGTCCAACGTCTGCATGAATAGCCACGTCTGTTTTCCACCAAACGAAAGGACAGGAAGTATTGAATGAACCCATTCCAAGTACATCACTCGTTGGCATCCATTCAAATGCCGCAGTCGGTATCTGGCTCTCGAAATCGAAATCCGTTTGCTCAACGAACCGCACGCTGGCGATCGAACCGTCAAAAACGCTGAAAGTTGGCCAAGCAACATTTTGCTCTATACCAGTACCCAGGTTTAGGGAATTTGATTCCTTTTTACTCGTCTCCCCACCGATATCAATTCGACTAAATTCAGCGAATGAAAGGAGTCGAGAAATCGTGGCAAATGCCGGCTCGCCAAATGGTAGCCAGTAAAAATAATGCTCGAGCGCCAACACTCCCTGCGCCGTCCATTGATCTACCCCAGGATCAAATTGATGGCCGTACGAGAAAAGTGCGCCGTTCTCGACTAGATCTTTGGCAGACTTGGTCATGTCATTCCCCGCAGTGTCCTTTCCCACACCTGGAGGCAACTTTGTAATACTCCTTCTCAGGAATATTCGTGTTTGCGGTGTTGGTACCGGCTGGTTTCCAGACGGAGGGACAGGTGCCGGAGGGGGTGCGGCGGGCAGCCCGAACTCTGCTTTGGCGTCCACTTCATCGAAAGAGTAGGATGGTTTCAGTCCGTGTTTTCTTACAAACTTCGCAAGGAGAAGATTAAGCACATCATCTTTCTTAAACGCGTCCTGGAGTTGTTGGTCTGTTGGGCGCTGCTTTAAGTTTGCTGCCTCACCTTTGCCTTTGTACCACAAACCAAAGTACACGTCGGACGTGCTCAGTGTGGAATCAGATCCGGAGTGTATCTGTCTCAGCCTCGCAGTATTGTCGGACGACACTAGTTTCGATGAAACGGAGGTTATGCATGATAAGCTTATAATGGCAGTGACGCACGGCTGATAAAGTTTCATCCGGATTGTTGTTGACCGGTTATGTAACCGGCTAAATATCCTACCTTTTTCTCCGGCTGGACGCGAGGTTCCCAGATAACTGTAGCAGGACTTAGGTTGTACCGCGCCTTGCCCTTTGCACTGTTGACGCACTTGTTGAGGAAGTTCTGCATTGCCAACGCGCTGCTGTATCCCATTCCATTCGGAGGAGGGTCATAGAACGTTGTCGTGGGCTGGATGTTGCGCTTCGCAGCATCCTCAAAGTCTTCAACAAGCAAATCATAAACTTCTTCGAGACTGAGCCGTCTGCCGCTGAAAAACGCGGCCATCGGATGATTCTTCTTCTTGGCCATTCGCCCGAGGGGGTTGCTTTGGCATCGCATATCAAATCGGTCAATGAGCTGTCAAGTACACAAAATTGCGGGTGAAACTACCCACGATGATCGGTAGCAGTTCACCGGAGCACGGACGAAACGCAATCGGCTGAGAGATCCGATAGCCTGAAGCAAAAAAATCCGCGAAACCTCCCCTCAACCAACCCGGAAGCGGACGTCGCGGATGGTTTTGCCGCCGAAGCGTTGTTTTAGTTTTCGGAGGATTTCGGAGTTGGTGACTTGTTCTAGCTCGTAGTGCAACGCGTTTAAAGCACGCGTCTGTAGAGGATTCTCTTAGGATATCGCTACGCTTGGCAGTGGTGCAGATCTCCCGAGTGTCTCATGGCGATGGCAGCGTGATTGTGAGTCCGATTTGTACGGTGGTACAAGTCACGGCGTGCGTACCAAATCCGGAGACGCTAGTGAGGTACATTTTCTTCAGTTTTCCAAAAACTTCGGCCCGGATTTTTCGGAGAAGACAATGGAGAGGCAACCCCCAAAAAGCTTCTCTCGACAGTGGATGGTGTGAAGTGGAAAAGGGGCCGTGGCGACCGGCCGCGGCCCCGACACGCTACTTCGCCTTCGTTTAAGCTTGCCTAACATGCCATAAATAAGATGATCACCCAGCGTGACCCCGGAAACGGTTATGGACGGAGGCCGGTCCCCCGACCGATTTTCTACGACGCGTTGGAGCATGGTTCTCAGCTGTGCCCACTCAATGGCAGGCGAGGAGACCGCGCGCAAAGCGCTGGCCGACCTGTGCAAAACGTACTGGCGGCCCATTTTCGCCTTCATTTGCAGACGCGGTTATTCGATTCCCGATGCGCAGGATCTCACCCAGGATTTTCTTCTTATGATGCTTGATGGCGATCTCCTCAAACGCGCTGACCCCAGCCGCGGCCGATTCCGATCCCTGCTGCTTAAGTCCCTGCAAAATTTCCTAACCGACGACACGATTCGGAAACGCGCGCGTAAACGCGGCGGCGACTTGAAGTTTGTCTCCTGGGACGAATGGATGGCGGAGGCGCCATCGCATTTGGCAATTACTGCACAGGAAGCCGAGAGCTGGCCTGCGGAAAGAATTTTTGATGTGCGTTGGGCGGCAACGGCAGTTGAACATGCGTTGCGACGCTTGGCAGAAGAGTGCGAAGCGCATGGACGTCGGCGTGTATTTGACGTGTTAAGCGATTGTCTCGCTGCGGAGCGACAGGATGTTTCCTATCTGAAGCTCTCCAAAACCCTTGGGGTTCCTGAAAGTTCCGTAAAACGTCTCGTTCACCAACTGCGGCAGCGTTACCGTGCGCTGCTTCGCGATGAAGTAGCCCAAACCGTAGAGAAACCGGAGGAGGTTGATGAAGAGCTGCGCTACCTGTGCGCGGCTCTCGCGGCCGGAGCCGCCTAATTGAGCGATGAGTGCATGCGGCATCTCTGATTCTTTGCGAATTCAGGATGGTGTTGTTGCGTGCGCGGAGTGCGGATCAACAGCGCGCGTGAGCCGCGGGTTTTGCCTGAATTGTATGCTCCACCGCGCCCTCGGTTGCGAAACTGAAACCACCGAGACCCTGAAGGAGGTGCTCGAGGAAATTGACGTGCGCGATGCCGATTGGCGCATCGGTAACTATCAAATCCTGGAGGAAATAGGGCGCGGCGGCATGGGCGTCATCTACCGTGCGCGCCAGCGACACTCGCGGCGAATCGTCGCGCTGAAAAGGATTTTGAGTTACCAGGCCGAGTCGCAGGAAACACTTGTCAGGTTTCGTCGTGAAGCGGAAGCCGCGGCGAGCCTTGATCATCCAAACATTCTGCCCATCTACGAAGTCAGCGAGTCCGACGACGGTTTGCCGTTTTTCAGCATGAAATTTGCAGCCGGCGGAAGTCTGTTGGACGTCGCCGACAGTCTTCGCAATGATCCGCGTCGAATCATCGCGCTAATGGCCAAGGTTACGCGCGCCGTGCAATACGCGCATCTGCAGGGCATCCTTCACCGCGACCTTAAGCCCGGAAACATTTTGCTCGACGGCCGCGGCGAACCGCTGGTGAGCGATTTCGGTCTGGCCAAATGGCTCGACACATCGAGCGATCTGACGCGCACACTCACGATATTCGGCACACCCGGCTACATCGCACCGGAACAAGCGCATGCACCAGCAAAGAATCTCACTCCTGCAGCCGATATTTACAGCATTGGCGCGGTCCTGTTTGATCTATTTACCGGTCGAACACCGTTCCTTGGCGAACACGCTCTTGCCGTCATCAAACAAGCCAGCGAGAAATCCGCTCCGAAATTACGGACCCTCGGATCATTAGCAGACCGCGATGTTGAAACTATTTGTGCCAAATGCTTGGAACGCGAACCGCAAGCACGTTACCGCTCGGCGGGCGATCTGGCCGAAGACCTTGAACGCTGGCTCGAAGGCCGCCCCATCATCGCGCGCCCCGTGTCACCGCCAACGCGCATCTGGCGCTGGTCAAAACGCAATCGTATGCTTGCCGCTAGTATTGCCGCGTGCCTGCTTGCTGTTTGTGCCGCTGCGGTCTGGCAAATTCAGAGTAGTCATCTGTCCGCCAAAATTCGTGAGGGTCAACTAGCTGCTCGTTCTGTCGCGGTAATCCCCTTTCTAAATCTGGACGACACAAACGCCGACTACTCCATTGCCACCTCAATCGCCCAGAGCTTGCAAGCGACGCTTTCGCGATTTGGCCCGGTGCGTATCACTTCTGTCTCATACGACAGTCCGCAGTGGGCCGGAACGGGGAGTCTCGATGACCTTAACGAAGCAAATCGCGCCTCGAAAAGCCGAGCGATATTGACCGGAACCGAGCGGCTTGTTGGCGACAACAATGTCAAGATTGCGGTTCGTCTTATGAATGCAACAACCGGTGACGTGTTGCTGAGGAGATCGGTTGAAGTCGCGGCAGGTATTTCTCCGATTCAAGCGATAGACAGGGCTCTTGCCCCGAAAATCAGGGCAATTTTGACTGCGAAAGACTGGTCAACTATCGCACCATCAGCGCGCGACCCCGGGATGCGAAATCCCGCAGCGCGCGAGTTCATCGTGTCCGGCAGGCAGTTGATGCTCCGCTCGGTTGTCGGGGATATCGATAAGCTCGATAAATCCATTCGGTGTTACGAACAGGCTCTGAAGCTCGAACCAGGTTCAGCGCTCGCGCATGCTTATTTGGCTGCCGCAGTTGGCGCTCGATTACATTTCATATCGGATCCGCATCTTCTGGAGCAGAGTGAAAAAGAAGCGAAGCTGGCGCTACTCCTGGAACCCGATTCGCCGGACGCGCACCGTGCGCTCGCGGGCATCTTTTACAACACAGGAAGGCTCTCGGAGGCGCTGGAGCAGGCATTCCTAAGTATCGAAGCGCAAGGACCGGAAGAGCGTGTCTCCAACTTGGTTGGAATGACGTTGCAGGCGACGGGGCAACCAAGCCGGGCATTGAGCTGGCTCGAGATGGCAAAACATCTTGCATCCCTGCCGGGCGATTACGACCCCTTAATCGGAGATTGCTGGGTTCTTCTAGGCGACGATCAACACGCCGAAGATGCGTATCATCGCGCAATTGATCTGCGTCCGGAGAGCCCGGACGGCTGGGTTGGACTATGTCATTTGCGACTGCTGCAACGGAACCTTGCTGCGGCACGGCAACTTTGCCGTGAAAATAGCGATCACTTCGAAAAGTACACTGACCCGAACATGAAGGCCGGGCAAATCGTCGCCCAGATAGAATTCTTCGCACGGAATTATGATGAGGCTGAAAAGCGATACAGCAATTTGGCAAAGAACGATGCAGACGGCGGCGGAATTTTCTATGGAGGCGTCACTTACAATTCAGCTTTAGGAAGACTTCTGGAGTTGCGTCACGATGATTCGGCCAGAGAAGTACTCCAAGCTTGTTTAGAAAAAGAAGCGGCAGCAGTGAAGGCGGAAGCGCAGAACGCGAGCGCGTGGTATCGCCTTGCCGCCGTTGAGTCTTGCTTGGGAAAGACCGATGCAGCGCTCGATCATCTTGCAGCAGCAACAAGAGCGGGCTGGACTGACTTTCGCTCTCCGCTCCTTGACCCACGCTTTGACGGGATCGCAACAGATCCTCGTTTTCAACAGATTATCTCAACTCTGACTCATAAGATGGCAGAGTTGCGACGGCGAACTGGCCAGCCGACAAGAATGGCTCCAAATGGCGAAAACAATTCGCCTTAGAGTGGAACGACTAATATGAAGAATCAAGATTGGTGTGACCGCAAAAAGAAACGGGAGGCGATTCTCAGGGTGCTGAGATACATAGTAGAACACCCCGCGGAAGGAGAAAGGTGTGTTGGGCGTGGAAAACCGCCATTCCAAGCCGACGTCAACGCCCATCGCTTGTTCGAGGACCCAAGGATTGGAAATATCACAATCCCGGACGATGCACGGGTCGTGATCTTCGGCAACGGAGAGGAGGCACTTGAGCCTTGTAGTTCGATTATCATCGAGCTTCCGCCACATCCAGCGCCACCTCCTCCGAGATTCTCGGCCGGCTGGAGCGACGAAGAGCTCATGACGTTCGTTCTTGGCAACTACCGATACTGGTAAGCAGCAGAATTCCAGCGAACTGGTTAGTTATCGCTGACAAACTGCACGATGTTCTGCATCGTCCTGAACTGGTCCGGTTGCCAGTCCCTGCCGGCGTGCATGATGGAATTATAGTCCGCATCCAACAACTGATAGATGACTTCCGCGACAATACGTCCGCCGATCGTGCCGAGCTTTTGTATCTTGAGTCTACTTTCAGGTTCCGGTTCGAGCACCGCTTCGACTGCCGCTTCCCGTAGGAGGTAGTACCAAAGTGGAGTACGCCCACGGAGTCCATCCTGCTGAAAAAATTCTCTGTCTTCCTTCCGAGCTGGAATTAGCTCTGGATCGAGCGGCTTATAGCCAAATGTACGCGCAAATTCCTCACCACTGGGCAAACGAACTCTTGATCCGCGTCGCAGTGTGAGTTCTGGAAGAGGTGGCGGATCTTGGGAGCCCATTCTTGGGGAACCCTTAGCAACGTGCGGTCGAAACAGTTGGACGGATCGCCCCGACAGGTTGTAGAGCGCCGGTGTAATGAACGTATCAATATTTTCACCGCGATTAACAAGCGCCCCGCCGCCAGTAAAAAATCTTTTCCAAGACACAACGTAGTCGGCGGGAAGCTGATTGCGTATTCCGCCTCCGGGCTTTGTCATCTTGAGGAGCTCCCTTAATGACGCAAGCCTGTGCCATTTGTTTAGCAAATACTCGTCTCGCACCATGCTGTGGCCGAATCGGAATGCTGCCATTGTGAATTCGACCGGAAGCGGAATCGGAGCGTCCGCGGGTGTGTAGGCGCGACGGAAAAGATGTAGTCCGCGCTTCTGAATATCTTTCAGCGTTTCAACTTGCACCACGTGAGGAAGAAAATCGTTCATAACAACCCACTGGTAGTGCCAGGTCACAAATCTACGCGCCTGGGTGAATAAGTTCGTCCCCGTTGGGCCAATGCAAATTCGCGAATTCCTTTTCAGGAGATCAAGAATGCGATTATGAAATTTCGCGAATAGCACATGTAATTGAGCGATCACAAGATTTTCGTCATTGCGCGAGTCGACTATGATTGCTGTTCCGTCTCCTTGTCGCGGTAAATCGTCGTCGCTGGGTTGCGCGTCACCAGCCGCTTTGGTCCGTCCCAGCCTGAGAAACCCGTCACCTTCGTAGAGACACGCCACCGTCGATGGGCTTCTCCCGTACAGCAAATCAAGATCCAGGCGAGGGGTACGATAGTTCAAAGTGTGTTCAACATCACAACCCGCCTCGTCGAGTGATCGAAGATCCCGTGTTATATCATGATCGATGAACTGGCCGAGATACACATAACCGGATCGCGTCACATGAGCGGCAGGAATCGTACTGCCCGGCGCACCCTCATGCTTCATTCGTTCCGAAAGCTCGTGCAGTTGTCCTTCGTTGTGCGGCGCCCATTGACCAGAAGGACAAGGACATAGCCGGCTGTAATGACCTTCTGGAACTTCCGGAACCGACGCGCACGGATAAGCGACAGAGTTCATGGCCTGAACTCAGTGCGACTGCGCATGGCAGAATTGACCGTCTTCATAGCTGGCCCGAAAAATAGTTTTTCGCGAGTTCGAGGTCGTGTCCGCCTAAAGGGGTAACAGATCGCGCGTAGGCTGGTAAAGAAAACAGTTGAGTGTTTCGTCGCGGTTCCTCACGTCACTGAGTTATCCGAATTCTGCGACGCTAAGTTCTCCGAGAGCGTGCAGAATTCTTAGGTTTGGGTTCTGAGTCAAGCAGACGGCGGACGCAACCAAGGGGTCGCGCAGTTGCGCTCTTCAGATCAACCCAC
>Ga0210120_1000164_pt1 | contig 15307 bp, 8 predicted proteins | sample Goodyear_PhragA__FD_184868 | JGI IMG/M metagenome (GOLD analysis project Ga0210120, IMG submission 184868) | Wetland microbial communities from San Francisco Bay, California, USA, that impact long-term carbon sequestration - Goodyear_PhragA_D2... | ecosystem: Environmental > Aquatic > Marine >... | reverse complement strand
AGACCTCGGCGACCTTGCGTCGCACCGCCTCCATCGTCGCCGCGTGGAACTGCTCGAAGCGGTCCCACGTGATCGCCGTCTCGAAGGTCTCCGAGAGCACCCCGCAGGCGACGAACGTGTCGCGCAGGTACGGCGCCAGCAGGAACGCCGACCGCCAGGCCCCCACCGCACCCCCCTCCTCCCCGCCGACGGGCCTATTTCCCTCCTCATTCGTGGGTTTTCGGCCCGTCGGCGGCTGATGGCGGCCGCCGTGGGCTCGGGCGATGGCGAGGGCCGTGTCCATCGCACCGTCCACAGGGTGGTGGGGGGACTCGAAGCCGAGGACGAGCAGGCTCTGCTCGCCGGAGCCGGCGCCGGTCATCCCGGCCTCGGTCGCGTCGAGCAGGCGGCAGTTGCTCGGATAGAGGCCGGACTGGGAGATCTCGCGCACGGCGGAGGCCGCCGCGAGGAAGTCGCCGAACTCGACCCCGCAGGAGGACTTGAACTCGGGCCGCGGCCGCACCCGCAGCCACGCCTCCGCGATCACCCCGAGGATCCCCTCGGAGCCGATCAGCGCCCGGTCGGGCGAGGGCCCGGCGCCGGAGCCGGGCAGCCGCCTGCTCTCCCAGGCGCCGCGCGGGGTGATCGCCCGCACCGACTCGACCAGGTCGTCGACGTGCGTGTAGAGGGTCGCGAAGTGGCCGCCCGCCCGGGTCGCGACCCAGCCGCCCAGGGTCGAGTACTCGAACGACTGCGGGAAGTGGCGCAGGGTCAGCCCGTGCTCGCGCAGCTGCTCCTCCAGCCCCGGCCCGGTCGCCCCCCCCTGGATCCGCGCCGCCAGCGACTCGGCGTCGACCTCGAGCACCCGGTCGAGCCGCCGCAGGTCGAGCGTCACGAACGGCCGCTCGTCCAGCCGCCCCTCGACCCCGCCGACGACGCTCGTCCCTCCGCCGAACGGGATGACCGCGGCCCCCTCCGCCTCCGCCCAGCTCAGCACGGTCTCGATCTCCGACTCGTCCCGCGGCAGCGCCACCAGATCCGGCGGATTCGAAAACTCCCCCCGAAACCCCCGCACCACATCCCGATAGGCCTTCCCCAGCGCCCGCGAAACCCGCTCGTACTTCTCATCCCTGAACAGGTCCCCAAACCCCTCCGGCTTCCTCAGCCGCGGCTCGCGCACCTCAACCGCCTCGAGCGGCACAGCCTCCTCGAGCTCACCCCCGAACCCAAACCGATCCCTAATCCCGGCAGCAGCCTCCTCGAGCTCTTTCCGCGAAGGCGCCTGATCCTCGTACCCCCACCCCCAGTGCTTCAACCTCCGCTCGCTCATCGCCCGCCATCGTAGGGCCGCCGGGTCGATTGCTGCCTTTTCCCCATGATCGTGGGGAAAAGGCAGCAACATCGGTGCTGGCGACGGCGGTCCGTGTGGGTGGGTGGAGTTCGGCGACGCTGCCGGGGGGCGGGAGTCGCCTCGACGATGCCTCGCGAAGCGGCTCCTGGCGGGTGATCCTGGGCCGCGAAGCGGCACTCAGCTAATCCGCCGAAGGCGGATTTAGGCAATCGGCGAGGCGACTCCCGCCCCCCGGCTCAGGAGCGCAAACGTCGGCGGGGCGACTCCCGCCCGCCGCGAACCCACTACCAATGCACGCCTTTCATCAGGTGCGCGAAGGCGACGGCCTCGGTGGTCGGGGCGCGATCGGGCGCCTCGTCCGTCTTCCCCTTGGCCGCCTGCGACTCCGGGAACAGTTTGTAAGCCGTGTTGAGGATTTTGTCGCTGAGCGTCGGGGCGACGGCGTAGAGCAGCTCGCCGAAGGTGCCGAGCCGCGTCGCCACCTTCTTCGGCTGGGCGATCATCGCGCCGGCGATCATCTCCGCCGCCTCCTCGGGCGTGATCGCCGGGAACATGTCGTACATCCGCGTCGGCGCGATCATCGGCGTGCGCACCAGTGGCATGTGGATCGTCGTGATCCGCACGCCGTCGTCGTAGACCTCGGAGGCGATCACGCGGCCGAAGGCGTCGAGCGCCGCCTTCGAGGCGACGTAGGCGGAGAAGCGCGGCGGGTTGGTCTGCGTGCCGATCGAGCTGACGTCGATGATGTGGCCCGACTTGCGCGCCTGCATCGAGGGCAGCAGGGCGAGGATGAGGCGCACGGCGCCGAAGTAGTTGACCTGCATCGTGCGCTCGTAGTCGTGGAAGCGGTCGTAGGCGAGCTTGACCGAGCGGCGGATCGAGCGGCCGGCGTTGTTGACCAGGATGTCGACCTGGCCGTGGTAGGCGAGCACCTCCTCGGCCATCCGCGCGACGTCGTCCATGTCCGACATGTCGCAGCGGTGGATGTGGGCGACGCCGCCCGCCCGCTCGATCTCCCGCTTCGTCTCTTCCAGCTTGTCTACGGAGCGGGCGACCAGCAGCACAGTCGCCCCGGCGTCGGCGACCTTGACCGCGGTCGCCTTGCCGATCCCCGATGAGGCACCGGTGATCAGCACCACCTTGCCCCGCACCGCGGCCGAGAGCGTGCGGTCCTTGAACAGGTCGGGGTCGAGGTTGCGCTCCCAGTAGTCCCAGACCCGCTCGGCGTAGCTCTCCAGCGGCGGCACCTCGATCCCCGAGCCGGCCAGCGCTTCCTGCGCCCGGGTCGAGTCGAAGTGGGTCGGGTAGTTGACGTAGTTGAGCACCCCGGCGGGGATGCCGGCGCGGTCGAGCGCCAGCTTCAGCGCCCGCTTGCCGGGCGGGAAGAAGCGCAGCCCGGTGCGGGCGAGGCCGGCCACCGGGTCGGTCAGGCCGGAGTCGAGCTGCACGGCGGCCTGCGGCGCGTCGGCGGCGCGGGCGAAGAGGTTGAGCACCTCGCCGGCCGTCTTCGGCTTCGGATCGGTGAGGCTGAACGCCCTGCCGTCGAGGCCCGGCTCGTGGGCGATGTGGTCGATCGCCGCGGCGACGTAGTCGACCGGGACGATGTTGATCTCGCCCCCCTCGATCCCGACCGTCGGCAGCCAGGCCGGCAGCACCCGCCGCAGCTGCTGCAGCAGCTTGAACATGTAGTAGGGGCCGTCGACCTTGTCGATCTCGCCCGTGCGCGAGTCGCCGACGACGATCCCCGGCCGGTAGACGCGCCAGGGCCGGCGGCATTCCTCGCGCACGATCCGCTCCGACTCGTGCTTGGTGCGGAAGTACGGATGCGTGTCGAGGTGCTCGGCCTGCTCGAACATGTCCTCGGTCCAGGTGCCCCTGTAGAGGCCGGCGGCAGCGATCGAGCTGATCTGGTGGAAGCAGCCGGCCTCGATCGCGCCGGCTAGTTCGACCGCGTGGCGCGTGCCCTCGACGTTGGCGACCTCCTGCGCCTCGGCGCCCGCCGCCATGTCGTAGATCGCCGCCAGGTGGAAGAAGTGGTCGACCTCGCCGCGCAGCGTCACCAGGTCCTCCTCGGAGACCCCGAGTCCCGGCTGGGACAGGTCGCCGCTGACCGGCACGACCCGCGCCCCGTCGGCTCCCCAAGCCGTGCGCAGCTCCTCCAGGCGCCCCCGCGACCCGGCGCGTACCAATGCGTAGACGGTGCCCTCGCGCTGCAGCAGGCGGGCGACGAGGTTGCGGCCGATGAATCCGGTGGCTCCGGTGACGAAGTAGTTCATGACAATGCCTCCGCTTCGCTCGCGGGCGCGAAGAACCAGAGATGGACGCTTGCTCGCTCCGCGATCACAGCTCTTTCATACACTCATTCGAGAGATGGCGCAAACGGCCACCCTGCAGATCGAGATGCCCGAGATGGGCGAGTCGGTTACCGAGGGCATCGTTCTCGAGTGGCACGTCGCCGAGGGCGACTTCGTCAGCGAGGGCGACACGGTGGTCGAGGTGTCGACGGACAAGGTCGATGCGGAGGTGCCGGCGCCGGCCGACGGGGTGATCACCAAGCTGATCGCGCAGGTCGACGACGAGGTTCCGGTGGGGGCGCCGCTCGCTGAGATGGAACCCGGCGGCGAGGGCGAGGGCGACGGGACGGCCGAGGGTTCGGGCGAGTCCCGGGCCGCGGGTCCTGTCGGGGCAGGGGACCCACCACCCTCTGCGGTAGCTGAAGCTTCCTCGGGGGTGGTCCCCCCTGCCCCGCCACCCGCGGCTGGGACGGGCGGGAACGGGGCGGCCGATGTGAGGGCCACGCCGGTCGCCCGGCGCGTGGCTGCGGAGGCTGGAGTGGATCTGAGCGGCCTCGACGGCAGCGGGCCGGGGGCCAAGATCGTCAAGGACGATGTGCTGGCGGCCGCCAACGGCGGTGGGGCCGTAGTTCCCGTTACCGGGGAGGCTAAGCAGCTTCGGGGGCCGGCGGCGACGTTGGCTCAGGCTATGGGGGAGAGTCGGGAGGTTCCGACCGCGACCTCGTTCAGAACGGTGGCCGTGGACACGCTGGATGCGAAGCGCAAGGCGTTGAACGGGCAGCTGAAGGAGCGGGGGCTGAAGGTCTCGTTCACGCACCTGATCGCCTGGGCGATCGTGCGGGCGGCGAAGGAATGGCCGGTGCTGGCGCGCAGCTTCGAGCAGCGCGACGGCAAGCCGTTCGCGATCGAGAACGGGCCGGTCAACCTCGGCATCGCGGTCGACGTCGAGCGCAAGGACGGCTCGCGCAGCCTGATGGTGCCGGCGATCAAGGGCGCCGACGGGCTCGACTTCGCCGCCTTCCACTCCTACTACGAGGAACTGATCACCAAGACGCGCGAGAACAAGCTCACCGCCGACGACTTCCAGGGCACCAACATCTCGCTGACCAACCCGGGCGGGATCGGCACCGTCGCCTCGGTCCCCCGCCTGATGAAGGGCCAGAGCGCGATCGTCGCCGCCGGCGCGATCGCCTACCCGCCCGAGTGGGCGCACGCCACCGACGACCGCCTGCGCCGGCTCGGCGTCTCGAAAACGATGACGCTGACCTCGACCTACGACCACCGGGTGATCCAGGGCGCCGAGTCGGGCTCCTTCCTGCGCCGCATCGAGCAGCTGCTCGAAGGCGAGGACGGCTTCTACGAGGACGTCGCCGGCGACCTCGGGATCGACGCCGCGCCGCTCGCCGCCGCCCACCCCGCCTCGGCCTCGGCGCCGCCGCTCGGCGCGCCCCCGCAGGCCGCCAGCCCCGCCGCCCCCGACGAGGAGCTGCTCGGCGCCGTCCAGGCGGCGACCTCGCTGCTCAAGGGCTACCGCACCCACGGCCACCTCGCCGCCCGCCTCGACCCGCTCGGCAAGGAGCCGAAGGGCGACCCGGCGATCCAGCCCGAGAACCTCAACCTGACGCCGGAGCTGATGGCCCGGGTGCCGGCCTCGATCCTGCACATCGGCGTCCCCGGCGAGACCCTGCTCGACGTGCTGCCGCGGATGCGCGAGGCCTACTGCGGCCCGATCGCCTACCAGTTCGAGCACCTCTCCTCGCACCAGCAGCGCACCTGGCTGCAGGAGATGGTCGAGACCGGCGCCCACCGGCAGCCGCTCACCGAGGAGGAGAAACGCCGCCTGCTCGGCCGCCTGATCGACGTCTTCGAGTTCGAGCGCTTCGTCGAGAAAGCCTATCTGGGGCAGAAGATCTTCTCGATCGAGGGCCTCGACACCGTGGTGCCGATGCTCGACGAGCTGGTCACCCTGGCCGGCCGCTCCGGCGCCGAGGAGGTCGTCTTCGGGATGGCCCACCGCGGCCGGCTCAGCGTCCTCGCCCACAACATGGGGCGCTCGGTCGAGTCGATCCTCGCCGAGTTCGAGGGCGCCAAGCAGATCGAGCAGGTGAAGGCGGTCGCGGCGATCCCGCACGGCGGCACCGGCGACGTCAAGTACCACTACGGCCACCAGGGAACCTACGAGACCCACGAGGGCGAACGGGTCGCCGTGCGCCTCTACCCTAACCCCAGCCACCTCGAGTTCGTCGACCCGGTGGTCGAGGGGGCTACCCGCTTCCTGCAGTCGCAGATCGACGGGGCGAAGCTCGAGCACAGGCCGAAGCAGGCGGTGCCGGTGCTGCTGCACGGCGACGCGGCGTTCCCCGGGCAGGGGGTCGTCGCCGAGACGCTCAACCTGGGGGCGCTGCGCGGCTACACGACCGGCGGCACGATCCACATCATCCAGGACAACCAGGTGGGCTTCACGACCGACCCCGAGGACGCCCGCTCGACCCCCTACGCCGCCGACATGGCGAAGGGCTTCAACATCCCGATCGTCCACGTCAACGCCGACGACGTCGAGGCCTGCTCGGCTGCGATCCGCCTGGCGATGGCCTACCGCGAGCGCTGGGAACGCGACATCGTGATCGACGTGATCGGCTACCGCCGCTACGGCCACAACGAGACCGACGAGCCCGCCTACACGCAGCCGGCGATCGCCGCCCAGATCAAGGCCCACCCGCCGGTCTCCGAGATCTACGCCGAGAAGCTGGTCGAGGAGGGGACGGTCGCGCGCGAGGACGTCGAGCGGCTGCACGCCGAGCGGCGCGAGGAGATGTCGGCGGCGCTCAAGGACCTGCGCCGCAAGATGGAGCTGGGCGAATACGAAGACCCGACGGTGACCACCTCGAGCACCGGCGAACTCGACCGCAGCGCCAGCCCGCCGGTCGAGACCGCGGTCGGCGCGGAGCAGCTCGGCGAGCTGAACGAGGCGCTGCTCGAGGTGCCGGAGAGCTTCACGATTCACCGCAAGCTGCGCAAGCCGCTCGGCGCCCGCGGCGACGGCCTGCCCGACGAGATCGACTTCGGCCACGCCGAGGCGCTCGCCTTCGCCTCGCTGCTGAGCGAAGGCGTGCACATCCGGCTCACCGGGCAGGACACCGAGCGCGGCACCTTCTCGCACCGCCACCTCGTCCTGCACGACGAGAAGACGGGCCTCCCCTACAGCCCGATCCAGAACCTGTCCGCCGCCAGGGCGCCGTTCGAGCTCTACAACAGCCCGCTCTCGGAGACCGCCTGCCTCGGCTTCGAGTACGGCTACTCGGCGGCGACGCCAAACGCGCTCGTCCTCTGGGAGGCGCAGTTCGGCGACTTCGCCAACGCCGGCCAGGTGATCGTCGACAGCTTCATCGTCTCCGGCGAGGCCAAGTGGGGGCAGACGAGCCGGCTGACGCTGCTGCTGCCGCACGGCTACGAGGGCTCGGGGCCCGAGCACTCCAGCGCCCGCATCGAGCGCTTCCTGGCGCTCGCGGCCGAGGGCAACATCCGCATCGCCAACCCCAGCAGCGCCGCCCAGTACTTCCACCTGCTGCGCCGCCAAGCGCTGATCCGCAAGCCGCGCCCGATGGTCGTCTTCACGCCGAAGGGGCTGCTGCGCCTCGACCGCGCCGCGGCCACGGTCGACCAGCTGACCGCCGGCGAGTTCCAGTTCATCCTCGACGACCCGACCGCGGCCGAGCGGCGCGAGAAGGTCGAACGCCTCGTGCTCTGCACCGGCAAGGTCTACTGGGACATCGACGCCAGCGAGCGCCGCGCCGCCGCCGAGAACGTCGCGATCGCGCGGGTCGAGCTGCTCTACCCGTTCGCCAAGCAGCAGCTGAGCGAGCTGATCGCCGCCTACCCGAACCTGAAGGAGATCGTCTGGACGCAGGAGGAGCCGCGCAACATGGGCTGCTGGAAGGTGATGTCGCGGCGCCTGCCCGACCTGATGCCCAACGGCGTCGAGCTCGGCTACGTCGGCCGGCCGACGCGGGCCAGCCCGGGCGAGGGGTACTCGGTCGCGCATGCGCGCGAGCAGGAGCGGATCGTGCTCACGGCGCTCACTCCTGGGGCTTGAGGTCTAGGCGCGCGGGCCCTGTCGGGGGGAGGGGCCCTGGGGTGGGGCTGGGTTTTCCGCCTCCGAGTCTTCCGGCCGTCCGAGATCCTGGTTGGGGCGGAAAAGAGGACGCCGCCCCGCCCCAGGGCCCCTCCCCCCCCACCCGCGCGAGTAGCCTGGTCGGCAGATGAGGAAGCCCGTGCCGGGAAGGCTGTTTGCGCGCGTCAAGGTGCTCTCTTGGATTGAGCTTGCGATCTTTGCGGCCTTGATCTTCTTCTGGCTGATGCCGGGTCTTGAAACCGAGACGATGATCTTTGGGTGGGCGCATGGGCTCGGGTTTGTGGCGCTTTGCATCCTGATCTGGGTCGCCTGCGGGAAGCGGGAGGCGCCCTATACCTTGCTGGCGGCGACTTTGACGCCGGTCGGGCCGGTCGGCAGCGTGATCGGGATCGAGTTGATCGAAAGACGTGGCTGGGGCGTCGAAACCATCCGTGATTCCCCGCAGAAACTCCCAGAAACGTCGTAGTTCCGCTCAAGAGACCTTGATTCTGGGCCGCGCAGGCGCTATAGGTAGACGGTGACTGTTCGTCTCGAGCAGTCCCGTTCGAGAGAACAGGCGCGTCGGCATCCCTCCCTGGCTACCGACGCATAGGTGCAGTGAGGGTCGCGCGGACCCCCTGCCTCCCGCGGCCCCGCTGCACCGTTTGTCGTGGCGGAGGCGCCTCTGGGACTGTTATTTGAGATTCCTCAACACCGTCTGCAGGATGCCGCCGTTTCGGAAGTACTCGACCTCGTTGGGAGTGTCGAGCCGGACGGTCGCCTCGAACTCGACGTCATTGGCCTTGACGGTGACGGTCTTCGCGGCGGCGTTTTCCAGATCTCCTACGTCGATTACCTCTTCGCCGGTCAGGCCGAGGGAGGCGACCGACTCGCCTTCGGGGAACTGGAGGGGGAGGACGCCCATGCCGATCAGGTTCGAGCGGTGGATGCGCTCGAAGGACTCGGCGATCACCGCGCGCACGCCGAGCAACTTGGTGCCCTTGGCCGCCCAGTCGCGCGAGGAGCCTGAGCCGTACTCCTTGCCGGCGAGCACGACCAGCGGCACGCCCTCCTCCGCGTAGGCCGTCGCCGCCTCGTAGATCGTCGTCTCCTCGCCGTCGGGGAAGTGGCGGGTGTGGCCGCCGGCCCGCTCGACCAGCAGGTTGCGCAGGCGGATGTTGGCGAAGGTGCCGCGGATCATCACCTCGTGGTTGCCGCGGCGCGAGCCGTAGGAGTTGAAGTCGCGCGCCTCGACCCCCTGGGCGATCAGCCACTCCCCCGCCGGGCTCGCCTTCTTGATCGCGCCGGCGGGCGAGATGTGGTCGGTGGTGATCGAGTCGCCGAGCAGGGCGAGCACGCGGGCGCCGGCGATCGGCTCGACCGGCGGCGGCTCGGGCGGCATGCCGTCGAAGAAGGACGGCCGGCGCACGTAGGTCGAGTCGGGCCAGGTGTAGCGGTCGCCCTCGGGCACCTCGACCGCCTGCCAGGTCGCGTCGCCCTCGAGCACGCCGCCGTAGTTGCGGGTGAACATCTCCGAGGCGATCGAGCGGCCGATCAACTGCTTGACCTCGGCCGGGTCGGGCCAGACGTCGCGCAGGTAGACCGGCTCGCCGTCGGCGCCCTCGCCCAGCGGCTCGCTGGTCAGGTCGATGTCCATGCGGCCGGCGAGCGCGTAGGCGACGACCAGCGGCGGGCTGGCCAGGTAGTTCGCCTTCACGTCCTGGTTGATCCGGCCCTCGAAGTTGCGGTTGCCGGAGAGCACCGAGCAGACCGCGAGGTCGTTCTTTTCGACCGCGGCGGAGATCTCCGGCGGCAGCGGCCCGGAGTTGCCGATGCAGGTCGTGCAGCCGTAGCCGACGAGGTTGAACTGCAGCGCGTCGAGGAACTCGGTCAGGCCGGCCCGCTCGAGGTAGTCGGTGACCACGGTCGAGCCCGGCGCCAGCGAGGTCTTCACCCAGGGCTTGCGGGCGAGCCCACGCCGCACCGCGTTGCGCGCGAGCAGGCCGGCGCCGATCATCACCGAGGGGTTGGAGGTGTTGGTGCAGCTGGTGATCGCGGCGATCACGACGCGGCCGTGGTCGAGCTCGACCGTCGTGCCGTCCTCCAGCGTCACCCGGGTCGCGTCCTCGCTGCCGCGCTCCAGCGTCGCCGCCGGGGCGCCGCTGACAGCGGGGCGCGGCCGCCCGCGCTCGTCGTCGTGCTCCTCGGCGGGCGGGTCGGAGGCCGGGAAGGACTCTTCGCTCGCCTCGTCGACCCCGTTGCCGAGTTGCTCGGCCGCCTCGGGGTCGAACTCCTGCATCGCCTCGAGGAACGCCCGCTTGGCCTGGGCCAGCGGAATCCGGTCCTGCGGGCGTTTCGGCCCGGCGATGCTCGGCTCGACCTCGCGCAGGTCGAGCTCCAGCGTCGCCGAGAAGACCGGGTCCTCGGAGCCGGCGTCGTGGAACATCCCCTGCTCGCGGGCATAGGCGTCGACCAGCTCCAGCGTCTCGGTCGGCCGCCCGGTCAGCTCCAGGTAGCGCAGCGTCTCGGCGTCGATCGGGAAGATCGCGCAGGTCGAGCCGAACTCCGGCGACATGTTGCCGATCGTCGCCCGGTCGGCGAGCCCGAGCGTCGCCAGGCCGGGGCCGAAGAACTCGACGAACTTGGAGACGACGCCGTGCTCGCGCAGCATCTCGGTCACCGTCAGCACCAGGTCGGTCGCGGTCGCCCCCTGCGGCAGCTCGCCGCCGAGCTTGAAGCCGACGACCTGCGGCAGCAGCATCGAGACCGGCTGGCCGAGCATCGCCGCCTCGGCCTCGATCCCGCCGACGCCCCAGCCGAGCACGCCGAGGCCGTTGACCATCGTCGTGTGCGAGTCGGTGCCGACCAGCGTGTCGGGGTAGGCCTGCAGCGTGCCGGCGCGGTCGCTGCTGTAGACGACCTGGGAGATGTGCTCGAGGTTGACCTGGTGGCAGATCCCCGTCGCCGGCGGCACGACGCTGAAGTTGTCGAACGCCTCGCGCCCCCACTTGAGGAACGAGTAGCGCTCGCGGTTGCGTTCGAACTCGCGCTCGGCGTTGAGCGCGAAGGCGCGCTCGTTGCCGAAGGCGTCGACCTGGACCGAGTGGTCGATCACCAGGTCGACGTCGACCAGCGGGTTGATCTTCTCGGGGTCACCGCCGATCTCGGCCATCGCGTCGCGCATCGCGGCCAGGTCGACCACCGCGGGCACGCCGGTGAAGTCCTGCATCAGCACCCGCGCCGGCTGGTAGGGGATCTCCTCGCTCGGCGCCGCCGCAGAATCCCAGCTCGCGATCGCCTCGACGTCCCCCTTGGTCGCCGAGACCCCGTCCTCGAGCCGCAGCACGTTCTCCAGCAGCACCTTGATCGAGTAGGGCAGCCGCGCGACGTCGAAGCGCGCCTGCAGCGCGTCGAGCCTGAAGACCTCATACGACCGGCCGCCGACGTCGAGCGTCGAACGGGCGCCGAAGGAGTCGAGCGAGCTCACAGACCCATCCTAGGCAACGGAGGTCGGCCCCGGCTTTCGTCAGCGCTTGTGCTCGGGGTGGCCCTCGGCGACTGCCTTGGCGGCTTTCTGGCCGGCGGCGCCGCTTTGGGCGCGGACTGAGATCGAGGGGGTGGCGAGCGCGAAGTGGGACATGGCGCGGAGCTGGAGGGGGGCGACGACCACCTCGACCTTGTCGCGCTCGATCGCCTTGACGGTGGCCTCGCCGACCTTCTCCGGCGTGGTGGTGCCCATCCCCGGCGGCGGCTTGGCGCCGGCCTCAGCGAACATGCCCGCTTCGCGGACGAAGCCGGGTGAGACGACCGAGACGCCGACGCCCCGGGGTCCGAGGTCGGTGCGCAGGCCGAAGGCGAAGCCGCGCAGGCCGAACTTGGTCGCGTTGTAGATCGAGGTGCGCGGGCTGGCGACCTTGCCGGAGAGCGAGGAGACGAAGACCAGGTGGCCGGAGCCGCGCTCGAGCATCGCCGGGTAGAGCGCCCGCGCCATCAGCATCGGCGCCTCCAGGTTGACCCGCAGCACCCGCGTCACCTGCTCGGGCGTGAAGTCGGTCAGCAGGCCGGCTCCCGGCAGGCCCGCGTTGGCGACCAGCACGTCGACCTCGCCCGCCTCGGCGGCGAGCCGCTCGGCCGCGCCGGGCTCGCCGAGGTCGGCGACGACCGTGCGGTGGCCCTCCCCCGGCAGCTCGGCGGCGAGCGCATCGAGCGCCTCCTGCTTGCGGGCGCTGAGGATCAGCTTCGCGCCGCGCCCCGCCAGCGCCGCGGCGATCGCCCGCCCGAGACCGCCGGTGGCGCCGGTCAAGAGGGCTGAGCGGCCTGAAAGTTCCATCCCGGCGCGCAAGCTAGCAGCGATCCCGTCGAAAGGAATCCGGGATGAAAGTGCGAAGGGCTACAAAATGTTTGTTTCTTGTAAGCACGACGCCGGGCGATCGTCTAGACTGCCCGCCGTTCCGAACAACCGAAACGCCGAATCCCGCTTGCCAGAGGCGATGCGGGAGCGGGGGAACCACGTTTTCGGGGCTAACTCGCTCGCATAGAGCGGGGGCGCAGGCTCCTATAGCGCCAGCCCGACAGCTAACCCCGTAGGCCGACGAAGGAGATCGGTTTGCTGAAGAGCCATTCACATCTCAAGGCGGGGCTGGTCGCGATAGCGGCGCTTGCGGTTCTCGCCCTGCTTCCGGCCGGCGCCGACGCGAATTGCGACGGCGGTGGCCTCACCCCGGCGGAAGTCGACATCTGCACGCCGACGCCGAAGGCGCGGCTGCTGAAGAACGGGATGCTGATCCCGCCGAAATCCGCCCCGGCCAGGGTCAAGCGCGTGATCGCGTTCGCCAACCGGATCCGCACCAAACCCTACGTCTGGGGAGGCGGCCACGGCCGCTGGTGGGATCGCGGCTACGACTGCTCGGGGTCGGTCAGCTACGCCCTGCACGGCGGCGAATTCCTCGAAAACCCGCTGCCCTCCGGCCCGATGGAGCGCTGGGGCCTCGCCGGTGAAGGCCGCTGGATCACCGTCTACGCCAACGGCGGCCACGCCTACGCGGTGATCGCCGGCTACCGCTGGGACACGTCCGGCGACTCGAGGGGCACCGGCCCGCGCTGGCACGAAGACCTGCGCGACAACGTCGGCTACGTCGCCCGCCACCCCGCGGGCTTCTAGGGGAGGGTGAGAGTGAAATGATCGCGGTCCGGATGAGGCCGAGTGACGCTGCGCGTTACGGCCCCTCCCCGGTCTCGTGACCGTCCCGCTTGGTCATCGGCCTCCCCGGCCTCGCGCTAATGTCCCACTCACCCTCCAAAAACGGCTAACTTCAAGGAGTAGCTGCACCTCCTGACATCCGCTTGGTCAGCCTCAACAAGCAATACGGTGAGGTACGGGCGGTTGCGGGCGTCGACCTGGAGATCGAGCAGGGCGAGTTCTTCACCCTGCTCGGGCCGTCGGGCTCGGGCAAGACGACGACGCTGCGGATGATCGCCGGCTTCGAGCAGCCGAGCGCCGGCACGATCGAGCTGGCCGGCCGGGACGTGGCCGGAGTGCCGCCCTACGACCGCGAGGTCAACACGGTCTTCCAGGACTACGCCCTGTTCCCGCACATGAGCGTAGGCGAGAACGTCGCCTACGGGATGCGGGTCGCCGGCGTCGCCAGGGCCGAGCGGGCGCCGCGACGAGGCGCTGGAGATGGTCCGCCTGCCGGGCTACGCCGAGCGCCGGCCGGGCGAGCTCTCCGGCGGGCAGCGCCAGCGGGTCGCGCTGGCGCGGGCGATCGTCAACCGCCCGCGGGTGCTGCTGCTCGACGAGCCGCTCGGCGCGCTCGACCTGAAGCTGCGCGAGCAGATGCAGAGCGAGCTCAAGGCGATCCAGGGCGAGGTCGGGATCACCTTCGTCTACGTCACCCACGACCAGGACGAGGCGTTGACGATGAGCAACCGGATCGCCGTGTTCAACGACGGCCGAATCGAGCAGGTGAGCCCGCCGGTCGAGCTCTACGAGCGGCCGGCGACCGAGTTCGTCGCCGGCTTCGTCGGCGTCTCCAACCTGCTCGAGCGCGACGGCTCGCGCTTCACGATCAGGCCGGAGAAGATCCAGCTGCTCGACCCGGCGCGGGCGCCGAACGGCCTGCGCACCGAGCGCGGCCGGATCGCCGAGGTCGCCTATGCGGGCATGGTCACCCGCTACACCGTCGCTCTGGAGGCCGGCGGAAAGCTTCAGCTCGTACGACAGAACGCGGAGGGCGCGCCGTCCGGGGCGTCCTCCGAGCAGGGCAGGGAGGTGCTGGTGGGCTGGCGGCCGGAGCACACGGTCGCGGTCCGTGGGAAATCTAAATCAGAGGAGGAAGCGACGTGAGAACCCAGGCACACCCAGCGCGGACGGCGTGGACGGTCATCGCCGGATTGCTGGCCCTGATGCTCCTGCTGGCCGGCTGCGGCGGAGGCGGCGGCAGCTCCAGCGGCGGCGAAGAACTGGCCGAACTCGGCAAGGGAGAGGGGCAGGTGAACCTGATCTCCTGGGCCGGCTACGTCGAACCCGAATGGGTAAAGCCGTTCGAAGCCAAGACCGGCTGCAAGGTGAACAACAAGGTCGCCGGCACCTCTGACGAAATGGTGCAGCTGATGCGCACCGGCCAGTACGACGGCGTCTCGGCCTCCGGCAACGCGACCGCGCGGCTGGTCGACGGCGGCGACGTGGCCCCGGTCAACGTCAGCCTCGTGCCCAACTACGAAACGGTCTTCTCCGACCTCAAGGACCAGCCCTACAACACCTTCGACGGCACGCCCTACGGGATCCCGCACGGGCGTGGCGCCAACCTGCTGATGTGGAACTCGAATGAAGTCAAGCCGGCGCCGACCTCCTGGGACGTGATGCTCGACCCGAAGGTAGCCGCCAAGTACAAGGGCAAGATCAGCGCCTACGACGACCCGATCTACATCGCAGACGCGGCCGTCTACCTGAAGACGCACAAACCGCAGCTGGGGATCGAAGACCCCTACGAGCTGAACGAAGAACAGTTCGAAGCGGCGGTCCAGCTGCTGACCGAACAGCGTCCCTACGTCGGCGAATACTGGTCCGACGCGGCGAAGCAGATCTCCGCCTTCGCCAACGGCGACAGCATCGTCGGCACGACCTGGCAGTACCAGTACTTCGCCCTGCAGGAAGAAGGCGAGCCGGTGGCGGCGAGCCCGGCGAGCCAGGGCTTCCTGCCAAAGGAGGGCGCGACCGGCTGGTCGGACACCTGGATGATCAGCTCCGAAGCCAAGCACCCCAACTGCATGTACATGTGGATGAACTGGATCATCGAACCGCAGGTGAACGCCGAGGTGGCCGAATACTTCGGCGAGGCGCCGGCCCAGGAACTGGCCTGCGAACAGACCGCTGAGAAGGGCTTCTGCGCCAAATACCACGCCGAAGAACCGGCCTTCTGGAAGCGCGTCTACTACTGGCAGACGCCGGTCGCCGACTGCGGCAACGGCTCCGAAGACTGCATGGACTACAACAAGTGGGTCCAGGCCTGGACGTCGATCAAGGGGTGAGCCGCCGGCTCGCGACCTTCTTCGACGGGCGCCCCCGCCTGC
>Ga0210120_1000163_pt1 | contig 15334 bp, 9 predicted proteins | sample Goodyear_PhragA__FD_184868 | JGI IMG/M metagenome (GOLD analysis project Ga0210120, IMG submission 184868) | Wetland microbial communities from San Francisco Bay, California, USA, that impact long-term carbon sequestration - Goodyear_PhragA_D2... | ecosystem: Environmental > Aquatic > Marine >... | reverse complement strand
GTAACGCAGCAACGCTCTACCGGATTGAATGATCGGCTCTCGAAACGGCGTCGATTTTGGCAATCGTCGCAGCAGCCCGGCCTTCACAAGCCAGAAAAGCAGAATGACGAAAGCTAATGCCCCGCCCAGCACAGCAACTGCGACGTAGATGATGTGAAGAGATGTGCCCGAACGTGTTAACCAACTGAAACGCAGCGCCAAAGCCACGCCCGCCAGGAACAAAATCGACAGCAGCCCCAAAAACCGATCCATCACGATGGATAGCGCCGCGCCTACCTTTTCCCGGGGCACCAGCCGAAACACAAGGTAAAGCCTCATCGCGTCACCACCCACGCCCCCAGGCAAAAATTGATTGAAAAAAAGACCAATGATCACCATCGCCCCAACACGCAACCAGCTCACCCGGATCCCCTGGATGCGCAAAAGGATCTGCCATCGCACAGTGCCCAGAAGTTCGACACCGCTGTAGCATAACCACCCCAGTAATAACCAGCTGAGCCTGGCATGCCGTAAAGCGTCGATTATTTGTGCTCGCCTTTGCGGATCGTGGAACACATACCAAAACCCAGCCGAAGTGACGACCAACTGAAGCAAGATGATCCCGGCACGTTTCATGGCACGTTCTTCCGCAGTGAAAAGCAATCGAAAACCGAGCACATAAGTAGCTCGATTTTTGAACATGGCGATTGAATACGACGCAGTCATCGTGGGATGCGCACCGCCATGGCAGGGGCGAGATCACGGCGCTCCGACAGGCGAGCCCAATGGCGGAGCCGCGAGCGATGATTGCGCGAGTAGCCGCCCATCACCGAGTGGCGGTGGACAAGCTTGTGGGCGAGCGCAAGTATGGGTCGCAAGCGCATAACGTGGCCATATGGGTGTTGCGGCAACGCCGGGTGAGCCTGCGACAGATCGGCACATTGCATTGTTCGGAGGAATCAATTGTGCGGCAGTGACTCAACGAATTCGACGCCTGGACAAGGCCATGGCCAGTGATAGAAAGCTGCGCCGCACGTGCCAACTGTTGAATGTTTAGATACGGCCCCTTTTTCCCTTCCCTCAAGCCCACAGCCTTGCGGTCCAGCCGTGCCGCAAGGCTGTGGGCTTGAGCACGTGCTACATCCAGGGCCGCTTGTTTTTCATGTCTTTGCACAGTGCGTCCATGGGAAGAGCGAGTACATTGAGGGCGCAACAGGCATCCCGCACACACTCTTGCGGGAGCCTTGTATTCGATCGTTCGGCGAATAGGATGCATGCGGCGCGGCCTGAGAACCTGACCAGCCGGACAGCGGTAGATATTAGCTATCCGATCATAGGCAAAAGCCTCATCACCAAAAATAGTGTGGTGATCTCTGCTGTGGGCTTTTATCCCGGCGTCTCCCATGTGCGTGGTGATCCCGCGCGCCTGGCATTGCACGAAGTTTTCAGTCGTTCCATACTTGTGATCGGCGATCACGATCTGGGCCTGGCAATTGGTATTCTTCTCGTGCTGATCCACCAACCCCATAAGCTTCTTGTTCTCTGCGATGGAACCCGGCGTTGTCTCAAGGGCGGTAATGACCCCTTTCCTATCATCAATCGCCCGGTGATGTTTATAGCGCGGTCGTGACTGACCTCTACCCTGGCGCACGCAAGCTGCATCTGGATCGCTCTGGCTCATCATGCGATCATTCACCGCCTCGTAGCTCTCTGGCGTGCTCGCCTCTTCCAATTTGCTCTCAGTCGCTCGATAGGCCTGTTTCAGAGCCGCGATTAAATGCGGCGCAGCTTTGATCACTGATTCTTTTGCCGCATCGGCTTCGATCAAACTAGCATCTACATACAGCTTCTTCCCGCCCACCAGCCCCGCGTCTACGCATTGAGCCACCGTGCGTACAAACAAGCTCTCAAACACTTCCTTGCCCCACCGCGCTCGCGCCTTCGATAGCACGCTGTGATCGGGCACCTTCTCATCCAGCCCGTAGTCCAAAAACCACAGATAATCGAGCCGCTCCCCGATCACTTCCATCAGCTCCCGCTCACTGGCAATGTCATCGAAAAAGAGCAAGAACATCATCTTTAAAATTACTTCGGGATCGACCGATTCATTGCCGTTCATCCCATAGCAATGAGCCACCTCTTCGCGCACAAAGCTGAAGTCGATCAGCGCCTTTATTTGCCGCAGCGGATGATTGGCCCGGACCCGCTTCTCCAGGTTCACCGCATAATTAAAGAGCTGCGGTTCGCTCTTCTGCTGTCCCATCATGGAACCACCGCTTTACCAAATCTTTTTGTCCTTGGGTACTATTTTCTTCCCCCTCTAAACCAATTTGGGCAACACGCCCTGAAGATCAGCCCCCCTTCATCCTTATCTTGATCAGGCATCGTGGCCGATTTCGAGCACACGAGCATCGCGCTGGAGAATGACGATGTGAAATGACCCTCCCGCAAAGCCGGGCGGCGGTGGCGCCCCGTCTATGATCCATTTACCTTTACGCAATTTGATTTGATACGGCCGCTGCTCTCGGATCATTTTCTCGCCGTAAATCGGAAAGAGTATCGCCTCTGCGATCCGAACGGCCGTTTGTTTATTAGGAACCAATCCCCCTTTCTGCTCGAATAGTTCTGGGTTATTTGGTGGGTCGCACACGGCTGTCAGTAGCGGAAACGTACAACACACAGCAAATAGGAATAAAAGGAACGGCTTAGTCATTTTAATAGTCCGGTATTGAGGCTGGACGAATTACTTGTTCGTGGGGAGTCAAAGAACGATCGAAAAGCTTGATCATATGGTTTGGGGTCCCGAGGTAGATTGCGTATGGCTGCTCCTTATCGGCCCGCGAGAATTCATTTGCGTTTAAATGCGGTTGCCCGGTATGAATGTGCCAAGACCTGTGCTGAATGCGATTAGGTGGAACACCTATCACGAGGCTTTTCCTAGCCGTGTTCCTGTCAGAGTGAATAACCGAATATCCCCACGTGCCGTTCTTATTCCGAAATGTGCCGCCTCCGATCTCTGTGTTGTCGCCTGTCCCATACAAGTGCGGCTTTAAATTCGTGTCGACGGCTGCTGCGACAGAAGCATTTTCGTTTCCCCAGCCCCTATCTAAGCCGTAGGCTTCAAGATAGGAATTGTTTGAGCCACCAGTCGAGGTTCGCATTTGTCGTGTGCCCGATCCGTCCGCATTAGCCATCCCAAAGCTGCCCGACCACTCTTGGTAACCGGACATGCCAGCGGCAATTGCTCCAGAATTGCTCCACTGCGCATCCGCCATGATCTTGTTGTACTCGCGATCCATTGCTTGCTGAATCTCTGGCGTCTGGTGCTGGCCGGCTGTAGAACCGTAGCTGAGCCCCATCGGATCAGCGAAATCGACTGGATCATTGTGGCAGTAGCGGAACAGGTTGTAGTCGCCGGCGTCGAAGAGTTTCCGGTCTTCGCTCATGAACCGGCCCAGGATCGGATTGTAGGCTCGAGCACGGTATTCGTAGAAATTAAACAGGTTGGCGTATTCTCTTCCGGTAAACATGAAGCGATTACTTTTGGCGGAGGAGGAGAGCAGAGTGTCGTTAGCGTCGTAGATGAACGGCAGGCCAAAGGCATCATACTTATACTTTTCTATCACGTCGCCGCTGGTGCTAAGAAGGTGGGTCACACTGCCTTCATGATCCTGCTGATAATAAAACGTCTTATTCTGCGTAAGAGTGGGATCGTAGCGCATCAAAATTTGACTCGTTCGCTCCCGCTCGTCTCGCCCGCTGCCCTCACGGGCCTGACCGTCCATCTCGCGGTGTCCCCATTCGCTCGGTTCGTCGATTCCTTTGCCATAAACATTCTTGGCCGGATTACTCAGATCGGTTGAACGGTATTCAAGGATAGGTTTTTCACCGTCGTAGATGTAATAGGTCGTTGTGCTGTTGAGCGTGCGTTTCACGCAGCGGCCCAGCGCGTCGTAATACAGATTATACGTGTTGCTGCCGCCGGTCACCGTCTTTAGGCGCATTGTTGATGTAATTATTCCCGGGTCAATTTACAAAGTGCAGGCGCGACCCCATCTCCCTTTCCGGAACCAATTTCTTCTGCGAGGCTTCCTAGCGCGCTCGCTTCCCGCGCTGTATACTTCGCGCCACTCGCTCCAACAGTCTTTCTGTGTCTTTTCCGATCTGCTTCGCCAACCTAGCTCGCTCAGGCTCGCTACTAACCGGGTAGTCTATCAGCAAAAGAGCGAGCTTCCCGAGTGCTGTCGTGTTTTCGCCCAGATGATTCGGAGATTCGGCCTCCAATAACACTCCTTCCGAATTCCGAGCAAAATAGATTTCTTTCGTACTGTCGACAACCGTAATCTGCGAATCGGTTTCGGGAGCGGTTCGCAGCAGCATGGTCAACCAAAGTTTATGAAGAAGTTCTGCAGTTGATTTCGGAAGCGAGGCGTCCCATCTCTTAACGTGAACCTTTTGAGCATCAGCATGATCCCGACCAACTGCAATAAAGTCTGCAAGCAATCTTGATGCTTCTGTGCGTGTTATGAAGTAGTCGCCCGATACTGCACGACCATGACCGCGTTGCTGGTAAATTGCAACTGCGGTTTCAACACCGCTGCCGTTTGGCAACAAGACAAATCCTGCCACATCAACTGGCGTAACAAGTAACTTTGGCTCCCATATTTTTCGATATTCCGCCCAAAACCCACCCTTTACCGGGACCAAATGGTCGTCGCTTGACGCACCTAATATGTCGTTCGATAAACTGCAAAGCAACAGAACGACTAGTAGACACAATGCTATCCGTCCCTTTACCTTTCCCGGGGCTTTTCTCGACCCAGACCAACGGCCTACACGATTGCTTTCACTCGAGATAACAGATCCCATAATTACTGCTGCTTTGGTGCACCCGCACTTATTCCGTTAAGGTCGAACGTCGCTTGCCTTGCGGGTCCGCCTTCTTGCTGAGGTATCAAAATGTAAAGCTTACCCGGCTCGGACTCGTTAATGAGACCAACGAATGAGCCTTGCTTTCCGAACGCTTGCGCTTGATCCTGAGTAGAGAAGCCGGTCCGTTCAGCAGGGTTACCCGTAACGTCGGCATGCATGTGACCCACTGCTGGGGCCTTGGAATAACCGGCCACGGGTGGCACTTCTTCTTTCACAATGAAACTTTGACCCGCACCTTTTTGTTGCGTTAGTGCTTCCTTTCGCGTCGCGCCTACGACTTTACCAATGTTGATTTTATCCCGCGCAGGGGTGTCCTTTTGTAATATGGGTTTACCTATGGGATGGCCGTTTCTGTCATTCTTATAATAGATACCCTGCGATCTTCCCAATCCTCGGCCGAAGGCCTTAGCCTCCGTTTTAGTTAAGCCTGTCATAGACTGGACTCGCTCATAGTCGTTATACGAGTTTACTGATGCGTCTCGAACGGCTGCGAACACCTCGGGTGTAAGCTCTCGATCCGTTAATCCCATGGGATCAGTGAAATCGATGGGATCATTGTGGCAGTAGCGGAAGAGGTTGTAATCGCCGGCGTCGAAGAGTTTCCGGTCTTCGCTCATGAACCGGCCCAATGTAGGGTTGTACGCCCTGGAACGGTATTCGTAGAAACCGAACAGGTTCGCGTATTCTCTTCCGGTAAACAGGAACCGGTTGCTGTAGGCGGAGGAGGAAAGCTGACTGCCGTTAGCGTCGTAGATGACCGGCGCGCCAAAGGCATCATACTTGTAACTCTCAAGCACGTTGCCGCTGGTGTTGAGAAGGTGGGTCACGCTGCCTTCGTGGTCCTGCTGATAATAAAACGTCTTATTCTGCGTAAGAGTGGGATTGTAACGCATCAAAATTTGACTCGTTCGCTCCCGCTCGTCTCGCCCGCTGCCCTCACGGGCCTGACCGTCCATCTCGCGGTGTCCCCATTCACTCGGTTCGTCGATGCCTTTGCCGTAAAGGTTCTTGGCCGGATTACTCAGATCGGTTGAACGGTATTCGAGGATAGGTTTTTCACCGTCGTAGATGTAATAGGTGGTCAGGCCGTTGAGGGTGCGTTTCACGCATCTGCCCAGCGCGTCGTAATAGAGCAAATAATTATTGCTCCCGCTGGTGACCTGTTTCAGGTGCTCGTCGTTGATGTAAGTGTACGTGACGCTGTCGTAAGTGCGGATCTCGTGCTCATTTCCATTGGTGACAGCGCTGCCGCTCACGCTGGTGTACTGATTGAGCGTGTTTTGCACGTAGCTGGCATTTCCGTTCACGTTATCGGTGACACTGGTGCGGTTGCCTGCCTTGTCAAAGTTATAGCCTACGTTGCGGCCGGTGGGCACGTCCGGCTGATCCGCGCCAGTTGGTCCCAGGTTCGCGTCGCCCAAATAGTCTTCCACTGTTTTTTGTGTCTTATTAGGATCTTCGGCAGGCGGCGTGTCGCTGGTCGGAGCGCCGGGAGCGGGCGTGGTGTCCGGTGTCAGATCCGGTGGCGAGGTGTCGTCGGGCGGTGGAGCCGGCTCGGGCTCGGCGATTTCCGGGGACTGATAATTGGCCCATGGATCAGCGGTATCGATGGTGTCTGCATCCGGGTCTCCTCCTTCGTCTGGCGCCCCGATTCCACTGACTCCGTAGCGGGCCGTACGCAGCTCGCCGTTCCAGTAATAATCAAAAAGATCGCTGACGCTCCCCCAGACGACAGCGACGAGCCAGTTCATCTTCTGATAAGTGTAACCCTGAGCGGCAAACGGTGTCCCGTTCCTTTTCAGCCACCGGCCAGACATCCGGCTGAGACTGTCGCGCCCGTAAGCCTGGTCGATGGTGACACCCGTCAAATGGGTGTAACGATGCGTTTCATTCGACGCGGCGTCGTATACGTACTGGAACTGCACCGCGCCGCCAGAACAAAAGTGAGGGGTCAGAGCTACCTTTCGACACTGCTCTTCTAATGTCCCCCGCGAAACGGCGAACACGGGAGCAGCCTTGCATGAATGTATCAGTATCGATAGTAAGCTCTGACCCCTTTCTGATCTTTGAACGCAGTGAATGACGGGCGGCACTTTGCCTCACCGCTGTTGTATGATAGCGAGCAACTGCGAGCGTCTCGTGCAAGCAGCCGGCGTGACCACCGCAGGGGCCGGGGCTAAGGTCTGCCAGCGCCGATTACTTCAAGCAACACTTCGCGACCAGTCCGGCGTCCGGGGAGATCGGGGCCTAACATATTGGCCTCAACGAGCGAAATAGAACCGAACAATCTTCGGTGGATTCAACGACATTACGTACGTGACGCAGAGGCCATAGGCGGTGCCACTGCCCGTGCCAGCCTCATTTTGTCGCAAGGGTCGTGGCTCGTCGGGCAAGAATGTGATCTCGATCTCTTTACCGTGTCGTTCTACCTCGACAGTGTAATGGCCTAGCTCTCGCGACGCCGAGTAGTGCTTCTGTTTAAAATCTGCGGCTGCAATAACCACCGCCTCAACTTCTTTGCCAGTGAGATTTACAGTTTCGTTTTCCTGCGGTGGCGCCGCCGGAGTGCTATAAATGCCACAGAATAAGGCAATGATCCAACATGCCTTGATAGCGTCCATCTGCGGGTGGTACATCTTGGCTAGTGTACGAGTTGTATGAAGTACCGCGTGTACGGACTCTCGAACTGTTGTGTTTGCTGCTGCTGCATTTGCCGTTGCTGTTGCTGCTGCTGAGGGCTCATGTGTTCCGGCTTTGAGTTTTGGTCCACACCATTCATTTTCCACATCTCGCGACTTGGCGTGGTCAGGTAGCCGGTATACTCATCCTTGCCTTTGCCCTGATTATGCCAAAAACGCTTGTCAGGACGCGAGGGGTTGTCGCTATCAAAATTATCCAGAGCTCGATAATTGGGATTAGTTCGACTCACGCGCTCAGCCTTATAAAGGTGACCGTCTTTGTCAGTGTACCCTCGGCTGTAGTCGCCATGAGAATGGATGTCTCCGACCAGTTTCGTCCGATCGGGAATGGAATTCCTAGGACGTGAGTCGTGGAAGGTTCCCTCGGCCGGTTTCGTATAGGAATATCTTCCGGAAGCATCCTTGTAGATGCTTGAGCCGTATTCGACGTTCTTGCTGATGGACACAGGATTGTAAATCCTATTGAAATCCCGAGCGGCGGCGTGCGACGAACTGAACAAGTCACCGTAGTCAGTCCCCATGGGATCAGTGAAATCGATGGGATCATTGTGGCAAAGAAGCCCAATCCGCGATTCTGAGGTGAAGACGTTTTGCGCCGTTAAACGCGGTGCGCCGCTGGCTTCGTCAACGTCAAGGATTAGGGATTTTCTTCTTAGCCGTCGCGAATAACAGCTAGCAAAGAGGGTCTTTTGAAGCAGCACAGGCACTCAAGGAGTTTGGCTGAAAGCCCGGACAATCTCTGTCGGCACGGACGGCACCTGATTGGGTCGGTAGTCTCCGCCGTACTTTGCGTTGGTTCTAGTGTCAAATGCTGCCCACACTCGGCCGCGAATCACAAGCGCTACGTACGTTTCCGTCTTGTCCCAAACAATCTGCAAGTCTGATTCGTCGAAGTCGGGGCGGGCACTAATGATGTGAATGGTGTCCAGGATCTTCTGACTCTCTTCACGTCGTTGATCATACAAATAAAAATATCCCGTTTCCCCATCGTATTCAAAAACACCGGCCAGGTCGGCGGCAGATCGTACGCTGCTCGTAAATATTTCACTGCCGTCCATTGAAGAGTTGGCTTCGCTGTTCGCTTTCACTGTGGATTGGGGTCCGGTTTGCTGTGAATGACATCACTGGCGTGTTCCTGCGCTTTTTTATCGATATTGGGTTTGAAATCCGTAGGCGGGTGATTCTTTTGATAGTTTTCGCCAAGGCGATGGTCACTTCTACTCATCGGTTCCACACCGCCTTGTGGTGTTCGATCCTTATGGTGAAGCTCCATCGAGTGTCCATCTGGACCGATCGGAGCTTTGCCCTTTTCCATCCTGGCGAGGTTCTCGCGACTGTACTTCTCAGCATTGCTCTTTGCCTCGGCCTTCCAAAACGCTTCGCGCTCGGCTCTGAAAGCCGCCCGGTCAATCTTTGACGATGTCCGCGCTGCCTGTATCGCTCTTTCTGCTCTTAAGCTGGACCTCGCAAGCTTGGCAGCTCCAGTTCCTTCACCCGCAACCGGAATTGCAGCCGCTAATGACAGTCCAACGCCGACGTAGTCGCCGCGAGCTAAGGAAATCGCACCGCTAGCAACATCCGCGATCGCACCGATACCAGGGATTAAACCCGCGGCATCCAAGCCGACTTGTACGTTGTCGACCGTATCCAGCCCCATCGGGTCGGTGAAATCGATGGGATCGTTGTGGCAGTAGCGGAAGAGGTTGTAGTCGCCGGCGTCGAAGAGTTTCGGGTCTTCGCTCATGAACCGGCCCAATGTAGGGTTGTACGCCCTGGAACGGTATTCGTAGAAACCGAACAGGTTCGCGTATTCTCTTCCGGTAAACAGGAACCGGTTGCTGTAGGCGGAGGAGGAAAGCTGACTGCCGTTAGCGTCGTAGATGACCGGCGCGCCAAAGGCATCATACTTGTAACTCTCAAGCACGTTGCCGCTGGTGTTGAGAAGGTGGGTTACGCTGCCTTCGTGGTCTTGCTGATAATAGTAAGTCACTGCCGGAGTAAACGACGGATCGTAGCGCATCAAGATTTCATCGATCCCTTTGCCGTAAACGTTCTTGGCCGGATGACTTAGATCGGTTGATCTGTATTCCAGGATCGGTTTTTCACCATCGTAGATGTAGTAGGTGGTAGCACCGTTGAGCACGCGTTTTACACAACGGCCCAGCGCATCGTAATATAGATAATAGTTATTGCTCCCGCTGCTCACCTGTTTCAGACGCTCGTCGTTTATGTAACTGTAGGTCACGGTGTTGTAAGTCTGGATCTCGTGCTCGGAGCCGTTGACGACTGAGCTTCCGCGCACCGAGCTGTACTGGTTGAGATTGTTGGGCACGTAAGTGGCGTTTCCGTTCGCGTTGTCGGTCACACTCGTCCGGTTGCCTGCCTTGTCCAGATGATACGCTACGTTGCGGCCGCTGGTGGGCACCTCCGGCCCCGGACCTTCTGGCGCCAGGTTGCCGTCGCCCAGATAGTCCTCCACGGTTTTTTCTTCCTTGGCAGGATCTTCGGCGGGCGGCGTATCGCTCGGCGGGGTCGAGTCGGGGGAGGGCGTGGTGTCGGCCGTCAAATCCGGTGGCGGAGTGTCATCCGGCGGTGGCGCCGGTTCGGGCTCCTCGGTATCGGGTGGCTGATAGTCGGCATTGAGATCAACCGTGTCGGTGGTGTCGAGGTCGGGGTCTTGTTCTTCCGTGAAAGGAGCGCGTACTCCACCGCCATACTGGGCTGTCCAAAGTTCGCCGCTCCAGTAATAAGTAAAGCTATCCGCTACGCCAGCTCGGTTGACCTCCGTCAACCGGTTCATGTGATCGTAAGTGTACGCCTCTGTGGTGCTGGTAATCGTTGTCGCATTCCTTTTTAGCAGGCGGCTGCTCATTCGGTTCAAGCTGTCGCGATTATAGACTTGGTCGATGGTCACACCGCTCAAGTACGTGTAACGATGGGTCTCGTTGGAGGCGGCGTCGTAATCATATTCGAACTTGGTTGAGCCGCCGGTCGAAATGGTTTTGAAACGGCCCGTGGCGTCGTAACCAAATGTGTAATCGTAAATGCCAGCCGCCGAAAGTTGCGTCACCCTCCCATCGTCATCCTGCGACGGATAAGTTACATTCTTGATCCCCAGTCCAGAGACATATTGCTGATCCTGGGTCAAACGGCCCGCGGCGTTGTAGGCGCGGGTAACGGTGGAATTAATATTGCTCGCGGTCAGTAACCTGCTCGCATCGTCATAAGTAAAATTGGCGGAGTCCGCGCCGTTGCTCCAACTCATCCCGATTTTGCGATTTCGAATATCGTAAGTGAAGTTTTGAGTCTCGTTCTTGACCGTCGTCCGGCTCTGAAGGTTGCCCACATTGTCATAAGCCCACTGTTGGCTGCCGTTGCTGCCAGGATACGTCATTGTGGTCTTTCGATCGGACGGGTCATAAAGAAATGCGGTTTGACGTCCGTTTGGATCGGTAACGTGCTGGAGCGTGCCTGAAGGGTTGTAAGAGAAGCGTGTAACGAGATTGATTGGGTTTCCCCCGGGCACCTGGCGCGGCACGGTGTGCGAGGTCATTCGATTCAGTGCGTCAAATACTTTGGTTTCAGTGACCCCGTCCGAGCGATCGATTCGATTGATGTTGCTGGCTGCATCGTAATGAAATACCGTGGTCGCGGCCAGACCGGTGATGCCGTAAGCTACCGTGGTAGAAGTTTTGCGGTCGCGATTATCGTACCCATGGTGAGTGATCTTGTTCCGCGGATCGGTCACGTCGGTCAGATTGCCCACGTTATCGTACGCAAACCTGGTGGTCAGGTTCAGCGTGCCGGAAGCCTCTTTGGTGGAGGTTTTGCGCCAGTTTGGATCATAAACATTCGTGGTGGCAATCCCTGCCCGGCTGGTGTGCTTGTAAACTGAGCTGGTAGTGTGGAGATATGCTGAAGCGGTGTTGGGCTTGAGATATTCGAAGTACTCAAATTTGTTCAGTGGATTTTTGACACTGAGGACCCGATTGAAGTTGTCGTAGGTGTACGTCGTGCGCTGGCGCAGTTCGTTTTCTTCCCACATCTTATTCCCGAACTGGCTGTAGTTGAACGACTGATACTTTCCGTCGGCGTGCATAATTTTGGTCACCAACCCGCGACCGGCACAAGCGCCGCTGTTACTATTGCGATCGTACTCGTATCTCTCGTACGCTGTTTGGTTATTTCCGTTTGCGGGTAAGGTCACTTGATAAACGCGATCTGCCCAAGCCACAGCGCTCCAATAGGTATAGGTTGTCTTCGGATCGCCCGATTGGGCTGTGTCATTGGTGGTTGGGTTCCATTTTGCCGTTAGTCGCCCGCGGTTGTCGTACTGATAATGGACATATTTGCCGTTCTTGAGTTTGTGCCGCGTCACCTCGCCGAGATTGTTATAAACGAATTCTTCGTGTGTCAGGACCTCGTTTTGGCTGTTTTTGTAATTGATGCCAGTGACGCGGTAATTTCCATCGCGAATATAAGCCGTCACGTTCCCCCGTTCGTCGGTAACGGTATTGATGTAATGACCTCCTATGTGGCCGGTGCCCTCATTGTAGTAGGTGTAATCAATATGTGCACCGCCAGGATGCGTGATTCGCGTGATCTGGCCAATGCCAGTGGGCGGACCCGGGCCGCGAGTATAGCTAGTCGTGTGGCTATTAGCGTCTCTAACGGAATTGATGTACCAGTGGGAATCATACCCTATGACGGTGGCGTGCCCCTGAAAATCGGTGTAACTGGTGAGCATTTGGTGGGGTGGATCGTTGGCCTCCACATCGGAGCAAACGCCGCACTCAGTGCCATGGCAGTGATACATATGGGTGTACGTGAAAGAACGTGTCGGACCATCGCCGCGCGTTTCAGTGAAAGTATCTGCTGTGCCAGCGGCCGGCGAGATTGCTGAGACGAGGTAACCCGGATATTTTTCATTAATGATAGCGCCGTGGGGACCGCCATTTTCATATTCATATCTGATCGTGCGCATCGGCCCGTTGTAACGCACATCATCGCAACGCTGCAACAGGGGATAGTCCTTGTGCGTTGTCTGACCTTCCGTGACGTTATCAATGCGATACTCGTAGCTGGCAGAACTGCCATCACTATAGGCGACGCCAGTCAACATCTTCTTATTGCGGCCCTGAACCCCGGCCGACACCAGAGTGTAACTGTAGTTGACCCAATCAGTGACGGTGGCATTTCCCAGTGCGTGCGCTTCGACACGAGTTAACAAAAGGGTTCCATCGGGATCGGTGGCGGGACCGTAACTGAATTGCAAGTATCTGCCGCCCGCTTCTGTCACCCGCGAAATCCCGTTGGGGCCATAAGTGATCGTTGTTTGCACGCCGTAGGGATCATCGATATAGGTCGCCGCGCCATTTACGAAAATTACCTTGCCACCATCCGCAAGCCGCCAAGTACCGTTGTATTGGTTTGTTCTTTGCTCCCATCCCTCAGAAACGCCAACCGGCGCACCGCAAAAATCATCGTAAACATTGCCGTGAGGAGAAACGACCTTGTGACCATCGCTCCATAAAAGCCATGAATATTCATGCGACCATCCAGGGCTCAACGCAATAAAGCCCAGCCCGTAATATTGCGCACGGCTGTTGTAATAGCGGGTCATCTTCAAGGGGTACTTTCCGAGCGTGCCCGGAACGACGATATCATCGATCGCCCGAGTGGCGGAATGTCCGAGCGGATCATAACTGCCACCGGTGGAAACATTACCATTGAAGATTCCCGTCACACCGACCGGGCCCTCGTAGCTCTCGCCGGATTCAGGAACCTCTGGCCCAAAAGGACCCTGAGGTGGCACATAGTTTGAATCACCAGAAACATCCTCATTATTGGGTGGATCACTGCTGTTGATCGGCTCACCTGCGTCGAGCGTCATCGCCGTTGTTGGATCATCTGGCGCGGTGTCCTGAGCAAAAACTAACAATTGAAACGACAGTCCAAGTGCCGCTCCCAAAATAATGGTGGGTTTTTTCATAGTGATTTTATGGTTCTCTCCGATTCAGTCTCGGTCGTGCCAGCCGATTTTGTTGGGGGGTCTTGCGGCAGCCCAGCGCGCCGCGCGTGAGAAAAAGCCATCCCTTTTTCTCGAGCAATTGAGCCCGCCGTTCTGATAGAACAGTGCGAGCGTACCAAACTGGGGGTGTATCTGGGGGTTAACGTAGGGCGCGCGTTTTCTCACACGGTGACCATCGTGTCAAATAAAAATTTTCCTGCGCGAGAACTTTTTGTTCCGCTCCGGTAACAAGGACAAAGGCCTTTGAATTATGTGCGAGGTGATCACCGGTGCGATCCCATGATTCGATTTGAGTTGGAAAAGCCATTACAATCTTCTATCGGCTGATACGTGACGACTGAATATGATGCCGTCGTAGTGGGTTCGGGGCCTAACGGCCTTGCAGCTGCAATCACGCTGGCGCGCGCCGGATGTTCCGTGCTCGTTTGCGAGGCGAATTCGACGATCGGCGGCGGTACGCGTTCCGCTCAATTGACCTTGCCTGGATTTCTGCATGACGTCTGCTCGGCAGTTCATCCACTTGCAGCGGCCTCGCCGTTTTTCAGAGGGGTTCCGCTCCAGAGCTTCGGTCTTGAATGGATCCAGCCTCAAATTCCATTGGCGCATCCGCTCGATGACGATTCCGCCGCGTGTTTGTATAAAGAGGCCGAGTCTACAGCTGAAAATTTGGGCCAGGATTCGCGCGCATACCGGCGCCTAATGAATCCGCTGGCACGCAACTGGGAAAAGTTAGTGGTCGAATTCTTACAACCCATACTGCATCTGCCGAAGCATCCGCTGGCGCTGGCACGCTTTGGAATCCCGGCGATTTGTCCCGCGACCGTGCTCACAAAGCTTTTGTTTAAAGAGGAGCCGGCTCGCGCGCTTTTCGCCGGAATCGCCGCTCACTCGTTTCTTCCTCTCGAGTCCCCGATTTCCTCAGCGTTTGGGTTGGTGCTCGGGCTCGCCGGCCACGCGGTGGGCTGGCCGATTCCACGCGGCGGCTCCCAACAAATCGCAAACGCGCTCGCCGCCTACTTGTGTGAGCTCGGCGGCAAAATCGAGATCAACCGTCGAGTGGAAAGCCTTGATGACCTCCCGAAATCGCGCGCCGTTTTTCTGGATGTCTCGGTCTGGGAATTTTTGCGGATCGCCGGAGAACAATTGCCCCCGGGATACAGACATCGGTTGGAAAGGTTCCGGCACGGACCGGGAGTTTTCAAAATCGATTATGCGTTAAGCGAGCCGATTCCCTGGAAGGCGGAGTCCTGCCGTCACGCAGGCACCATTCACCTCGGCGGCACAATAAATGAAATAGCCGCGGCAGAACGCGACGTCTCGGACGGGAAAGTTCCCGAACGGCCATTCGTGCTGGTGGCGCAACAAAGTTTGTTCGATGAAACCCGCGCGCCGCATGGTCAGCACACGCTGTGGGCTTATTGCCATGTTCCATTCGATTGCAAGTTGGACGTAGCCGATCGAATCGACGCCCAGATCGAGCGATTCGCACCCGGTTTCCGCGATTGTATTCTGGCTTCTCACAAAATGGGTCCAGCCGATCTCGGGAGATCGAACGCGAATCTGACCGGTGGCGACATCAACGGCGGCGCGGCGAACCTGATGCAACTGGTGGCACGACCGATCCTTAGTCCGGCTCCTTACCGCACGCCTTTGCCGGGCGTTTATTTATGTTCCGCATCCACGCCGCCGGGCG
>Ga0210120_1000162_pt1 | contig 15345 bp, 13 predicted proteins | sample Goodyear_PhragA__FD_184868 | JGI IMG/M metagenome (GOLD analysis project Ga0210120, IMG submission 184868) | Wetland microbial communities from San Francisco Bay, California, USA, that impact long-term carbon sequestration - Goodyear_PhragA_D2... | ecosystem: Environmental > Aquatic > Marine >... | reverse complement strand
AAGCCCTGGCCCAGCGAGCCGCTCTGCCAGAGCAGCTTGCCGTCGCGCGCCCGCACCGCGTTCATGTGGCCGCCGTAGTCGCCGACGTAGAGGACGCCGCGCCGGTAGGCCGGCGCCGCCTTGATCGCGCCGCCAAGCGGCGTCGCCCAGCGGATGTGCCCGTTGCGGGTGCTCAGCGAGTAGAGGTTGCCGTCTTCGCAGCCGAAGTAGACGCTGTTGCCGACGACCAGCGGCGAGGACTCGGCCCGCGCCGGAAGCGGGCGTTTCCAGAGGATGCGGCCGTTGCGCGCGTCGAGCTTGACGATGTGCCCGGGCACCAGGTTGACGATGTAGAGGCGATGGAGGTGGTAGGCGGGCGAGGAGGCGTTGAGGCGCCCCAGTCGGCGGTGCCAGAGGACCTTGCCCGTGTTCGCGTCGAGCGCGTAGGCGTTGCCGTTGTTGTCGACGAAGTAGAGCCGCCCCGCAGCGTAGACCGGCGGGAACTCGAGCAGCGGCTTGCCGGTGTAGTGCCAGATCAGCCGGTAGGGCGGCTTGACTCCCTTGGCAGGCAGGTAGCGGGTGCGCGCCGGGTTGAGCCCGAAGATCGGCCAGTTGACCGTCTTGCGCCGCGGCTTCGGCGGCTTCTGCGGGGTGAAGGTCGCGTTCGGGTTGTGCACGTCGGGCGGCCGCTTGAGCAGCTCGTAGCCGATGACGCCGCCGCCGACCAGCAGGGCCAGCGCCGCCGCGCCGGCCGCCAGGACGAGCCGCCGGTGCTCGCGCCAAAACCAGCGGGGGTGGCGGAGGAGGCGCCCCGCCTCGCGCAGAATCCGCCGCGCTCGCGAACCGTCGCTCACCGGGCGGGAGCCTAGCGAGCAGGGTGGGCGGTCATCCGGCGAGCCGCCAGCGCAGCGGGTCGCTGCCTTCGACCGGCTCCGCCTCCCCGAGCACCGCCAGGTGGTCGAGCGAGGAGAGCACGATCTGCAGCGCCCAGACGCCGGCGATGCTCTTCTGACCCTCGGGCCCGATCAGGTCGCCGACGACCTCGTAGGCGGTCCTCTCGCCGCCGCCGAGCGAAGCGCGCACTTTGCCCAGCAGCTCCTCGACCTGGCGGCGCGCCTCGGCGATCTTCGCCTCCGGGTCGCGGAAGGTGCGCCCGTGGCCGGGCAGCACGAGGTCGACCTCGAGCGGCTCGACCTCCTCCAGGCCGCGGAGGAATTCGCCCACCGGGTCGGGGCTGTGGCCGTGGTCGAAGAAGAGCACCGTGCGGCCGAGCAGGTGGTCGCCGGAGATCAGCAGCCGGCGCTGCGGCTGGTGCAGGACGACGTGCGACGGCGCGTGGCCGGGGGTCTCGTAGACCTGCCAGGTGCCGAGGTCGGTCTCCACCTCGACCCCGGGGACGAGCTCGCGGTCGGGCTCGACGATCGCGTCGATGCCGTTGTCGTCGTCCTCTTCGCGGCGTTCGCGGAAGCGCTCCAGCGAGGCGAGCGGCACGCCGCTCTCGCGGCCGACCTCCAGCCGCTGCTCGAGCGCCGCCCGCGGGTCGTCGGCCATCAGCCGCACGTGCTCCCAGCGCGGGTGCATCCAGAGCTCGCACCCCGCGCCCTCGACGATCGGCGCGGCGAGCCCGTAGTGGTCGGTGTGCGAGTGGGTGCAGACGAGCAGCTTCACGTCCTCGAGCCCGAACCCCGTCTGGGTGAGCGCCGCCTCGAAGCGGCGCAGGCCGCCCTTGCCGCCGATCCCGGTGTCGAAGAGGACGATGCCGCCGTCGGCGGCGACCGCCCAGACGTTGCCGTGCGGGACGCCCGGCCAGGGCAGCGGCAGGCGCAGCCGCCAGACCCCCGGCAGGACCCTTTCGGCGCGCGGCTGCTCGGGGCGCTTGGAGTCGGCCATCGGTCGGAGATCCTCTCAGGGGCGGGCGCGACGCTGCGTGACGGGGCTCATGCTCCGCCGGCCGGGCGACGGTGCTCGGCCTCGACCTCGGCCTTGCGCGGGATCAGCCGCGAGGCGAGCACGAAGCCGAGGCCGGCGAAGGCGGCGGCGACGATCACCGCCCAGTGCATGCCCTTGACGAAGCCGTCGGAGGCGACTTCGATCAGTTCGGCGCCGGGCGGCCCGCCGGCCCTTTCGCCCACCGCGACCGCGCCGGTGATGCTCGATTCGGCGGTCGACTGGGCTTCCGCCGGCAGCTTGCCGTAGATCGCCGAGCCGGTCAGCTCATTGCTGAAGAACATCTGGCCGATCCCGCCCATCACGGCGATCCCGAAGGAGGCGCCGATCTGGCGGATCGCCGCGTTGGTCCCCGAGGCCATCCCCGCTTTCGCCGCCGAGACCGAGCTCATCATCGCCGCCGAGGCGGGCGGCTGGACGAGCGAGACGCCGGCCCCGGCGAGGATCAGGCCGGCGAGCACGACCGCGTAGGAGGAGTCGGTGCCGGTCGCGAGGAAGACGAGCAGCCCGGCGCCGAGCACCGCCATCCCCGCCATCACCGTGCGCCGGTCGCCGCGGCGCTCGGCGACTTTCGGCGCCAGCGGGGCGACGATCAGCAGCGCAACGGCAAACGGGACCAGCGCGATGCCGGCCTTCAGCGGCGAGTAGTCGCGCACCGTCTGCAGGTAGAGCGTCAGCTCGTAGACCAGGCCCATCAGGGCGAGGAAGGCGACGGTGATCGCCAGCACCCCGGAGGTGAACGGCGCCGACTTGAAGAGGCGGGGGTCGAGCTCGGGGTCGTGCTGCCGCAGCTCGTAGCGCACGAACCAGACCAACAGCGCCGCCGCCAGCGCGAAGGCGACCAGCACCGGCGCCGAGGCCCAGCCGCGCACGGGCCCCTCGATCAGCCCGTAGAAGAGGGCGAAGAGGCCGGTCAGCGAGAGCCCTGCCCCGACCCCGTCGATCGGCGGCGCCGCCGGGTCCTTCGACTCCTCGACGTTGCGGCGGATCATCAGCTGGCCGAGGATCACGATCGGCACGTTGATGTAGAAGATCCAGCCCCAGGCGGAGGTCGAGTTGAGGATCAGGCCGCCGAGGATCGGCCCGGCGGCGAGCCCGATCGCCGACATCCCCGCCCAGATGCCGATCGCCCTGGCACGCTCGCCTTCGTCCTCGAAGGTCGAGCGGATCAGCGAGAGGGTCGAGGGCGGGATCGCGCCGGCGCCGAGGCCCTGGATCGCGCGGGCGACGATCAGGAAGGTGGCGTCTCCGATCGGGTCGGAGAGGCCGGAGAGCATCGAGCCGACGATGAACACGGCCATGCCGAGCTGCAGCACCCGCTTGCGGCCGAATTTGTCGCCGATCGAGGCCGAGAGCAGGATCGTCGAGCCGAACATGATGATGTAGGCCGAGTTGATCCAGACCAGCTCCGAGGAGCTCGTGTCGAGGTTGCGGGCGATCGTCGGCAGGGCGACGTTGAGGATCGTGCCGTCGATCCCGACCATGATCAGCGGGATCGAGATCGCGATCAGGATGCGCTTCTTGCGACCGTCCACGGCGGCGATCCTACGTCCTCACCCGGCCGCCCGGGAAGATCGGCGAGGGCCGCGCCCGCATCGGCCGCCCCGCCCGAGGGGCCGACGGGCCGATTTCCCACGATATACGTGGGAAATCGGCCCGTCGGCGGGCTTTACGCGAAGTCGGCGGGGTCGGGGCCGATCCGCTTGCCGACGTCGAGCGCGGCAATCTCGGTCATGTCGTCCTCGGTGAGCTCGAAATCGAAGAGTGCGAAGTTCTCGCGGATCCGCGACGGGGTCGCCGATTTGGGGATCACGACGTTGCCGAGCTGCAGGTGCCAGCGCAGGATCACCTGCGCCGCGCTGCGGTCGTGGCGCGAGGCGACCGCGGCGATCGTCGCGTTGTAGAGCAGCTCGCCCTGGGCGAGCGGGCTCCAGGCCTCGGTGGCGACGCCGTGCTCGGCGTGCCACTCGCGCAGCTCCGCCTGCTGGAGGTGCGGGTGCAGCTCGATCTGGTTGACGGTCGGCAGCACCTCGGCCTCGCGCTCGAGCATCTCCAGGTCCTCGACGCGGAAGTTGGAGACGCCGATCGTGCGGGCGCCGCCGTCGAGCTGGATCCGTTCGAGCGCCCGCCAGCTGTCGAGCGTCCGGCCCTCGCTCGGCACCGGCCAGTGGATCAGGTAGAGGTCGACGTAGTCGAGGCCGAGCCGGGCGACGCTCTTCTCGAAGGCGCCGAGCGCCGGCTCGTAGCCCTGGCTGGTGTTCCAGAGCTTGGTGGTGACGAAGATCTGCTCGCGCGGGATGCCGGAGGCTGCGACCGCCGCGCCGACGCCGCGCTCGTTGCGGTAGGCGGCGGCCGTGTCGATGTGGCGGTAGCCGGCCTCGAGCGCGCGCTCGACCGTCTCCTGGGTCTTCTCCGGCGGCACCTGGAAGACGCCGAGTCCGAGCTGCGGGATCTCGACGCCGTCGTGCAGCATCAGCGCCGGAGTGGAAGTTGCCTGGTTCATTCTCCTGCTCCCTTCCGGTGGCGGGACTGGGGAACCGCTGGGGGCGGCTACCCGCCGGGCCCTTCGATTATGCCTGGCGGCGGGCGCCAGGCAAACTCTCAGCTGGTCGCGAGGCCGATCGCCAGCAGCGGGAAGGAGAGCATGACGCCGAGGAACGCGCCGATCGCGAGGCCGGTGAGGGTCGAGGTGGTGCGCGATTTGGCGCCGGCGACGAGGCCGATCAGAACGAAGCAGGCGGCAAGTCCAAGGCCGATCCAGAAGACGTCGGGCATGAGCCGCGGCAGCCTATCGAACCGCCGAGCGTCGCCGCCTGAGCGGCGCTGGGTGCGGCGAGCGAGACGAGCAGCGCGGCGAGGGCGCAGAGCGCGACGATGCCGGCGACTCGCAGCGACCGCATGCGGGGCGGGTCGAATCCGAGCACGGCGGCATGCTAACCGCCGCACCCCCGGAGCGCCGTAGAGGTTCTTACCGCTATCCGACAACAACCTCGACGGCGGTGGGGTTTGGCGCTGGTACTTTGGTCGGCGATGGGTCGCCGGATGGCCATTGCGAGCGCGGCGCTCGCCCTGCTCTGCCTGCCGGCGGCGCCGCCGGCCTCGGCGGCCGGCACGGAAGGCAGATCAGCCACGCAGCGCCTGATCGACGCCTACGTGCCGCGGCTGATGGTCCGCGACCGCGACGAAATCTGCGACACCGGCGGCGAGCAGTACGAGGCGACGAGCGTCGGCACGGTGCTCTGGAACAACCCGTCGGTGACGCTGACCGAAGCCGACTCGGGCGGCCGCGAAACGATCGTCAAGCACTTTCCCGGCGTCGCCGACCTCGCCGGGCTGGGGCCGAAATACCACCTCAACCTGCCCGGCAACCCGCTCGGCGACACCTGCGTCTACGCCAAGGACTTCGCCCGGCTGAAGCGCGAAGGCAAGGCCCCGGCCGTCACCTACGCGCACATCGCCCGCGAGCAGGGCCGGCCCGGGATCGCCGTGCAGTACTGGTTCTTCTGGTACTTCAACCAATTCAACGACCTGCACGAGGGCGACTGGGAGGGGATGCAGGTCGTCTTCGAATCCTCCGACCCGGCGCAGGCGCTGCGCGAAGGGCCGAGCGAAGTCGGCCTCTTCCAGCACAGCGGCGGCGAGAAGGCGAAGTGGACCGACGGCAAGGTCGAGAAGGAGGGCACGCACCCGGTCGTCTACCCGGCGGCGGGCTCGCACGCGACCTTCTACGAACCGGCCGTTTACATCCAGAACGGGCGCCGGGGGTCGGGGGTCGGCTGCGACAACACGAGCGCGCCGCTGCATCGCGTCGTCGTCCACCCGATCCAGGTCCCCACCCACCCCGGCCCGCACAGCCGCTTCGCCTGGCTCACCTACGAAGGCCGCTGGGGGCAGTGGGAGAAGAGCTTCAACAACGGGCCGACGGGGCCGCAGACGAAGACGCGCTGGCTCGAGCCGATGAGCTGGATGGAAGAAATCCGCTCGACCAGCCCGCACCTGCCGGCCGGCTCGATCCTCGGGCCGACGGTGACCAAGGAGTTCTGCGGCGCGGTGGCGGGCGTCACCTCGTTCATCAACCACACGCAGGACACGCCCTGGGTGCTGCCGCTGATCGGGCTGGCGGTGCTCGCGCTGCTCGCCTTCGTCGTCTGGCGCACCCGCTGGCGGCCGCTCGAGCTCGGCGACCCGCGGCGCCGGCGCGCCTTCGGCCAGCTGCTGCTCGCCTCGGCCGGCCTCTACTGGCGCCACTGGCGCGCCTTCGCCCCGATCGGCCTGACGGCGATCCCGATCGTCGGCGGCTTCAACGCGCTGACCTGGCTGCTGACCGGCGACCCGGGCCGCAGCCTCGACGACAGGATCGGGGTGAGCGGCCTGCACGGGGCGCTCGGCGAAATCGTCGCCGGGGTCGGCAGGCCGGTCGCCTCGGCGATCGTCGCCGCCGCGGTGATCGTCGCCGTGCGCCAGGTCTGCGAGACGGGCGACGCAAGCTTCGGCGGCGCCTACCGCGGCATGTGGGAACGCTTCCGCCGCGTCGTCGGCGCCCAGCTGCTGGCCACCCTGGCGCTGATCGGGATGGCGATCACCGTCGTCGGCCTTCCCTTCGCCGCCTGGAAGTTCGTCGGCTGGCTCTTCATCCAGCAGCAGATCATGTTCGAGGACAGGCGGGCGCTGATCTTCGCCAACCTGTCGCTGCTGCTGATCAACGCGATCGGCACCGCCGTCTTCGCGCTGCTCGTCCCCTACGTCGCGATCGGCCAGACGCTGCTCTACTTCGACCTCAAGGTCGAAGCCGAACGGGCGCCGGTCAGGCGCTGGCGCGAACGACTGCCGTGGCGACGGGGGCGGCCGGTCGGAGAAGCGCCGGCTGCCGCTCGATAGCTTGTCGGTGATGAAGCTGCTCGCCTTCAGCGACCTGCACCGCGACCTCGGCCAGGCGGCGGCGCTGGTCGAGATGTCGGCTGAGGCCGACGCGGTGATCGGCGCCGGCGACTTCGCCTCGGTGCACGAGGGGCTGGAGGAGACGATCGGCGCGCTGGCGGCGATCGAGAAGCCGACCGTGCTCGTCCCGGGCAACAACGAGACCGAGGATGCGCTGCGCGAGGCCGCCGCCGGCTGGCAGTCGGCGACGGTGCTGCACGGCGACGGCACGACGATCGACGGGGTCGAGCTCTACGGCCTCGGCGCCGGCGTGCCGGTGACGCCCTGGGAGTGGAGCTTCGACCTCGACGACGAGGCGGCCGCGGCGAAGCTCGCCGCCTGCCCGCAGGGCGCCGTGCTCGTCCTCCACTCGCCGCCCAGGGGCCACTGCGACGAGGCCGGCGACGGCAACCACTTCGGCAGTCCGGCGCTGCTCGAGGCGATCGAGGCCAAGCGCCCCCGGCTCGCCGTCTGCGGTCACATCCACGAGTCCTGGGGCTGCGAGAGCCGGATCGGCGAGACGCCGGTCCACAACCTCGGCCCCAAGGGCGCCTGGCTCGAGGTCTGAGCACCGCGGGCCTGGTGGCCCGGTCAGCTCGCCGCGTCGCCCGCTTCGGACTGCCGGTACCAGATCGCCTGCTGCGGGAAGGGGATCTCGATGCCCTCCTCGTCGAAGGCGCGCTTGATCCGCTCGCGCAGCTCGCGGCTGATCCGCCACTGCTCCGACGGCGTCGTCTTGACGACCAGGCGCAGCACGACTCCGCTGGCGCCGAGCGCCTCCACCCCCCACATCTGCGGTTCCTCGAGGACCGCGTCGTCCTCCTTCCAGAGCCCGTCGGCGACCCGCTTGACGACTCCCTTGGCGAGCTCGAGGTCGGTGTCGTAGGCGACTTCGAGGTCGAGCAGCGAGCGCGACCAGTGCTGGCTCATGTTGCCGACGCGGCGGATCTCGCCGTTGGGCACGTGCCAGACCGTGCCGTCGACGCTGCGCAGCCGCGTCGTCCGCAGGCTGACCAGCTCGACCACGCCTTCGGTCTGCTCGTCGAGGCTGACGATGTCGCCGACGCCGTACTGGTCTTCGACCAGGATGAAGATGCCGGAGAGGAAGTCGCGGACCAGCGACTGGGAGCCGAAGCCGAGGGCGACGCCGATCACGCCGGCGCCGGCCAGCAGCGGCGCCAGGTTGACGCCGAGCTCGCCGAGGATCATGAAGGCGGCGATCAGCCAGACGGTGAAGGTGGCGATGCTGCGCAGGACCCCTGTCAGCGCCTCGATCCGCTGCTCGGCGCGCAGGCTCGTTTCCTGCGTCTTGCGCAGGGCACTCGGCACGCCGCGGCGCATCGCCGCGAAGCGGTCGCGCGATGCGCCCCTGTGCAGGCCGCGCAGAGTGTGGCCGATCGCCCGCCGCAGCAGCCAGCCGGCGAGCGCCGCGATGACGACGATAAGCAGGATGCGCGCCGGCACGTCGAAGGCCCAGCGCGCGACTTCGGCGGCCCCGGCGCTGCCGGTCCAGTCGAAGACCTTGTGGCAGAAGAAGCCGGGGTCTTCGCCGCAGGCCTGCGTCAGCTTGTCGCCCGAGGCTTGGGCAAGCGGGAGGAGCATCGGCGCGAAGCTAGCAGCCGGGGACGCGCGCGTCAGGCGCGCGGCTCGCGCCACATCGCCCACATCGTCGGCCCGCGCGGCAGCTCGATCTCGCCAGTCACGCGGAAGCCGTGGCGGGCGTAGAAGGCGATGTTCGACTCCTTCGAGGACTCGAGGTAGGCGGGGACGCCGTCGCGGTCGCAGATCTCGAGCACCGGCTGGATGAGGCGCGAGCCGAGTCCCCGGCCCTGCGCGGTGGAGGCGACCCCGAGCGTCGCCAGATAGAAGTGCGGCGGGTCGGGCGGGTGGGCGCGCTCGAGCCCGAGCAGGCCGTAGGCGACCATCGGCGCCCGCGGCCAGTGGCGCGGGTGGGCGAAGGCGCGCATCAGCTCCAAGTCCTGCCGCGGCGTCGTGCGCCAGGTCTTCGGCGGCGCCCAGACCGCGGCCCCGGTCCGCGCCTCGTCGGTGTAGACGAAGCCGCCGGGCAGTTTGTGGCCAAGCTGGGCGCCGAAGAAGCGCCGCAGCACGCCGGGCCGGGCACCGCCGTGCGGGCTCGCCCAGCCGGACACGGGGTCGTCCCAGAAGGCGTCGGCGAGGCTGTGCGCGAGCACTGCGCGGTCGTCGTGCGAGGCGTCCCGCACCTGCCACTCGCTGGAACCGATCTCCGCGCCCGCCATCGCCGCCAGCATGACACGTCTTTAAAACTGGCCAGCCAGCCAGTATGATCCGCGGCGCGTGGCCGACCAGACCGAGATCGCTGCCGGAAAGGGCGACGTCGAGGACGCGCTCGTGCTCGAGCGCGAGCACTGGGTCGACGGCCCGCCGCTAGAGCTGTTCAAGCGGATGCGCAGCGAGTGCCCGGTCCACTGGACCTCGGAGATCACCGAGCTGCCGCAGGCGAAGGGCTTCTGGTCGGTGACCAGGGCCGACGACGTGCACGCGGTCAGCCGCGACTGGCAGACCTACTCCTCCGAACTCGGCGGCGTGGTCGTCGTCGACGAGGTCTTCCCGATCGAGCTCGCGCGGGCGATGTTCATCGGCATGGACCCGCCCAAGCACGACCGGCTGAAGGCGCTGTTCCAGGCGGGCTTCACGCCGCGCCGGATCGCCGCCCACGAGGAGGCGATCCGCGAGATCGTCGTCGGCGTGCTCGACAAGCTGGAGGGGCGCGAGACCTGCGACCTGGTGACCGACGTCGCCCAGCCCGCGGTCTCGCGGGTGATCGGCAGCTTCATGGGCATCCCCGAGGAGGACGACAAGGTCTGGGCCGACCTGATGAACACGGCCCTGGCCGCCAACGACCCCGACTACAGCCCCGACGTCGAGGACATCGAAGGCACGATCCAGGAGACGATCCAGAAGATCTTCGCCCGCTGCAGCTCGATGATCGCCGAGCGGCGCGAGAACCCGACCGACGACCTGACCAGCGTGCTCGTCCACGCCGAGGTCGATGGCGAGAAGATCGAGGAGCACGAGATCGTGATGGGCTTCTTCCTGCTCGTCGCGGCGGGCAACGACAGCACCCGCTCGACCTACTCGAGCGCGATGCGGGCGCTGATCGAAAATCCCGACCAGCGCCGGCTGCTGCTCGACGACCCCTCGCTGATCCCCGGCGCGGTCGAGGAGGCGCTGCGCATGTTCCCCGCCTTCGCCCACTTCCGCCGCACGGCGACCAGGGACACCGAGCTCGCCGGCCGGCAGATCAAGGAGGGCGAGAAGGTGGTCATGTGGTACGCGTCCTCGAACCGCGACGAGACGCGTTACGAGGACCCCGACCGCTTCGACGTCCTGCGCAACCCCGAGCACCAGGCCTTCGGCGCCGGCGGCCGCCACTTCTGCCTCGGCACCGCCCTCGCCCGCCTCGAGCTGAAGATCCTGCTCGAGGAGACCCTCGCCCGCTACCCCGAAATGGAGTTGGCCGGCAAGCCCGCCTTCGTCGAGTCGGGCTTCCTCAACCAGCTGAAAACGCTGCCGGTGCGGCTCAAGCCCGCTGCGGCTGCGGATCCGGCCTGATCACCACGGTGTCGGCGACTTCGAGGATCTCGTCGGCGGGCATGCCGACACGGGTCGCGTGCTCGCGCACCGCCTCGATGCCGCTCGCCTGGTAGATGCACACGGTGCCCAGGGTGCCGCCCGGCTCGGCGATCACGTAGCTGCGGATCCAGCGGATGTCGTCGGGGAAGTCGTCCGCGGCGACCAGTTTCGAGCGCTCGGCGGTCGCCTCCAGCTGCTCCGGTCCCTCCCACGCCTTCTCGCGGCGGATCACGTAGGTCTTCATCTCTCCTCCGTTTCGTGTTCGGCAAGCATTTACCGACTGTCTGTCGGTAAATGTAGTCTCGGAGGCCGTGGCTGTCAAACCGAAACGACCCCGGGGCCGTCCGAGCACCGGCGCGCGGGAGCGAGCGATCGCCGCCGCGCACGAGCTCTTCCTCGAGCGCGAATACGACGAAGTCTCGACCGAGCAGATCCTCGCCCGCTCGGGGGTGAGCCGGGGCGCCCTCTACCACCACTTCCCGACCAAGCTCGACCTCTTCCGCGCCGTCTACGAAGCGAGCGAGCGGGGAGTCCTCGAACGCGTCGCCGTGCAGACGCTCGCCGCCGCCGACCCCTTCGAGGCGCTGCTACTCGGCGCCACCGCCTACCTGAAGCTAGCCGAGACCGACGAGGACCTGCGCCGCATCGGCCTCACCCAGAGCCGCGCCGTGCTCGGCTGGTCCGGCTGGCGCGAGGTCGCCGCCGACCTCGGCATCGGAGTCATCCGCGCGCTGGTCGAAGCCGCGATCGAGGCCGGCCAGCTAAAGCCCCACGATCCCGAGACCACCGCCCACGTCCTCCTCGGCGCCCTGATCGAGGCCGCGATGCTGGTCGCCGTGGCCGAGGAGCCGCGTGCGGCGCGCGAACGATCCGAAGCGGTCATGGTCGACCTGCTGAGCGGCCTACGGAATGCGTGATTGGAGTCGCGATGCTGGGCGATCAGCCAGCTTTCACGATCGCCCTCGCCCCTCCCGAACCGCCTTTGGCGTCCCGTCTATGTCTTGACGCACGTCGAAACCAGGGAGCAGCCGCTGTCGCTTCTCGTCGAGCTTCTCTTTCAGGAGGCGCTCCGCCAGTTGTGTGACCCGCGGACCCTCTCCGCTTCGAAGCGCATTGAGCCGGACCGATTCAAGCCGAAACCGCGCAAACGGCTTCGCACTGGGAAATGCACGGCCTCGCACGGCACTGAGAGGAACGCGCCAGACAGGATTCGAACCTGTGACCTTCGGTTTCGTAGACCGACGCTCTATCCGGCTGAGCTACTGGCGCGGGGCGAGGCGGGGTGACGCCTCATCGGGGCATTGTATGGGGAGCGGCGGGTGGGCCGGGGTCGCGGTCAGCGGCCCTCGAACTTCGCGTGGCCCGGGCCTCGCTCGAGGAAGGTCTTGACGGCGTTCTGGAGGTCCTCGGTGGCAAAGAGGTCGGCGGCGTCGTCGCGGACAGCCTGGTCGGCGGCGGGGATGCCGCCTTCCCGGTAGCGGCGGAGGATGTGCTTGGTCATCGCGTGGGCCCTGGTCGGGCCGGCCGCCAGGTCGGCGGCGTAGGCGCGGGCGCGCTGGTCGAAGCCGTCGTCGTCCCAGAGCAGGTTGACGACGCCCCAGCTCCCCAGGGTCTCGGCGCCGAAGAGCTCGCCGCTGAGCACGAAGTGGCGGGCGCGGCCGCTGCCGGCGCGCTCGGCGAGGCGCTGGGTGCCGCCCATCGAGGGGGTCAGGCCGACGACTTTCTCGACCAGGCCGAACCGGGCCGAGCGGGCGGCGAGGATCAGGTCGCAGCCGAGCGCCAGCTCGAAGGCCGCCGTCAGGGTCAGCGCGTGGGCGGCGAACAGCACGGGCAAGGGCAGCGCTTCGACCCGCTCGACCGTGCCGATCAGCTCGTCCCAGAGGGCGCTCCCCTGCTCCGGCGTCAGCCCCTCGAACTCGTGCACGTCGACGCCGCCGGAGACCGCGCGGCCCTCGGCGCGGAAGAGCAGCGCCCGCGGCGGGTCGGCCTCGACGGCGGCCACGACCTCTTTCAGCCCCTCGAACATCTCCCGGTTGAACAGATTCAGCGGCGGGCTGTCGAAAGTCGCCACCGCAAGGTCGCCGTCGCGCTCCAGTCGCACCATGCGACAAAACATATGTCGCCGCGTGCCGTGAGGCGTTCCGGGGCCAAGCGATGCAAGGAAGAGGGAGCCGGAAGGCTAATCGCCTTTCGGCGACCGATGACACCGCGGCGCCCCGGTACCGGGGCGCCTCAGGGCACGCGATGCACCTCAAATAAGTTGGTCCCCAACTCCTGGTCGGGCATCCCGGCGACGATCGCGATCAGGTCGCCCGACCGCGCGACCCCGTGACGCACCGCCAGCGACGCGCAATCGTCGAGCAGCCCGCGCACCTCGTGCTCGTGCTCGCTGTGGATCGCCCGCACGCCGAACAGCAGGCTCAGCCGGCGCACCGTCTCGGCCCGCGGCGAGATCGCCAGGACCGGCACGTTCGGCCGGTGGGCGGAGACGAGCCGGGCGCTGCGGCCGCTCGTCGTCGGCACGACCAGCGCCGCCAGCCCGAGCCGGTAGACGGCGCCGACGGCGCTCTGCGCGACCGAGTCGGCGACGTCCTGGGTCGCCTGGTCGGTGCGGCTGAACAGCCAGTCGCCGTAGGGGAGGTCGGGCTCGGTCGCCCGTGCGATCCTGTCCATCACCCGCACCGCCTCGACCGGGTGCCGGCCGACCGCCGTCTCCTCGGAGAGCATCACCGCGTCGGTGCCGTCGAAGATCGCGTTGGCGACGTCGGTCACCTCGGCCCGCGTCGGGCGCCGCTCGGTGACCATCGAGGCGAGCATCTGCGTCGCCGTGATCGCCGGCTTGGAGCGCCGCCCGGCCTCGCGGATCAGGCGCTTCTGCACGACCGGCACCTGCGCCAGCGGCAGCTCGATCCCGAGGTCGCCGCGCGCGACCATGATCCCGCCGCTCGCCGCGGCGACGATCTCCGCCGCGTTCTCCGCCGCCCCCTGCTTCTCGATCTTCGCGATCAGCGGCGTGTCGGAGCCGAGCGCGTCGAGCCGCTCGCGCACCGGGTCGAGGTCGGCCGCCGAGGAGACGAAGGACATCGCGATCAGGTCGAGGCCCTGCTCGACCGCGAACTGGACCCAGCCGAGGTCGCCCTCGGTGGCGGCGCGCACGGTCGCCCCGGGGATGTTCATCCCCTTGTGCGAGGAGAGCGTCCCACCGACCTCCACCTCGGCGTCCACCCCGCCGTCTTCGGGCTCGAGCACGCGCAGGCGGATCGAGCCGTCCGCCAGGTAGACCAGTTCGTCCTCGCGCAGCTCGCTCACCCCGGCCCACTGGACCGGGATCGTCTCCCTGTCGCCCTCGATCTGCTGCGGAGTCAGCTTCACGTGCATGCCGGTCTCCAGCTCGGCGACGTCGTCGCGCAGCTCGCCGATCCGCAGCTTCGGCCCCGGCAGGTCGCCGAGGATCGCCACCTCGCGCCCGGCCCGCTCGGCGGCGACGCGGATCGCCTCGATCGTGCGCGCGTGGCGCTCGCGGTCGGCGTGGGAGAAGTTGAGCCGGAAGACGTCGGCGCCGGCCTCGACCAGGCCGAACAGGACGTCGTCGTCCCAGCTCGCCGGACCCACCGTCGCGATGATCTTCGTGCGCCTGCCGTGCATACGTCACATTGACTCTAGAGGCTGTAGTTCGTGACACCGATCTGTGTGACACTTGGTAGATGGCCCAACTGGCTGAGACTGCGGCGCCGGTCGAGACTGCGGCCGCTCGCGGGCTGATCGGCGAGGCGCCACCCTCCCCCGCCGGGCCGCTCGAGCCCGGCGAGGCCGCGACCCTGCCGCCGCCGCCGAAGGTCGCCCTGCCGCGCCCGCTGCAGACGCTGCGCTTCAACCAGCGCCAGATCGAGTTCGTCTTCCGCGCCCGCCGCGAGCTCGGCGAGACCTTCCGCATGCACGGGATCATCCCCGAGCCGACGACGATCGCCAGCCACCCCGACCACGTGCGCTCGCTGTTCACCGCCAAGCCCGAGCAGGCGCCGTCGCTGACCGGCGAATCGCCGCTGCGGCCGATCCTCGGGCCCAACTCGGTCCTCACCGCGGTCGGCCCGCGCCACATGCGCCAGCGCAAGCTGCTGCTGCCGTCCTTCCACGGCGAGGCGATCGAGCAGTACACGCAGATGATCGCCGACGCCGCCGAGCGCGAGATCGACCGCTGGCCGGTCGGCCGTCCGTTCGCCCTGGCACCGCGCATGCAGGCGATCACGCTCGACGTAATCATGGCCGGGATCTTCGGCATCGAGGGCAAGCCGGCGCGCGGGACCAGCGAGCACCGGCTGCGGCAGGTGACGCGACGCCTCGTCGCCGCCTCGACCTGGCCGCTCTCCAACCTCGCCGAACTGATCAACCTCAACCGCGACGAGCCGGTCGGCACGATGAAGCTCGGGCTCGACATCCTCGACCGGGCGACCTACGCGGTGATCGAGGAGCGCCGCGGCGCCGACGACCTCGGCGAGCGGCGCGACATCCTCTCGCTGCTGCTGCAGGCGCGCACCGAGGAGGACGAGGCGCTGAGCGACAAAGAACTGCGCGACGAGCTGCTGACCCTTGTGCTGGCCGGCCATGAGACGACCGCCAACTCGCTCGCCTGGGCCTGGGAGCGGCTGGTCCGCAACCCGGCCGCGCACGAGGCGCTGCTCGACGCCGTCCGCGGCGAGGGCGACGCGAGCGAGCGGATCGAGGCGACGATCGTCGAGGGCATGCGCTCGCGGCCGGTCATCCCGGTGATCGGCCGCCGCGTGATGGTGCCGTGGCGCTTCGGCGAGTACGCGGTGCCCGCCGAAGCGGCGGTGCTGATGAGCATCCTGCTCGTCCACCACCGCGAGGACCTCTACCCGGAGCCGTTCG
>Ga0210120_1000161_pt1 | contig 15357 bp, 14 predicted proteins | sample Goodyear_PhragA__FD_184868 | JGI IMG/M metagenome (GOLD analysis project Ga0210120, IMG submission 184868) | Wetland microbial communities from San Francisco Bay, California, USA, that impact long-term carbon sequestration - Goodyear_PhragA_D2... | ecosystem: Environmental > Aquatic > Marine >... | reverse complement strand
CGTCACGCGCCGCGACTTTTGCCAGTTCGCTTCGAAGACTAACAACTTGCACACGCGCGTCGCGGGCGTCACTGCAAATGTGTGTGCCGAGCTCCACCACCGACTGGTGCAATTCCGGTTTGACCTGTTCCTTCAGAATCATCTTTCCGTCGGAGAGAATTTGCTGGATATGCGAACGCAGCTCCCGCGTTTCCGGATCGATGATCTGCAATTCTTCTTCGATGCCCAGAGTGAAAATGTGATCGGGCCTGCGCGTGACCTTCGTTGTCTTTAATTCAGGTGAGGCGTTTTGCGCAGGAGAGGCAACGTCCATGGTGTCGAGTGTTGAAAGCATAGTTCATCGTGGGGTGGGCCTTCGCAACCGACTCCGCGGGAATTGCGATTCACTGACTCTTTTTTGTGCCGCCACATCAGTTTGGCAGCGGAATTCATTTTTCTGCCTGGATGGCTGCGGTAACTTCCCCTGGCGTCCATGCGTTGCCCCGCCAGATCCTTTCAATTAGTCCATCTTCATCGACCAGCGCGGTCGCGAGCCCATGGGAAAGCGTGCCGCCTTCGTTCTGTCGGTAAACGGAAAACGCGCGAGTCAGCGAATCGATTTCTTTTTCGTCACCGGTGGCGAATATCCAAATTTGCTGATCAGCGTGATGAAACCCGCCGTACTCGCTCAACACTTTCGGAGTATCATAACCAGGATCCAGCGTGATGCTGAGTAAATGCGTCTTCGCAAGCGTGCCGCTGCCTGTTTTGATCGCTGTCTGCAACTCTTCAAAATTGTTCGACATCCGCGGACAGAAATTCGGCACCGGGCAACGCGTAAAAATGAACGTGAGCACGAAAGGTTCGCCACGGAATGTGTCGAGCGAAATTCGCTCGCCATTTTGATTCGTAAGGCTAAACGGCGACATCTCATCGCCTTCTTTCAGGCGCGCATCGCGCTCGGCAGAAACAGTTGACGTCCGTTTCGGTTCTGCAACATGAACATCCTCACGGCGGACCTTTTTTACGTTTTCGATCCAGAAATCCTTTTGCGTAACTGTCATGCGAAACGAGATCGCATCCCCAATTTTCAGATCAACAGTTTCCCTGGGATTCCGCATCACGAACGGCATCGTCATGGAGGGCATGAAACCGGGAATATTCTCGTGCTGGATTTCAATCGTTGATCTGTCTGGCGAAAATCCCCGCACCACTCCCCGGGTATCGTAATGCTCCGCTTTTTCGTCCGAGTTCGTGGAGCGCCCACAGGCGAGTAGAGCGAGAGCTACAAAGGCTGCGAGCAGAAGTTTGTGCATCGGCAGAATTGAAATCGAGGTCGGATTTCCTTCCACAAAAAAAAGACAACAATCTTGATCTGCATCAAGGCGGGATTTTTCGCCGCGCTCTAATTTCAGCGCATGAGAAAAACAATTATTCAGCTAGTCGCAGCGATCGCCGTCGGTTACAGCGCGCTTCTTGGGTTCGTCACGGGTTGTTCAAAGGCACCGGACGCACCGCCTAAAGAAGTGACAGTTCAGGCCGACGATAAGATGCGTTATGACCTCACCGCGTTTGACGTCTCGCCGGGCCAGAAAGTTGCGGTCACGTTCAAGAATATCGGAAAGACGCCAAAATACTCGATGGGACATAACTTTGTTCTGCTCGATCGAACAATAACGACAGCAAACGTGCAGTCGGCGTTTCTCGATAAGGCCTCAATGGAAGCGTCGCACGATTATGTGCCGTCCGGCGCGAAGGAAGTGCTCGCTCATTCCAAACTGCTCGGACCCGACGAAAGCGAGGTAGTCACGTTCAACGCGCCCTACATTCCAGGCGATTATCTCTATCTCTGTTCGTTTCCCGGCCACTATTCCCAAGGCACAAAGGGCGTCATGACAGTGAAATAAAAGCGACAACCAGAGAAACCGAAAATGAAAACCAAATCACTGCTCCCGCTTGCGATCGTTATCATCGCGGCGAGTCTCACCGGCTGCGGCAAAGGTGGCACCAATCAATCTGATCGCACGGCCAACGCGCTGGCTAGTTACGTCGCGCCAGGAGAAAAGGACGAATATTACCTGTTCTATTCCGGTGGGCATTCTGGCCAGGTTTATGTGGCCGGTCTTCCGTCATTGCGTCCCATTATTACCATCCCTGTTTTTGCACCGCATCCGGGCACCGGTTATGGCTTCGATGACGAATCGAAGAAAATGCTTGGGGATTTCACCTGGGGCGACGTGCATCATCCGGCACTGTCACAGACGAACTCGAAATACGACGGCCGCTGGCTGTTTGTGAACGACAACGCGAATAATCGTATTGCGCGAATCGATCTACGCGATTTCAAGACGCACCAGATCCTCGGACCCATCCCGAATTCAATCGGCAATCATGGCTCGTCCTTCATCACCGAAAACAGCGAATACATTTTGTGCGCGACGCGATTTTCCGTGCCACTGCCAAAGGGACGCGTCGCTGATCCCAATGATTACGAAAAGCAATTCAACGGCATGGTTAGCGGCATCAAAGTCGATCCGCAAACCGGGGAAATGAAAGTCGGATGGCAAATCCTAACCCCGCCGTTCGATTGGGACTTGGGCTCAACCGGAAAAGGGCCGAGCAGCGGCTGGGCGTTTTGGACGAGCTACAACACGGAAATGGCGCACGACACGCTCGAAGTCAATGCGAGTCAGAAAGACCGCGACCTCGCAGCGGTGGTGAATTGGCGCGCGGCGGAGAAAGCTGTCGCCGATGGCAAAGCAGAGATGATGGATGGCGTGCCGATCATCGATCCAGCGAAAGTTCCGGGCATTTTGTATTTTGTTCCGATCGGCAAATCGCCGCACGGGATGGATGTCGATCCTACCGGGAAATGGGTCGTCGCTGGTGGAAAACTTTCGCCGACGACCACGGTATTAAACTTCGAAAAAGTCCAGGCCGCCATCAACGACAAAACATTTGAAGGCGAGTTTCGCGGTGTGCCGATTTTAAAGTACGAAGCGGTTGTGGAAGGCGAAGTGCCGGTTGGCCTCGGCCCATTGCACACGCAGTTCGATGGCAAAGGCAATGCTTACACCTCGCTGTTTATTGATTCCGCCATCGTAAAATGGAAATTGCCGCCATGGACTGACGCAGAAAAGAAAGATCTGACCAAAGCCGTCCTGGACAAAGTGCAAGCGCACTTCAGCACCGGGCACTTGGTCGTGGCGGGCAGCGACACCGCAAATCCTTATGGGAAATGGCTGGTGGCGATGAACAAACTTTCAGCCGGCCGGCATGTGAACGTCGGACCCTCCCAGCCCGAGTCGAGTCAGCTGATCGATATTACCGGCGATAAAATGAAAATGGTGGCCGAGTCCTACACCGATCCGGAGCCGCATTTTGCCCAAATTCTCAAGGTTAGCGAAATCCAGCCCGAGGAAGTTTACCCAAAAGACGAAAACAAAGATCCAAATGCGGTTTGGGACAAGGATGCAACTGGAGTGACACGCAACGGCAATCAAGTCGTGGCCAAGTTGACGGCAATCCGCAGCCATTTCACTCCGGACCGAATCGATGCGCAAGTCGGTGACGACCTCATCGTTCACGTCACGAACATCGAGCAAACGCGCGACATGATTCACGGGTTCGGGTTGGTCGAACACAACATCAACATGGTGATGGACCCGGGCGAAACGAAAACGTTCCACATCAAATTAACCAAGCCCGGCGTGTTTCCGTTTTATTGCACCAACTTCTGTTCCGCGCTGCATCAGGAAATGCAGGGATATCTCGTGGTGTGGGAGCCAGGCAAAGGACCTGGCGCCGGAGGCGCAGGCGGCGGCAGCACAGGCGGAGGCAAATGAATGTGGTATGTGCGTCGGCCAAAATCGTTGTAGGGGAAGCTGACAGCTTCCCTTACAGAGTGAGGCAAAGCTCCAGATCAACAATGGGTGAACAAATTTCAGGGTTGCTACGACGCGAATTCCGGTTTTTGCACAAGCCGCTGAACGTCTGGTCGCGTTTCCTGCTGCTTGCAGCCGCGGTAACGATCGGGCTGTCGCTCTTTTTTCCGCTTTGGAAAATGCATCTGGTCGCGCCGCAATATTCCGATGGGCTCGATCTCTACATCTTTCCCTACAAGATTCAGGGCGGCGGATTGAATGGTCAGCATCTAAATGAGATCAACAATCTCAATCACTACATCGGCATGAAGCCGCTCCAGGCGGCGGACTTCATGGAGATGCGCTGGATGCCGTTCGTGTTCGGTCTAATCATTTTGATGACGCTACGCTCGGTCGTATTCGGGGAGATGAGCAACGTAGTCGATTTGTTCGCCGTCTATTCGTACTTCGGTTTGTTTTCAATCGGATCGTTCTGGTACCGGCTTTACGAATACGGACATAATCTAGATCCGCACGCGCCAGTACATATCAAGCCGTTTACGCCCCTGCTCATTGGAGTGAAACAAATTGCGAATTTCCGCGAGTACAGTTTTCCGCAGACGGGCGCGTACCTGTTGTGCCTCTCAGTGCTGCTGATCGTGCTGGCAGGCTGGTTCTCGAGAAAGGAGCGCTCATGAATGTGCGCGTTCTTCCTCTGTTCGCGCTGCTATTCGCTGTTCAATGCAACGCAGCGGCGCTACAGGAAACCGTCGATGCGGCCGCGCCCAACGAGACCATTCGCGTGGAGGCCGGTGTTCACCCTGGGCCAATTATCATCAAAAAACCGCTGACGTTAATCGGCGAACCCGGCTCAGAGATTCGAGGCAATCAGACTGGCAAAGTCGTGACCATCGCGGCGGATGATGTGACGCTTCGTGGACTACGCATTACGGGTTCGGGATTGCGATTATCCGATGACGACGCTGCGATTTTCGTGAGCGGCAACCGTGCAATTATCGAAAACTGTGTCGTCGCCGATTCTCTGCACGGCATTTACCTGAAAAAAGTTTCCGGGGCACGGATTCTGAACAATCACATCCAGGGCAAAACGAGTCTCGCTGCGTCAACCGAGCCTGTGGAAAAGGGAATCGGCCAAAGTACCGAAAATTGCGACACGAACCTGGTCGAAAATCGACGTGGCAATGGCATTCACCAGTGGAATTGCGAAGGAAATTTGATCCGCGGCAACGAAATCAGCGATACGCGCGATGGCATTTATTTTTCGTTCACCAACAACTCGCGCGTCGAGAAAAATCTCATCCACCACGTCCGTTACGGACTCCATTACATGTATTCGGACGCAAATATTTTTGAAAACAACACATTCACCGAAAACGCAGCCGGCGCCGCGATCATGTTTTCGAAAAACATGGTCGTGCGCGGCAATCGGTTCGTGAACAATCGAGGTTACCGCGCTTATGGCCTGATCTTTCAGTCGTCCGATCGCAGCCGGCTGGAGCAAAACGAAATCAGCGAAAACGCTGTGGGGCTTTCATTCACCCAATGCAACCAGAACGAAATTGTCGGCAATCGCGTGACGCGAAATTACATCGGCCTGCGCTTCAGTTCGAATTCCGACGCCAACCGATTCACCGAAAATGTTTTTGCCGGCAACCTCCATCCAATCGAGACCGGGGCGTCAGATGTTTCCGGCAACCAGTGGGCGGTTAATGGGATCGGGAACCTTTGGGATACCGGGCTTGAGCTCGATCTGGACCGTGATGGGATCATCGATGTTCCTCATCGCGAGCTCGATCTCTTCGGGATATTGCGTCGCGATTTTCCAGCGATCGCATTTCTCTCGGAAAGTCCGGCGGTGAAACTGTTGCGCTTCGCTCACGAGCGCACGGTCATCCCCGGGATGAGTTCAATCGAAGACCCGGCGCCGCTCGCCTCGGGTTTCTGGAAAATCCGTGCGCAGCGTTCGGCACGCACAGCCCTGGCGAGAAACAAATGATCCGACAAACAGAGACGCGAGATTGCAAAGATCCGGGGAGCGCACGCGTCTCGCGTGCTGGTTTCGGCGTCCCGCCGAAACGAACTTCTATTACATCTCGCTTCCCCTTTCGCTTCCAGCGTCAGAGAAAAGTTCGCGATGGCGAGGCGCCATCGCCAGCGCGCGAGGGCGCGCGCGCTCCCCAGCCATGATCTCCACGCAAAATCTAACGAAGAGCTTTGGACGCAAGCCAATCCTGCGCGGGATTTCGCTGCACGCGGATCCAGGCCAAATCACGTTGATGGTCGGTCCCAACGGCGCCGGCAAAAGCACCACCGTCAAAGTGGTGGCGGGTTTGATTCGACCCAACAGCGGCACGGCGCGCGTGAATGGATTCGATGTCGTTCAGCAACGAATCGAAGCACAACGTGCGGCAGCCTATTTGCCACAACGACTGAGTTTTCATCCAAAGCTGACGTGCCTTGAGATATTGCGGTTTTACGCCGGTTTGCGAGGCGTTCCGATTTCCCGTTGCGAAGCGATGCTTCAACTAACCGGACTCGATGATGTGGCGAAGATGCGCACGGAAAAGCTTTCCGGCGGGATGCGCCAGTTGTTGGGGGTCGCTTTTCTCCTGCTCGCGGACGCTCCCATTCTTCTGCTCGACGAACCAGGTCTTAGCCTTGATCCCCGCTGGCGCAAATGGCTTCAGCAGAAACTGCGCTTCGAAGCCCAGCGCGGGAAAACGATTTTAATCACCACCCATCTGATCGCGGAATGGAACGACGTCGCTGACCGGTGTCTGCTTTGCCGCGACGGCATCATCGAACGCGAACTCGACCCGAAAAGTCTGCCGAACGATTTCGATGAATTGGACAGCGCCGGTGTATCACCGGTGACGCATGGTCGGCGGTTTCCGGGGAGCGCACGCGGCTCGCATGCCACTTTCGGCGGCCTCGCCGAAATTCCATCCGAACCCGCCCGGAACGAGGGGCGCGACTTGCGAAGAGTTTCGGAGTCGCCAGCACGGGAGGCGCATGAGCTGCCCAGAGTTGCGCAAGCGCAGTTATGAATCCCTTGATAACAATGGGCGTTGAGACCAGCGCATTGCGCGCGCTTTTTGCGCGCGAGTTTCGCGCTGCGCTGATCAATCGTTACTTCCAGGTTTTCTGTGCGCTCGGTTTGATGGGCGGAATCGCAGCCGCAATTTTCAGCGAAGACGTAAACGCCACTGCGGTCTTTTATGTTCAGATAGCCATCTATTTCGTTTCGCTCTTTGCGCTTCTCGCAGGTGTAGGGAGCGCACAAGCAGAGCGAGAAGAGTGGCAACTACTATTTACCCAACCGCTACCAAGAGCCGCGTGCGTTGTTGGAAAATTCTGCGCGTTGCTGTTGATGTTCGGCGGCGTGCTTTTGGTGATGTTCCTGCCAGGGCTTCTGACAGGATCTCCGATCCGCGCTCTGGCGGCCCTTTATTTCGAGACGTTGTTGCTGGCCACTACGTTTCTCGCATGTGGGCTTACGGCTGGTTATTTCGCCCACGACCGCGCGCAGGGTTTGATTGCCGGTGTGAGCGTCTGGCTGCTCCTGCTTTTCGGTCTTGATCTTGTGGCGCTTTTTGCGGCGCGCTGGAGCGCAATTCAAACTCTGCCGGATTTATGGGTGGCGCTGCTGATGTGTAATCCGCTCGACTCATTTCGTATCAACGCCCTGTTCGCTCTTCAACAAATACCATCCGAAGCGGCGAACAAAACTCCCCTGGCCAGTTGGTGGATCGGGCACGCCAGCATCTGGTTTGTTGTGATTACAGGAGTGTGGTCACTAATGCTCGTCACGCTGGCCGGGCTGCGTCTGAAAAATTGGGAGGAGTAATGCCTATGGAGACTCGCAAGTTTAAAACTCTCGACATTCGTTCGATCCTGGCGAAAGGAGTCGAGCCGTTTTCTAAAATTCGCCAAACGGTTGATGCCCTCGGACCAGACGAAGGACTTTCGGTCATAGCGCCGTTTCTCCCGTCGCCTCTTATCGAGAAGCTTGGCAGTGAAGGTTTTCAATCCCGCGTCGAACGCCAACTCGGCGGCGGTTGGACGGTCCATTTTTGGCGTGGGAAGTGACTGTTCGATGCCTGGCATTGCTACCGCGATAGATGCGCGGAAATCTTCTGCGCTTTGGGTTGCGGAGCCGTTTCGGATTTTTTTTCCTCTAGGATTGTTGTTTGGCGCGATCGGCGTGGCGCTGTGGCCGTTGTTTGTATGGCACGCGATCGGTTTTTATCCCGGACAGGCGCATGTCCGCTTGATGATCGAAGGACTGATGGGCTCGTTCATCATTGGATTTCTTGGAACCGCTGGCCCGCGCCTGCTGGATGCATCCCCGCTGATTGCTGCCGAAACTTGTGCCCTCCTTCTGCTGCAAATCGTGAGCGCTCTCCTGCATCTGACGCAGAGACAAACAGCAGGCGACACCGTCTTCCTCGTGCTGCTCTTGTTGTTTCTCGGGCTCCTGGGAAGGCGCGTGCGAGGACGACACGACCTGCCGCCGCCGCAGTTCGCGCTGGTTCTCTTCGGGTTCCTCAACGCAATCGCAGGAATTTTTCTGATTACCGCTGCGAAATCGATGACGAACGGCTTGTTTCCGAACCAACTCGGCAACCTCATGCTCAACGAAGGCTTTGTTCTTTTTCCAATTCTGGGTGTCGGCGCATTTTTCTTTCCGAAACTTCTCGGCGGTGCAAAACCTGAGCCCTCCGACCTGCGAATCGCCGCCACATTGTGGTTGAAACGCGCGGTGATTGCAGTGCTAACCGCAGTGGTGATCTGGAGTTCGTTTGTGTTGGAAGCGCTGGGCTGGATCCGCACCGCAGCTCTGGTGCGAGGCCTAACGACTTTGACATATTTTGTTACGCAAGGTCATCTACTGGAAAAACCGAGCGGTCCGCCATTTCTGGCGCAGTGTTTTCGGCTAGGCGCCCTACTATTGGTTGCGGGTTTGTTTCTTCCGGTCGTATTCCCGGGATATCGGCTTGCCAATCTACACCTCACCTTCATCGGCGGTTTCAGCATCATTCTTTTCACAGTGAGCACGCGGGTGATTCTCGGTCATGCCGGACAGAGCCACTTATTTCGAAAAAGACTTCGGTTCCTTATCGTGGCTCTCGCGCTGCTGCTAGTCGCCACGATCGCCCGGGTCGGCGCCGATTTCATTCCACCCGCGCGCAATAGTCACCTTGTTTACGCCGCGCTGATCTGGCTTCTTGCGGCTACTGTGTGGCTAGTGGCGCTCGCACCGAAATTGTCTTTGAGCGACGAATAAGCGCTGTCATCCTGAGCGGAGCGAAGCGAAGTCGAAGGATCTCGTGGAACAACCTTAAGGTTTCGCCACGGCGTTCCTCGACTTGGCTCGGAGTGACGGCATGCGAAGCGCCGCGCAGGCGTATTATTGTTCGACGCTACCTTTTCTCAAAGCTGAGAGGTTGCCGCTTGGATGTTTTGACCTCACTGGTTAGCGTTCCGCGTGGCGCTGGAACCGAGCCAGTTTAGACAGGCAATCGTTGAGAATACGCTGCGCAGTTGTCAGCTCTTCATGGGTTTGCCCGCCGCGGACATTGTAGCGATTGCCTCGTTTATCGTTTCAAAGCACCTCGACAAGGGCGAATACCTTTTTCGCGAGGGCGATCGCAGCGAAGGATTTTATGTCGTACAAAAGGGCGCCATAAACGTCCATCGGGTCAATGCGGCAGGGAAAGAGCAGGTGATCCATGTTTTTCGACCCTACGAATCATTTGCCGAAGCGACTCTCGCAACCGAAGCAGGTTACCCGGCGGACGCACGCGCAACCGAGCCAACGATTGTCCTGCTTGTGCCCAAAAACGATTTTCTCGATCTGTTGCGAAGGCGACCAGATCTCGCACTGCGTATGCTCGGCTCGATGAGCCAGCATCTTCGCGTGATCGTCGGATTGCTGGATGATCTCACTCTGAAAGACATGGAAACCCGATTGGCCAATTGGTTACTAAAACAATGCCCGCGGCCCGTCGGCGCGGCGCAAATTGAGATCAAACTCAACCGAACGAAACGCGTGCTCGCCGCTGAAATGGGAACAACGAGTGAAACGTTGTCGCGCACTCTGGCAAAATTTCGCGACCAGAAGCTTCTGCGCGTCACAGGAAACAGCGTTATTGTGACGAGGCCAGGCGAATTGCAAAAGCTGCTGCAACGAAATCTCGGCGAATTGTAGTTCATCGGCGAACGCCGATCCGTCTGCAATCTCACCAATCGAGCAACTGCGGAAAGTCTTCAATTTTTGAGCAGCCTTTTCACCAAGCAGTGCAAACACTCTTCCAGCGATGGCAGATACAGTGGGGTAAGCAGGCTTTGACAAAATCACGAATGAGCTCCGCTAGTTGGGCACATCCGAGGACATCAAAACGCTCATTAACGCCTTTCAAAAAGTAAATCGAGGCGAGTTGCTCGGATGATTTTCAGGGAAATATGAACCAACGCCGCAGCTCTCGCGCGGCTTCATCTTGTAAAAATCCAATCAAGCTCGACATGCCCGAATCACTTTATTTCCGTGAGCACACCATCCGTGCCGCAGTAACTAACTCAGCGCGCGCGGCAAGGCTGGAGAAGCGGTGCAACTGCGGGAGGCGATCCTGCTGCTGCACCTCGCGAAAGAAACTGTAGACGTCCTAGGGTCGCCAAGTCTCCTGCCGCGTCTCGCCCAAGGTGAGATTGCGCCGGAGATGGCAGCCGTCCTCCCGCAGCTCAGGGCTGATTTTCACAAGTTGCAAATCGAGCACAGCGCAATTCTTGCCGCGATAAAGCACTTGGTCACTGCCGCGCGTAAAGAAGGAAAGACGAACCAGACCCGTTTCTCTGAGGGGTTACTTTTCCGAGCGTGGCTGGATGAGTTCAATGTTTTACCCGCAGCGGTGCTGATCAGACACCACTTGAAATCGAACTTCCACCCGTTGTGCAGCCTCGTGCGGATTGAAAGGATGCGTTTTTAACGCAACCTATAACCGGGGAGGATGAAATACATGTTGCTCGCGCATGACCATTCCGAGCTTGATGAATTGCTCGCTGAGTTTTTCAGGGCGCTTGCAGCGGGCAATGTCCCACAGAGCTTTGACAAGCTCGATATTTTTTGGGCACGATTGGCGATGCATATTCGCGCCGAACACCTTCACTTATTTCCCATGCTGCTTCACGCCGTGGAATCGCCTGACCAGACAAACGAAGCAGCCCGCGGCGCTCCATCTTTCGAGACCGCAAAGAAGACAATCGCGCGGCTGCGCGAGGACCACGATTTCTTTATGAGTGAGTTGGCGGCGGCGATCAAAGAACTGTGCAAACTACGGCAAAGCACTGATCGGGATAAGTCGTCTCTTGTTCAAAACGTGCGGGAGAAAATCGCCGCTGTCAGCGAGCGGTTGAAGGCGCACAATGAACTTGAAGAAACCGAGGTGTACCCACTGGCTGGCGTATTACTCACACCAGCAGAGTGCGTGACACTAAACGAGAAGATGCAAAAGGAACTCTATAATATTCCCCAGCGATTTAGCAGCGCAGCAAAGTAATCTTTTGTTTACAAGCTGCACGGCCTGCGCTGCAGCAAAGAAGAGAGGCTAAAAAAAAGGAGCCACCACATGAAAGGAGAAAACTGGTATGCAGGCGGCCAGGCGGGAAACTTTGTCGTTCGATCACAAACGAGCAGGAGCCCGCGCCGGGCATCGACCCGCCGTGGTGGAGTATGGATCACAGCGGCACTGCTCGGGATTGCGGTGGGCGTTTTGGTTAGCGCTAACGCGCAGACTTCCAAAACTGAAAGTCATGAACATCATTCGACGTTTCCGATCCCAGAAGCGGTCCGGGCTGAACACGCGGAGATTCACGACCAACTCGTCGCCGCGACCAAAGTTCAGGGCCCAGTCGGCCAAGCCGCGCGACGGCTCGCCGGGGTGCTCGACCCGCATTTCTTGCGCGAAGAACAAATTGCGTTGCCGCCGCTTGCCCTGCTCGCGCCGCTTTCGCGCGACGAGTTTACTCCTCAGATGCGCGACATCCTTGTAATGACTGACGCCTTGCGCGCGGAGTTGCCACATATGCTCGAAGAACATAAAGCCATCCGCGCCGCCACCGCCCGGATGGGCGCGGCCGCGAAAGCGGAGGGCAATGCTGCAGTTGAACGCCTGGCCGAAACGCTAAAGCTGCATGCCCAAAGCGAAGAGCAGATCTTGTATCCGGCCGCAATTCTTGTCGGCGATCTCGTGCGCCATCATTTCAGAGCGAAAGCGCCACGGCCGTAGACGCTCGCGCCGCGTGCGTCGGTGGGTACTGCCGGGATTGATCGGCGCACGCGACGCAGGTTTCATTTGTACTTGTCTCGGGTGATGTCATGGTTGAGATCGCCAGCGGAGTCAGACACTTACTGCGTCACATTCAGCAGTCCAGCAGCGCCGATCTCCATGTCGCGCATGCTGTGATCGACGATCGGATATTTCCCGGGGTGCGGCATGATCGCATCGAAAACGACGCCTTGCCCGGGGCCGACGGAGTAAGTGGACACGCCAGTGAGCGCATGGTCCGCATCTCCATCGGGATAAACTGCAGCAAATATTCCGCCAATGATGTGGAAGGAACTCCATAGATTCGGGCCGGCATCGACGAAGTAAATCCGCACGCGCTGCCCCACTTTCGCCTGTAGCGGATTATCCTTGTATTGGAAGGCGATGCCATTGAACACGACTTCATCGGGGGTGACGGCGAGCATCTTATTGTAATCGCCGGTCATGAGCTTGCCGTCCACCTGCTGGGTGTACCATTCGCCTTGCACCAGAACGTAGCTGACGGCGGCCGGAGGCAACGGCTTGAGCGGGTCGACTATCATCGCGCCATACATTCCGTTGCCGATGTGCTGCAACACAGGTGGCGTTCCGCAATGATAAATGAATACGCCCGGCACCTGTGCCACAAACGAGAATTCCAGTTTCTCGCCTGGATTGATAGAGCGATAAGCAACGCTCCAGTCGATCTGCGCGGCGTGGAAATCGATCGAGTGCTGCATCATCCCGTTGTTGGCGAATTTCACGTGCACGGTTTGTCCTTCGCGCACATGCAGGATCGGCCCAGGGACGGTGCCATTAAATGTCCACGCCTGGTATTGCACGCCGTTGACGATTTCGATCGTCGCGTCGGTCGCGACCAGGTTGATATTGACGTCGGCGCCGTCGCCGATCAGCGGAGGAAGAATTGGAAGCGCCCGCCTGGTTGTTTGTCCCGCTGTGGCCATGCTCAACGGCGAGACCGTCGTAGCAGCCAGCTTTAGAGGCGAGACCGCCGCGGCGGCATTCGCAGGAGTAGCAGGCGACCGGCTGGTGTTCGTTGCGCTCCCCAGAGTGGAGAGCGCGAGGGCGAGGACGACAATGATCGCGCCGATCGCACCGAGTTGATGGTCCCAATCAAAGGCGGGGCGTACCTCTGGCCAGATCCGCTTCGGTTTCCATTCCGCCACTGATCTCCATTTCGGAAACCAGCGGCCGATATAATAATCAAGGCTATAGGGCGAGGGACCGAGGAAACCTTCGAAGAGTGCGGCGCCAACAAAAACCAGCGCATACAAGAGTGCCGGCCCAAGATTCGTCGCGCCCGACGTGTAGGGCCCGCCAAAACCTTCCGCCGTTGACCAGATAAGTAAACTGAACGAGGCACCGGCGATATAGGTCAACCGGCGAGCGATGCCGAACAGCAGCCCGATCGCGAGGGCGGTTTCAATCAGTCGCGTGGCAAGAATGAAGAAGCCAGTCCGGGGTGAAACAAGTTGAATCCAGAAATGAAACCAGGGAGTGAGCCAGGGAGGCTGGCCGTTGGCGGCGTTTTGCAGGTAACCCGCGTAATGCGCCGCAAAACCCGGCTGCCATTTCAGGTAGGCATCGATCGCCACGAAGATTCCAAACGCCGCCCGCACACCGGCCGCAGCAACGATCAGCCAGGCCAACGTACGCCGTCCTTCAACCGATTCGGTGTTCATGCTTTTTAGAATAACGCGAAAATTTATCTCGAAAACACGTTCTCGAAACTCAACGTTGTCCGACAAACGCGCATCAACGCGCAGCCTGGTCCTGTATCACAAAGAATCCGGTCTCGCCCCCGCCGGAAGTGACGTTCACGATTGGCGTTGCGGAGAGACGCACCATCGCACCGCAGACTTTTCCGCGAAACAGAAATGGGTTCGTATCAACGAACATTGGCTGCAAAGCCCAGTCGGTGTCACTGAAGATCGGAAACATTTCCGGGTGCAAATCCAGCGCGTCCTGAACGATGTAGTCAGCTGAAAGCGCCCGTTCGATCGCGTCGTCCCATTGGCGCTCATCCAGTTGCGACCCAAAATAGAGGCCGTGTCCCCCGTAATCATCATTCGGTTTGAGAATCAGCCGTGATCGATTTTCGCGGGTGAACTCGAGCAGATTGATCTTTCGTCCTTCGCGCTCGGTCTTTCGGTCACTTACACGTCGCGTCCACGGCACCGAACGACTGATCGCTTCGTTTTCGCTCACAGTGAACCAACTTTGGCGCTCCTCATCCGTGAGCATCTCAAACACAGCCTTCTTGTGCATGATCTTGCATCGGAACGGATTCACGAGACAAACGTCATGGTTCACATATGCGCGGATGAGTGGGTGCGTATCGTCGTGGCGGGCGAGGAATTCGTGAATGATCACTCGCTTATAAACCAGATCGATGCGAAACGCGCCGCTTCGGAGTTGACCCTGCTGATACTCGAGATCCTCCGGCGAACAGACGATAGTGGGAACGCCGTGCGCGCTGAAATGCTCCTGCAGGAAAACGAACTCACTCGACGTAGGCAGGTCCTTCCAATCCAGGATCGCGACATTCGGCACGCCGGTGCCGCCCCACTCGCGATAAGTATTCAGCAGGGTTTCCAACAGCATTTCAACCGGTGAGAACTGACGTAAACGATAGCGTCGAGCAAAGTTGGCCATCACAGGCAGGTCAAAAAGCAATCGATTCAGCTCCTCCTGATCCGGCAAACTCGAAGGATTCTCCGCGTTCGATTCTACAAACTTAATTTCATCGCCGTGAACGAATGCATCGAGCCGGGTCGTTACACCGGCTGTGGAAAATCCCGGATCGACCAGCGCCATATTGCGCTCTGCCTCAGTCAGACCGAGTTCATCCATCAGGCCAGGATCTTGCACCACTGCTGCCGCAACTTTTTCCAACGCACTCGTAACGCGCTCCGCCGCCTGGCTCAGGCTCTGGAATTGTTTGTGATGAAGAAGGTGCGGTCGAAGCGCCACACCTATGGGGCGTTCGCCATAGAGCAGCCGGTTTTTGCGCATGGCGGCATGTAACTTTTCGAACACAACAGGTGATAGCGTCTCGTCTGCTGCGAGCAAATCGTGGAAGTCGCCGATCGCTTTCTCGCGCAGCGCGTGCGTCGATGTTGTGCGTTTCTGTCGCAATGTCGCGTGGGTAATCACCAAATCTAAATCAC
>Ga0210120_1000158_pt1 | contig 15545 bp, 14 predicted proteins | sample Goodyear_PhragA__FD_184868 | JGI IMG/M metagenome (GOLD analysis project Ga0210120, IMG submission 184868) | Wetland microbial communities from San Francisco Bay, California, USA, that impact long-term carbon sequestration - Goodyear_PhragA_D2... | ecosystem: Environmental > Aquatic > Marine >... | reverse complement strand
CGACTACCTCTCGAAGGTGTCCCCCGAGTGGAAACGGCGGGTGGGGCACGCCACCTCGGTCGAGTGGCCCGTAGGCCTGGGCGGGAAGGGCAACGAGGGCGTCACCCAGCAGGTGAAGCAGTCGGACGGGTCCATCGGGTACGTCGAATACGTCTATGCCCGGTCCAACGATCTCCCTGCCGCCGACATCCGGAACGCGGCGGGCGCGTTCATCGCCCCGACGCTCAAGGCGGTGAGAGCCGCGGCCGAGGGCGGAAGCTTCCCGCCGGAGACCGACTTCCGGGTCTCCATCACCAATGCCGCGGGCGCGGAGTCGTATCCGATCGCGTCGTTCACCTGGCTGCTCATCCACACCGGGGATCGGCGCACGCCCAAGGACGAGACCATCCGCGCCTTCCTCGCGTGGATGCTGGAGCCCGGACCCCAGCGCATGGCGGCCGACCTTCACTATGGTCCGCTCCCGGTCATGCTGATCGAGCTGATCAGGCGGCGACTCGGGGCCTCGTGACCCATCCGTTACACGTACGTGACGAGCCACCCGGAGGCGCGGGGTAGGTTCCCCGGCATGACCGCCCTGACCGAGCGCGACGTCGCGCGGGAGGCGCCCGCCCCCGACCAGCCGTCGCTCGAGCGCAGCAGTTACAGCGACCAGGTCTTCAAGGGCCTGCTGACGCTGGCCGCCCTCGTCATTCCCGTCCTCCTCTCCTTCCTGGTCTTTGAGCTGTGGGAGGGTGCCCGTCTGGCGATCGCCAAATTCGGGCTCGATTTCGTCACCACCAGCGTCTGGGATCCGGTCGCTGAGCAGTTCGGCGCCTTTCCGCTCATCTTCGGGACGCTCATCTCCTCCCTGATAGCGCTGGTGATCGCGGTGCCGCTCTCCCTCGGCGTCGCGATCTACCTGACCGAGTTCGCGCCGAAGGTCATCCGGCAGCCGGTCGCGTTCCTCATCAGCCTCCTCGCCGCGATCCCGAGCGTCGTCTACGGGCTTTGGGGGATCTTCGTCCTCATCCCGATCCTCCGGAAGAGCGTCTTCCCGCTCCTGCGGGACGTCTTCGGCTTCCTGCCACTCTTCCAGGGGCCGATCTACGGTCCATCGATGCTCGCCGCCGGCATCATCCTGGCGATCATGGTCATGCCCTTCGTCATGTCGGTGTCGCGCGAGGTGCTGACGGCCGTGCCGAACACCCAGCGCGAGGCGTCGCTTGCGCTCGGAGCCACGCGCTGGGAGGCCGTCATCACCACCGTGGTGCCCTACGCCCGGTCGGGCATCATGGGCGCCGTCATCCTCGGGCTCGGCCGGGCGCTCGGCGAGACGATGGCCGTCACGATGCTGATCGGCAATCGGCACGAGATCGCGGCGTCACTTTTCGCCCCGGGCTACACGATGGCCGCGGCGATCGCCAACGAGTTCACCGAGGCGGTGGGCGACATGCACCTCTCGGCGCTCGCCTATGTCGCCTTCCTGCTCTTCGTGGTCACGGTGCTCGTCAACGCCGGCGCGCGGCTCCTCATCTGGCGCGTGGCGCGCGGGTCGGGCGTCGGGAGCAAGGCGCTGTGAACCGGCGCATCCTTCGCCGGGCGTTCAGCAACCTGATGGTCGGGCTGATGATCGGCGCGGTGATCGTGGCGCTGCTGCCGCTCATCTTCATCCTCCTCAACCTGGTCCTCAAGGGCGCCGGCAGCCTGTCGCTCGACTTCTTTACCAGGACCCCGGCTCCGGCGGGTGAGACCGGCGGCGGCGTGGGACACGCGATCGTCGGGACGCTGATCATTGTCGGGATCGCCAGTCTCATCGGCCTGCCCATCGGCATCGGCGCGGGCATCTACTGCGCCGAGTACCCGGCGAGTCGGCTCACCTGGGTGACCCGCTTCGTCGCCGACGTGCTCAACGGCACCCCTTCGATCGTGGTGGGCGTCTTCGCCTGGGCCTGGATCGTGGCGACGCAGAAGCACTTCTCCGCCATGGCCGGGAGCGCCGCGCTGGCGATGTTGATGATCCCGATGGTGCTCCGCACCACCGAAGAGATGATCAAGCTGGTGCCCAACTCGCTGCGCGAAGCGGCGCTCGCGCTGGGATACCCGCGCTGGCGGACCAGCCTCGGCATCGTGGTGCGGACCACGCTGCCCGGCATCGTCACCGGCAGCCTGCTGGCCGTCGCCCGCGTCGCCGGAGAGACGGCACCCCTGCTCTTCACCGCGCTCGGCAGCCAGTACCTGAGCTACAACGTGAACCAGCCGATGGCGGCGCTCCCGCTCACGGTCTTCACCTACGCCACCGGCCCCTATGAGGAATGGCATCAGTACGCCTGGGCCTCGGCGCTGGTCCTCATCATCGTCGTGTTCGCGCTCAGCCTCGGTGCCCGGCTCGCGATCGGGCGAAGGTTCGACCTCAATGGCTGAGCCCGCCTTGCGAACCGCGATGCCACCCACCTCACCGCCCGCGCCGGCGGCAGGCGCTCCGCCCCGGGTGCGCGTGGAGACCGACAAGCTCACGGCGATGTACGGCAAGTTCACCGCGGTGAAGGGCGTCTCCCTCGCCTTCCCGGTCAACCGGGTCCACGCGCTGATCGGCCCGTCGGGCTGCGGGAAGTCGACGTTCCTCCGGACCCTCAACCGGATGCACGAGCTGTCCGATCACGGCTGGATCACGGGCCGGGTGCTGCTCGATGGCGCGGACATCTACGCGCCGCGGGTCAACGCCATGCAGCTCCGGCGGCGGATCGGGATGGTCTTCCAGCGCCCGACGCCGTTCCCGACCATGTCGATCTACGACAACGTGGCGGCGGGGCTCCGCGTGCACGGCCGGCTGCCCCGGCGCGAGCTCGACGGCATCGTCGAGCGGTCGCTCCGGCAGGCCGCGCTCTGGGACGAGGTGAAGGACCGGCTCGGCGCCAGCGCCATGGCACTCTCCGGGGGCCAGCAGCAGCGGCTGTGCCTCGCCCGCACCATCGCGCCGTCGCCGGACGTGGTCCTGCTCGACGAGCCCACGGCCTCGCTCGATCCGCAGGGGACCCAGCGGATCGAGGAGCTGCTGTTCGACCTCAAGCAGCACTTCACGATCATCATCGTGACCCACAACATGCAGCAGGCCGCCCGGGTGTCGGACACGACGACGTTCTTCTACCTGGGCACGATGGTCGAGTCGGGCGCCACCCGGCAGATCTTCACCGCGCCACGGAACGAGCAGACCGAGGCCTACATCACCGGGAGATTCGGATGAGCAGCACCGCCACTCCGCGCGCGCAGCCGGGCTTCGTCCCGACGCCCCGCGCCACGCTCTCGCCGCGGCCACCGGCGCCCACGCCCGGCCAGCGCGGCGCGCCCGCCGTGGACGTCCGCGACTTCGGCTTCGCATACGGCGCCCGTCAGGTCCTCCGGAGCCTGAGCTTCGGCATCGAGCGCAAGGCGGTGACGGCCATCATCGGCCCGTCGGGATGCGGCAAGTCCACGTTCCTCCGGTCGATCAACCGGCTGAACGACCTGATCCCGGGCGTCCGGCACCAGGGCGACATCCTGGTCGAGGGCATGTCGGTCTTCTCCGCGGGCACCGACCTGGTGGCCCTGCGGCAGCGCGTGGGCATGGTGTTCCAGCGGCCCAATCCGTTCCCCAAGACGATCTTCGACAACGTCGCCTACGGTCCCGCGCTCAACCGGCTGGTCTCGGCGCGCGATCTGCCCGACCTGGTGGAGCGCTGCCTCCGGCAGGCGGCGCTGTGGGATGAGGTGAAGGACCGGCTGAACGAGTCGGGGGCGGGCCTGTCGGGCGGGCAGCAGCAGCGGCTCTGCATCGCGCGCGCGCTCGGGAACCAGCCCGAGGTGCTGCTGATGGACGAGCCGTGCTCCGCGCTCGACCCGATCGCGACGCAGCGGGTGGAGGAGCTCATCTTCGAGCTCAAGAAGGAGTACACGATCGTGATCGTCACCCACAACATGCAGCAGGCGGCGCGCGTGTCGGACTTCACGGGGTTCTTCGACCGCGGCGAGCTCATCGAGTTCGACGAGACCGAGCGGATCTTCACCACGCCCAAGCACGAGCGCACGGAAGCTTACATTACAGGGAGATTCGGATGACCTTCGACGCGCATCGCCATTTTCACGACGAGCTGAGCCACGTCAAGGTCCGCCTCCTCACCATGTCGGGCGAGGCGGAGGCCGCCCTTGGCCTGGCGGTGGAGGCCTTGCTCGAGCGCGACGGAGAAAAGGCCCGCCGCGTGATCGCCGGCGACCGGGTCATCGACAGCATGGAGGTCGAGATCGAGGAGCAGTGCATCAACCTCCTCGCCCTCCAGCAGCCGATGGCGCGCGACCTCCGGATGCTCACCTCCGCGCTCAAGATCGCCAACGACCTCGAGCGTGTCGGCGACCACGCGGTCAACATCGCCCAGAGCACCGAGCGGCTGACCCTGGCGCGGCCGATCACGCCCGAGCCTGAGATCGTCGAGATGGCCCGGCTGGCACGCGACATGCTGTCCGACGCCCTCGAGGCGTTCATCCGGGGCGACGCGACGGCGGGCCGCGAGGTCTGTCTGCGGGACGACAAGGTGGACGCCCTGCACCGTTCCGTGTTCCGCATCCTCCTCACCCACATGATGGAGGATCCCCATATGATCGGCGCCGGCATGGAGCTCTTCCTGGTGAGCCGCAACCTCGAGCGCGTGGCCGACCTGGCCACCAACATCGGCGAGGACGTCGTCTTCCTCGTCGAGGGCAAGTCGATCAAGCATCACGCCGAGGACCGCGGCGATGCGCCCGCCTCGGGCGTCTACCAGGCCACCTCGGGCTCGTGAGCGCGCGGCCGGTGTCCAGGCCCGGCGCCCAGCCGGCCACCCGCGATCGCATCGCGGCCATCGACGTCGGCTCCAACTCGGTCCGCCTGCTGGTGGCGGAGTACGATCCCGCCTCCGGTCTCGAGATCATCGACGAGCTCAAGGACCAGCCCCGCCTCGCGGCGGGGCTGGCCAAGACCGGCTGCCTGTCCGAGGCCTCCATCGAGCGCGCCATGCAGACCCTGTCCCGCATGCGCGAGGTCTGCCAGCGGCGCGGGGTCAAACGCATCGCGGCCGTCGCCACCGCCGCCGTCCGCGAGGCGGAGAACGGCGCCGCGTTCGTGCGGCGGGTGCGCCAGGAGCTCGACATCCCCCTCCGGATCATCGACGCCGAGACCGAGGCGGCGCTCTCCTACCGCTCGGTCGCCCACCACTTCCGGCTCGCGGGCGAGCGGGCGCTGGTGGCCGATATCGGCGGCGGCAGCCTCGAGCTCATCGGAGCCGTGGACGGGCTGGTCGAGCTCACCGTGTCGCTCCCGCTCGGCGCGGTGCGTCTCACCGAGCTCCATCTCCCCGGCGAGCGGGGCACCCACAGGGAGATCGAGCGCCTGCGGGAGCACGTGCGCAAGCAGCTCAAGCGCGGCATCTCGGGGCGGGCGTGGTCGGCGGCCACCGTGATCGGGTCCGGCGGGACCTTCACCAGCCTGGGACGCATGGTCCAGTCCCGGCGGGGCCAGCCGGTGGGCGACAGCGTCCAGGGCGTGAGCGTCACCACGGCCGAGGTGGAGCAGCTCATCGACTGGCTCGCCAGCCGGACGCCGGAGCAACGCCGCCAGGTGCCCGGCCTCAGCCCCGAGCGCGCCGACATCATCCTGGCCGGACTGGCGGTCACGGCCGAGCTGCTGGACTGGATCCGCTCGCGGTCGCTGGCGGTGAGCGCCTTCGGCTTGCGCGAGGGCCTGCTGCTGGAGATGGCCGGGGCGAAGGAGATCGCGGCCCCGGATCCGCTCCGGCTGTTCCGCGAGTTCGTCGAGCGCTGCCAGGGCGACCGCCGGCACGTCGAGCAGGTCCGGACGCTCGCCCTCCAGCTCTTCGACCAGCTGGGCGAGGAGCTCGGCTGCGAGCCCGAGGAGCGGCTGCTGCTCGAGGCCGCCGGGCTGCTGCACGATGTCGGCCAGCTGGTGAGCTACCGGAAGCACCACAAGCACAGCTTCCAGCTCATCAATCACGCCGAGCGGCTGGGGCTGCCGCCGCGGGAGCGCGGGCTGGTCGCGCTCATCAGCCGCTATCACCGGCGCACCGGACCACGGAAGCAGCACGCGGAGTTCGCGGCCCTGCCGCCCGCCGATCAGGCGATCGTTCGCCGGCTGAGCGGTCTCCTTCGGGTGGCCGACGGCCTCGACCGCGGGCACACCGCGGCCGTGAACACGCTCGTGACCGATCTCACCCGGGATACGCTCGTCGTCCGCATCGCGCCGCGGCTCAGGGGTGCCGATCTGGGACTGGAGGTCTGGGGCGCGGCGCGGAAGGCGGACGTGCTGGCGAAGCTGCTGAAGCGTGAAGTGAAGATCGTGGCGAAGCCCGCGAGAGCGTAGCGCCGGTCATGCCGCGGCAGGCTCACTCCCCATACGGCACCCAGATGTTCTTCACTTGCGTCGCCTGCTCCAGGAACTCCTCGCCCTCGCCATGCAGCAGGTCGCTCCAGTCGCGACCCTCGCCGTAGTCCACCCAGGTCCGCTTCATGTTGCCCGCCGCGAGGCGCTCGACCTCGGCCGACCCCTCGCGCGTCCCCCAATACCAGAGGCCCTCCACGTCGTCGTGGGCCGCGAGCACCGGCGCGAGCTCGTCGCGGAGCCCGGTGACGATGTTCACCACCCCGCCGGGGACGTCCGAGGTGTCGAGGACCTGGGACAGGTCGGTCGCCGCGAGCGGCCAACGGCCCGGCGGAACCGCGACCACGGTGTCGCCCATGGCGACGAGCGGCAGCACGGTCGACAGGAAACCGAGCAGGGGCCAGCCGTCGGGACAGATCACGCCGACCACACCGATCGCTTCGGGCATGGCGAGCGTGACGTTGCGGAACGGCGTGTGGTGCACCAGCCCGTCGTACTTGTCCGCCCATGCCGCATACGTGAAGGTCCGCCTGATGGCGAGCGCCACCTCGCGCTCGGCGCCGGCCTCGTCACCGGACAGCTGCACCAGCCGGCGCGCGAACTCGTCCGCCCGCACGGCGAGATTCTCGGCCAGGTAGTACAGGACCTGCGCCCGGTTGTGGGCGGTGGTCCGGCTCCAGCCCGCCGCCTTGTGGGCGGCCTCGACGGCGTTCCGGATATCCTTCCGGTTGCCTTGCCCCACTTCGCCGATCAGTCGGCCGGCGGCGTCGAGCACCGGGAGACTGTAGCCCGAATCCGGGCGGGCCTGCTTGCCGCCGATGTAGAGCTTCGGGGTGCGGTCGATGGCAGGCAGACGGTCGGACGGTCGGACGGTCGGACGGTCGGAGAGGGAGGCAGGCGGCATATTGTCGACCGTCGATACGGATCGATCGTCCGACCGTCCGACCGTCCGACCGTCCGCCCCCCTTCGCGCCCGAACCCGCTCTCGCGGTACCCGCCGAACCCGCTCGCCGCGTCGAACACGTTGGTGCAGTTGATCCACACCGTTCCCGCCTGGAGCTGGGGCGCGACGTCCAGCGCCAGATTGATGTTCTCGGTCCAGAGGCTGGCGGCCAGGCCGTAACGGGTGTTGTTGGCCAGCTCGACCGCTTCCGCAGGCGTTCGGAAGCTCATCAGCACCACGACGGGGCCGAAGATCTCGACCTGCGCGATCGTGGCGGCCGGCGCGACCTCGGTGAACAGCGTCGGCGGATAGAACCAGCCGTCGCGGGGGCAGCTCCACGAGGGCTGCCACCGGGCGGCTCCCTCCTCCTCCCCGCGGCGCACCAGCTCGGCGATCTTCTCGAGCTGGACCGGGGCGATGATGGCACCCATGTCCACCGCCTTGTCGAGCGGCTCGCCCACCCGCAGCGTCTCCATCCGCGCCTTGAGTTTGGCGACCAGTCGATCGGCAGTGCCCTCCTGCACCAGGATTCGCGAGCCCGCGCAACACACCTGGCCCTGATTGAACCAGATCGCGTCCACCACGCCCTCGACCACGCTGTCGAGGTCGGCGTCGGGGAAGACGAGGAACGGTGACTTTCCCCCGAGCTCCAGCGAGAGCTTCTTGCCGCTGCCCGCGGTGGCCGTCCGGATGAGCCGGCCGACGTCGGTGGACCCGGTGAACGCGATCTTGTCCACGTCCGGGTGCGCCACGAGCGCTTCGCCGGCGCGGCCGTCGCCCGTGACGATGTTGACCACACCGGCGGGCAGCCCGATCTCCTCGCACAGCTCCGCGAACCGGAGCGCGGTGAGCGAGGTGAACTCCGCCGGCTTGAGCACGACGGTGTTCCCCATGGCAATCGCGGGCGCGATCTTCCACGCCAGCATCAGCAGCGGGAAGTTCCAGGGGATGATCTGGCCGATCACGCCGACGGGGACCCGCCCCGGCAGCTCCCGGTCCATGAGCTGGGCCCAGCCGGCGTGATGCAGGAAATGCCGCGCCACCAGCGGCACGTCGATGTCGCGCGATTCCCGAATCGGCTTGCCGTTGTCGAGCGACTCGAGCACGGCGAACATCCGCCCGTGCTTCTGTATCTGTCGCGCGATCGCGTAGAGATGCCGGGCCCGTCCGTGCCCGCCGAGCGCCCACCACGCCGGCTGCGCGGCCCGGGCGGCGGCCACCGCCCGATCCACTTCGGCGGCGCTCGCCTGGGTCAGCCGGGCGATCGGCTTCCCGGTGGCCGGGTTCAGCGTCTCGAAGGTCTCGGACCCGGGCTCCGACCACTGTCCGCCGATGAAGTGTCCGAAGCGGCGGCCGTGGCCGTCCAGCCACGCGTGCGCGGGACCCGCCGATTCGGGGGCGGGGCCGTAGGCCATGCTGTCGAAGATGTCGGGTATGGAAGCCATGGGTCTGTGCCTCACCCCGCCGGATGCCGGTACGCCGCGGAGTACCGCCCGGTCACGAAGTGCTCGAGCTGCCGCTCGATGTCGGTGAGCAGCGTGCTCGCGCCGAAGCGGAACAGGTCGGGCCGCAGCCATCGATCGCCCAGCTCTTCCTTGACGAGCACCAGCCAGTCCAGCGCGTCCTTCGCCGCGCGGATCCCGCCGGCCGGCTTGAGTCCCACCATGTGACCGGTGCGCTCCCGGAAATCCCGAATGGCCCGAGCCATCACCAGGCCCACGGGCAGCGTGGCATTGACGCTTTCCTTCCCGGTCGAGGTCTTGATGAAATCGGCCCCGGCCATCATGCAGACGACGCTGGCGCGCGCCACGTTGCGAAGCGTGCCCAGCTCACCGGTGGCGAGGATGGTCTTGATGTGGGCGTCGCCGCAGGCCTCGCGCATGGCGCGCACCTCGTCGTAGAGGGCGCGCCAGTCCTCGATGAGGACGTGGGAGCGGGTGATGACGACGTCGATCTCCTCCGCGCCGGCGGCCACCGATGCCCGGATCTCGGCGAGGCGTTGTTCGACCGGGGAGAGTCCGGCCGGGAAGCCGGTCGAGACCGCTGCGACCGGGATGCCGGAGCCCTCGAGCGCCTCGACCGCCGTCGCCACGAACCGGTGGTATACGCAAACGGCGCCGACCCGGATCGGCAGCTGGCTCGCACCCATCGCTTCCAGCAGATCCGCCCGAACCGGCCGGCGCGCCTTGGCGCACAGGCGCCGGACCCGGCCGGCCGTATCGTCACCGGAGAGGGTCGTGAGGTCCATCAGGGTGACGGCGCGGAGCAGCCAGGCGGCCTGCCACTCCTTCTTGACGGTGCGGCGGCCGCGGAGGGTCGCGGTCCGGCGCTCCACCGCGCTGCGGTTCACTCTGATCTCCTCGATCCAATCCAGCTCGAGGGACATCCCGGGGTTCCGCGGCGCCACCGGCACCTCGAGCGATCCGGCGGCTGCAGGGGTCTGGGTGCGTTGGCGAGAGGTGTCGGCCATGCGCCAAACATAGTCCTCAGTAGCGCTCGCGATACCCGAAGCCCTGGGTCACCGTCCGGGAAAGCGCGCGGTGCTTGCTGACCAGATCGGGGTCCTTGAACAGGGCGATGAGCGCGGCTCCCGCCACAAACCCACCGACATGGGCCCAGAAGGCGACGCCACCTTCACCCTGTGCCGCGCTGCCGCCCAGCAGTTGCAGCAGGAACCAGTAGCCCAGCATGAGATAGGCCGGAACCGCGATGCGGGTAATGAAGATGAACAGAAACACCAGCATGTGCACGCGGACCCGGGGATACAGAATGACGTAGGCGCCCATCACGCCGCTGATCGCGCCCGAGGCACCGACCATCGGCACGATGCTCGAGGGGCTCATGAACGTCTGCGTGGCCGCGGCCGCGAGCCCGCAGATCAGGTAGAAGGCCAGGTACCGGACGCGGCCCATCGAGTCCTCGACGTTGTTCCCGAAGAGCCAGAGAAACCACATGTTGCCGATCAGGTGGAGCCAGCCGCCATGGAGAAACATGGAGGTGAGCGGCGGATACCAGTGCCGTTCCACCCCGAGCAGGCAGGGGGACATGCCCGGACCCAGCGGGAGCTCCGTTCCCGGCGGAACGCGCCCCAGGAACTCGCCCGGGATCAGCCCCAGGCTACAGACCGACTGCGAAAGGGCCGGATCGGTCCCCATCCCCTGAACCAGGATCCAGACAGCCACGTTCAGCCCGATCAGCAGGATGGTGACGACCGGAGTGACGAGGGTAGGGTTGTCGTCCTTGTAGGGAAACATGGGGCAAATATAGGGGGGCCGAAGCTCGGGTACCTGCCGTCCCGAGCCCCGGCCCCCCCCACTCTCGAGGACGCGGCGCGCCGTATTAGAGCGCTCGACGCCCCTGCAGCAGCTGCATGATGGCCAGCACGACCGCTACGACGAGCAGGACGTGAATGAACCCGCCCAAGGTATAGGACGTGACCACCCCGAGCAGCCAGAGTACCAGCAGGATCACGAAGATCGTCCACAGCATGTTGTCGCCTCCTCGGATTGAAAGCCCTGGCTTCCACGCTCCATCGGGACCACGTCGATGATAGGGGAACTGCCGATCCGCCGTCGTGACCCGTGTCACGGGGGCCCGCCATTTTGGCAGCTTTGGCGGGTATGCCAATTGCTCCCCGAGCGGGCAACCGCCATGGGTCGGCAGATCGGCAGGCCGGCGCTGGCTTTTTCGCACTCAACCGGAGTCGACATGGCTTCCAAGATTATCGGCATCGACCTCGGCACGACCAACTCGGTCGTGTCCGTCATGGAGGGCGGCGATCCCGTCGTCATCCCCAACGCCGAGGGCGGGCGTACGACCCCCTCGGTCGTCGCGTTCACCAAGGATGGCGAGCGTCTCGTCGGCCAGGTGGCCAAGCGCCAGGCCGTGACCAACCCCAAGCGGACCATCTTCTCGATCAAGCGGTTCATGGGCCGCCGGCAGAACGAGATCGTCGAAGAGGTGAAGCGGGTGCCCTACGAAGTCGTCCAGGGCCCCAACGGCCTCGCCGCCGTCAAGATCGACGGCAAGACCTACACGCCGCCCGAGATCTCGGCGATGATCCTGCAGAAGATGAAGCAGACCGCCGAAGACTACCTCGGCCACACCGTGGACAAGGCGGTCATCACCGTCCCCGCCTACTTCAACGACGCCCAGCGGCAGGCCACCAAGGACGCCGGCAAGATCGCCGGGCTCGATGTGCAGCGCATCATCAACGAGCCGACGGCCGCGGCGCTGGCCTACGGCCTCGACAAGAAGAAGGAAGAGAAGGTCGCCGTGTTCGACCTCGGCGGCGGCACCTACGACATCTCGGTGCTGGAGCTGGCCGAAGGCGTCTTCGAGGTGAAGAGCACCAACGGCGACACCCACCTGGGCGGGGACGACTTCGACCAGCGGCTGATCGATTGGCTGGTCACCGAGTTCAAGAAGGACCAGGGCATCGACCTCTCCAAGGACGCCATGGCGCTCCAGCGCCTGAAGGAGGCCGCGGAGAAGGCCAAGATGGAGCTGTCGAGCACGACCCAGACCGACATCAACCTGCCGTTCATCACGGCGGACCAGAGCGGCCCGAAGCACCTGAACATCAGCATCACGCGGGCCAAGTTCGAGCAGCTGGTGGACGACCTCATCCAGCGCACGATCCCGCCCATGCAGCAGGCGCTCAAGGACGCGGGGCTCGACCCCAAGGCCATCGACGAGGTCATCCTGGTCGGCGGCTCGACGCGCATCCCGAAGATCCAGCAGATCGTCAAGGACTTCTTCGGCAAGGAGCCCAACAAGTCGGTCAACCCGGACGAGGTGGTGGCCATCGGCGCGGCCATCCAGGGCGGCGTGCTCGGCGGCGAGGTGAAGGACGTCCTGCTGCTCGACGTCACCCCGCTGTCGCTCGGCATCGAGACCCTGGGCGGCGTCACTACCGTGCTGATCCCGCGGAACACCACGATCCCGACCAAGAAGTCGGAGACCTTCTCGACCGCCGAGGACAATCAGACCACGGTGGAGATCCACGTGCTGCAGGGCGAGCGCCAGATGGCCCAGGACAACCGGACCATCGGCAAGTTCCAGCTCACGGGCATCCCGCCCGCCCCGCGCGGCATGCCGCAGGTCGAGGTCGGGTTCGACATCGACGCCAACGGCATCCTGCACGTGACGGCCAAGGACAAGGCCACCAACAAGGAGCAGAAGATCCGGATCGAGGCGTCGAGCGGGCTGAGCGACGCGGACGTCGACCGGATGGTCAAGGCGGCCGAGGCGCATTCGCAGGAGGACAAGTCCCGCCGCGAGCAGATCGAGCAGCGGAACCAGCTCGACAGCAAGGTGTACGCCGTCGAAAAGGACAGCAAGGAGTGGGCGGACCGGCTGCCCGCGGACGCCAAGACCCGGCTCGACGCGGCGGTCGAAGCGGCCCGCCAGGCCCTCCGGACCGGCGAGGCGGACGGCATCCGGACCGCCCTGGACGAGCTCAACGCGGCCTACTCGGCCGCGGGCGCCACGCTCTACCAGAGCGCCCAGAGCTCGGCTCCCGAGGGCCAGCCCGGACAGGGCCCCAGCGGGGAGCCGGCGGGCTCCGCTCCGAAGGACGATGTAGTCGAGGCCGACTACGAGATCGTGGACGAGAAGAAGTGACGGGCCGCCCGTAAGGGCCTGCTCGTCACCCTGAGCGAAGCGAAGGGGCCATAACTCACCTTATGGCCCCTTCGCTCCGCTCAGGGTGACATGCCTCCTGGGGGCATACCGGCGGGGACGACCCGCCCGTCCGCGACCGAAACAACCCCCGGTACATCTAGGTACTATTAGGCAGGTTCCAGCGGTACGCCCATTACGCCTTGCGAAGGATCGCTCGATGTCCGCACGATCGTTGAACTGGCTCAAGTTCGGTGGCCTGGTGGCCCTGGCGTTCGCGCTGGGGTTGCTGTTCGCAGGCCTGCTGGACCTGCCGAGCCGCTCGTCGGCCCAGGAGCAGGCGCGCCAGGCCTCGGCCATCGCGCCCGTGCCGGCGCCGTCGATCCCGGCAGCCCGCCCGCTCCAGGAGCTGAGCGAGGCGTTCGCCGCGGTGGCGGAGCACGTCAAGCCGAGCGTGGTCTACATCCGCTCCCAGCGGACCGAGCACGCCAGCCAGCAGCCGCGCATTCCTCCGGGCATGGAGCGGTTCTTCTCGCCCAAGTTCCGGCAGCAGCCCGAGATCGAGCAGGGCAGCGGGTCCGGCTTCATTATCTCGGCCGATGGCTTCATCCTGACCAACAACCACGTCGTGGAGGGCGCCGAGCAGGTCACCGTGCGGCTGCTCGACCGGCGGGAATTCAAGGCCAAAGTGATCGGGACCGACCCCAACACAGACGTGGCCGTCCTCAAGATCGACGCCAAATCCCTGCCGCCGGTGGCGCTCGGCAACAGCGATGACGCCCGCGTGGGCGAGTGGGTGCTGGCGATCGGCAATCCGCTCGGCGAGGGGCTCACGTTCACGGTCACCAGCGGCATCGTGAGCGCCAAGGGGCGTGCGTTGAGCGGTCTCCCGGGCCGAGGGCAGGGCAGCATCCAGGACTTCATCCAGACCGACGCGGCCATCAATCCGGGCAACTCGGGCGGCCCCCTGGTGAGCGTGCGCGGCGAGGTCATCGGGATCAACTCGGCCATCGCCAGTGAGACCGGTTTCTACTCCGGCTACGGCTTCGCCATCCCGATCAACCTGGCCCGGACGGTGATGAATCAGCTCATCACGGACGGCAAGGTGCACCGGGCGGCGCTTGGGGTCTCGATCGACAACGTCAACCTGAACGATGCGGCGTACGTCGGCCTGCCGGAGATCCGCGGCGTCGTGGTCAAGGACATTCCGAGCGACGACTCGCCGGCCAAGGCCGCCGGCATCGAGCCGGGCGACATCATCGTGGCGGTGGACGGGAAGCCGGTCGAGTACGTCGGCCAGCTGCAGCAGATCATCGGGTTCCGCCGTCCGGGCGACGTGGTCAAGGTCGAGGTGGCGCGCAAGGGCGGTGTTCGCAAGTCGTTCAACGTCAAGCTGCAGCCGCTCAATGACGCGCCGCAGGTCGCGGCCGCGGACGAGGGCAGCGACAGCGACAACGCCGGCGCTCCGGCCGGCGCCGCGATGAGCCGGTTGGGCATCAGCGTCGAGCCGGTCACGGCCGACGTGGCCCAGCAGCTGCAGGTCCCGGCCGATGCCCGCGGACTCATCGTGACCAATGTGACCCCGGGCGGCCCGGCCTGGGACGTCCTGTTCGACGACCCGCAGCGCGGCGGCCCCGACATCATCCTTTCGGTCGAGGGCAAGCCGGTCCGCACCGAGGCCGACCTGCGGAAGACGCTGGCGGGCGAGAAGGCGGGGAGCATCGTGACCCTGCGGATCTTCAACCCCCGCGCGCAGGCCCGCCGGGTGGAGCGGATCCGCCTGGGCGACGCGAAGTAACCCTGGAGCCGGGAAGTTGGTGCGGAGGGGCATGCCTCGGTGCATGCCCCTTTCGCATTTCCGCCTCTCCCACACCCCGCCGGGTCGCGGCTATGTTGGGACATCTCTTCCCCGGAGCTCTCCCGTGACCACGAGCGAAGAAACCGATTGGATGAACCACCCGGTGCTCCGGGGGCTCATCGAGCAGGCCACCGCCCTGACGCTGGAGGAGCGGATCACCCTGGTGAAGGGCCTCATCCCGAGGATCGCCGATGCGCTGTCGGAGGATGAGTACGACCAGTTCGTCACCTTCATCCGGCTCAAGGGCGAGCGCTTTCTCGAGGCCAAGGCCCACCCGGGGGAAGGCCGGGCGGAGCGGCACATTCCGGGCGAGCGTGACCTGGAAGGCCGGTGACTGTACTTTCATCGCGAGGTCGAGCATGGACGAGGAACGGTTCAACCTTTCGTTGCGCAAGCTGCTCAAGCAGTTCGGGGTGACGGCGCAACGGGAGATCGAGAAGGCCGTCGACGCGGCCCGGACGGCCGGCACGCTCACGGGCCGGGACGGTCTCGACGCCCGGGCCACCATGGTGGTTGACGGGCTGCCGACAGACATCGTGGTGACCGGCCGGATCGACCTCACCTGAGGCCGGCTGCACTGCACTTGAACGGGAGCATGGGATGCCGCCTTGGAGGCGCTGGACGGTCATGGCCGCCTTGGGAGGGAGCCTGGTCGGCTGTGGCGGCGGCGAGGCGAGCCGCGGCGGAGCCGGGCCGGGGAGCGCGGACTCCTCGGCCCCGTCGATGGCGGGCAAGGTGGCGCA
>Ga0210120_1000156_pt1 | contig 15683 bp, 17 predicted proteins | sample Goodyear_PhragA__FD_184868 | JGI IMG/M metagenome (GOLD analysis project Ga0210120, IMG submission 184868) | Wetland microbial communities from San Francisco Bay, California, USA, that impact long-term carbon sequestration - Goodyear_PhragA_D2... | ecosystem: Environmental > Aquatic > Marine >... | reverse complement strand
GGGGCACACCCCGAAGGACTCGTTTCAGAATGACCAGAGGCTCCCCAGACGTGAGCACCAAGACCGCCGATGTACGTAGTTCTGAGCAGTCCGATCCCGTGAACCCGCGGATGCCACCGGATGCCGTCGGGGAAGACACTCCTCTTGATGGGGCTCTAAGCGATGTCCCCAAGTAGAAAGGTGACAGATGTTCACCTATGTGGGGCTCTTTAGGATCGCGCCGATCGCGCGGGAGCACCTCGAGAAGACCCCCGAGTACTTCGACAAGATCCACAAGATTGTCGAGGACGAGGGTGGTACCGTCGAGCGCTTCCTCGCAGTGATGGGCCCGTGGGAGTATCTCGGCATCTTCGAGTATCCCGATCTCGAGGCCGCGTTCCGCGTCCTCGGCAAGATCGCGAAGCTCGAGGTGTTCGAGACCGAGACGTTCCCCGCAGAGGAGGTCAAGGTGTTCTTGAAGGCGCTCGTCTAGCGCCGACGTTGTCCCCAAGGGAACGACTGGGGGCCGCCCTCGTGGCGGCCCCCGTCTGCTGGCGCCCGGGTGCTCGTCCGGCCGGGGCCAAACCGCCAGGCTCGATCGGGCCAACTCAGACTCCAACACGAGCAAAGGCTCGAGGGACTCATTCTGAAACAAGTTCAAGAGGCGTCGACTTTCGCCGCCTCAACGGCGTCGGACAGGCCCGCGACGAGGCCCGCGTAGGATCAGCGGCGTGACCGACCGACGGGTGACCGATTCCGGGATCGAGGTGAAGCCCGTCTACGGCCCGGACGACGCGTCGGGCCCCGCGGAGCCGCCCGGCCGGTTCCCGTTCACGCGCGGCCCCTACCCGGACATGTACCGCGGGCGGCCGTGGACGATCCGGCAGTACGCGGGCTTCGGCTCGGCGGAGGAGACGAACGCGCGTTTCCGGACGCTGCTCGTGCAAGGTCAGACGGGGCTGTCGGTCGCCTTCGACCTTCCGACCCAGCTCGGCTACGACTCGGACGACCCGCTCGCGGACGGGGAGGTCGGCAGGACGGGGGTGGCGATCGACTCGGTCGAGGACATGGCCCGGCTGCTGGAGGGGATCCCGCTCGACGAGGTCTCGACCTCGATGACCATCAACGCGCCTGCGGCCCTGCTGCTCCTCGCGTACGAGCTGGTGGCCGCCGAGCGCGGAGTGCCGGGCGAGGCGCTGCGCGGGACCGTCCAGAACGACGTCCTCAAGGAGTACGTCGCGCGCGGCAACTACATCTTCCCCCCGCGTCCGTCGATGCGGCTCGCCACCGACCTGTTCGCGTACTGCGCCGAGCGCATCCCGCGCTGGAACACGATCTCGATCTCCGGCTACCACATCCGCGAGGCCGGCTCGAGCGCGGCCCAGGAGCTCGCGTTCACGCTCGCGAACGGCATCGCGTACTGCGACGCGGCGGTCGCGGCGGGGCTCTCCCCCGACGACTTCGGCGCGCGGCTCTCGTTCTTCTTCAACGCCCACAACGACGCGCTGCAGGAGGTGGCGAAGTTCCGCGCCGCGCGGCGCATGTGGGCCGAGATCATGCGCGACCGGTTCGGCGCGACGACACCTGCTGCGCAGGCGCTCCGCTTCCACGCGCAGACGGGCGGCTCCACGCTCACGGCCCAGCAGCCCGAGAACAACCTCGTGCGGGTCGCGGTGCAGGCGCTCTCGGCCGTCTACGGGGGCGCCCAGTCGATCCACACGAACGCCTTCGACGAGGCGCTCGCGCTGCCGACCGAGCGCTCGGCGACGCTCGCGCTCCGGACACAGCAGATCCTCATGCACGAGGCCGGCACCATCGACACCGCCGACCCGCTCGGCGGCTCGTGGTACGTCGAGGCGCTCACCGACGAGCTGGAGTCGAAGGCCGCCGCGCTGATCGCCCGCGTCGACGAGCTCGGCGGCGCGGTCGCGGCGATCGAGGCCGGCTGGGTGCAGCAGCAGATCGAGGAGTCCGCGTTCCGCTGGCAGCGGGGGGTCGAGCAGGGCGAGCGAGTGATCGTGGGCGTGAACCGCTACGCGCAGGACGAGCCCGAGCGGATCGAGCTCCACCGTCTCGACCCGGCGATCGAGCGGGCGCAGCGGGAGCGGACATGGGCCCTGCGCGCGGGACGCGACGCCGCTGCGGTAGAGGCCGCGGTGGCGGAGGTGCGGCGCACGGCGGACTCCGGCGCGAACCTCCTCCCGACGCTCCGCGAGGCGCTCGCCGCACGGGCGACGATCGGCGAGCTCTGCGGCGCGCTGCGCGAGCTCTGGGGCACCTACGACGCCCGCTGAGCGGAAAGTGCGCATCCTTCTCGTCTCGCAGATGTACCCCGGACCACGCGCGCCGGAGCTCGGCACATTCGTCGCCGACCTCGAGGAGGGGCTCGCCGCGCGCGGGCACGAGCTCGCCCGCGCCGTGGTCGACACGAAGGGTGAGCGGCTGCGGCATCTCTCCCTCGCCCACGACGTCGTGACGGCGGCGCGGCGGTTCCGTCCCGACGTCGTGTACGCGCACTTCCTCGTCCCGGCGGGCCTCCTCGCAGTGCTCGGTACGCGCGCCCCCGTCGTGCTCACTGCGCACGGGCAGGACGTGGCGAACGCGGAGCGCTCGCGCGCGGTGCGCGCTGCGACACGCGTCGCGGTGGGACGAGCCGCCGCGGTCGTGGCCGTGTCGAACTGGCTCCGGGGGCGGCTCGAGGCTGCTATCCCCGAGGCCGCGGGGCGGGTCGAGGTGATCGACTGCGGCGTCGACCTCCGCCGCTTCGCCCCGTCGCCGCCGGACGAGGCCCGCGCGGCGGTCGGCTGGCAGCCGGACGGGACGGCCTTCGTGTGCGTCGGCGCGCTCTCCGAGCGGAAGAACGTGCTGCGGCTCGCGCGCGCCGTCGAGGGCCACGGCGGGGGCTCGCTGGCCTTCGTCGGCGACGGCCCGCTCCGCGAGGCCCTCGCCGGTCGACCGGCGATCCGTCTGGTCGGCGCCGTTCCGCACGCCGAGATCCCCCGCTGGCTCAACGCCGCCGACGTCGTGTGCCAGCCGAGCCTCGTCGAGCCGTTCGGCCTCGCCACGCTCGAGGCGATGGCGTGCGGCCGTTCGGTCGTCGCGACACGGGTCGGCGGGCCGCCGGAGTTCGTGCCGCCCGGTGCGGGCGTGCTGGTCGACCCGGTGGACGACGAGGCGATCACGGACGGGCTCGCCGCTGCCGCGGCGCTGCCGCGACCCAATCCGGATTCGCGGGCCGCCGCTGAGCGCCACGACGTCGCAGACCAGGTCGTCCGGATCGAGGCGCTGCTCGCGGCGGCGGCCCCCGGCGCCGCGGGAGGCGCGGGGGCCGCCGCCGTCGGCTAGGGCTGCGTCTCGGTGGGGCCGGCGTCCGCCGGTTGTCGCATCGTGCTGCGCCGCGCCGCGTCGAAGTCGTCGCGCAGGTTCGTGTCCCCTTCGACGATCACCCGGTGCAGGATCCACCCGAGGATCGCTCCGAGCGGCGGGAAGACGAGGTAGATCCAGTAGTCGGTGAACTCCGTGCCCACGAGCGCCGGCCCGAAGCTGCGCGCCGGGTTCACGGAGGAGCCGCTGATCGGGATGATCGCCACGTGGATCGCCGCGAGCGTGAGCGGGATCGCGATCAGCGCTGTGCCGCGCACCCGCTCGCTCTTGGTCGACTGGAGGATCACCGCGACGAACAGCGCCGTCATGACCACCTCGACCACGATCGCGGCCCAGACGTCGCTCGCCTGGGTTGTGGTCTCGGCGACGGTCGTGTCGTCGTAGGCGATCAGCACGACGAGCGACGCGCCGATCGCGCCGAGGAACTGCGCGACCCAGTAGCCGATCAGATCGTTCATCGGCAGGCGACGGTCGAGGAACATCGCGAGCGAGACAGCCGGGTTGAAGTGGCCGCCGGAGACCTCGCCGAATGCGTAGAGGCCGGCGAGCAGCGCGAGGCCGAAGCCCAGCGCGATCGAGACGAGCCCCGCGCCCTGGGCGGGGAACTCTCCTGCCGAGACGATCGCGAACGAGCCGATCACGACGAGCGCGAAGGTTCCCATGGCCTCCGCGAGGTACTTCTGCGTCTTGCCCATTGCTGGCGCTCCCTTTCGGAGGGTGGTCTGCGACGGGAGCAGTCTGGCGGACCGGTCGGCTGCTTTCAGGGCGTGCGCGCGTCGAGGTCGGCGAGCCGCACCTCGACGAGCGGCCGTACCGCGTCCTCGAGACCGGCCTCGCGCGCGACCGCCAGCGCCTGCTCGTAGCTCTCGCGCACCTTCTCCGGCGCCACGCCCTGCTTGAGGCGGTTGTCGCCGGTCACGAGAAGCCGCTGGATCGTGGCCCGCACCTCGTCTCCGGCGCCCATGGGGCGAGCGTAGCGGCCGCTACCATGGCGGCGGTCATGGTGTCCCTGTTCGCCGTTCTCCAGGTGGTCTTCGGCGCCGCGCTCGTGACGCTCGTGCTCATGCACTCGGGCCGCGACGCGGGCTTCGGCGGCATCGGCTTCACCCCGACCTCGCAGGGCGGCACGCACATCGTCGAGCGGAACCTGACCCGGCTCACGGTCGTGGTGGGGATCCTGTTCGGCGTGAACACGGTCGTGCTCTACCGGCTCCTCGCGTAGCACGACCCCCGAGCACGTCCCGCTATCATCCGGTGTCCACGCGCTGGTGGCGGAATTGGTAGACGCGCAAGGTTGAGGGCCTTGTGCCCTATTGGGGCGTGGAGGTTCAAGTCCTCTCCAGCGCATGCGCGAAGGGCCCTGACGGGCCCTTCGCACTAGACCCCGGCCGTCGGGCTCGTGCGAGCCGCTCAACGCCGACCTGCCGTGGGTGACCTGACTCGAGCTCCTGGCGTCTTCGCGCTCTGAGCGAAGACGCGTTTGACGACGTCCGGAAGGACCCGTACGCTGTGCGACGAACGTACGTTCGTGGAATCCGACCCAGGGAGGCCCCCGGTGCCCGCCGAGACCCCGCTGACCGCGCGACAACAGGAGATCTGGCAGTTCCTCGTGACGTACGTCGACGGCCACGGCTACCCGCCCACCGTGCGGGAGATCGGCGAGGAGGTGGGCCTCGCCTCGCCGTCGACCGTGCACGCGCACCTCGCGAACCTCGAGCGCGTCGGTCTCATCCGGCGCGACCCGACCAAGCCCCGTGCGATCGAGCTCACCGGGCACCGGCGCGTCGTCGAGCCGGCCGTCGAGCCGGTGCCGCGCCTCCCCCTGCTCGGCCGGGTCGCCGCCGGCGCGCCGCTCCTCGCGGAGGAGAACGTCGAGGACGTCGTGGCCGTGCCCGAGCCGATCGGCCGCGGCGCGGACTTCCTGCTCACGATCCACGGCGACTCGATGGTCGACGCGGGGATCCTCGACGGCGACACCATCGTCGTCCAGCGCCGCGACGACGCGCGGAACGGCGAGATCGTCGTCGCGCTCGCCGGTGACGACGAGTCCGCGGACGAGGCCACGGTGAAGACGTTCTACCGCGAGCCCGACGGCCGGGTGCGGCTGCAGCCGGAGAACGCGGCGCTCGAGCCGATCTACGCCGACCACGTGAAGATCCTCGGCAAGGTCGTGGGGGTGTTCCGGAGCCTGCGATGAGCACGGCGGTGACACCCCTCGCCCGCACGCTCGACCAGGAGCTCCTCGCGCTCTCGCGCGGTGCGAGCCTCGAGTGCCTCGCGTGCGGCGAGTTTGTGATGCGCCTGCGCGGCGTCCTCGCCTGCCCGGAGTGCCGCGCGCTGCTCGCGGACGGAACCGAGGTCCCCGAGGTCGTGCTCCCGCGGGCCGCTGCTTCCTAGCGCCGCCGACGGACCGCGCACGGCCCGTCGGCGGCGCGTTGCATCCGGCTCAGCCGACCTTCGCGCAGACGATCGTGACGACGGGCTCCCAGTTGACCGCCGTCGGGCTGATCTCCGCGCCGACCACGCGCCACGTGTCGTCGTCGACCGCGTACGACTCCTGGATCGCGATCGGCGGAGGTGCCGGCTGGAGGTGATGGAGCCGCCCGCCACCGCCGAGGAGCTTCTTGCCTGCCGGGCACGAGGCGTCGGTCGTCTTCGGCGAGCTGCTGTCGAACGGACCGCCGATCACGAAAGTCCTCTCCCAACCGCTCACGCCGGCAGCGCCTTGCGGGCCGGCCGCTCCCGCCGGCCCAGGGGGCCCTTGCGCTCCCTGGGGCCCAGCAGGTCCGGCCGGAAGCTTTCCCTTGAAGTCGACCGGGAGCAGCGAGCGGTTCTTGACGTCGAGGCTCGTGAGCGAGCCGTTCCGGACGTCGAGCCCGGTCAGTGACCCGTTCTTGACGTTCGCGCCCGTGATGATCGCGGCCCCGACCGCTGTTCCGGTCGAGGCGACGAAGAGGGCGGTGAGCGCGATCATCGTCGCCGGGCTCGGCAGGCGGATCATGGCGTGCTCCTTTCGGCTGGATCGCTCCCCGGCCGGACGACCTGGGGCGGGGCGAATCCTGACGTGCCCTCCCGACGGCGTACAATGGCGAGGCAGGCCGGATGGCCGCGGACGGCTTCGGCCGCCCGAGGAAAGTCCGGACACCACAGGGCAGGGCGCTGGGGAAATCCCAGGCGGCGAAAGCCGACGGAAAGTGGAACAGAGAGGAGACCGCCGGCATCCAGGTGCCGGTAAGGGTGAAACGGTGGGGTAAGAGCCCACCAGCATCGCGGTGACGCGATGGCTCGCCAAACCCCGTCCGGTGCAAGGCGAAGCAGGTCCCGTTGACGCGGCCCGCCGAGGGACCGGGTACGCCGCTCGAGCCCCCGGGGAACCGGCGGCCTAGATGGATGGCCATCCACGACAGAATCCGGCTTACAGGCCTGCTACGGAAAAAGCCCTGGCAACGGGGCTTTTTCTACGGACCCGATTCGCCGGCGACTCGTCAGGCTTGCCCCGCGGCGGGCTGACTGCGGTCTCCGTGGAACCGCCCGGCGCGGACGCCCGGCGTAGCCTCTCGGGCTTTGCCGGCTCCGAGCCGCTCCGCATCGTCAACGCTACAGCAGGAGCGGTGCGTGTGCGACCTAAGCCGTCAGCGTCGAGCCCGATGGAGGTGACCCACTCACCAGATCACACGCTCCGCACTCTCCGAGGGCAGCGCCCGCCCCGCTTCGGACGAAGTGGGGCGGCGCGGCATCAGAGAACGTTGGAAGAGCTAATTCGGGTTTCCGAGACACGCCACCGAGACGATGTCGACCTGACCCTTCAGCTCTCCGGTGGAGCCGGCCGGAATCGTCACGTGCGACACCGCGTGCAGGAGAAGGAGCGCACCGCTCCCGTTCTGGAGCGTGAAGGTCGAGTTGGTGAGCGCGAGGAACCCGCGGAACTCGCCGACGATGACCGGGCCGCTGACGTTGTCTCCGAACGTCGTGTTGAACCGGCCCGAGAACCCGTCGGCGGTGGCGACGTCCCCGGTGATCGTGACGGCCAGGTGGTGCCTCCCAGTCGGGTCGACGTCTTCGTGGATCACGATGACCCGATTGCTGAGCGCCACCGTGGTCAGGTCGCCCGTGCAGGCGTTCGGCGACACGAGACTCAGGTCGGGAAGCGGGAATCGCTGCGCCGGGGCGGAGAGAGCCGGTGCTGCCATCGCCGCGAAGACCACGAGGGCGAGTGCTGATGCAAAGACCTTCGTCATGGCTCCCCTTTCTTGCCAGGTTTTCTGGCTGTGGCACGGTCGCTCGATGATCCGAGCGGCCGCTATCGGCGCGCTATCCGGCAGCTACCGTCTCCCGCGTGCTCGAGTTCCGCATCCTCGGGCCGCTTGAGGTCGTGACCGACACAGGCCCCGTGCGACTGGGAGGCCCGAGGCAGCGTGCGACGCTCGCGATCCTCGTCCTCAACGCGAACCGAGTGGTATCGGTCGATCGGCTAGCTGAGGATCTCTATGCAGGAGCTGCTCCGGTCACGGCCGTCACGCAGGTGCAGCGTCAGATCTCGGAGCTCCGCAAGGTACTGGGCTCCGCGTCGGCCATCGAGACGCGTCCCCCGGGATACGTGCTCCACGCCTCTCACGATCAGCTCGACGTCGCCCGTTTCGAGCGTTTCGCGGGCGAGGCGACTGTTGCGCTCGAACGCGACGATGCGAAAGCAGCCGCGGACCTGCTTCGTTCGGCGCTCAAGCTCTGGCGTGGACTGCCGCTCGCCGACCTGGCATACGAGCCATTCGCCGCGACGTCGATCGACCGGCTCGAAGAGATCCGGGTGGCGGCGCTCGAGACGCGGATCGAGGCCGACCTACGGCTCGGACGTAACGCTGAGCTCATCGGCGAGCTGGAGGAGCTCGTCGCCGCCGAGCCATTCCGGGAGCGGTTCCGCGCGCAGTTGATGCTCGCGCTCTACCGATCGGGCAGACAAGCGGAGGCGCTCAACGTCTACCGCAGGACTCGGGCGCTGCTCGTCGAGGAGTTCGGCATCGAGCCTACCGCTGCCCTACACGAGCTCGAGCGCGCGATCCTGACCAAGGACCCGTCACTCGACCTCGACCAGGCGGCGGCGCGTTCCACGCCAACCGGCGCGATTCTGGTGCTTCCCTCCGCCCTGACCGGACTCGACGAGCTCCTGACGCTTGCTGAGCCGCTGGCGAGTCAGGCGTCACAAGAGCTGATCGTCGCGCGCTTGTTGGCCGATGTCGGCGAGCTTCCCGGCGAAGCATCGGCCCTCAATGCGCGGCGAGCGACGATCTCCGTCCCATCGCGCGTAGCCGCGTTCACCTCGCGTGATGCGAGCGGCGATCTCGTCCGCCTTGCGACGGCGCACGACGTGGGCCTCGTCCTCATGGACGCACCACACGGAATCGACGCGAAGGGAATTCCTGACGCGCTCACTGCGATCTTGGAGCGCTCGCCCGCCGCCGTCGCACTCGTTGCCGGATCGCCGATCGATCTCGCAGGGGCTGGAGTCTTCGTTCCGTTTGGAGGCGGCGAGCACGACTGGGCGGCGCTCGAACTCGGGGCTTGGCTCGCCTGCGCTCTGAGCGCGCCGCTCAGGCTCGTCGGGACCGAGGCCGATCCGGCTCGCGGGAGAAGCGACGCCAGCCGATTGCTCGCCGACGCTTCGCTCGCCGTGCAGCGTGTGGTGGGCGTCGAGACGACGCCGCTTCTCGCGGATGCGACCGGAGGAGCGCTGGTGGCCGCGGTCCAGCCGGCAAGCGTCGTGGTCGCGGGCATCTCACCGCGCTGGCGGCGCGAAGGGATCGGCGCCGCTCGGCGTGCCATTTTCCGCGACTCTCGTCGGCCTGTCGTGCTCGTTCACCGTGGCCCGCGGCCAAGCGGCCTCGCGCCGCACGAGAGTCGCACGCGATTCAGCTGGTCGATCGAAGCGAGCTGACTAAGGTGTGCACTGCGGCGTCTGGTTCCCGGTGACGAAGGTGGCAAACGGACGCGCCCCGAAGCTCTCGTCCGCTCCCGGCTCGCTGCCGTTGAACAGACCGACGGCTGGGATGTACTTCCCGGGCACAGGGTGGCCGGGCTTCGAGAGCTCACCGGAGACAGGGAAGAGCAGGTTCTTGCCGACGTCGTACATGTAGTAGTCCGTCGTCCCGTCTTTCTTCTTGATCGTGCCGAAGTAATCCGGCTTCACTCTGTTTCCGTACGCGGCTTTGAGGTCGTCGATCGTGGAGCATGGACCAATGCCCTCCGCAGTCTTGTACTTCTCGTCCCAGGTGACGATGATGGTCGCGGTGCCCTCGAGGCCGTCGGGGAAGAACGCCCAGACCTTGTCCTCGAACGCAAGCATCGCGTACTCGCTGCTGGGCGCTCCAGGAAGGTCCGGCGGCAGACTCACGGGAACCGCGTGGCCCAAGATCTTCTCGTAGTCAGCGCGATGAAGGCCGAGCCGCGCACCGGCAATCGACGTCCGGGTGATCGCCGGCGTTGCCTGAGCGGACTCGCTGCGCAGAGTCAGGATCGCTCCGGTCGCTGCGCCGGCGACGGCGAGCGACGCGGCTAGAGCCAAGACGAGTCGGTGTCGGCCGCGCTGCCGACGCACACTCCTTCCGTCCAAGGCAGCGCGGGCGGCCTCGACCAGCTCGCCGCAGGTCGAGTACCTCTCGCTCGGCGCCTTCGCGAGCGCGGTCGCGAAGACCTCGTCGAAGGCAGCGGGCAACTCGAGCCCGTAATCGGAAAGGCGCGACGGAGGCTCGTTCAGGTGCGCGTACACGATGGCCAGCTCGCTCTCGCGCTCGAACGGGCGCGCCCCCGCGAGGCACTCGTAGAGGACGCAGCCGAGCGCGTAGACGTCGGCGCGACCGTCGATCGCGGCACCTTTGATCTGCTCGGGCGGGACGTAGTCGATCGTGCCCACGAAGCCGCGGTCTCCGGTCAGGCTGCTAACGGACGTCACATGCCGGGCGAGCCCGAAGTCGCACAAGTAGGCGTGGTCCGCCTCGCTGACGAGGATGTTGCCCGGCTTTACATCGCGGTGGACGAGCCCGGCAGCATGCGCCGCATCGAGGGCTTCGGCCACCTGCGAGACGAGCCCGACCGCCCGCTCCGCCTCGAGGGGGGCCTCGCGGCGAAGTAGATCACGGAGATCGGAGCCGGGGATGTGCGCCATCGCGAGGTACAGCACGCCGTTCACCTCGCCGGAGGCGAGGATAGGGACGATGTGCGGGTGATCGAGGCTCGCCGCGAGGTGTGACTCGCGCAGGAATCGCTCTCGGAAGCGCTCGTCCTGCGCCAGTTCGAGCGCGAGCAGCTTGAGCGCCACCTGACGTCCTGTCGGCGTGTCCTCGGCCAAGTAGACCGCGCCCATCGCCCCTTCGCCCAGCAACCGCTGCACCCGATATCCGGCGAGCACGGTGCCGGTGGGCATTGCCGTCCGCATCAGGTCTGAGGATGACACGCTCCAACGGGATGACAAGCGCAATCGCGGCCGTGAAGATCCGTAGAACCGCGCCGGGGCCGGTGAGCATTCCTCCACTCGGGCATCGATAGTCCCCGAGACGCAGATGCATCATTCGATGCGAGCTCGCCAAGCCTGACGACTCCCCCGCGCGACTCGTCAGGGTTGTGTTGGTGCACTTCCGAAAGTGCATCTGTGTGCCGCTGGCTATGCAGGTAAGTAGCGACGGGAGTGAGCTCGCAGGGAGGTGTCGCGGCCGCGCCGAACCTGGGCTGAGACGCGATCTGCCGGACTGCGAGGTGACAAAACGGCTGATCGTCGATTTCGGCTCCCTCATGCGCCCTTCACGACCGTCCCGGGCGCGGCCTGCGGACATTCTGCGGACAATTCGCGGACTCTCGCGCTGCACCATCTGCGCGTGATGGACCGCGCGCACCGCTCGACCGAGACCGCCCCGAGCGCGCCCGGACGCGATCGTCGTGGATGCGCGGATGGTGGTGGCGAGCAATTGGCGAGTGATTGGCGACCTCGCCATGCCAGCCTCACGGGCGTGCCGAACGCGAACAACGGCGGCGCGGAGGACATCGGCCCGGATGGCCAGCTCGCGCTCTTCGGCGCGGTCCTGGCCGTTTCTGTCCCCGTAGGGGTCGATTCGGACGCGCGACGGAACGGATCGTCGGACGGCGAGATCGAGGCACGCGCGGCGGGAGCGCCGTCGCATGCAGACGCCGATCGTGCCGTACTGAGGGCGCTGGAGCAGATGCTCGTCGCCGCGCGGGTGGCAGGGGATGGCCGGGCTCCGCTCGAGGTCATCAGGTCCTCTCTCCCAAACCTCCGAAGGCCGCCTTCCGCGGCGCCGGCCGACCCGCTCTCTCTCCGACAAGCGCGCGACGACTGGCTCCGCCGGCTGGGGGCCTCGCGCAGGAGCGAGAGCTCGGTGGTCGCGCACCGCGTGGCGATCGACGACCTGCTCGACTGGTCGGAGCCGCGGGGTCGCAGCGTGTTCGAGGAGGCGACGATCGTCGACTACCTGAGCGCCTACCAGCAACGCGCAAGCCCGGCGCCGGCGACCTACTACCGCCGCTTCCTGCTTCTCCGCCGCTTCCTCCGCTGGGTCTGCCGGCGCATTGGCGCGCCGAACCCGTTCCGCGAACTCGACCCGCCCCCGAAGCCGCGGCAGGAGCGCGACTGGCTGACGGGCGAGGAGTTCCAGCGGCTGCTCAATGCCGCCGGGAAACCCGAGCGGAACCTTCCAGGTCTCGCGGAACGCGACCAGCTCGTGCTGCTCGCCCTCGTTACGACCGGCCTCCGTCGCTCCGAGCTGTGCGCGCTCGAGTGGCGGGACCTCGAGTTCGACGGACGCAAGCGGTCGCTGCTTGTCCGCCACGGGAAAGGCGACAAGTCCCGGAGGCAACCGATCCCTGCTGGCCTCGCCCGCGAGCTACGCAGGTTGCGCGACGTCCGCCAGCCCAAGCCGACCGATCCCGTCTTCTGCGGGCTCGCCGGCGGACGCCTGCAAGAGACGATCCTCGCCGACATCATCCGACGAGCTGCGACGCGGGCCGGGATCGAGAAGCACGTCACCGCCCACACGCTGCGCCACACCGCCGCGACCTGGCTCCGCCAGGAAGTCGGCGACACCCGCCTCGTCGCCGAGTACCTCGGCCACGCCGATCTCTCGACCGTGGCGCGATACGCACACGTCGACCGCGAGGAGCTCTACGATGCGGCTGGCCGCCTTGAGAAGCTCGCCGCTCCCTTTGAGGAACGTGCCCGGCCGGACATGCCTGAAGAATCCGGAGACCCCAGCACGCCGCCGAGCTGGTCGGATCGGCCGCGTCGTCGACGCCGCCGAAGGCGGCGCAGGCGCCGAAAGTCGGTGCGGCACGCTCTGCCCCTCCACGGGGTCAGTTGAACCAAACTGAGGTCAGATGACCCCTGATGGGGTCAGGCATCGGCAAAATCTCAGAGCGCGAGTTCGCGCGCCTGCGCCGCAAGCCCACACCCGTCATCGAGGACGTCGTTGCCGATGGGATCACCCTCGGCTGCGAGGAGCAACGAGCCTCTTGCGGAGGCGGCGATTAGCCCTCGGCCGTGGCATCAGATCCGGACATAGCGGGTCCCGCGCCGTTCTCCTACTCGCTCGAGACTCCCCTCGGACACGAGCTCGTCCAGCAGACGAAGCGCCTCAGCTCGGTCGAGGCCGGTCCGTTCACGGACGCGCGCGTTCGTCAGAGGCGGGTCGTCGTCGGACGAGAGCTGGAGAACCAACTCCTTCAACGCCTGGCGTGTGAGCCGTAGGCCCGCAGGCGGGGCCAGCGTCTCTCTCAGCGTGTAGCTCGCGCCACCGCGGCTTCCATGCTGCACGAGGAACTCAGCGTCACGAAGACGCTGAAGCGCCTGACGGGCATCCCCCGCATCGACGCCAACGAGCTCTCGGGCCCGGGCGTTCGTGAGGCGTTCTCCGCGGGCGGCGTGAACAAGCAGGATGCGGTCGGTCGGCTCGATGAGCCCTCGTGACTCGACCTCACGCACCCAGGCTCGCTCGGACGGTGTGACCGCGCTTCGGATGGGGAGGGTGACAGTGACCGAGTGGCCCGAGTCCTCGAAGACTGGTGGATCGAGCATCTCCTCGAGCATCGAATCGACCATGACATCTACTCCACGCCCGGCATCCTCGGCCAGGCCGAGGCGACGTAACACCGTGATCACGCGGAGGTTCCGAGCAGCCTGCGTCTCCCGCATGTTCTCGACCGTCACGGGCTCGGGCAGCCCACCGGGAGAAACGATCCGCACGAGGTGCGGATACGCCTCGATGCGTATCGAGGTTCCCTGCATCTCGTACGAGCGGTGCGCGAGAGCGTTCGCGACCGCTTCGCGGAGGACGACCTGAGGGAGTCTCGGGAGTTCGTATCGTCGGACACCGAGGACTACGAGCTCGCTTCCCAACTCACTCACCAGCTCGTCGACCGCACGCTGAAGCTGGTGATGGAGAGGGCCCCGGATCTCTGTGCGCTTGTCGTACTCCGCGCCATCGGCTGGGAAGCGAAGGATCTCGATGAACGCCTTGCCGAGCCGCTCGGCGGGATCGATCAGGAGGCACAGCGCGCCGGCGACCGTCAGACGATCCCGGCCGTTTCTCGTCAGGAGGCCGTGTTCAGCAAGTCGCTCGGACACGTCCCGCGACCACCCGAAGCTCGTTGCCAACTCGGAGACGGCGCCCGGATCGGCCTGATCGAGGGTCACATCGGCTTCGGTCTCCTCGAAGCGTTGGAGCGAGCGCTCGTTGATGAAGCGAGCCAGCTCCGCGCCGAAGAGCGCGACCTTCATCGTCCCGCGGCGGACGAGGACGCGCCCGCTCGACGTCTGCGAGAACCCCTCGACTCTCCGCGCGATCGAGAGCACTACCACCGGCCTGGCATCGACCCGGAGCTCGTGCAGTGAGTAACGGCCGGGATCCCGCGCCTCGCGCATCGCTGTGTGGATGTCGTCCTGCATGCCCGGAGTAAGCTCTCGCCCCACGACCGCCCCGGAGTCATCGACGCCGATGAGGATCACGCCGCCCTCGGTGTTGGAGAAGGCGACCGCTGCCTCCTGCACGGCCGTCCGGTTGAAGCCGCTCTTGCGCTCGACGAAGTCGCTCTCGGACGGGAACGCTTCGGCGAACCCACGCGAGGACATGAACAGGGGGTCCGGAGCCGTGCTTGAGGGGTGGAAGGGTGGATATGCCATAGTTCTTGTCTTGGTTCGAGCGCGGTTAGAAGAATGGCATATCTCGAGGACGGTCAGCCGACCCAGCGGAGCCGCTTGATCGCGCCGCGCAACTCGTGCGCGTTGACGCGCGTGTAGCGCTGCGTGGAGTCGAGGTGCTTGTGGCCGAGCAGCTCCTGGATCTGGCGCAGGTTCGCGCCGGCATGGAGGAGCTCGGAGGCGAAGACGTGCCGGAGCGTGTGCGGCGTGACGCGCTTGCGCTCGTTGACGCCGGCCGCGTCGACGTAGTGGCGGAAGACCTGCCCGAGCTGGGTGTAGTGGAGCCGTTTGCCCTGCACGCCGACGAATACCGCCTGCTCGGTCAACGGGACACGCGTCGCGGGTACTCGGCAAAGAGCGGCGCGAGTGCTGGATGGATCGGGATCGTCCGCTGCCTGCCGCCCTTGGCTTTTCGGATCCGCAGGAGCCGGCGCGACAGGTCGACGTCGTCCCAGTCGAGCCCGAGCAGCTCGCTCCGTCGCAAGCCACCGTACGCCATCAGCGCAAGCAGCAGCCGGTCCCGCTCTGCCTTGCCGTCGAAGTGACGGTCCCAGAGATCGGCGCGACCTGGCTGGACGAGCAGGCGCTCGAGTTCGCCCATCGTGAGGACGTTTGGAAGTGACTCGCGTTTCTTCGGCGTCCGCAACGGCAGAGACGGGTCGCGCAGCAGCCGCTCCTCCTCGACCAGAAAGCGGAAGAAGCACTTCAGCGCCGCCGTCGTCCGTGCCTGGCTCGCGACCGCCGGCCGGCGATTCTGCTCCTCGGCGAGGAACGCGCGCAGGTGGGTCACCTTCACGTCGGCGAGCTCGATCCCCTCACCCTGCAGGTAAGCCAGGCACGCCGAAACGTCACGCTCGTACGCCGAGCAGGTCATCGGGGCAAGCCGTCGCTCCGACGAGCAATAACGCAGGAAATCGGCCAGTTCCGTGCTCGCCAGCTCTTTCATCAGATCCTCCTTCGGGCAGCCTTCCGGCCCCCGCTGGAGCGACCCTGAGGACTATCCGGCTTACAGGCCTGCTACGGAAAACCCCCGCATATGTGGGGGTTTTCTATGTCGCGAAGCGCTCGAGGCCCGTGAGCCGGGCGGACGCGAGCGCGGTCTCCGAGCCGGCGAGACCGGTCGTGC
>Ga0210120_1000155_pt1 | contig 15829 bp, 11 predicted proteins | sample Goodyear_PhragA__FD_184868 | JGI IMG/M metagenome (GOLD analysis project Ga0210120, IMG submission 184868) | Wetland microbial communities from San Francisco Bay, California, USA, that impact long-term carbon sequestration - Goodyear_PhragA_D2... | ecosystem: Environmental > Aquatic > Marine >... | reverse complement strand
CCACTCGGTCCCTGCGGCGCCGAAGCCGGCGGTCCGCCCCGCGACCGAGCCCGCGACCAGCCCGGAGAGGAACACCTGCGCCGCACTGACGAGCGAGCTGTCGCGCTCGGCGACCAGCACGCGGCTCGCTGGCGAGTACCGACTGCGCCTCGTGCCGACCGCCGGTCCGCGATCCGGCGAGGCGGCGGATGCACAGCTCCGACTCGCACCGCTCCCCGATTCCCTCCAGATGCCTGCGCCGATGCTCGGGGTCACGGACACGACCATACGGTATCCACTGGCCGGCACAACCGATCTCGATCCGGAGCTCGTTGGTGGCGTCCCCACGGGCGACAACGCATCGACCGATCCGGCCGCCCCTGGCGTGCTCGTGATCGAGCGGCATCCCCCCGCCGCCGGCGGGCCGGCCAGCGTCATGCTGCGGCTCGGGGCGCTGGCGAACCGCCGAGGCGTCGCGCGCTTCGATGGCGGCTACTTCGCGCTCATCGTCCGGCGCATCGAGGCCGATGGTTTTGCGGGCACCTGGTCGAGCGGAACCACCCGTCAGGCCGCCTCCGGCTACTTCTGCGCAGAGCGCATCGGTCCCTGACCGTTGCCCTCTGAATGCAGAAAACGGGACCCGCGGCGCTTGCCGCGAGTCCCGTTTCGAAGCCAGTGGAGGCGCAGGGAATCGAACCCTGGTCCGAGTAAGCGTCCAGAACCGCGTCTACGTGCGTAGGCTCGTCTTCTTGCCGTCGCCTCGGGTCGGTGCCGAACCGACCTCCCCTTGGCCTAGCTCCTGAAGGATCTCACCACTCGCGTCGGAGCGACGCGCGCGGCCAGCCCAGGTTTGCGATTCGACGGGAGGCGCTCTGGGCGGGCTCCACCAGCCGAAGGCGCATCAAGCGAGCGTTAGCTCAGCTTACGCGGCCAGTGCCAGTTCAGTGTTGGCAGTTAAAGCGTTCCAGATGGTTTAACCAGGACTCTGGACCTGGGCACGCTGCCATTCCTTCTACGAACCCGTCGAAGCCAGTCGCCCCCGGGGTGACTCAAATATAGACGGTGGGGTGGGCCAGTGGAAGGCCGGCGGCAGGGTCGCCGTCGTCCCGGCGCCCGTCATCCCGAGCGCAGCGAGGGACCTGGCCCGGGAATCCCCCGAGCCATTCCCGAACAAGGTCCCTCAGTCGCTGCGCTCCCTCGGGATGACGGATCCCGCACATCCCTCCGCCCTACCGTCCCGCCCGTTCCACCCGGTTCCGCCCCGAATTCTTGGCCACGTAGAGCGCCGCGTCCGCCTGCGCCGGCAGCAGCTTCAGCGCCCGCCCGGTCTCGGGACAGGCGGCGACCCCGAACGATGCGCTGAGCGGCCAGGGCCGCCCGTTCCAGTCCCATGGCGTGGTCCCCAGCTTGATGCGGATCCGCTCCGCGATCCGGGTGCCGACCTCGAGATCCGCTTTCGGCAGCCAGATGGCGAACTCCTCTCCGCCGATCCGGGCGGCGACGTCGCCGACGCGCACCTGCCCCTGGATGATCCGGGCGAAGTGGATCAGCGCCGCATCGCCGGCCAGATGCCCCAGGGAGTCGTTCAGCTGCTTGAACCGGTCGATGTCGGCGTACACCAGCGCGCCCTCGCGCGGGCCGCGCGGCTCGGCCTGCACCAGGAGCTCATCGAACTTGCGGCGGTTGGCGAGGCCGGTGAGGCGGTCGGAGGTCGCGTGGGCCGAAAGCTTGTCACCCTCGAGCGCCCGGGCGAGTCGTGGGCCGGCATTCGCCAGCGCTTCGGTCAACTCGGCCAGCGCGGCGCCGATCGGCTCGCGCCCTCCCGGCGGCCAGATCGCCACGGCACCGAAGGCCTCGTCGCCGACCAGGATCGGAAGCAGCATGGCCGCGCCCCCGCGCTGGCGCCGGTCGGCCACCACGCCGCCCAGCGGGTCGCCCTCCATCGTGAATCCAGCGACTTCGCCACGGGCCACGCGCGCGAGGTCGCTGATCTCGGGCACGATGGTGTCCAGCAGACGTCGGTCGCCCCGACCCGACACGCCGACGATGCGAACCTGCGGCAGCACCGGCAGCGAGCCCGTCTGCTGGTACTCGACGGGCGCCTCGGTGGCTGCCACGAGGACCTGGGCGTCGAGCACGCGCTCGAGCTGGTACGCCAGCCGAAGTCCGACGCTGCCGGTGGACTCGAGGGAGGCCTCCTGGGTCTGTGCCTGGGCCAGCGCCACGACCTGCGGGCGCCGGCGCGCGCCGTCGAGCAGGCGGCGGAGATCGGCCTCGACCAGGCCCAGGGCGGACGCGTCGAAGTCGGGCGGCAGCAGCAGGGCCACGGCCGTGCCCGCCGCCGCATGGAATACCAGCGTGCCGCTGTCGAGGCGTTCCGCCCCGCCCTGCTCCTGGTCGCGCGCGCGCTCGAGCCGGCGGTCGACCGCCACGATCTGTGCCACCGAGAGCCGCTCCGCGTCGACGATGCGCTCGGCGTGCGGTCCCTCTTCGCCGGGATCGAGCTCCGCCACCCAGACGCCCAGGGCGCCGTAGGCTCGCCGCAGCCACTCGAGCGCCGGGTCCGGCAGCAGGTGCGGGCCCACGCCACCCGCGAGCGGTGGCGCCGCGCGCCGCCGGGCCAGCCACCAGCCCGCGGCGGCGCCTGCCAGCGCGGCCAGCACCACCGCCAGCAGGCTCATTCCCGAAGCCATCCGCGGCGGCGGAACCAGAGGTAGATCGTCAGCACGATGCCGCCCATCGCCACGAGCACGAGCGGGTAGCCCCACCGCGCGCGCAGTTCGGGCATGAAGTCGAAGTTCATGCCGTACACACCCACGAGGAACGTGAGCGGCAGGAAGAACACCGAGAAGACCGTCAGGATGCGCATGACCTCGCCGGTCCGGTGGGCCGCCAGGGCGAGCTGGACGTTGAGCACGGTGTTGACGTCGTCGAGCAGCTCGTCGGCGTAGAAGTGCGAGCTCTCGACGTTCTCCTGGACGTCCCGGAACAGCGTAGCCGCACGTCCGGAGGGCGGGCTCAGCCGCTGCACGACGTCGAGCGTCCGCCACAGCAGCCGCTTGATCAGCGTCACCTGGCGCTTGAGCACATGCACCTCGCGCAGATCCTCCGCGAAGGCGCGCGTGTCGGCGTCCCGGCCGCCGAACACCAGCTCCTCGAACGCGTCGATCCGCGCTTCGATGTCCTCCATCGGACGCAGATAGGTGTCGACCGCACCGTTGAGCACCTGGGTCAGGAGGTATGCGTGCAACCCTTCCTTGCCCGCCTTGGCGGCCGCCTCCGCCTGGTGCCGGGCCTCGAGCGCTGCCAGCCAGGGCTGTTCGCTGCGATGAATCGTGACCAGGAAGGTCGGGCTGGAAAAGATCGCCAGCTTCCGGGTGAGCTCCTGCACCGTGCCACAGGTCCGCTGCGACTCGGCGTCGAAGGCGCGCAGGATCACGAACACGTGGGCCTCGAACTGCTCGAATTTGGGCAGGTGCTCGGGCTCGAGGCAGTCCTTCACCGCGGTCGGCTGGAGGGTGTACGTGTGGGCGACGGACTGGAGCTCCTCGGCGGTGGGCTGCACCAGGTCCAGCCATACCAGCGGCGGGTCGCTGCGCTCGATCACCTTGCGGATCGTCATGACCGGCAGATCCGGCTGGCGGCGGCAGCAGCGCCGAATCCGTTGTCGATGTTCACCACCGTCACGCCGGCGGCACACGAGTTGAGCATGCCGAGCAGCGCGGCCAGCCCACCGAACGCGGCGCCGTAGCCCACGCTCGTCGGCACGGCGATCACCGGCACCGCCACCAGGCCGCCCACCACGCTCGGAAGCGCTCCTTCCATCCCCGCGACCACGATGACCACCCGCGCCTGCCGCAGCGCGTCGCCCGCCGAGAGCAGCCGGTGAAGGCCGGCGACGCCGACGTCCACCAGTCGCTCGACCCGGGTCCCGAAGGCCTCGGCCACCACGGCGGCTTCTTCCGCCACGGGCAGATCGCTCGTGCCGGCCGAGACGATCAGGACCGGACCTCCGGCGGACGGCGGCGCGTCGGGAGCGGCCAGGTACACGGTCCGGGCGATCGGATTCCACTTCAGATCGGGGAACCTGGCTCGCAGTGCGACTGCCACAGCCTCGCTGGCGCGCGTGCCCAGGAACGCGCCGGTGGCGGCGGCGAGGCGCTCGCAGATGGCGACGATCTGCTCGACGGTCTTCCCCTCGCAGAAAACCACCTCGGGCTGCCCCTGCCGGAGCGCGCGATGGTGGTCGATGCGGGCGAAGTCGAGATCTTCGTAGGGGAGGTGCCGCAGGCGTTCGACCGCCGCACCGGGGGCGAGACGCCCGGCGGCGACCTCGGCGAGCAGGGCCTCGAGCTGCTCGGCTCTCACGCCACCGCGGCGACCGGCTCGAGATATTCCAGGAAGATTGCCTCGGCTTCGGCGATCGATTCGATCTGGAAGAGCCGCTGGCGCAGCTCGCTCGCGCCGTGCAGGCCCTTGGTGTACCAGCCCAGGTGCTTGCGGAATTCGATCACGGTCTTCCGGGTGTCGCCCTGCAGGCGGAGCGCCAGGCGGGCGTGCTCCAGCGCCACCTGAAACCGCTCGGCGGGGGCCGGCGCCCCGAGCGCCGTCTGACCCTCGAGCAGCGCGTGAGCATCGCGGAACAGCCACGGGTTGCCGAAGGCGCCCCGGCCGACCATGATGCCCGCGCAGCCCGTGTGATTGCGCATGCGCACGATGTCCTCGGCCGTCTGGACATCGCCGTTCCCGATGACCGGGATCTCGAGCGCCTCGACGACCCGCGCGATCTCGTCCCAGTTGGCTTTGCCCGAGAACATCTGGGTCCGGGTCCGCGCGTGGAGCGTGAACGCACGGGCGCCCGCGTCCTGCATGCGCCGCGCGATGGTGACCGGGTCGCGCTGCTCGTCGTTCCAACCGCTCCTGGTCTTGACGGTGACGGGCAGATGAGTGGCGTCGATGACGGCACGGATGATCCGGTCGACCAGATCGAGATCGCGCAGGCAGCCGGAGCCGCCGTTGCGCTGCACCACCTTCTTGACCGGGCAGCCGAAGTTGATGTCGATGAACTCCGGACGGTAATGCTGGGTGATGAGTGCCGCCGCCTCCGCCATCCCGTTCGGATCGGCGCCGTAGATCTGGATGCCGATCGGCCGCTCGACCTCCTCGAATTCGGCGCCCTCGAGCGTGTTGCGGATCCGCCGCCGGATGGCCTCGGACGACAGGAACTCGCTCAGCACGACGTCGGCGCCCATCCGCCGGCAGATCTGGCGGAACGGCGCCTCGGACACCCCGGCCATGGGCGCCAGGATGAGCGGGAAGGCATGCGGGGAGGGATAGGGCAACTGCATGGGAAGAAAATACTTGGCGATCGAACGCACGGCAACGCCCGCGGAAGGGGCCGGAGGGGCGCTTGAGAGGGGCCAGGGTGGAACCCGGGATCGGCACGCCACGTAAGACTCCCATGCCCCCCTACACGATTTTCCTGGCGTTTGCGCTGCTCGCCCTGGTCGCGAGCCCGCCCTCCCGCGCATCCGCGCAGTCCGACCCTGTCATCGCCTCCCGCGCGGCCTATCAGGAAGCCGTCCACGCCTATGAGTCGCACGACTTCCGGGCCTTCCTGCTCCACGCCCGGGAGGCCGAGCGGCTTCGGCCCGCGCACGGTGGGATGGTCTACGGGCTGGCCTGCGCCTACGCGCTGACCGGGGACACCGTCGCCGCTCTCGCCACGTTATGGCGCTTCGCCGCCCTCGGCCATACGGCCGACCTCGACGCCGACGCCGACTTGACGTCCCTCCGCGCGCTGCCCGCCTTCGACAGCCTGCGCCACGCGATGCGGCGCAACGCGGCACCCGTGATCCACTCGACGCCGGCCTTCACCCTGGCGGAGCGGGACCTGCTCACCGAGGGCATCGCGTACGACCCGGGGACCCGGTCGTTCTTCATCGGCAGCGTCCGTCGGGGCAAGATCCTGCGAGTGGACGAGCGCGGGCGCATATCGGAGTTCGTCCCACCGGGGCTGGCCGGGTTCTGGGCGCCGCTCGGCATGCGGGTGGATGCGACGCGCCGGGTGCTCTGGGTGTCGGCGGCCGCCGTGCCGCAGACCGTCGGCTACGATTCGGCCGACGTGGGCCGGTCCGGCCTGTTCCGGTTCGATCTCGCCTCCGGCGCGCTCACGGGACGCTTCCTGCTTCCACCCGACGGCCAGCTGCACACCCTGGGTGACGTCACCATCGCGCGGAACGGCGATGTCTACTCGACCGACAGCCGCCAGCCGGGAGTCTACCGTGTCCGCGCGGGCTCCGATTCGATGGAGCAGCTCGTGGCGTCCCCCCTGCTCCTCGCCGCGCAAGGACTCGCGCTCGACGCCCACGAACGTAGCCTGTACGTGGCGGACTATTCGCGGGGCATCCTCCGGATCGATCTCACCACGCGCGCGGTCCGGCTGCTGGAGACGGCGGATGATGTGCTGGCGCTGGGGATCGACGGGCTCTACCTGGTGGACGGGAGCCTCATCGGCATCCAGAACGGCGTCGCGCCGGACCGGGTGGTCCGCCTGCGCCTCGACGCGAGCGGCAATCGCGTGGAGCGCGCCGAGGTGCTCGAGCGCGCCCGTCCCGACTACGCGGAGCCGACGCTTGGCGTGGTGGTGGGCCGCGACCTGTATTACGTGGCTGCCAGCCAATGGGAGCGGTTCCGCGACGACGGCACCATCGAGGCGCCCGAGACGCTTCGGCCGCCATTGGTGCTGCGTCTCCGGCTTTGACTCGTCCGCGGGGCGGAATTAGGTTGCCGCCACGCTATGGCCCTCGCCGACTTCTATTCGCCGGACACCATTTCGGTCGACCTCCAGGGTGGGGGCAAGGACGAGGTCCTCGCGGAGCTCGTCGGCCTGCTACACCTCGACGAGCGCGCGAGCGAGACCCTGCTCCGCATCCTGCAGCGCCGCGAGACCCTCGGCTCGACCGGCGTGGGTCGCGGGATCGCGATTCCCCACTGCCGCTCCCTGGTCGTCAACCGCGTCCGCCTGGCCTATGGGCACCACCGGCGGGGTGTGGAATACCAGGCTATCGACAATCGCCCGGTTTTCGATTTCTTTCTGATCGTGGCCCCGCCGCTCGAGGTCTCGAATCAGTATCTCCCGGTCCTGGGCAAGATCGCGCAGTTCGCCAAGGATTCAGACATTTCGGAGCGGCTCGCCGGGCTCCGGTCGGCGGATGACTTCCTCCGGCTGCTGGGAGAGAAGGGAGTGTAACCGGTGCGTTCGCGGTGCCCGGCCCTGCTGCTGCTCCTCCTTCCCTGCTCGCCGCTGCTCGGCCAGTCGGCCTCCGATCGACCGGCCCTCGACCGCTTCCGGGATTCCCTCGCCGCCACCAACGACACCATCGCATTACGCGTGCTCAGCCGGGGCCTGGCCAGGGCGCGCCCTCCGGATGCGCTGCGATCGCTCCGCGCCGCCTTCGCGTCCTCCCGCCTGACGGAGCTCGGCGCCGATTCGAGCGCCGGGATTGCGCGCGAGGAGCTTCACCGGCTTACCCGGCAGCAGCCGGACTGGCCGTATGCCTGGCATGCGCTCGCGCTGGCCGAAACCCGCCGGGCCGCGTGGGAGCGCGCCAATCCCGTGGCGCTCGGCAATCGCATCGGGACCGGCGCGCTCGAGCGGGCGCTCCAGCATGAGATCCGGGCCCTGGCGGCCGATCCCACCTATCTGCCGGCCGCGCTCACGCTCGCCGACCTCGCTCTCGACCTGCGCGACACCGCGCTCTATGCCGGCGCATCCGATGCGCTGCGCCAGGCCGAGCGCGCCCAGACCAGCCCACCGGCAGCCCTGTTACTCGCCCTCGGCCGCGTCGCCCGCGCGGCCGACGAGCCCGACGACGCGATCGCCGCGTTCGAGCGGGCAGCTGGAGCGGGGCCGGACACGCCGAACCCTGTCGCCCGGCTGGAGCTCGCCCGCACCCGCCTCGCCCTCGGCGCCGCCGCGGGCGAGGCATCCTACTTCGCGACGGCGGAGTCGGACGACTCGGCCGTCGTGGCCGGCTACCGGGCCGACCTCGAGCCGATCGCCGCGGATTCGGACCTGGCGCGGTTCGATGCCGCGCAGGGCGCCGACCGCGCCGACTGGCTGCGGCGCTTCTGGACCGCCCGCGACCACGCCGAGCTTCGCCATGATGGCGAGCGGCTCCGCGAGCATTATCGCCGCCTGCTCTACGCCCGCCGGCGCTTCGCGCTCACCATCTCCCGCCGGTTCTACGGCAGGCGGGATGCGTACCGGAGCGGCAGCGAGGAGCTCGACGACCGGGGCGTCATCTACGTGCGCCACGGCGAGCCGCAGACCCGGCTCCGGCCCTTCGTGTTCGGGCTCATGCCGAACGAAACCTGGCGCTACGACCGGGCCGACGGCGATCTCCTGTTCCACTTCAGCGCCGGCTACGACGCGTTCGGTGGCGGCGATCTCTACGACTATCGCCTGGTAGAGAGCGTACTCGACCTGCACGGTGCGTCGGACGCCCCGATCGACCAGCTGCTGCTCTCGCGCCAGACGCTGTCGCCGCTGTACGGCCGGATGCTCAACTGGGGGCCGAATGGCGCGGCTCGGGCCGAGGGTCGCGAGCGCGCGATCGGCCGGGTGAGCATCGACTTCGGAACGACCACCGACAGCTATGAGCTGCAGTTCGCCCGCCGGCTTACGGCGACCGCCAACCTGGTCGCGGTCGGGCAACGCGACGGCGTGCCGCTGGCGCACTTCGTGTTCGGACTCGGTCCGGCCCAGACCATCGCGAAGGAAGACGCCGAGGGGGTGAGCTATCCGGTCCGGGTCCGCGTCGTGGTGCTCGACGGGGCCGAGCGCGCCATCGCCAGCGCAGACACGGCCATGCTTTTCCGGCTCGACCATCCGCTCCAACGCGGTCAGTACCTGATCGGCCGCGTGGAGCTCCCACTGCCGTCCGGGCGCTGGAGCTGGCGCGCGGCTATCGACCAGGGAGACGAGGCCGGAGTCGTACTGCCGCGGGACACCGTGCAGGCCGCCGGCCTGGGGCCGGCGCTCGCGCTGAGCGACCTGGCGCTCGGCGTCGAAGCCGCCAGCGCTACCTGGCAGCCTCCCGGCGGCGAGCCCGTCCTGCTTACGCCGTTCGACCTCTTCCCGGAGCGAAGCGAGCTCAGGCTCTATTACGAGGCAGCCGGCGCCGTCCCGGGCGCCGAGTATCGGCACGAGATCGCGGTGTTCCGGATGAAGGGGGAGCCCGCGGCACCCGACCGCCGGCCGGCGGTAACCCTCAGCGTGGATGAGCGCGCGGCGGGGCCGGTCATCCGGGCCCACCGGACGCTGCAGCTTCGGGACTTGAAGGCGGGGAGCTACATGATCGAGGTGCGGGTGCGTGGACCCGGCGGGACCGAGGACGTCCGACGTCGCGCCTTCCTGGTGGTCAAACCGAATTAGCGGCCGCCGATCTCTCCAGGAGCTTGAGGTGCGGCTCGAGCTCGGCATCCATGAGCTTTCGGAGCTCGATCAGTCGGAGCGCGTAGGCCTGCAGCGCACGGTCGGTGTCGCTGACGGGCGTCCACGGCGGGACCGGCCGGGGGCGCCCGTTCTCGTCCAGCAGGACGAACACGATCACGCAGTGGCCCGTCCGTTGGAGGTCGGGCAGCTTCGGATCGCGCGCGTAGACATCGATGGCGATGTGCAGGCTGGTCCGGCCGGTGTGGATGACGAGCGCACGGAGCTCGACGACGTCACCGACCCTGATCGGCCGGATGAAATGCAGGCCGCCCAGGTACAGCGTGACACAGTACCCGCCGGTCCACCCGGCCGCGCAGGTGTAGCCCGCCTGGTCGATCCACTTCATGACCGCCCCGCCGTTCACCTTGCCGCCGAAGTTGACGTGCGAGGGCTCGGCCAGGAACCGGAGGGTAACGGCGCGCGGCCGGCTCATTCCCATTCGATCGTGGCCGGCGGTTTGGAGCTCACGTCATACACGACCCGGTTGACGCCGTCCACCTCGTTGGCGATACGGTCCGACACCCGGGCGAGCACCTCGGCCGGGAACGGAAACCAGTCGGCGGTCATCCCGTCGCGGCTGGTGACGGCTCGCAGCGCCACCACCTGGTCGTAGCTGCGGAAATCGCCCTGGACGCCGACCGAGCGGATCGGCAACAGCACCGCGAACGCCTGCCAGATGTCGTCGTAGAGCCCCGCGGCGCGAATCTCCTCGATATAGATGTGGTCGGCCCGGCGGAGGATGTCGAGGGCCGCCGGGGTGACATCGCCCAGGATCCGGATCGCGAGACCCGGTCCCGGAAACGGGTGCCGTCCGACCATCTCCTCCGGCAGTCCCAGCTCCCGGCCCACCTGCCGCACCTCGTCCTTGAACAACTCCCGCAGCGGCTCGAGCAGCGCGAACGGCAGCCGCTCGGGCAGCCCGCCCACGTTGTGATGGGTCTTGATCGTGACCGACGGCCCGCCCTGTGGCGAGATCGACTCGATGACGTCGGGATAGAGCGTCCCCTGGACCAGGAACCCCACGTCGTTGCCGACCGAGCGCGCCTCGGCCTCGAAGACGTCGATGAAGGTGTGCCCGATTCGGCGGCGCTTCTCCTCCGGGTCGCTCACGCCGGCCAGGCGCTCGAGGAATTGGGCGCTCGCGTCCACCACGCGGAGGTCGATGCCGAGGTGCCGCCGGAAAGTGGCTTCTACCTGGTCACGCTCGTGCAGGCGGAGGAGCCCGTGGTCGACGAAGATGCAGGTGAGCCGGTCGCCCACCGCCCGGTGCACCAGCACCGCGGCGACCGACGAGTCCACCCCACCCGAGAGCCCGCAGATGACGCGCCGGTCCGGCCCGACGAGCTCCCGGACCCGCTGGATCTCGGTCTCGACGAAGTGACCCGGGGTCCAGTCGGGCGTGGCGCCGCAGACCTCGAACAGGAAGTTGTTGAGGATCTCGCCGCCCCGCGGGGTATGCGCCACCTCGGGATGAAACTGCACGCCGAACAGCGGCCGCTTGGTGTGCTCGAACGCCGCCACGGGGCTGTTGGCGCTCGACGCGGTGACGGCATATCCCGGCGGCGCCACGTCCACGTGGTCGCCGTGGCTCATCCAGACCGGCGTCTCCTCGCCCTTGCCGAAGCCGCGGAAGAGTCGCCCGCCCTCGACCGTCACGCTGGCGCGGCCGTACTCGCGGCGGTCGGCGCGCTTCACGTTGCCGCCCGAGAGGTGCGCCAGGAGCTGCATCCCATAGCAGAGGCCGAGGACCGGCATGCCGAGCTCGAGCAGCGCGGGATCGGCGGTGGGCACGCTCTCGCCGTAGACCGAATTCGGTCCGCCCGAGAGAATGATCCCCCTGGGCTTCCAGTCCCGGATCCAGGCGATGGTGCGGGACGGCGGGTGGATCTCGCAGTACACGTGCGCCTCGCGCACCCGGCGCGCGATGAGCTGGGTGTACTGGGAGCCGAAATCGATGATGAGGATGCCGTCGTGATGTTGGGGCACGTGCTGGTCAGCTCCTGTTGCGCGTCAGCCTGCTTTTCGAGTCACCCTGAACGAAGTGAAGGGGGCCATGTCGGGTTAGGCCCCCTTCGCTGCGCTCAGGGTGACTCCTTGGAGGATGACAGCCGTTCCGTACGGAACAGCTCCTCCACCGTCTCCCGCGGCCGTGCGACCCACCAGCGCTCCCCGTCCACCACCACCTCCGCCGGCCGGGGCCGCGAATTGTAGTTGGACGCCATGACGAACCCGTACGCGCCCGCGCCCAGCACTGCGAGGCGCTCGCCGGCCGCCACGTCGGGCAGCGTCCGGCCCAGTGCGAGGAAGTCGCCGGTCTCGCACACCGGCCCTACCACGTCGACGCGCATGGTCGGGCGCTCGCTGGTCTCGAGCTCCACGATCTCGTGGTAGGCCTGGTAGTGACTGGGGCGGACGAGATCGTTCATTCCCGCGTCCACCACGACGAAATCCTTCCCGCCCGAATGCTTCCGGTACAACACCTCGGTGAGCAGCACGCCCGCGCTCCCCACCAGGAACCGGCCGGGCTCGAGGTACACGGTATACCCGGTCGGCGCCAGCAGCGGAACGACGGCCTCGGCGAACGTCACCGGGTCCATCGGCAGCTCGTCGGCGTAGCGGATGCCCAGGCCCCCGCCGATATCCACCACCCGGATAGCATGCGCGCCCGTGGCCCGCAGCCGCTCCGCCAGCTCGAGCAGGTGCCCGATCCCCTGGCGGAACGGCTCGGTGTCCGATAGCTGGCTGCCCAGATGCATCGCGAGCGTGGTGAGGCGGAGCCGCGGATGGGTGGCGATGAAGGCCGCCGCGCCCATCACCTGGTCCACCGGCACGCCGAACTTGATTCCGCTCTTGCCGGTCGAGATGTAGGGGTGGGTATCGGTGGTGACGTCGGGATTGACCCGGATGCCCACGGCGACGTCGATCCGCTCCTCCTCGGCGATCGCCGCCAGCCGGTGCAGCTCTTCCACCGATTCGACGTTCAGGTGCCCGAGGCGGGCGCGGACCGCCTGCCGGAGCTCGGTGGAAGCCTTCCCTACCCCGCTGAAGACGATCCGCTCGGGGGCGAAGCCCGCCGCAAGGGCCCGGGACATCTCGCCGGCGGAGACGATGTCGGCGCCGGCGCCCAGATCGCGGAGGATGCGGAGCACGGCGAGCGTGCTGTTGGCCTTGACCGCGTAGCAGATCCGGTGCGGCATCCCCCCGAGCGCCGTGTCCAGCGCGCGATACCGCTCGCGGATGGCCTCCGCGTTGTAGACGTAGACCGGTGTGCCCACCTGCTCGGCGATGGCCGTGAGCGAGACGCCGCCCAGGTGGAGAGCGGCGCCGGTCCGGGTGAGCCCGGCGTCGGCGAAGCGGGCGTCGGTCAGTAGGCCTTGGCCCACACCGCCTCGGCGACACTGGGCTGTCCGCACCACATGCAGGTCGTCGGCGCCACCGGCGAGCGGAATTCCTCGTCGGGCAGGACGCGGATGGTCGCCTTGGTCTGCTCCTTGATCTCGGCCTCGCAGGTGCCCTGCCCGCAGAAGCCGCCATAGATGAAGCCGCCCGTTCCCTCGATGTGGGCGAGGAACTGCTCCTTCGTGGCGCCGCGGATGCTGGCCGCCTCGCGGCGCGCGGCCGCCGTCGCGAGCAGATCGGCCTGCATCCGTTCCATCTCCTCCAGCATGCGGGCCGGGAGGCCCTCCACCGGGACCGTGGCCTTCTTGCCGCCGGTCCGGCGGGCGAGCACCACGACACCTGCCGCCACGTCCCGCGGGCCGATCTCGAGGCGCAGGGGCGCGCCGCGGCTCTCCCATTCGTAGTACTTGGCGCCGGGCTTCATCCCCTCCCGGCCGTCCAGGTGGACCCGGATGCCTTCGGCCGCCAGGTCGCGCTTGATCGCGTGGGCCGCGTCGAGCACGCCGGTGCGCTCCTCGTCGGACCGGTAGATGGGAACGATCACGACCTGGTATTGTGCCAGCCGCGGCGGGCAGACCAGCCCCCCGTCGTCACCGTGCGTCATGATGAGGGCGCCCACCAGCCGGGTCGACACGCCCCACGACGTGTTCCAGACATGGTCGAGATCGCCGGCAGCCGTCTGGAAGGTGACTTCGAAGGCGCGCGAGAAGTTCTGGCCGAGGTTGTGGCTCGTGCCGGCCTGGAGCGCCTTGTTGTCCTGCATCAGCGCCTCGCAACTGTACGTGCGGACGGCGCCGGCGAAGCGCTCGCTGTCGGTCTTCCGGCCGGTCACCACCGGCATCGCCATCCACTCTTCCATGAAGGTCCGGTAGACGCCGAGCATCTGGAGCGCCTCCGCCTCGGCCTCCGCCTCGGTGGCATGCGCGGTGTGGCCCTCCTGCCAGAGGAACTCGGTGGTTCGCAGGAAGAGCCGCGTGCGCATCTCCCAGCGGACGACGTTGGCCCACTGGTTGATGAGCAGCGGCAGATCGCGGTAGCTCTGGATCCACTTGGCGTACATCGCGTAGATGATGGTCTCGGACGTCGGCCGGACGACGAGCGGCTCCTCGAGCTCCTTGCCGCCGCCATGGGTCACCACCGCCGTCTCGGGCGCGAACCCTTCGACGTGCGCGGCCTCGCGCGAGAGAAAGCTCTGCGGAATGAAGAGCGGGAAGTAGGCGTTCTGGTGGCCCGTGTCCTTGAACATCTGGTCGAGGGCGCGCTGCATCTGCTCCCAGATGGCGTAGCCGTTCGGCCGAATGACCATGCACCCGCGCACGGGACTGTAGTCGGCCAGCTCCGCACGGGCGATGAGCTCGTTGTACCAGGCGCTGAAGTCCGCGGCGCGGGTGGTTAACGCCTTCGTGTCCGCCATTCGCGCTCCTCTACCGGTTGCCCTTCACATTGCCGCATACGCACGACTCTGGAACCTCCGCCGAGTCACCTTCCCCGGGTCACCTCTCCCCGAGTCACCTCCCCCGCGAGTCACCTCCCCCGCGAGTCACCCTGAGCGAAGCGAAGGGGGCAACACCCGAGTCACGCCCCCTTCGCTTTCGCTCAGGGTGACTCGGGCGGAACCCGGCCGCCTCCAGCGCTCATCCCGCCCGCGATCGCTCGCGTCAGCCGCTCGACCACCTGAGACCTCGGGATCCCCTCCTGCCCTTTCCCCCCCAGATCCTTCAGCATCACTTCGCCCCGCTCCCGATCGTCCGGCCCGACCACGACGGCGAACCGCGCGTTCCGCGCGTCGGCCAGCTTGAGCTGCTTGCCCACCGCCTGGGTACCGAGCGCGTACTCGGCGCGGAGCCCCGCATCGCGGACCTCGTGCGCCAGGCTCAGCACGAACGGAAGATCCTCCTCGGTGACCGCGGCCAGGAACACGTCGATGCTCGAGACGTCGGTCGGGACCAGCCCGCGGTCGCGGAGCAGCTCCGCCAGCACCACGTCGCCCATGCCGAAGCCCAGCGCGGGCAGATCGACGCCGCCGAGCGCCGCGAGGAGCCCGTCGTAGCGCCCACCGCCACAGATGGCGCGAAGCGTCCGGCCCGCGTCGAACAGCTCGAACACGGTCCCGGTGTAGTACGCCAGGCCGCGCACGATCGTGAGGTCGACCTCAACGAACTCGCCGAGCCCCATCGCCGCGAGCGCGTCCACCACGCGGCGAAGCGCCCGACCCGCTTCCGGCCCCCCGGGCACGCGGGCCAGGGCCGACTCGACCGCCGGAAGCCCGCGCAGGGCCGCGAGCTCGAGCACGCCCGCCGCCGCTTCGGCGCCGATGCCGGCCGCGCCGAGCTGTTCCGTCACCGCCGCGCGATCGAGCCGCTCGATCTTGTCGACCGCCTGATACGCCGCCAGGAGCTGCGGCTCCGCGACGCCGGCCCCGAGCAGCAGGGCGCGAAGCACCCGGCGGTCGGAGAGCCGCACGCGCACGTCGGCCGGCCCGAGCCCGAGGGCGCGCATGACGTCCAGGGCGAGGGCGATGATCTCGGCGTCGCCGAGCGGGCCCGGGTCGCCGATCAGGTCGCAGTTGAGCTGGAAGTGCTCTCGAAGACGCCCCCGTTGCTGTCGCTCGTAGCGGAAGAGCTGCGGGATGGCGAACCAGCGAATCGGCTTCTTGAGCCCGTTGGCGCGCGCCGCCACCATGCGGGCGAGGGTGGGCGTCATTTCGGGGCGCAACGCAACCTCGCGGCCGCCCTTGTCCGTGAACGCGTAGAGCTGCCCGACGATCTCGTCGCCGCTCTTGGCGGTGAACAGCTCGAGCGGTTCGAGCGGCGGGCCGTCGTACTCCTCGAACCCGTACCGCGTGGCCACCGCCCGCCAGGTCCGGAAGATGTGGGTGCGCAGCGCGAGATCGGCGGGGTAAAACTCCCGAAAGCCCGGCAGGGCCTTGGTTTGCATGGGGAGAACATAGCC
>Ga0210120_1000154_pt1 | contig 15892 bp, 14 predicted proteins | sample Goodyear_PhragA__FD_184868 | JGI IMG/M metagenome (GOLD analysis project Ga0210120, IMG submission 184868) | Wetland microbial communities from San Francisco Bay, California, USA, that impact long-term carbon sequestration - Goodyear_PhragA_D2... | ecosystem: Environmental > Aquatic > Marine >... | reverse complement strand
CGTGGTGGCATTTGTTGCCATGCCGTGTGGAAAGCTCGATCCAGTTTCTGCGCATCGAGATCCAGACCGACTTCATGGCCAACGACGGCGTAATGCTCGCCCACTGTCTTCGTCAGGTAGAGGAGCGTGCCGGCGGCGTCGAAAAAAATCGCCTTGATCGATTTGGCTTTGCTTTCAGTGGCCATGAATGTCTTATCTCGACAGAAGATTGTTTCTGTGATGATTGCAATATTTCGGGAGATCTCGCAATGAGGCCCCCAATTTTGGATTGCAAAATTTTTCAATGGGCGTTGCGTGATGCCGGCAATGAAAATTGTGGACGAGCCGGAGACCTTGGTGAAATGGACTCAATCAACCGGCGAGGAATTGGCGAATAGTATCAGCCACGGGATCGGTCTCGTCGGAGCGATGATCGCTGCGCCGATTTTGCTACTGGCCGCCTTCCGCCATGGCAGCGTTTTGTTTTTTATCGGCACGACCGTATTTATCGCGACCATTGTGTTGCTGTATTTGGGGTCGATGCTTTACCATGCCTGGCCTCGCACGCGGGCCAAGTCGTTTCTGCAAATCCTCGATCACTCGGCGATTTTTTGGTTAATCGCCGGAACATACACGCCCTTCGCCGTGGGGCCGCTTCGAGGAGTATGGGGTTGGACCATGCTGGGGATCATCTGGGCATTGGCCGCCTTCGGCGCCTTCGTCAAAGTGACACGTGGCGCCGACCGGCACCGAAAATTCGCGATGGCTCTTTATTTGGGAATGGGTTGGCTAGCTCTTGTTTTCCTTCCTCCGCTCACGCTGGCGGTTCCGCTCTCGGCAATTCTCTGGCTGGTGGCCGGCGGAATCGCTTACACCGCCGGCGTCTTATTTTTCGTGAACGAACGTGTACGCTATGCGCATTTTGTCTGGCACCTCTTTGTCCTCACAGGCACGAGCTGCCATTTTGCGGCTGTGTTTGTCTGTGCCGTTTAACCTCGGACAGTCAAATTGCGCGGCGACATTGTTGCATGGGGGTTGGACAAGTTCCTTCCCACGGCGGATTAATTAGAATGCTGCCAATCGAGCATAATGATCCGGTCAACGCGAAGATTCTTGCGGTTTCGGAAGACAAGATTGAAGGATTTGTTCACGAGCCATTCGAGGAGATTGCGAAGCGCTCGGGTGTGAGCGTCGAGGTAGTAATGGCGCGCATCGCCGGCATGCTGCGTGCGGGAACGATTCGCCGGGTCCGTCAAACGTTACTTGCGACGAACCTCGCCGAGAGCGCGCTGGTCGCGTGGAAAATTCCCGAAGATAAGATCGATGCGGCATTCGATTGGATGTTTCAGTGCGATCCGTTTTCCGGTCATGTGGTTCTCCGCTCCACCGACACTGTAAGCGCCGGGTCCGACTACAAGCTTTGGACCACCCTAAAGGTTCCTCAGGGATTTTCGCTGAAAGCGCATTGCGAATTGCTTACCAGGAAAGTCGGCGCCGAGCGTTTTCGTCTGATGCCGGCGAAAGGTATTTTCACTCTCGGGGTTGGGCACGTTCGTCGAAAAACGATTGAGCCGGGAAGTAAAGCAGATCAGCCGGCAAAAATGATTCCCGTGCAGCTCGTCGAACTGAGCGAGCACGAATGGAATGTTTTGGTTGCGCTCAAGCGCGAATTCGCTCCGGAAGAAATCACGCCGTCGCCCTGGGTTGGGCGGGCAAACGAAGCTGGCGTATCGGTGCAGGAATTCTGTCGGGTGGCCGAAGATTTGAACGCGCGCAAGATTATCGGCCGTTTCTCAACATTTCTGGAACACGTCAAGCCATCGACCGGCGGTGTACGTGTTACGCGATTCAATGCGCTGTTTCATTGGGCCGCCCCGGCGGGTCGCGAAATTGAGACCGGAGGCGAGGTCGGTCGTCATCACATCTTAACGCACTGCTACTGGCGCGAAGCCGGTCCCGAATTCAGGAACGTCAACATCATGGCTGTGGCGCATGGCACAGACAAAAGATTGCTCCTCGATCATAAGGCCGCGATTGATGAGCACCTGCGGGCGAAGAATATCCCGGTTTCTTACACAAACGTATTCTGGGGCGGTCGCAGTGAGATTAAGCCGTCCGAAATCTCGCCACGGATTTATCGCGAGTGGTTGTCCGGGCAGGGGAAGTTGTAGCCGGGGGCGTTGACCGCGGCAGTGTCGTGTGCGCAATCGGCGAGCCGAAGTCACCGCCCTCGGCTACAGGCGAACTTTTCGCGATACGTCAGATCCAGCTTCCGTAGAAGTGCGACAGCGAATTTCTGGCGATCAACTTTCCGGCCTAATGCCATTGCGAGGGAAATGGCCTTGTCCTGGAGGTCGACAGGAAAATCGTCTCGGGCTTGGTTTACGTTAATTCCGACGCCGACCACGGCCAAATGCAGCGCGTTTTCTCTCGCGCGCATTTCCACCAGCACGCCGGCGACTTTGCACCCGGAAAGCTGGATGTCGTTAGGCAACTTGATCACTGGCTCCACGCCGAACTCCGCGCGAATGGTATCGGAGATCGCTTCGACAGCCCAAATCGTGAGCCGCGCCGACTCACGAAGTTGAACCTCGGGCCGTAACAGAATCGAAAACCAAAGCCCTTTTCCTTTCATGGATTCCCAGCGGTTACCGCGTTGACCGCGTCCGGTAGTTTGATGTTCGGCGAAAAGAACCAAACCCTCGCGCGCGAGTTCCGAAAGGTGTGTCGATGAGAACTCCAATATGGCGTCGTTGGTCGAACCGGTCTCGTTGAGGACGATGATGTCCCGGCCGATAACGCTCGCCCCGGCGAGTTCGGCTTTGAGTTGCTCGGTGATCAGCCGGTCCAACTTCTCAGCCGTGGACATGAGTTATTTCCAACCCGAGATCAATCGCTGGCGCGGCGTTGGTTAGTGCGCCGACGGAAATGTAATCGACGCCCGTGGCTGCAATGCGGCGAACGGTTTTGAGTGTGATGCCGCCGCTTGCTTCAAACTTGATGTTATTCCTCCTCAGCGCCAGAGCTTCCCGAATTTGAGCGGGCACCATGTTATCGAGCAGGATGACGTCTATACCTTCAATCCCGACAAAAGCACGCACCTGCTCCAAATTGTCAGCCTCTACCTCGATGCGGACATTCGGCCGTTCCTTGCGAAGGCGGCGGATTTGATCGGCAAACCCCGAAAGCCCTCCGAACGCAGCGAGGTGATTATCCTTCACCAAAACCATATCGTACAGGCCAGAGCGATGATTGATGCCACCCCCTGCCACTACAGCGGCCTTTTGCAATGCGCGCAGCCCGGGGGTCGTCTTGCGTGTATCAAGGATCTTGGCCGGATAATTTCCCACCGCGTCAACGAACTGGCGGGTGAGCGTTGCGACGCCGCAGAGGCGTTGAAGAAAATTCAGCGCAACGCGTTCGCCGTTGAGAATCGAACTTGCACGACCCCGCAGCTCTATGACGACGTCGCCGGCAACCACAGCGTCGCCGTCGGAGTGAACGGCCTGGACGTCAGTTGCAGAATCGACCGTCTGGAAAACGGCCGCTGCCGTGGCGGTTCCCGCAACGATCGCGGATTCATGTACAACGATGCGTCCGGTTGCCTGCAGGGCTTCGGGCACGAAAAACTCCGTTGTGACGTCCCCGCGCCCGATGTCTTCTTTCAGTGCAGCGGCGATTGGATCGTAATCGTCAGGCTTCATGGAGGAGCGGAAGCCGTATGATATTAGCAAAGTTCAAATCCGTCCATCGCACAGGCGATTAGTCGACAATTGCTCCACCCGGAATTTTCCAACGAGTTGGGCGGGTCGAGCGGACTTCGCTGTTGTCGCAGCGGTTGCCGTACAAAAATTGATTCGGGCAGCGCACGCTAAGGAGAAACAACTTCCAGAAGAACTCGTGCAACCGCCCGAATCGCCTTAACCTGTTAGATTGGACAGCTTGCTGTGGTCTCCGTTCGAACTTTTTTACCAAAAATTCGTGTCTGGTGATCCTCCTGGCGCTCGCCAGGCAAATAGATCCTCGCTCTACAGAAGATTTGTCTGCACCAAGCTCCCAACCCGGGCCGCTTCGTCGCGCACCTCCTGCAGAAGCGACTTGAACTCACATTTTTCCAAGGTCGCTATCAGGGCGGGATAATCGGGCTCGATTCGCAGTTCATCGATCGCCACGGGCAATTCCATCGCACAATCCAAATCGACCATCCTCCGATTTTGCAATATCTGCTCGCGAGCGTTCGCCAGTTTTTCCCGAGTGCGCGGGCTTTTCACCTTGTCTACATTATTTAGCACGCCTTCCAGACCGCGAAATTCCCGAATCAAAGCAGCGGCACTTTTACGGCCCAGCCCGATTCCGGGGATGTTATCGACAGAATCGCCGGTCAGGGCGAGCACGTCACCAATCAGGTTGGGAGGAACATCCCACTTTGCGGTAACCTCGTTTTCACCCAGCAACGCGAATGCATCCTTGGGCGCAGCCAAGTCCGCTTTCGCGGTCGTATAGATTTTCGTGCGAGGGCCGACGAGTTGAAACAAATCCTTGTCGTTGGTTGCGAGCACGACCTCCATATCGGGTCGTTTGCACGCAGCAATAGCGTAGCAACCTATCAGGTCGTCGGCCTCCGTATCGGGAAGCGAAATATTCCGGAAACCGAGGATAGGGGTAAGCCTTTGAATAAACTCGAGCTGCGGGATCATTGGCTTAGGCATTTCCTTGCGCGTTTCTTTATACGCAGGTTGCAGCTCGACTCGTCTCTGGGGCACCCCTTCGTCCCAGATCACCGCTCCCAGGTCGGGTTGCAAATGTTTAACCATGAGCCGCAGCGTTTTCGTGAACCCGAAGATCGCGTTGGTCGGCTCGCCCCGGGAATTCGACAGATTCGGGATCGCAAAAAACGAACGGTAAACGTAGTAATGACCGTCGATAAGCAGCAGTTTCATTGTAAAGGCTGGTACTGGATTCTGAATGCATGATGCTTGATGATCAAGGAATGACCGAAGAATGGATCGTGCGCGTGGAGGGCATGGAATACGGCCCGGCAGACATCGAGACTCTGCGCGAGTGGAAAGCAGAGGGCCGATTGCTCCCGGCCAATGAAGCCCGCCAGGCCAACATCGATCTTTGGACAACAGCCGCGGAAATTCCGGGGCTCTTCGATGTGGCGGTGGTCACGGCCGCAAGCCCCCGGCGATTGACGCAACCGCCTCTACAAATCTCGCATCGCAGCTTTAGTCAGATTTTAGCGCAGACGTTTGGGATTTACCGAAGAGGGTTTTTGCAATTCCTGGGCCTTACGTTGCTGATCTTGTTGCCGTCGATATGCAGCCAGTTGACGACAGCCTTCGTGAAACCGCCGCAGGGTTCTAATGTCGATCTCCTTTCGGTCATTGCAGCAGGCTTTGCCTTTCTCATGTTCATTCTCTCGATCGTGATGTGGCCGGTGTACATCGCTGGAATCCAGGTTCTCACAGCGGAAATTGCGCAGGGAAACCGGCCTGGCCTGGTCACGGTGCTCAATCGAGCGGTCAAGTTTTGGCCGCGCATCGCGGCGTTGTGCATCTTCGTTTATGGCGTGTTCTTCCTGCTCATGATCTTTGGCTTACTCATTGGGGCGATGGCTCTCGCCGGGTCGTCTTCAGTGTTGTTGGCCCTTGCCGCAATGGGTTTGCTCATCCTGCAGGTTTGGATGTTCAGCCGCTTTTTCGCGAATGTTCTTTTCTGGCAGCAATTCGCCGTTCTCGAGAACGCGGGATTTATCGACTCGTTGCGTGAAAGCCGGGATCTCGCGCGGAGCGGTCGCGATCTTCCGTGGTTTGAACGACCTCTGTGGCGGGGCGCGTTCATTGCATCGATCTGGTTCGCTTTCGTGTTGGCGATCACTCTCGCGGCGCAATGGGGAGCGCTACAGCATTTTTCCGCTGAATTGCTGAAGACCCAAGACCCGCAGGCCCTTCTGCAACAAATGACCGAGGCGCAGCAAAGCGCCGGGTTTGATGTTACCGCTTTTGCTCTGGGCGTGGTCCAAAGAATTCTCCAACCGTTACTGGGTATTGCATTTGTGGTTGTTTATCTCGACAGCAGATTTCATTTACCTTCACATGTGGAACCAATTGTAAGCACTGGTGAAGGCGACACGGTTCGCTAAAGAATCTGCGATCGTTATCTAATGACAATCGCGCTGACGGATCAGGCCGATCGCCGGCTCCGCAAAACCAACGGAGCGATCTCACGGAAGTAACGTCCGGTGTAAATCAGGTAACCAATGAACAAGATCATCTGTCCGCTAATCAACCAAAGGTGGCCGGAGCGAGCGATAAACAGATCGGGCCAGCGCCAAATGGCGAATGCGCACGCCAGGTTGAACAAGAAAAGCAGAGGAACAAGCAACCAAATATTAAGCAGCTGATCGGCCTCGGCGCGGCGGTAAAGGGCGCGTTCTGAATCGTCGCGTGATTCCACAACGCGCACGCGTATCAGCCGCATATCATAAATGAAAAGGAGCCAGACAATTCCTGCGTAGGTGGCGCTTAATTTGAACCAGGCAAGAGGATTGTTGAGACGACTGAAAAGAATCGCCTCGCCCAGTGCGCAAGCGATGTAGAAGAAGTTGTGACCGAACTCCAGTGGCCAGCGAATTAGTGTAAGCGTGTGAATCACCGCACGTGACCAAAAAATGAAGATCACGAATAATCCGGCCACGATGTAGATAAACGTCTCGGCGTGCTGCCTCGAGAGAAGCAGGCGAGCGTTGTCCGTCAGAAAAAACAGCGCTACGCCCTGGATGATGCTGACGAGAGTTAGTTCGACGCTGATTACCACCGAATCGAGGTCGCGGCGGGCATCATCAGGACCGTTCATCGATTGATCGTTAGCCGGTCGCTGATCGAACTGTCAAGACGCGATATTGACTGCGGTGACGCAGTGAAATTTTGTCCCGATATTTGAACTTTTCTTCGCGTCGGCTGTGTCAGATTAGACCAGCGTCATCCCCAGTCGCTTAATAAAGGAGCCGAGGTAAAGCCTTGAAATCACAGCGTTTATCCTAAGCCTTTTGCAGGAATATTTCTGGCACGCGAGGCGCTAATAACATTGTTGAACTCAACCCTGAAATCCGAGAAAGGACATTTTAAAATTATGAATCTAATTCGTTATCACGCTCCTGATGCAACGTCGTGGCCGGCGTTGGATCGGTGGAGCAATCTGCGGGACGAGCTGAACTCGTTCTTTGAGCTGCCGTTGTCGTCGAGTTTCGGCCGTGGCGGGCAATTGTTTACCGGTTGGTCGCCTGCGCTCGATCTTTACGAGAGTGGCGACCATCTAATGGCGGTAGTCGAGTTGCCCGGAATGCGTAAGGAAGACGTCGACGTTTCCTTGCATGACGGAGCATTGACGATTAGCGGCGAACGCAAACGCGAGAGCACCAATGGCGAAAAAGCCCAGCGCACGGAGCGTTATGTTGGCACGTTTCGCCGCAGCATCTCGCTTCCGACCCGCGTGGATGCCAGTAAAGTTACTGCCACTTATGAGGATGGAATTCTCAAGGTGACATTGCCCAAGGCTGAAGAAGCCAAACCCAAACAAATCAAGGTTAGCTGACTCCAACGGAAAGGAATTTTACTATGAAAACTCTCACACGTGAAACCCGCGACGCTGATCGCGTGCAAACGGAACAGTTTATTACGCCTCCAGCCAGCGTGAGTGATACCGCCGACGGTTACATGCTCGAAATCGAGATGCCCGGCGTTAAAAAAGACGGCCTCGACATTTCGGTCGAGAACAATGAGCTGACGATCATTGGACGGCGTTCGGTTCCTGCCGCGGAAGGGACCGTGATCCATTGCGAATCGCGTCCTGAAAACTTTCGGCGCACGTTCGAACTGGATCCGTCGATCGACGCGAACAAAATCAGCGCGAAAATCGACCAGGGCCTGATGACGTTGACTCTGCCGAAGGCCGAGCACGTCAAGCCGCGCAAGATTGCCGTGGCTTAAAGATCAGATTTGTCGAACTTCAAGGCCGCGAGCGAAGAGCTCGCGGCCTTTTTCGTTACTCCTGCTTGGGTCCGCTCGCTTTTCTGCTTGGCGAATCGGTCGTTTGCGACGTAACTAGCTTCCTGATATGCCGCCAAAGACCGAAGAGAAAACAAGCGCAGACAAAGTGACTGCTGCGCGAAACAAGAACCTCGATCTGGCAATTCAACAGATCGCCAAGGACTACGGCGAAGGGGCGATCATGCGTTTAGGCGGAGAGAAAATTGTCGATATCGATGTTATTCCGACGGGCAATATTTTGATCGATCGCGCGCTCGGCGTGGGTGGATTTCCGCGCGGACGAATAGTCGAAATTTATGGTCCGGAATCGTCCGGTAAAACAACGCTTGCGCTCACGGTCATTGCTCAGGCGCAAAAGCGCGGCGGCCTCGCAGCGTTTATCGATGTCGAGCACGCGCTCGACCCAGCTTACGCAAAGAGACTTGGGGTTAATCTCGACGATTTGCTGGTCTCACAGCCAAGCTCCGGCGAGGAAGCACTGCGGATCTGCGAAACGCTCGTCCGGTCGAACGCTCTGGACGTCATCGTCCTGGATTCGGTGGCAGCACTGGTCACAAGAGCGGAACTCGAAGGCGAGATCGGGGACACGACAGTTGGTGCGCAGGCACGCCTCATGAGCGCGGCGTTGCGCAAACTCACTTCGCTGATTTCCAAGGCGCGGACGTGCTGCATTTTCACCAATCAAATCCGGGAAAAAATTGGAGTGATGTTTGGCAACCCTGAAACCACTCCCGGCGGGAAAGCGCTAAAGTTTTACGCCAGTATGCGCGTCGATATTCGTCGGATCGGTGCAATCAAACAGACCGATGGCGTGGTCACAGGAAATCGTACCCGTGTCAAGGTGGTAAAGAACAAGGTCGCGCCGCCTTTTGCCGAGGCCGAATTCGACATCATGTACAACGAGGGAATTTCGTCAGTCGGCGCGCTTCTCGATGTCGCGCTGGAACAACAGGTCGTCGAAAAGCGAGGTTCCTGGTTGAATTACAAAGGAACGCAGCTGGCCCAGGGCCGCGACGCTGCGAAGGAGGCTCTGAAGAACGACAAGGCGCTTTACGACGAAATCGAAGCGATCGTCAAATCGAAGCTGGACGAAGAGAAAAGCTAGCGTCGTGGCACAGCCATCCTGGCTGTGGAGCTGGCGGGTATCTTGCCCGCCTATTTCAGCTTTCCAGAAGTTCGTGTTTATTCTTGGTTAACGATGACCTCGGCTCAAATCCGTCAATCATTTCTCGATTTCTTTCGCGAGAAACAACACACCATTGTGCCTTCGTCGTCGCTCTTGCCTGACGCGCCGAATCTGCTTTTCACCAATGCCGGCATGAACCAGTTCGTGCCGATTTTTTTAGGGCAACAGAAGCCGTCCTGGAATCCGCCGCGCGTGGTTGATACGCAAAAATGCATTCGCGCCGGTGGTAAACATAACGACCTCGAAGACGTCGGGCTCGACACGTATCACCACACGTTTTTCGAGATGCTCGGCAACTGGAGTTTTGGGGATTATTTCAAGGAGGAAGCAATCGAGTGGGCTTGGGAATTATTGATCGAGCGCTGGAAATTTCCGCCACAAAGGCTTTACGCGACCGTTTATAAGCCGGGCCCGGGCGAGCCGAGTGAGTTCGACCAGGAAGCGTACGAGCACTGGGCGCATTTGTTCCGGGAAGCCGATCTCGATCCGGTAATTCACGTTCTGAGTGCTGGTAAGGCCGATAATTTCTGGATGATGGGCGACACGGGCCCGTGCGGTCCGTGCTCGGAAGTGCATATCGATCTTACGCCCGACGGCGATACGCGTGGTGCGCTGGTGAACTTGGGTGACCCGCGCTGTATCGAGATTTGGAATCTCGTCTTCATCCAGTTTAATGCCCAGCCTGTAGCCGGGGGCGATGACTCCGGCCGCATGGAGTTTGTGCCGCTTCCACAACGTCACGTCGACACCGGAATGGGATTCGAACGGGCCGCCGCAATCATTCAGGGCACAAAGAATCTCACCGATTTCTCAGGTACGGTTTCGAATTACGAGACCGATATTTTTCGGCCAATCTTCGACGAGATAGAGAAACTCAGCGGGCAAAAATACGGATCGACTATTCCGATTGTAGGGCGTCTCTATGAGACGCCGACGGCGGCTGACACAGCCGCCCTACAAAATCAGAACGAACAGGAAAAAATCGACGTCGCGTTTCGCGTCATTGCCGATCATATCCGCGCGCTGTCGTTCGCCATTGCCGACGGAATCATTCCGTCCAATGAAGGTCGCGGTTATGTGTTGCGTCGCATTTTGCGTCGCGCAATCCGCTACGGTCGCACCCTCGATTTTCACGAGCCTTTCTTTTTCAAGCTCGTTGACGTGGTGGCGAAGACGATGGGCGACGTTTTCCCTGAAGTCCGCGCGAACCAATCAAAGATTAAACAAACAATTCGCGGCGAAGAAGAAGCATTTAACAAAACTTTGGATCGCGGCATCGAGCTTTTCGAGCGTGAGGTTGAGCGCACTTCTGGGAGCGCGGGCGCCTCGCCCGCTGTGTCACGCGCCTCGCGGGACACCTCTCCAGCAACAAAAGCGTTCGGCACAGCGTACCACAAACGCCGGCTTCCTCACTTCGAGCGCGCGTGGGCGAAATACATGGTGACCTTTACCACGCGGGAGCATCGACAACTTTCGCCGGCGGAACGCGACATTGCGCTCGAAACCATTTTGCATGATGCGAGCGAAAAGTACGAGCTCTATGCCGCCTGCGTTATGCCGGATCACGTTCATCTGCTTCTCGAACCGCAAATTGAGAGCGAGGACGCTGAGCGAAATCCGATTTTCTATGCACTAAGCGACATTCTCCAAACACTCAAAAGCGTTTCGTCGCATCGCATCAACAAACTCGCAGACGCAAAGGGTCAACGTGTTTGGGAGAATGAGTCCTTTGATCGCGTAATTCGTTCGCAGCGCGACCTCGAAGAGAAGTTTCATTATATTTGCCGAAACCCCTGGGATTCAGGTGTGGTGCCTCCCGATGCAGATTACACATGGCTATGGACGCCTGAGCCGGCACGAGTGTCCCGCGAGGCGCGTGACACAGCGGGCGAGGCGCCCGCGCTCCCCGTTACGGCCGCGATCTCCGGCGAGTTCGCTTTCAAACTGTACGACACCTACGGGTTTCCGTTGGACCTTACGGAGTTGATGGCGCGGGAGCGCGGACTCGCTGTCGATGTTATTGGATTTGAAAAGTTGATGGACGAACAGCGTGAACGCGCGCGGAAGGCGCAGAAGAAAGAGGAAATCAGTGTCGAAGAAGGAGAGCTGAAAGCCGAGCCGACAAAATTTCTTGGTTATGATTTTCTGGAAGCAGAAGCCGTTGTTGAAACTGTTCTTCCTGGCAAAAAGCCGGACGAAATCAACGTCGTGGTTGATCGCACACCGTTCTATGCCGAGATGGGCGGTCAGGTTGGAGATCGCGGATTACTGCACGTTCCGGGACATGATTGGACCGAGGTCGGTCAGTTGCGGGTGATCGATACTCAAAAGCGTGGCGACGTTTTTATTCATCGCGCGGAGGTTCTTAAGGGTCGCGCGCCGGAACCGGGCGAGGCGGTGCGTATTTCGGTGGACGCTGATCGACGCAAGTTGATTCAAGGACATCACACCGTGACGCACTTGCTGCACTGGGCGCTGCACGAAGTGGTCTCACGCGATGCTTCGCAAAAAGGAAGCTACGTCGGTCCGGACAAACTCACTTTCGATTTTTCCAGCGCGCCGCTTACCCCAGAGCAAAAGCACGGGGTCGAAAAATTAGTGAAGGAAAAGATTGCCGAAAATACGCCGGTTTCCTGGACTGAAATTCCGTTCGACGCCGCGAAACAGCGGAAAGACATCATTCAGTTTTTCGGCGAAAAATACGGCGACACGGTGCGTGTATTGCAGATTGGTGGGGCACCGCAGGCGCTCAATGGTTATTCCATGGAGTTGTGCGGCGGCACGCATGCGAAATCGACAGGTGAGATTGGGCCATTCCGGATTGTGAAGGAAGAAGCGATCGCGGCGGGAACGCGACGGATTGAGGCGGTTGCAGGCAACGCAGCACGCGTGTGGGCGAAGGAAGAAGCCGCACGACAGCAAGAGAAGTTTGATGCTCTCGTCCGCAGGAAACCAGAGATTGGAACGTTGCCGGTTTTCGAAACCGAAGCTGACGCCGCTGAGATGCTCACGCAGATCGATGAGCGCGCGGCTTATCTCGAACGAGTCGAGTCCGATGTTCGCGAATGGGAAAAGAAGGCGTCGAAAGCTGCGGAGGCAGAACTGAAGAGCAGGGCTGCGCAAATCGCCAACGAGATGGCGGGAGTGCATGCCGGAGAAAACTTTTGCGTCGCAGAGGTGCCGGATGCGGATAGCAAGCTGCTGCAAGGAGTAGTGGAGGCGCTGAAGTCAAAAATCAGTGGCCCGATCTTTCTGGCTGGCGCGCGAGACGGCTCAGTTGCCCTGGTCGCTTACGTTCCGAAGCAGCTAACTGCGAAGTTCCAGGCAAACAAGGTGATTCAACAAATCGCGCCGATTGTCGGTGGAAAAGGCGGCGGCCGGCCCGAAACCGCACAAGGAGCCGGCAAGGACGCGACCAAGATCGGCGAGGCGCTTGCGAAAGCGCGGGAATTGCTGAGTTAATCGCGCACCAGACGCTCGGAACGATTGTCATTCTGATCCCGCAATCGCGGGAGAAGAATCTCGGATTAGTTTTTGGAGTGATCCTTGTGACGGCAACAGATCAGAGATGTTTCGCTTCGCTCAACATGACATTGCTTTGGAGGTGAGTGCTACGGCGCGCTCGCGCTCGGTGTTCGCGCGTGTTTCACAACCAGTTTCGAGTTTTTGCCGTCCAGCGACATCCGGTAAATCGATGGCTGGTTTTCTTTTTCCTTTTGCATGATGCAAAGGAATTCGTTGGCGTTCAGCCAAAATGGTTCCCAAACGTAATCGTCTTTCCCGGTAACCCGAACCGCTTTATCAGCGGTAACATCCAGTTTTTCAATCGCGGGTTGCGGACCGTCCCAGTTCGTGCGCTCGTGTTCGGAGCCGCAATCGACATCCATCAGCAGCGCGTTGCCGTCCGGTGAAATACTCAGCCGATCGCCGCTATTCATACTCGCGTCAGTCAACATCTTCGAGAGCTCCCACTTCTTCGAAACGTTTCCGTCGAAATCGATCTGGTAAATATTGTCGAGATCGTGGCAGAAAATCGATCTGCCATCGCGCGCCCATTCGGGCGCGCCAAACGCTTCCGGTCTTAGCTCTGCATTCTTCACAAACCGAAACCCGGAACCGTCCGCATTAACTAAACCGAGCTGCCACGCGTTATCCGCCATGATTGAGAACGCGAGTTGTTTCCCATCAGGCGACCAAACTGGTCCGAAGCAATTATCGCTGGGAATATCTTTCAAAACGTTAACCTTGCCGCTTGCGAGGTCGACGATGGCAATGTGGCGTTCCGGCCCTGGACGCGTCTTTGCGTCGCCCACGGTATTGAACGCGACGCGTGTGCCATCTGGAGAAATTTCGGGCAGTGCGCCGTCAGCAATTTTCTTTGGGTGTGTGCCGTCGATATTAGCGACAAAAATATCCTCGTCCCGTTCATACGCGATTTTCCGCTCTGCTCCGCTGCTAAGCCCGGACAACGCAACACAAAGAAACAGGCAAAGAGCAATTCGGTTCATTTGAACTAAGGGGCGCTCACGCTTGGGAAGCGCGCGTTCTTAATCAGGCGTTTCAAATTTTTACCATCCGTAGACATTCGGTAAATTGAGTCCTCCTTTTCGCCGGCGGCGCGGCTGAGAAAAAGAATGTTGTTGTTGTCGAGCCAAACGCCGTCCCAGCCAAAGAGCTTTTTTGGTGTAAGCCTGGTCGCCTTTTGCGATTGGAGATCGAATGCCCAGAGCGCCGGTAACGGGCCGTCCCAATCTTTGCGACCGGATTCTTCGCCCATGTCGATGCTCAGGAGCAATCGTTTCCCATCCGGCGAAACGTCGATTCGGCCGTCGCCGCTCATGTCGCCTTTCGGCACGATCTTGCCGATTTTCCATTGGTTGCGAACGGCGCCGTCGAGCCCGATCTGGTAAATGTTCGTCATATCCTCGCAGAAAACCGATTGACCGTCGCGCGCCCACGTTGGGGAGTAGCGTGTCACTTCATTTTGAACGCCCGGCTTTAGCACGTGGAAATTCGTGCCGTTCGAATTCACAACCACAAGATCCCAGACTTCGTGAGGCCGGGTGGTGAACAGGATTTGTTTCCCGTCGGCCGTCCAGCTCGGGTAATACGAATTGTCGCTGGGAACGTCCTTGAAGACGTCAATCTTACCCGTTCCAACATCGATAACTGCGATATGACGCACGTACGTGGTGTCGCTAGTTTTCTCCGTTGTGTTAAACGCGACGCGAGTCCCATCAGGTGAGATTACCGGAAAAATTCCGTCGGCGATCTTTTTCTCAGCGGTGCCGTCGAGGTTTGCAATCCAAACAGCCTGGTCGCGCTCGAATGCGATTTGCCGATCGCCGCAAAAACCTGACACAGACGAGATCGCAAGCGCAAAAAGGCAAAGGACTATTTTTTTCATGGAAGGGCGAGAGTAGCAAAGAAGGTCGCGGCGAGTGCGAACAGAAGGACGATCAAATATACGAACCCGCCAAAAAAGAATTTAAAAATACTGAAGAACCAGCCTTGCCGGTAAACGCGGCGAATTGAAAGGAAAATTTGCATCACGAAGGCGATCCAGAGGATCGCAATTGTCCAGCCCGCGATGGGGCCCGGCACGAACCGGTTGAGTCCGATTGTGGCGAGCACAATCAGCATCATCCCGGCGTAAGCGAATGAGTGAATGTGCAGCGCGTAAATCAGGTGGTCGATGTAGAAAATGCGGCGGCGAACATAAAGAACTTTCAGAACGAAAGCGAAAAGCGGGATACAGCAGAGCATCATGTAAGGCAGGTTGCTGAAGAGCGTCGCAATAAACAGCCCCATCTTTGTTCCGTGTTCGCCCATCTTTTCCTTGGCTCGTGCTTCGAGCCAGTGTTCGAAAGGAGTGGTGGATTGATCCTGGTCGAAAACCACAAACGGTCGATCGCCGATTTTGCCGAATTCCTTTTTCTCACTCACGCTCTGGCTCGTGCTTCGAGCCAGTGCTCGAAAGGAGTGGTGGATTGATTTTCGTCGAAAACCACAAAAGGTCGCTCGCCGATTTTGCCGTATTCCTTCTTCTGACTCGCGCTCGACTCCGGCAAGGGCGCGTGGACGCTCGCCGTGGCCGAAGGAGCGGGTGAGGGTGAAAGGGTCGCCGGTGCAGGCGAAGGTGCGGTCGCGAGAGCCGAAGGGGCAGGGGACGGCGAAGAGTCCCGCAGCAATGCTTCCAATTTTTCCCGGGCTGCAGGTGGCAAATCTTCTTTCTTTAGTTCGGCTTCCAGGTCTGTTCGGTCTTTTGGGCCAAGCTTGCTCGCATCGAAACGTATTCCCTTTGCTCCGAAATTGACCGCAAAGAAGAACAATATGCTTGCCAGCAGGTACAACCGCAGCGGATTCACGTAGCGAACGCGGTGCCCTGCCAGGAATTCGTTGGTTAGCGTCCAGGGCTTAATAAGAAGGAGGCCAATGCTTCTGAAGAACTTCGAATCCCAGTTCAGGAATTCATCGAGAAGGTCGGTAATAACATACCGGAAAGAGCGGCGATAATCGATTGCCGGCTGTCCGCACTGCGCGCACCAATGTCCCTGTAATGGCGCGCCGCAATTCTCGCAGTGTGTTCGCAGTGGGCCCTCTGCTTTTTTGCGGCCGAAGAAATGCCGGCGGCCGGAGGATGCATCTTCGATTGCCGAGATCGCGGCATCGCCCA
>Ga0210120_1000153_pt1 | contig 15937 bp, 14 predicted proteins | sample Goodyear_PhragA__FD_184868 | JGI IMG/M metagenome (GOLD analysis project Ga0210120, IMG submission 184868) | Wetland microbial communities from San Francisco Bay, California, USA, that impact long-term carbon sequestration - Goodyear_PhragA_D2... | ecosystem: Environmental > Aquatic > Marine >... | reverse complement strand
CGTCCCACACCGGGCCGACCGTCTACATCGGCTCCTTCGACGGCAACGTCTACGCGCTCAACGCGAAGAACGGCGTGCCGCGCTGGATCCACTCCGCCGGCGGCTCGGTGATCGGCTCGCTCTCCGCCGTCGGCGACATCGTCTATGCGGCCGAGTTCACCAACGGCTCCACTGTCGGCTTCGCGATGAAGACCGGCCGCCCTGTCTTCCGCTACAAGACCGGCACCTACACGCCGGTGATCTCCGACGGCCGCCGCATCTACCTGGTCGGCTACTCGAGCATCAACGCGCTTCAGCCGTACAAGCTGAAGGCGGCGGTGGCTGGCAACTCCAAGGCTCGGTAGGGAGCATCCGGGCAGGGACTCCACTTAACTTTTTCGGTGAGTCGTCTGTGGGCTGGCGCCCGAAGGCCGACGACGAAAAAAGTACAAGACGTTCCGCCCCTACCCGGATGCTCCCTGAGACGGCCCGGAAATCAGGACTGAAGCCCTGGCGCCGCCGCCCACGAGCTTGCCGGATTCGAGGGTCTTCAGCGGGACGTGGACGGGGGTTGTCGACCGGTAGCGGGTCAGGGTGAAGTTGTAGGAGACGGGCTTCGATTCGACCTGGTGAAACGCCCGCGGCAGCAGGCGGCGGGCGCTGCGGCGGGCGGCGAGGCCCGAGCCGACGAGGTCGATCTCGCGCAGCGGCGGCAGCGGGCCGCGGGCGAAGCTCGCGTCGAGGTAATAGCGCAGCGGCTGGTTGCCCGAGTAGCGAATGGTGACGGCGGCCTTGCCGGGACGCAGTGGACCCACCTGCTCGGCCGCGTCGCGCAGGTCCTCTCGCTGCAGCCGCGGCAGGCGGTCGATCTCGATTGCGAAGACCAGCGAGCAGAGGCAGAAGGCCGCTCCGAGACCGAGGCCGAGGCGACCGGCGCCGCGCACGCCGAAGCCAGCCCCGAGCAAGACGATCAGCGGCGCGAAGGCGGGGATCAGGTTGCGGCCGTCGAGGTAGTCGGCGCCGAAGGCGCCGAGCAGCAGCGGCAGCGCGACGCCCGCCAGGCCGACGGTGGCCGCGATCCCGGCCCCGCGGCGCTCGTCCGGATCGCCGCGCCACAGCAGCAGCGCCAGCGCCGCCAGGGCGAGCGCCGCCGGCACCCCGAGCGGAATCGGCCCAGGGGAGCGCGTACCGTGCTCGTTGCCGTTGTCGTCCCCGACCAGCTTCGCCCCGGCTCGTTCGAGGCGTTCGGGGAGCGGCTGCGCCGCGATCCAGCCCGCGTGGGCGTTCTCCGCCTGGCGCAGCCCGATCGGCACGAGCAGCGCACCCGCTGCGAGCACGGCGGCGACCGCGATCGCGACCCGGCGCCGCTCGGCGCTTCCCCAGAGCAGCAGCGCCGCCTCCGGCGCGACGACGAAGCCGGCGAAGTAGTGCGTCGCCAGTGCCAGTGCCGAGCAGGCCGCCCACCAGGCGAGGTCGCGCCGCGCGCCGCTGCGCCGCGCGCGGGCGAAGAAGAGGAAGGAGAGCGCGGTGAGCAGGAAGGCGAGCGCGTAGGCGCGGGCGTCCTGGGAGAACCAGATCAGCACCGGGCTGACGGCGACGACCGCTGCCGCGATCAGCCCCCCGCGGCGCGGCAGCGGCAGCGCGACGGCGCCCAGGTAGACGACGACGATCGAGGCGGTCCCGGCAAGCGCCGAGAGCGAGCGCAGTCCGACCTCGCCGCTGCCGAAGACCCGCGACCACAGCCAGGCGAGCGCGTAGTAGAGCGGCGGCGTCGACTCGCTCTTGGGGACGGTCGCGAGCGTGTCGAAGAGGCTCGGGTGGAGGATCCGCACCACCGTCACCGCCTCGTCATAGCGGTAGCTCTGCAGGTCGAGCGTGGCGAAGCGCAGAGCCGCCCCCACGGCGACGATCGCGGCCAGCGCGACCAGGTGCGGCGAGCCTGCCGCCCGCCGCCGCGCCTGCTCCATCCGGCTGGCTACGAGGTCGCTCCCCCCGGCGGCGCGGGCGGCGGCGCGGGCAGCGGTTCAGGCGCTTCGAAGGCCCAGGCCGGGAACCGCGGGGATTGGAGCTTGCGTTTCACGATCGCGAGGCTTGCCGGATAGTTCTGCAGACGGTAGGAACTGGTCGAGCCGAAGTCCTGGTAGTAGACCAGCATCCGGCAGCGAGGGTGTCGCTGCACCCAGGTGAACAGGCGCTTGACGAAGGTCGTGTCGTCGCTGCTGTCCAGCCCCCACTCGGTGAGCGCGAGCGGTTTGCGTTCGCGTCGGGCGTAGCGTTCGTAGAAGCCGGTCAGCGACCTCCACACCGGGTAGTCGGCGTAGAAGTCGGTTCCCACCCAGTCGACGTAGCGCGAGCCGGGATAGAAGAAGCCTGGCAGGTTCTGGCGCACTTCCGGCGAGCCGCCGGGCAGCGGGCTCCAGATCACCTCGATCGGCGCCTTCGGCAGCCCGGCGGGAAGTTCTCCGCCGGAGCTGGTCAGCGGCGGCAGGCCGGCGAGCGCGAGGCGCCGGTCGATCTTCGCCAGCTTGCCGCCGCCGTGCAGGACGATGTACATGCGGCGGAACGCCAGCCGGTACCAGTAGGGCTTCTGGTAGGGCGCCTTGAGGTTGCCTTCGCAGTCATAGGAGGCGTAGACGTTCAGGCAGCGGTTGGGCTCGCCGATCGGGCGGATGTAGGCGCGCAGATCGTGTCCCCAGAAGAACTCGTTGAGGTTGACCAGATAGTCGTCGCCCTTGCCCAGGGCGATCCCGCGCGGGGTGATCAGCTGATGGCCGTCGTTGGGGTCGGCGGTCGTGATATGCAGGACCGGGCGGGAGATCGCCTTACGCCAGCGCTTGAGCGAGCCTTTGAGGTCGTCGCCCCAGGAGCGGAAGGTCTCGATGATCGCCGGATGCTTGTCCACCAGTTCGCCGAATTCGGTGAACTGGGAGGTGACGCCGCTGTCGGTCAGGCCGAAGAAGGTCTTGCCCGGGCCCGGCTGGAGCTGTGACGCGCCGGCCGCTGCGGGCATGCAGAGGGCGAGCGCCGCCGCTACGGCCAGCCCTGCGAGTACCTTTGCCTTGTCTCGGCCGTGATTCATCCGCATTCCCTTCGACTGGATGGGCCCCTTCACCTTCCCCAACACGGCTCGGACGCGATGGTTCTTGTGGGCCGTTGTCGCCCTGACGGCGCTGGCGGCGGCGATCCGCTTCCCGACCCTGGGGTTGCAGAGCTACCGCCACGACGAGGCGGTGACCGCCGGCCGGGTGCTCTTCGCCGGCTTGCCGCGGACCATGCACGAGGTCTGGTCCGGAGAGTCGACCCCGCCGCTCTATTACCTCCTCGCCTGGTCGTGGTCTCACCTCTTCGGGGTGCGCGAAGTGGGCCTGCGCTCGCTCTCGGCGATCTTCGGCACCGCCACGGTCCCGTTCGCCTACCTGGCCGGGCGGGAGCTGGTCGGCCGCCGTACCGGCCTCGCGCTCGCCGCGATCGTCGCGGTCGAGCCGATGCTGGTCTGGTATTCGCAGGACGCCCGCGCCTACGCGCTGCTCGTGCTGCTCTGCACCGCGGCGCTCTTCTTCTTCCTTCGCGCCCGGCGGACGGGAGCCGTCCGCGACCTCGCCTGGTGGGCCGTCTTCTCGGCGCTGGCGCTCAGCGCCCACTACTTCGCCGTCTTCCCTCTGGCGATCGAGGCCGCTTGGCTGCTGCTCGCGGCGCGGCCGCTGCGCCGCGTGCTGTGGGCGCTCGGCGGGGTGGCTCTCGGGGGCCTGGCGCTGGCGCCGATCGCCCTGCACCAGGCGGGTGACAAGAACAACGACTGGATCGCGAGCTTCGGCTTGCCCGGCCGCCTGCGCGAGACCGGGATCGGCTTCTTCGTCGGCGAAGCGGGCCTGCTCAAGCACGCGCTGATCCCGGCCGCGCTCTACGGGCTGGCGATCGCGCTGCTGCTGTTCCGCGGCGGGGCGTCGGAGAAGCGCGGCGCGGCGACGGCGCTGACGATCGGGGCCGGCACCGTCCTGCTCGCCGTCGGCCTCGCCGTCGCCGGCCAGGACTACGTCCTCGGGCGCAACCTGCTGCCGGCGCTGATCCCGCTGGCGCTCCTCGGCGCGGCGGGAATCGCCGCCCCGCGCGCGCGATGGCCGGGGGCCGCAGTCGGCGCCGCCCTGTGCGCCTACCTGCTCGCCTTCTGCGTCTACGCGGACTTCCGCCCGGCGCTGCAACGCGACGACTGGCGCGGCGTCGCGGAGCGGATCGGCCCCGCGCATGGCCCGCGGGCGATCCTGGTCTGGGAGCAGGGCGACGAACCGCTTTCCTTCTACCTTGGCGGCACGCAGGCCCGGGTCAAGTGGAAGCAGTGGCGGCTGGCGCCGCGGGCGGTGAGGGAAGTCGACGTGGTCAGCGGCCGCCCGCCGCCCCGCAGCGCGCGCAGCGCGCTGCCGCCGAGCTTCCACCGCGTGGGACGAGCCGACCTCGCTCGCATGACCGTGCTCCGCTACCGCGCCGCGCGGCCGCGACGGCTCGGCTGGGCGCCGATCGCCGGCAACTTCACCGGCTACTCCAACAATGCAGTTCTGGTCGACCGGCCGTAGCGCGGCCGGTCGGCTCGGTCAGCGCCGCCCATTCGGCGCCACTCCCCCCGGCGGGGGCGGCGGGGCCTTGGGCGGGAACGGCGCGTAGGAGGGGAAGCGGCCGTTGTGGATCTTGTTGCGCAGCACGCCGAGGCTGGCGGGCCAGTTCTGGATCCGGTAGGAGCTGGCCGAGCCGAAGTCCTGGTAGTAGACGAGCATCTTGGCGCGCGGGTGGCGTCGCACCCAGGTCATCAGCTTGCGCACGTAGGCCGAGTCGTCGCCGCCCGAGACGCCCCACTCGGTGAGCGCGAAGGGCTTGCCGGAGAACTTCGCGTAGAGGCCGTTCAGCGCCTTCCAGTCCTGGTTGTCCGAATAGAAGTCGGTGCCGGCCCAGTCGACCCAGCGGCTGCCGGGGTAGAAGTGGCGCGGCCGGTTCTGCGGCTTGGTCGGCGAGCCCGCGGGCAGGGGGCTCCAGATCACTTCCACCGGCGCCTTCGGCAGCCCGCCGAGCCGGCTGCGCAGCGGCGGCACTCCCGCCCGGCGCAGGCGGGCGTCGATCTGCCGCCGCTTGCCGCCGCCGTGGACGATCACGTAGATGCGGCGGAAGGCGCGCCTGTACCAGAGCGCGCTGTGGGCGGCGTCGCGAGGCTTGCCCGCGCAGTCGTAGGCGGCGTAGACGTTGAGGCAGCGGTTGGGCTCGCCGAGCGGCCGGATGTAGGCGCGCATGTGCTTCCTCGCGAACAGCCTGTTGAGGCGGATCAGGTAGGCGTCGCCGCCGCCGCCGGCGATCCCGCGCGGGCTGATCAGCTCATGTCCGTCCTGGCTGTCCGCGGTGGTGATGTGGAGGACCGGCCGCGCCCGCGCCTCCTGCCAGCGTTCGAGCGAGCCGGGGAATTCCGAGCCCCAGGCGCGGAAGGACTCGATCAGCGCCGGGTGCTTGTCCAGCGCTTCGGAGAACTGGCCGAAGTCGGCCGGGTCGCCGGTGTCGCTGATCCCGAAGAAGACGTTGTGCCCGCGCGGGACGAGCGAGGCGAGGGCCCCGGCGGGGCCGGCGGCGAGCAGGCAGAGCGCCGTCAGGGCGCAGATCGCGCCGCCCAGGATCGTCTTCTTGCGTGCGGTCCTCATCCGAGCGAGCCGGGGATGCTGGCAAACGCCCGCCCCCGGTCATGCAATTCGCCTGGCGAGTTTCCCGTCATATGGACCGGAAAGTCGCCACAGACATGGAACACTGGACGCAGACGATCGATTCAACGACGGTGGAGGGATGGGGAAGATGCCGCTAGACCAGAGCAAAGTGGGGCAGCACGTCGCGTCGCAGATGGAAGCGATCGAAGCCGACTACGGGGAGGACTGCGAAGTCGGCGACATCTGCACGATCGTCGAGGTGCGCGGCCCGCACGGCTCGCACGTGCGCATGCGCAGCACCGCCTCCTCGCCGCACTCGACCCTCGGCCTGCTGAAGCTCGCCGAACAGGTCGCCCTGGCCAACTTCGGCCGCGACGACGTCTGATGGACTCTGATCTGAGCCCGGCGCTCAGCGCCGCGGCCTGGTCGAGAGCAGCTCGATCGTGTAGCGCTCGCGGTAGTGGGTCCCACCGGCGCGGCCCGAGTCGGCCTCGCTGCGCTCGGATCGGCGCAGCAGCAGGTCGTCGGAGCGGCGCCGCCATTCGTCGCGGCTCGCGGTGCCGGTGTTCGCGCCCCTGATCCTGCTCCGGGAGGCGAGGTGGACGGCCTCATAGGGGCGACCGCCGACCCGCACGCGCTGGAAGCCGGCGACGCGCGTGACGGTGGAGACCGAGAAGTCCTCGGCGCGGCAGACGCTGGAGAAGCGGCCCCTCGGGCGCCGTGACACCGCCGAGCTGCGGCAGGCGAGCCGATCCTCTTGCCCGACGCCGAAGAATTCGTGGAATTCGGTCACCGCGACCGGGGCGACCCCTTCTCCCGTCGGACATGCTTCGACTTCGGTCCAGCGGCCGTCCAGCACCTGCCAGCGCTCGCGCTCGCCGCAGCGCCCGCGGCTGAGCACGATCGTCGAGACCCCGTCGTAGTCGTGGGTCGTGTCGAGCACGAGGCTGTCGACGCTCTCCGCCCCCCGCGTCCGGTAGCGGTAGACGCCGAGCGCCGGTTCGCCCGGTCCGCCGCCACGCCCTGCGGCATCCCCTTCTTCGCGGAACGAGCGCACGGCTTCGTCGAGCGTCGCCCGCACCGGCTCGTCGCGGGGCCGCTCGATCCAGGCGAGCGCCGCCAGCACCGCGACGCAGCCGGCCCCGGCAAGCGCGATCTTGCGCCGCCGTCCCATGCCTCGCAGGAACCCCACGGACCCATCGTCGCAGCGAGCCGGCCTAAGCGTGTTGCGCTTCGCCTACGATCGCCAGCACCTCGGGGGCGTGCTTGGCGACGAAGCCGGCGCCGATGCCCTTGATCGCGAGCAGGGCGTCCTCGCCCGCGGGGCGGGTTGCGGCGATCGACTGCAGGGTCGAGTTGTGGGCGACGGTGTAGGCGGGCTTGCCGTCTGCGGCGCGCAGGCGCCACTGCTTGAGCTGCTCGAAGAGCGCGGCGTCGGCGGGCGAGAGCTCGGGCGGCGGGGCGGCGGCCTGCTTCGGCTTCGCCGGGCGGCGGATCGCGATCGTCTCCGGGTCGGGCAGCCAGTCCTGCGACGTCGCAGCAGCGGCCGAGCGGCCGGCCGGCGGCGCTGTCGCCGAAGTGGGCGAGGACGCTGCGGCGCCGGCAGCGGTCGCCGTAGATGAACTGCTTGATCGTGCGGTAGTCGCGCCAGCCGCGCTCGCGGGCGATCGCCAGCTCGGGGTCGCCGGCGCGCTGCTGGTTGAAGCGCACCAGCCGGCCGAGGTCGGCCTTCATCGCCAGCAGCACGGCGCGCGCGGGCTCGCCGTCGCGGCCGGCGCGCCCCGCCTCCTGGTAGTAGGCCTCGAGGCTGGTCGGGATCGCCATGTGCCAGACCGAGCGCACGTCGGCCTTGTCGACGCCCATGCCGAAGGCGTTGGTGGCGACGATGACGTCGACCTCGCCGCCCATGAACCGCGCCTGCGCGGCGGCGCGCTCCTCGGCCTCCATGCCCGCGTGGTAGGGAAGCGCCCGGCCGCCGGCTTCGCGCAGCGCGGCGGCGACCTCGTCGGTGTCGCGGCGGGTGCCGCAGTAGACGATCGCCGGGCGGTTGGCGGGATCGCCGAGCCCCGCTTCGAGCAGCGCCATGCGCCGCGCCTTCGAGCCCTTGCCCTCCAGCCGCACGACGTCGAAGGAGAGGTTCGGCCGGTCGAAGCCGGAGCGCACCTGCAGCGGGTCGCGCATCTGGAAGCGGGCGGCGATCTCGCGCGCCACCGCCTCCGTCGCGGTCGCCGTGCAGGCCATCACCGTCGGCCGCCCGAGCCGCTCGGCGATCTCCGGCAGGCGCAGGTAGTCGGGCCGGAAGTCGTGCCCCCACTCGGAGACGCAGTGCGCCTCGTCGACCGCCAGCAGGTCGATCCGGCGCTGCCCGATCGCCTCGAGGAACACCTGCGAGGCGAAGCGCTCGGGCGAGCAGTAGACGATCCGCGCCGCGCCGCCGCGCACCTGGGCGAGGGCGTGGCGCGTCGCCTCCTCGCTCATCGCCGAGGTCACCATCGCCACCGGGTGCCCGGCGCCGCTCAGCCGCCGCCACTGGTCGTTCATCAGCGCGATCAGCGGGCTGACCACGATCGTCAGCTCCTCCGTCGCCAGCCCCGGCAGCTGGTAGCAGAGGCTCTTGCCGCCCCCGGTCGGCATCACGATCAGCGAGTCCCGCCCTTCGAGCGCCGCCTCGACCGCCTCCCGCTGCCCCGGCCGCCAGCTGGTGAACCCGAGCTTGCCGAGCAGCGCGTCGCCGCGACTTTCGACCTGCAGCTGCGTCTGGGTCACGGAGACCAGGCTATGCGCTCGCCCGGCGACAGGACCCGCCGGCGGCCCTCAGGCCGGGCTCTCGGCGGGCGAGGCGGCGCCGCGACGGGCGAGGCGCGAGGGGCGCGGGCCGCCCGGCGCCGGCCGCAGCCGGTCGGGCCAGAGCACGTAGAGCGCCATCGGAACCGCGTAGAGCAGGTAGACCGCCGCCTCGCCGACCGTCGGCTGCGGCTGCAGGCCCAGCATCCCGGTCAGCAGCGAGCCGGAGACCGTGCCCGGCTGGACCAGCCAGGAGAGGTCGATCGCCTGGCCCTGAAGGGCGCTGAGCCAGCCCGCCTCGTGCGCCGTGTGCAGGGAGGTCGAGAGCAGGCCGGCGGCGACGAAGACGAGGATCAGCCCGGTGACGCGGAAGAAGCGGGCGAGGTTGATCCGCACCCCGCCGCGGTAGATCCCGAGCCCGATCGCGATCGCCGCTACCAGGCCGACCACCGCGCCGATCCCGGCGGCGGTCGTGTCGCTCGCGTCCTGGAATGCGGCGAGCAGGAAGACCGAGGTCTCGAAGCCCTCGCGCAGCACCGCGAGGAAGGCCATCGCGACCAGGGCCATCGTCGAGCCCGCGGCCAGGGCGGTGGCGGCGTGCCCTTCCAGCTCGGCCTTGATCCCGCGCGAGTGGCGGCGCATCCAGACGATCATGTAGGTGACGGCAGCCACCGCGACCAGCCCGACGACGGTCTCGAGGCTCGCCTGTCCGCTCTCCGGCAGCTCCTGCCCGACCACCCGCAGGGCGACGGCGACGCCCATGCAGAGGGCCACCGCGATGCCGACCCCCAGCCACATCTGCCGCAGCGCGTCGCGCCGCCCCTCCTTGACCAGGAAGGCGGCGATGATGCCGACGATCAGCGAGGCCTCGACGCCCTCGCGCAGCGCGATCACCAGGGTTGGAATCATCCGAGCTGGACTGCCTTTCGGGTGGAGTGTCGGGGACCCTAATTAGGGTTACCTAACCAGCGGGCCTAAAAACCTAGCACGCCGCTAGGCATTGAGTCCTTCCCCCAGGGCAGCCAGGGTTCGTACCACTGGCTGATCCCGCGGGTCAGCGCCTCTGCCTCCTTCGGCCCCCAGGTCCCGGGCTCGTAGGGGTGCACCGGCCCCGGCTCGTCGAGCAGCGGCTGCACGATCCGCCAGGTCTCCTCGACCGCGTCCTCGCGCGTGAACAGCTGGCTGCGGCCGGCCAGCGCGTCGCCGAGCAGCCGCTCGTAGGGCTCGGGGTCCTCGCCCGGCACCTTCTCGAACAGCACCTCGAGGTCGGCCGGCTCGACTTCCTCGACCCCGGCCTTCTTCGCCCACATCCGCGTGCGCGCCCCCGGCGTCGGCTCGATCCGCACCGTCATCTGGTTCGGCTCCGGCAGCTTGCCTTTGCCGACCCCGAGCCGCGGCGGCCGACGGAAGACGACGTTGACCTCGCTTGCCTTGACAGGCATGTTCTTGCCCGCGCGGATGAAGAAGGGGACGCCGCTCCAGCGCCAGTTGTCGATCGCCAGCTCGACCGCGGCGAAGGTCTCGGTGGTCGAGTCCGGCGCCACGCTCTCGACCTCGAGGAAGCCGTCGTACTGACCGCGCACGTAGCGCTTCGGATCGGCCGGGCGGATCGCCCGGAACAGCTCGACCTTCTTGTCGCGCACCGAATCCGGGTGGTTGCCGGCGGGCGGCTCCATGGCGACGAGCGAGAGCACCTGAAGGGCGTGGTTCTGGATCACGTCGCGCATCGCCCCGACCGCGTCGTAGAAGCGGCCGCGGTCCTCGACGCCGAAGTCCTCGGCGATCGTCATCTGCACGTGCGAGACGTGCTCGCGGTTCCAGACCGGCTCGAGCAGCGAGTTGGCGAAGCGCAGGTAGGCGATGTCCATCACCGGCTCCTTGCCGAGGTAATGGTCGATCCGCAGGATCTGCTCCTCGCGCAGCACCCCGTGCAGCTCGGCGTTCAGCGCCCGCGCCGATTCGAGGTCGTGGCCGAAGGGCTTCTCGATCACCACGTGGGCGTGCTCGGTCAGGCCGGCCTTGCCGAGGCCGTCGACCACGGTGGCGAACAGCGAGGGCGGGATCTCCAGGTAGAAGACCGGGTGCGCGGTTCCGGCGATCGCCCCGCCGACGCGCTCGAAGGTCGCCGGGTCGGCGTAGTCGCCCTGGATGTAGGAGAGGCGCCCGGCGAGCCGTTCGAAGACCTCCTCGTCGGGGTCCTTGACCGTGGCCGAGATCGCGTCGTGGGCGTGACTGCGCAGCTTCTGCTCGTCCCACTCGTCGATCGCGACCCCGACGATCGGGCAGTCGAGCTTGCCGCCGGCCTCCAGGCGGTAGAGCGCCCGGAAGGTCATTTTCTTCGCCAGGTCGCCGCTGATCCCGAAGATGACGAGAACGTCGGCAGGTAGGGTGGGGGCCATGGAGCTGGGAATAGTAGGACTTGGACGGATGGGCGCGAACATGGCGCGCCGCTTGATCGGCGACGGCCACCGCATCGTCGCCTACGACGTCGATTCCGACGCGGTCTCCGCGCTGGCCGCCGACGGCGCCGAGGCGGCCGCCTCGCTGCAGGAGGTGGCCGAGAAGCTGAGCGCGCCGCGCGCGGTATGGGTGATGGTCCCCTCGGGCGAGATCACCGAGAAGACGATCGACGACGTCGCCGCGGTGCTCGAGCCCGGCGACGCGATCGTCGACGGCGGCAACTCCTATTACCGCGACGACATCCGCCGCGCCGAGAAGCTGCGCGAAAGCGGGATCGACTTCGTCGACTGCGGCACCAGCGGCGGCGTCTTCGGGCTCGAGCGCGGCTATTGCCTGATGATCGGCGGCCCGGACGGCGCCGTGCAGCGGCTCGACCCGATCTTCGCCGGCCTCGCCCCCGGAGTCGAGTCGGCGGAGCGCACGCCCGGCCGCAGCGGCGACCCCTCGCCCTCCGAGAACGGCTACCTGCACTGCGGGCCGAACGGCGCCGGGCACTTCGTGAAGATGGTCCACAACGGGATCGAGTACGGCGTGATGGCGGCCTACGCCGAGGGCCTCAACATCCTCCAGAACGCCGACGCCGGCAAGGCGCAGCGCGAGCAGGACGCGGAGACGGCGCCGCTCGAGCAGCCCGAGTACTACCAGTACGACCTCGATCTGCCGGAGGTCGCGGAGGTCTGGCGGCGAGGCAGCGTGATCGGCTCCTGGCTGCTCGACCTGACCGCGGCGGCGATGCAGGAATCGCCCGACCTCTCCGACTTCGCCGGCCGCGTCTCGGACTCCGGCGAGGGGCGCTGGACCTCGATCGCGGCGATCGACGAGGGCGTGCCGGCGCCGGTGCTGACGACGGCGCTGTACGAGCGCTTCTACTCGCGCGGGCTCGACGACTTCGGCGACAAGGTGCTCTCCGCCATGCGCAAGCAGTTCGGCGGCCACGACGAGAAGGCCTCGTAGGCCGCCGGGGCGGGTAGGGGGGCCCGGTGCCGATCGAGACGCAGGTCTTCCCCGACGCCGACGCGGCGTCGCGCGCCGCCGCCGAGATCGTCGCCGGCGCGGGCCGCGAGGCGGTCGCCGAGCGCGGCGAGTTCAACCTGGCGCTGAGCGGCGGCAAGACGCCCTGGGCGATGGTCGGCCTGCTCGGCGAGATGGAGGAGATGCCCTGGGAGGCGGCCAACGTCTTCCAGGTCGACGAGCGGGTCGCGCCGCCGGGAGACGACGCGCGCAACCTCACCCACCTGGTGCAGATGCTCTCGATCGACCACCAGGCGGCGCTGCGGCCGATGCCGGTGACCAGCCGCGACCTCGAGCTCTCCGCCTCCGAGTACGAAGTCCACGTGCCCGAGCGGCTCGACCTCGTCCACCTCGGCCTCGGCCCCGACGGCCACACCGCCTCGCTGGTCCCCGGCGACACCGTGCTCGAAGTCGACGACCGGCGCGTCTCGACGACCTGGGAGCCCTACGAAGGCCACCTGCGGATGACGCTGACCTACCCGGCGCTCGCCGCGGCCCGCCGGATCCTCTGGCTGGTGCTGGGCGAGAAGGCGCGCGAGCCGCTCGCCAAGCTGCTCGCCGGCGACGACTCGATCCCCGCCGGGCGGGTGCGGAACGAGAACATGGTCCTCCTCTGCGACGAGGCGGCGATGGGCGGTAGTTAGCGGATACGCTAACATCCTCCCCCATGTGGAAAGCGAAACCAGCAGCTGCGAGCCCCTCTGCCGCGCTGATCGGTGAGATCCTGCGCAGCAGCGGTCTGAGCCAGGCTGAGCTGGCTCGCCGAGCCGGACTGCCGCGTTCTGTGCTCAACGCATACCTGCGGGGCCGTCGCGAGCCGGGGGCGGATGCCCTTGCCCGCCTCGCCGCGGCGGGTGGTACCGAGCTGACCATTGCGCCGCGAAGGGCGCCTCTGGATGCGGAGCGAGCGGGCCGCATCTTGGTCCAGGTGCTGGAGCTGGCCGAGGCGCTCCCCTACCGGCCGAAGCCGGAGCTCGGCTATCCGCGACTCCCCGATCGCATCGCCGCCGGGACGCCGACTCGATGAGCGTTCTCGTCGACAGGCTCTTCGCGATCCACGACGCGCTGACGGCTGCCTCCCTTCCGCACGCCTTCGGCGGCGCGATCGCGCTTGCGTATTGCGTCGAGGAGCCACGCGGCACGCGCGACCTCGACGTCAATATCTTCATCGACGCCTCCAGGGCCGAGTCCACCCTCGCCTCGCTTCCGAGCGACGTGCGGGTGAGGAGAAATGACATCGCCCAGGTGAAACGCGATGGTCAGGCGCGCCTTTGGTGGGGCGAAACGCCGATCGACGTCTTCCTCAACAATGTCCCGCTTCACGACGCAGTCGCCTCCTCGGTCGTCTGGGTGCCGCTCGAAGGCCGGGACATCCCCGTGCTCGACTGCGCCTCGCTCGCGATCTTCAAGGCGTTCTTCGACCGCCCGAAGGACTGGGCCGACCTCGATGCCCTCTCCATCGCCACCCCCAAGGACATCGAAGACGCCGCGACGACGATCGCCGATCTCGTCGGTGAGGACGATCCGGCGGTCGAGAAGCTGAAGTCCCTGGTCCGCTGGCTGTAGCTCAGGCCTCGCCGAGGGAGACGGCGTGGTTGGCGACTATGCGGCCGTCGGGGTCCCACTTTCGCTTCACCTCGCCGAGGCGGTTGCAGACGTCGGGCGGGAGGATCGCGTCGACGTCGCAGGGGCCCTCGGTGAAGTTGTAGTAGCGGCCGTCGGCGCGCCAGGGGGCCATCGCCTGCTCGATCTTTTGCAGGTGGCCGGGGATCGCCGCGCCGAGCTCCGGCGTCATCGGCATGCCGATGCTGTACATCGCCCAGCCGGCGTCGAGGTGGGAGAGGGCGCCGCCGTCTTCGGCCGGGCGGCCGAGCGCGCCGCCGAGCTGGCGCAGCTCGCTGAGCAGCAGCGGCGAGCCCGAGTCGGGGCCGGCGACCGAGACGAAGGCGTCGATCGCCTCGTCGGGGAGCTCGGCAACGGTTCCGCCTTCGCCGATGCCGGGCACCGGATGCTCGGGATCCATGTGGATCCTGCCCAGCCCCGCCGTCGGCATCCAGGCGAAGGTGTCCATGATCGTCCCGCCGATCTCGCGCAGCGGCGCGATCGTCGCTTCGCCCTCGGCCTGGCCGCCGATGCAGGCGCCGTCGATGGTGAGCAGCGGCCGGCCGCGAATCGGCTCGGGCACGTCGGGGATCGGCGGCGGGGTGATGAAGCGGACGACGGTCGTCACCTCGTCGGGCACGCCCGCCGCCCAGTCGCGGTAGGCGCGCACGGCGTCGGCGCCGACCTCGGCCGGGAAGACCAGGGCGCCGGCGTATATCTCGGCGATCGGCAGCAGCCTGACCTGCAGCGCGGTGAGGACCGCGTAGCCGCCGCCCCCGCCGCGCATTGCCCAGAACAGGTCGGGGTCGTTCTCGGCGTCGACCGTGCGCGGCTCGCCCGCCGCGTCGACCAGCTCGATCGCGGCGACCCGGTTGCAGGCGAAGCCGTAGCGGCGGCCGAGCCAGCTGAGCCCGCCGCCGAGCGTGTAGCCGACGACGCCGACGTCGGGCGAGGAGCCGGGCAGCGAGCACATCCCGTGCGCCCCCGCGGCCTCGGCCAGCTCGAGCGAGAGCACGCCTGCCTCGAGCCGCGCCGTCCGCGCGTCGGGATCGACCTCGACGCCGCGCATGCGCTCGGTCTTCAGCAGGATCGTCCCCTCCAGCGGCGCCAGCGGGGCGGCGCCGTGGCCGGTTCCCTGCGCGGCGACCCGGAGGTCGTTCTGCGCCGCGTAGCGCACCGTGGCGGCGACGTCGTCGGCGTTCTCGGCGAAGACGACGGCCTCGGGGCGCTGGTCGGCGGCGAGGTTCCAGGCGAGGCGCGCCTCGTCCCAGTCGGTGTCTGACGGAGTGGCGATGCGGCCGGCGACGGCCAGCCCGCTGAGGTCGGTCATATCGGTCTCCTGAAGGTGTGGTGGGGGTGGATCAGTGACGTTGGTCGATCGTCGTGCGGTTCACCGAGTCGCCTGCCCCGACCAGAACCTCGCTCACCATACTCGGCGGGAAGAGGCCGTGCGAGGAAATTCCGGGGTCGGCCTCGAGCCGGGCGGCGAGCGCCGCCGGGTCGGCGAGCTCGCCGCGCCAGTCGGCGATCGCGCCGCCGTCGGGGCTGTGCGGCACGTCGCGCAGGGCGACGTCGGGGCCGAGCCGGGCGAGGGTCGAGGCGAGCCCGAAGGCGATCAGCTCCAGCGGCACCGGCGGCGTCAGCGCCTCGACCGGCTTGCTCGAGTCGGCGATCACGACGAAGCGCTCGGCCGCCGCGGCGACGATCTTCTCGCGCTGATGCGCCGCGCCGCCGCCCTTGATCAGCCAGCCGTCGGGGTCGACCTGGTCGGTCCCGTCGATCGCGATGTCGAGCCGCCGCAGCGAGCTGAACTCCTCGACCGGGATGCCGAGCCCGCGCGCCTGCCGCTCGGTGGCGACCGAGGTGGCGACGCAGCGGATCCCGCCGAGCCCGCGCCGCGCGATCGCCGGCAGCAGGTGGGCGACGGTCGAGCCGGTGCCGAGCCCGACGGTCATCCCGTCCTCGACCAGCTCCGCCGCGGCCTCCGCCGCGATCCGCTTCTCCGTATCGGCCCCCACGTGGGCGCGCACTCTAGGGGACGTGCCGGTGGAGAGAGGTCCATATGGACACCGCAGCACCGGCACGTATGCTCGCTCCGTGGACGCGCGGTTGTGGATCGCAGGCAAGGGCGGCGAGCCGCGCTCGGTCGCGCTGGGGGAGAGGACGACGGTGGGGAGGGACCCGGACGCCGACCTCTGCCTCGGCGAGGAGGCGGTCTCCTGGCATCACCTCGAGATCGAGCTGCGCGGCGGCGTGCTGATGGCCACCGACCTCGACAGCCGCAACGGCACTGCGCTCAACGGCGAGCCGCTCGACCGGCCGCGGCGGCTGCGCGACGGCGACGTGCTGACCGTGGCCGACTACAGGCTCGAAGTCAGCGATCCCGTCGCCGGCAGGGCGGGCGCGACCGTAGCCGCGAGCGCGCCGGC
>Ga0210120_1000152_pt1 | contig 15958 bp, 12 predicted proteins | sample Goodyear_PhragA__FD_184868 | JGI IMG/M metagenome (GOLD analysis project Ga0210120, IMG submission 184868) | Wetland microbial communities from San Francisco Bay, California, USA, that impact long-term carbon sequestration - Goodyear_PhragA_D2... | ecosystem: Environmental > Aquatic > Marine >... | reverse complement strand
GGGGGTCGCAGCGCTCGGCTGGACGGTATTCATACCGGCAGATCCCTACTACACGCCAAGCATCTTCGGCGTCACCAATCGAGTCAACGGCCTCGCCGGCTTCGGGCTCATACTCGCGGTCTACGCCGCGCTTGGGATAGCCGGCTCCATCGCCGGGCTGGCGAGCAAGGGGCGTGCCTGGATACCCCCCGGCGTCACCATCTTGCTGGCCCTCATGCTGGGCGCCGCCCACCTGCACGTCCTGGAGCGCCACAGCCGGCTTTGGAGCGACGCCTATGCCAACGAGCTGACTGTATCCGAACGGATGCACGCGGATCTTCCACGCCTTCCCCGCGAGGCGACCGTGTTCGCCGCCGGCTATCCTGCCAATGTCACTCTGGGAGTCCCGATCTTCACCGCCACCTGGGACCTAGCCGGAATGACCAGGCTTACCTACGGCGATTCGACCCTCCGCGCCTACCCCATAACCGAAGTCCTCAGCCTCGAATGCCGCCCGCACGGAGCGCGGATCAGCGAACCAGGCATACCTCCCGCGCGCTACGGAGCCGCGTGGCTGCTGAACCTGCAGACCGGCAAGGTCTACAGGCCGCTCGATCGCCGGGAATGCCTCGCCGACAAGCCGAAAGTCCCCCCTGGACCGCTGTACCTTACGACGGGATACTGAGTGAGGCTACGACCATGAGTCGTAGTAGTGCCTCAGGTAGGTTCGATACCACACCGCTGCGGTGTCCCAGGCGGCGTGGAGAGCGTCAGCCCAGCCGACCTTCGTCAGGTCGCGCTCACGCGTAACCACCACCGGGGCCTCGACCACGCGGAAGCCGAGGCGATGGGCGATCACCAGGGCCTCCAAGTCGAATGCGAAGCGCTTGACCAACATGCGCGGCACCACCGCATCGAGCACATCCTTGCGAAACAGCTTGAGGCCGGTCTGCGTGTCTCGGACCGAGAGCCCAAAGACAAGCCGAACGATCGCGTAGTAGCCCCATGACATCAGGTGCCTCTCGCGTGAGTAGTCAACCGAGGAATCCGAATGCACCTTGGAGCCGATGACCACGTCGGCAACGGTTTCCTGCATCACTCCGTAGAGCGCCTGAAGCTGGCGCGGATGCACCTCCAGGTCGGCATCCACGAACAAGACCAGCCCATGGCGGGCCGCCCTGGCGCCCTCGACGATCGCGTGGCCCTTGCCCATGTTCTTCTCGTAGCCGACGACACGCACCGTGTCGATCTCATGCGCAACACCCTCAGAGATCTCGCGGGTTGCATCGCGCGAGCCATCGTCCACGACGAGCACCTCATATGGACAGCCAAACCCCTCCATGCACGCAACGGTGTCGCGAAGCGTGGACTCGATCCTGAGGGCCTCGTCAAAGGCGGGGACGACCACGGTCACCTCCTCGTCGGAGTCCGCGAGGAGGTGGACCGGCTCGAGCGCTCGCAATGGCACGAAGGGCTCTGCTCGAAGGGCCCTGTGGGCCGGCTGCCCACTCCGGCGAAGGCGGCGGTCGAACAGCTCGCTGCCGAGAACCAGGAGACCAGCCGTGGTGATCAGCACCCCGATCAGATCGCCGGGGAGGGAATGAAAGAGGGCGAAGAGCGCAAGCTCGAACGCGAACAGGCCCGCGAGCGGCGGGGCGCATTGCGTCTGCCCCAGCGAGAGGAAATGGGAGATATATACGTTGCCCAGGGCGAACAGCGTCATCGCTATCCCCAGCGGGCCGAGCCAGGGTGCGGCAAATACGTACTCCGCACCGAAGGCGAGACGCAGGATCGTCTCCGGAAAGGCGAAGAGAAGCGCGGTCCCGAGCGCACCGAGCACAGCCACGGCGGCGAGGCTCCTGCGCAGGCGGCGACGCTCGTCGTGCTGCCCTCGCGCGGGCCCAACCCGGAGATAGGGAAAGCTGACGGCCGTCAAAGCGCCTACCAGCAGGGAGAAGGCGCCGAAGGAGACCGCAGCGTAGGCGCCCGCCGTCGCGGGCGCAAAGGAGAGCCGAGCAACCAGCACCCCCATGCTGCTGAGCGCCGCAAACAGGGTGAGCACGACGGCGGGGCCCCCGGCAAAGCCCCGCAGGATGCGGCGCGGGCGACTGCGCAGCCCTTTTCCCTGTGTCCAGGCGTCGCGCAGCGGGCGCGCGGAGATCGCCGCCGTGACCCAGGCCGCAGCTGCGACGCCGAGCATCACCCCGCCGGCGGCGAGCCCGAGGAGCCCGAGGCCCACTCCCGCCAGCAGCTTCAGACCGGCGAACCAGCATTGCGCGACGCTCAGCCGGCGGAACCGGCGCGTGCCCTGCAGCCCTCCCAGGGCCAGCGAGAAGACCAGCATGCCGGCGATCGTCGCGAGCGTCGCGACAACCGGCAGCGGATGGCGCACGTCGACAAGAACGGCAGCGACCACGCCCAACGGCAGCAAGGCCAGGAAAAGAGCGGTAACGCGCCTGCTCAGCGCCCACAGGGTGTCCCGCAGGACCAGGCCTACGGCGGCGATGCCTTCCACGCTCATGCGCCAGTCGACCTCATCGGCGACCGCTGCCTGTAGTGCCGCCGCCGCCGGGGTCGCCATCAGGACGAGGGTCAGCTGGGCGGCCAGCAGCGAGTAGTCGGCCGGCCCGAGAATGCGGGCAAGAGCCAGATGGAACGCGAGCTGCAGGATCACTGCCAGCCCGATCCCGGCGGCGACGATCGCCCCGCCCGGCACCAGGGTGACGGTGCTCGCCACCTCGGGGACCGTCCGGGCCTGAGGCTGCTCGGGCGATCCCGCTTTCGACTCAATGCCTCGCGGGGAAGACAAATGACCTCTTGGGGGTTTCAGCTCCTGAGAGAGACTATGCCAAGCGACTCAGTCGGCGGCAGGTCCCGCAACTGGCCGAGCCCGCTTTCCCTAACGCGCGGGAGCGCCCCGCACGGTCGCTCCCGCCGGGACATCCTGCGTGACCACCGAGCCCGCGCCGACAACGGCCCCCTCGCCGATCTCCACACCGGGGAGGATCAGGGCGCCGGCTCCGATCTCGCAGGCCCGACCCAGGCGCCCCGGGGGCCGGTGGGGCATGGTGTTCATCGCTCCGGTCAGGATCTGCACCCCGGGAGCCAGGAAGGCTTCCTCCCCCACGACCACGCCCGGCCCGATGATGCAATGGGCCTGCATGCGGGTTTGCCGCCCCACTCGCGCCTCTCGGTTCAGCACGCTCGAGTAGCCGATCACGGCATCCTCCTCGATCACCGCTCTCTCCCGTATTCCCGCGTGGTCGCCGACCATGGCGCCCCGGCCGATCCGGCATCCAGCGTCGAGGAGTGCGTACGGGCAGACGATCGCCTCCCGCTCGATGACCGTCGGCGCCGGCTTCGGCTCGGGCCGTCGAGAGCCGCTGTTGAGCCTTGCGAGCCGGCCCAGCACGGCGCCGTGGCCGATGCTCGCGCGCTCGCCGACGGCGACGTTCTCGTGGATGACGACGTTGGCGCCGATCTCCACGTCGGAGGCAAGCTCGACACGTGCTCCGAGCAGCAGGTTCGGAGCCAGGTCTGACTGGATCAGGAAATCCAAGTTTGTGATTATCCCGATGCATGAGCGCACGCGGCATCGAGGTTTCTCACAGGGTCTGCTGCTTGTTACGCGACCTCAGGCCGGGCGGCGCTTCCTGGCATTGGGTTCGACTGCTGGCCGACCACGTAGAGCGTGGCGGGGAGGCGACGATCTTTGCTCAGCCCTACCGATTGGATGCGATCGCCCGCGCGAGTGGAATAGAGGTCTCCCCGGTCAGCTGGGGCGAGCACGGAACCCAGGACCGGATCTGGCGCAGGGTGGCGGAGTACGACGCAGCGATCGTACAGTGGGAACTGGGGCCGGTGGATCTCTTCACGCGCATGCTGGAGGCGATCGGATGCGCTGCGCTCACCGTGCACGGCGCCCCCCAATCGATGAACCGAGTCTTCGCGCCGCCGGGCCCGATGAAGCTGCGCCGCGCGACGGAACAGGCGGCGGCCGACCGGCGTGCGGTCGCTTTCGTATGCGGCACCGCGCACCGGCGAAAGGTCGCCGCCGCATACGGGCTCCCGGCGGACGCGCTGCGGGTCCTGCCCCCATTTGCGCCGCTGGACGAGCTGCGCTTCGGGCCGGCGTTGGGAGAACCTCGGAGAGTCCTTGCGATGACGCGACTCGCGCCGGAGAAGATGTCGATCGTCCGGCTTGCGGTCGAGCTCGTGCGCGAGAGGCTCGAGTGCGGCCACGAGTGCCGGCTCACGGTCGCAGGCGACGGGCCTGGCCGGGCCGAGGCGATCGAGCTGTGCGAGCGGCGGCTGCCGCCCGGCTCATGGCGGATCGAAGGCGCGCCCGCCGACCCGATCGCGCGCCTTGCCCGATCCGACCTCGTCGTCGCCCAGGGCATGACGACCCTCGAGGCAGCGGCGCTTGGGCGACGAGTCGTCGTCGCCCGGTCGTTCGGCGCCCGCGAAGCATCCGGAGCGGTGCTCACGCCGGAGAACTACGACGAGGCCGCCCGGGACCCGTTCGGCGACCCGCGGGCCACCGAAGACGTGGGCGCGCTCTGGGCCGATGTCTTGGCTCCCGACGAGGGCTCGCTGGTCGCGCTACGGCGCCTGGTCGAGCAGCACAACAGCCCTGCGGTCGCCCTGCGGGCGCTCGACGATGTGCTCGCGGCCGGCTTTGACGGTCCCCTCGCTTAGAGTCCGCCTTTCTAGCCCTCCCCCATCTCGAATCCGGCGGACAGGCTGCGTCTCAACAAGTTCGATCGCCTGAGAGGCGACCTGGCGGCTGCCGCGGATCCTCGAAGGAGACGGATCGCTGCTGGGAATCCGCCTCGAGATCCACCGGGGCCTTGCGTCGTCGGGCCGGCGCCACAGCTGCCTCTCGGGCAGATGCCCGAACAGGGTGCTTCGGGTGCACGCGCCGAAGCTCAGCTTCGTCGACGAAGCACACTCCCGGCGTGCCTTCGCAGACGGTCCTGAAGGGCGGGCTCGCGGTGCCCTGCGCAGCGAGGCGCTGATCTGAAACGACAAGACCCGCCGAAGCGGGTCGAGTCTGGTGAAGCGGGGAACCACCCCGCAGGCAGCTGATACCCGTGTCCTAGGCTACCACGGCACTGCACCTCATCGACCCGCTCTCGGCAAATCTATGCGGAGGGCGCCGGACTCGAACCGGATCCGGTGGTTATTCCGGACATGGTAGGTATCAGCTACCTGGAGCACGCCTGTCTCCTTCAACCCTCCTGCTGGCGACGCTAGCACCGGAATCCGGGGGAGAGGCGAGATGTCACACATCTTTTTCACCTCCGTTTGCGAAATATGTGAAAGCGTGCTCCTGCTGAATATCTCGGCACCGGGGGAGCAACGCAAGCGCGCCAGATGCCGCGGGTCCTCGCATGTGATCCTGGGGTCCAGATACGACAAGACCTGCCGAAGCGGGCGTGGCTGGGCTTACGGATGCGACGAGTTGAGGAGGGCGGCGATGATCGCGGAGCTTGAGCCGAGCAGGGCGACCGTGATCATCACCGCTGCCCAGACCATCATGCGCTGCATCCGATCGAGACGATCACCGAGCTTTTCGAAGCGATCGTCGATCCTTTCGAAGCGTCCGTCGATCTTTTCGAAGCGTCCGTCGATCTTTTCGAAGCGTCCGTCGATCTTTTCGAAGCCGGCCTTCGTCTCCTTGCGCTCTTCGCGCAGCGCTTCGGCCAGCTTGTTGAGGCCATCCCTCGTCTCTTTGCGCTGCTCCCGTAACTCGTACCGGATCTCGCTCAGCTGCGTGCCGTGCTCGTCGACCTTCGCAGCGAGGGCGTCCATCTTGTCGTCGTTCCAGCGCTCCAGCATCACGGGCATTGTTGCACCTCAAACGTTTCGGCGGCGGATGAGCCGCGCATCGCTGATCGGTCGTGTGCGTGCATCTCGCGCTACCAAGGGTTCAGCCGGAGAATCTCTCCCCCTCCTACGCCCGGGAAGCTTGCAACTTGCGGACTTCTCCGGCGGCGGCCTCTACGATGCCGCCGTGCCTGCGCTCGCCGGAGTCGAGACGATCGTCGTCAGCCATGGGGCGGAATTTCTGCTGCGACGCTGCCTGCGGTCGCTCGAAGAGCATCCGCCCAGCGGCGGGATGTCGGTCGTCGTCGTCGACAGCGGCAGCCCGGACGGGACGCCGGACATGGTCGAGCGGGAGTTCCCCGGGGTGAGGCTGGTCCGCGCGGCGAACATCGGCTTCTCCGCCGCCAACAACCTGGCCCTGCGCGAGAGCGAGGCGGACGCGGTGCTGCTGCTCAATCCCGACACGGAAGTCTACGAGGGAACGCTGGACGCTGCGCTGGCGCGCCTCTGGAGCGAGGAGCGGATCGGCATGGTGGGCGTGAAGCTCATCACCGAGAGCGGTGAGCTCGACCACGCCTGCAAGCGCTCCTTCCCCACCCCGCTCTCGGCTCTCGCGCACTTCACGGGAATCGGCCGGAGCGCCGACGCGTCCGGTCGCCTCAGCCAGTACCGCGCGACCGACCTCGGCGACGACGAGCCGGGCGAGGCCGATGCGGTCAACGGCGCCTTCATGCTCTGCCGCAGGGAGGCCGTGCGCGATGTCGGCCTGCTCGACGAGGGCTACTGGCTCTATATGGAGGACCTCGACTGGTGCCACCGCTTCTGGGACGCCGGCTGGAAGGTCTTCTACGAGCCGGCGGGCACGGCGCTCCACGTCAAGGGAGGCTCGAGCGGCGCTCGCCGCGCCTTCCGCCAGGAGGTCGCCTTCCACCGCGGCATGGCCCGCTTCTACCGCCGCTTCGACGCGCCGGGTCATAATCCCCTGGTCAACGCCGCGGTCTACCTCGGGATCGGCACGAAACTGCTCACCAGCCTCGCGATCACCGCCGTACGCGGCCGGTAGAGCGGCGGAACCTACGAACCGATGATCAGTCCGGCCAAGGCGCAGAAGCCGGTGATGAAGATCCCGAGTATGCCGACGGTCGCCATGACCATGGTTCGCTGAAGGGCGCCGAATTCGGTGCGCAGTTCGCGCATATCTTGGTGCTGCTCGCCCATTTCCTCACGCATCTCCTGCCGCTGCTCACGCATTTCCTGCCGCTGCTCACGCATTTCCTGCCGCTGCTCACGCATCAGCGAGCTCAGGCCATCGACCTTCGTGTCGAGGGCGTCCATCTTGTCGTCGTTCCAGCGCTCCAGCATCACGGGCATTGTTGCACCTTAAACATTTCGGCGGCGTAAGCGCCGCGGATAGATGGTCCCTCGTGTGCGTGCATCTCGCGCTACCAAGGCCGCAGCGAGCGAATCTCTTCCCCCTCGCCGCCGGAAAAGCCCGCAACGTGCGACCGCCGTCTACCTCGGTTGGGAGTTCCACCGCGACTAGTCTGTGCGGCCGTGCGTGACGCGATCGAGGAGCTGGGCGGGATCGACCTCGCGGAGGTGCGGGCGGCGGTCGGGGCGAGGTCGTGGGACCGGGGGCGCGGCTACGCGCGCAACGGGCGGGTGATGAGCGTCGAGTGGGACGAGGACGAGTGGGCGCTGTCGGCCCTGGTGGTGGGAACCGAGCTGTACACGGCGACCGCGTACTTCGTCGACGACGGCGATCGCATCGCCTTCGAGGAGGGTGAGTGCACCTGCCCGGTCAGGCGCAACTGCAAGCACGTCGCCGCCCTGGCGATCGTCGCCGCGGAGGGAGGGGCCGTCACGGGCTTCGCGCAGCAAGAGGCGGAGGGTTCGCCGGCCGGGGACGAGACGAGGGCCTGGGAGCAATCGCTGCGAGCGCTCATCGACGCCTCGGCGGCGCCCGTGGGCGAGCGTCCGCTGGCGATCGAGCTCTCCCTGCAGCTGGATCGCCACGACGAGCCGCGGCTGTCGGCGCGGCTGATGCGGCCCGGGGCGCGGGGCGGCTGGGTCAACGGCCAGCTCTCCTGGGGCGGCCTCGACTCCTGGAACGTCCGGGAGGGCGAATACCGGTCCGATCACCTGGAGCTGGCGCGCGAGCTGCACGCGATCTATCGCGCCCGCGAACGACGCCCCGCCTACTACTACGCCTACGGCGAGAGCCGCGACCGGACGCTCGACCTGAGCGACTGCGACAGCCCGCAGCTGTGGTCGCTGCTCGACGAGGCGGCGCGAATCGGGCTGCGGCTGATCCACGCCGCGCCCGAGCTCGGCCAGCTGGCGCCCCCAGGGCAGGGTGAGCTGCTGATCGACGTCAGCCGCGATGACGAGCGGGGGGCACGGGTGGGCGCCGTGCTGCGACTCGGCGACGAAGGCGAAGCGGGGCTCGAGCCGCTGGCCTTCCTCGGCGCGGGCGGGCACGGCGTCGTCTGCGCCGAGCGGGACGGAGATGCGGACGACGGCGGCGTCGAGCACCGGCGGCTGCGGCTCGTGCGCCTCGCGAAGCCCGCCCCGCGCCCGCTGCAGCGCATGGCGCTCGAGGGCGAGCGCCTCGAGATCCCAGCGGAGGAGCTCGACCGGTTCGCATCCGAGATCTATCCCGCCCTGCGCCAGATCGCCACGGTGGCCTCCACGGACGGGTCGTTCGAGCCGCCGGAGATCTCCGGGCCGGAGCTGACGCTGCGGGCCGGCTACGGCGCCGGGCACTCGCTCGAGCTCGGCTGGGCGTGGGCCTACCGGGTCGGATCGGAGACGCGCCACGCGCCGCTTGCGGGCGAAGCGGCGGAGCCGGGCTTCCGCGACCGCGACGCAGAGCGGGCGATCCTCGCCGCAACCGACCTCGCGGGAACCGGCCTCGAGCGCCTCGACCTGCTCGACGCGGCGGGCCGACCGTCGCCGGCGCCGAGGGACCCGCTGGCAGGGCTGGAGACGATGCGCGCGACGACCGAGGTGCTGCCTGCGCTGGAGGAGCGCGGCGTCGCGATCGAGGTCGCAGGCGAGCCGGCCGCCTACCGCGACCTCACCGACTCGCTGACGATCGGCGTCTCGACCGCCGAGATCGCCGGCCAGAGCGACTGGTTCGACCTCGGCGTGGCGATCGGAGTCGAGGGACGGGAGCTGCCGTTCGCCGACGTCTTCGGCGCCCTGGCGCGGGGCGAGTCGCGCCTGCTGCTCGACGACGGCGGCCATGTCTCGCTCGAGGACCCCCGCCTCGAGTCGCTGCGGCAGCTGATCGCCGAGGCGCGGGCGCTTGCCGACTCGCCCTCCGCCGAGCTGCGGATCAGCCGCTACCAGGCGGGCCTGTGGGACGAGCTCGCGGCGCTCGGCGTCGTCACCGAGCAGGCCGAGTCCTGGCAGCGTCAGGTCGGCGCCCTGCTGGGGCTGGCGGAGATTCCCGACCACGACCCGCCCGCGGTACTGGAGGCCGAGCTGCGCCCCTACCAGCGCGAGGGGTTCGGCTGGCTGGCCTCGCTCTGGGAGATGGGGCTCGGCGGCGTCCTCGCCGACGACATGGGCCTCGGCAAGACGCTGCAGACGCTGGCGCTGCTCTGCCACGCGCGCGAACGCGACCCCGGCCTCGGTCCCTTCCTGATCGTCGCCCCGACCAGCGTCGTCTCCAACTGGGTCGGCGAGGCGGCGAGGTTCGCCCCCGGGCTGGCTGTCGCCGCGGTCACCGACACGCTGCGCAAGTCCGGGCGCTCGATCGAGGAGGTCGCGACCGCCGACGTCGTCGTCACGACCTACACGCTGTTCAGGCTCGACGCTGAGGCCTACAACGGCGTGGATTGGGCCGGCCTCGTCCTCGACGAGGCGCAGGCGGTGAAGAACCACCAGTCGAAGACCTACAAATGCGTGCGCGAGCTGCCGGCGCCGTTCAAGCTCGCGCTCACCGGCACGCCGATGGAGAACAACCTGGGCGAGCTCTGGTCGCTGCTGTCGATCACGGCGCCGGGCCTGTTCCCGGACCCGAAGCGGTTCGCCGAGCAGTACGCGCGCCCAATCGAACGCGAAGGCGACGGCGAGCGGCTGGCGCGCCTGCGGCGGCGGATCAAGCCGCTGGTCAAGCGGCGCAGCAAGGAGCTCGTCGCCGCAGACCTGCCGCCCAAACAGGAACAGACGCTGGAGGTCGAGCTGCACTCCCGCCACCGCAAGCTCTACGACACGCGGCTGCAGCGGGAGCGGCAGAAGATCCTCGGCCTGATCGACGACTTCGACCGCAACCGCTTCACGATCCTGCGCTCGATCACCCTGCTGCGCCAGCTCAGCATCCATCCCGCCCTGGTTGACGAGGGTCACGACGACGTGCCCTGCGCGAAGCTCGGCGCGCTGGTCGAGCAGCTCGAGGAGGTGATCGCCGGCGGGCACCGGGCGCTCGTGTTCAGCCAGTTCACCGGCTTTCTCGCCAAGGTCCGCGAGCGCTTCGATCGCGAAGGGATCGGCTACTGCTACCTCGACGGCCGCACACGCAAGCGCGACCGCGTGATCGAGCGCTTCAAGCAGGGCGACGACCCCGTCTTCATGATCAGCCTCAAGGCGGGTGGCTTCGGCCTCAATCTGACCGAGGCGGACTACTGCTTCCTGCTCGACCCGTGGTGGAACCCGGCGACCGAGGCCCAGGCCATCGACCGCACCCACCGGATCGGGCAGACCAATCCGGTGATCGTCTACCGGATGATCGCCCGCGACACGATCGAGGAGAAGGTCGTCGCACTCGCCCGCCGCAAGGCGAAGCTGTTCAGCGGCGTGATGGACGACGGCGACCTGTTCGCCGGCGGCGTCACGGCGGACGACATCCGGGGCCTATTGGACGAGCCGGCCGGGAAGCCTCGCAGGCGAAGGGCCAAAGAGGCGCTCGCCGAAGCGGCCTGACTTGGAGCGACTGCTCGCCGAAGCGGCTCAGGCGTCGATGAGAGACGCCCCGGGAGGATCGCCCTTCAGCAGCCAGCCGCGGCCGTTGCGGACCAGATGGCCGTCGTCGGCCAGGCGGCGGAGGGCGGCGGTGACGGAGGGACGGCGCGCGCCGACCATCTCGGCGATCGTGCGGTGGGTGAGGCGCAGCGGGACCGAGCTCGACCAGCTCGGCGTGCTCGAGCACCGTCCAGCGGGCGTCGTCGAAGGAGGCGGCGTCCTCCTGCCAGGGCCGCAGCAGGTCGCCCTCGCCGAGCAGCTCGACCGCCCGCCCGCCGTCGATCGCCAGCTCGCGCGTCAGCAGGCCGCCGAGCACGATGAAGCCGAGGCTGCCTTCCCGCGGCGGCCGCCGGTCCGGCCGCCACCCGCCGCGGTCCAGCGCGACCCTCCGCTCGCTCTCGATCGCCTGCTCTGGCAGCACATCCGGGGATTCCCGCCACGCGGGAACCCCAAACCGACCTGAAAGAGGGGCTCGGTTGTCACCCCGGTTACACACAGTCAGTTTGCGCGAGCCGGCGCACGGGCAGCTGACGCATACCTATTCGGAGAGAAGCGAGCGAAGGAAGTGTGGCCGTCCGTAAGGCGACCGAGGTTGCGTCCAGCCCCGCCGGTGGTCCGAGCCGCGCGCTCGCGGTCGGGCTGATCCTGCTGCGCGCCCGCCGCACCTACCCGTCCGACGTCGAGGCCGCGCGCCGCGCGGGTGGAGGAGTGAGATGACGGTGAAGGCCGAAGAGCGGCGCGAGGAGGGCGGTCGCGAGGACAGCCTCAGCCGCGAGGACTGGCGGCGCCTGCTGCTGCTCGGCGTGCCGACCTTCGGCATGGCGCTCTCGATCACCGCCGTCTCCACCTACGGCCCGGTGGTCGCCCGCGGCTTCGACGCCTCGACGATCGCGATCGGCCTGATCATCGGCGGCGAGGGCGTCATGGCGCTGTGGATCCCGCTGGTCGCGGGCAGCCGCTCCGACCGCCTGCGAACCTCGCTCGGCGGCCGCCTGCCCTTCGTGCTCGCCGGCACGCCGGTCATGGTCGTCTGCCTGGCGCTGCTCGGCCGGGTCGGCTCGATCGGCGCGATGGCGATCGTCGTCGGCCTCTTCTTCGCCGGCTACTTCGTCGCCTACGAGCCCTACCGGGCGCTCTACCCCGACCTGCTGCGCGAGCAGGTGGCGAGCCGCGCGCAGAGCGTGCAGGCGGGCTGGCGCGGGCTCGGCACGGTGACCGCGCTGGCCGGCGGCGGCGCCCTGCTGGCGGTCGCCGAGTTCCTCCCCTTCGCCGTCTTCGCCCTGCTGCTCGCGCTCAGCGTCGGCGCCTTCGTCTGGCTGCTGCTGCGCGGCGGCTACCGCGACTCGATCGCCGACGAGCGCGGCGAGGCGCCGCCCGCCCACCGGGTCTTCGGCCACGTGCTCGAGCTGCTGCGCGAGCACCCGGCGCTGCGCGGCTACCTGTTCGCCAACGCGCTCTGGGAGCTCTCGCTCGGGGCGCTGAAGACCTTCGTCGTCCTCTACGTCACGGCCGGCCTCGGCTACGGCCTCGGCTCGGCCTCGCTGATCATCGGCGGCGTCGCCGTCGTCGTCCTGCTCGGGGCGCTGCTCAGCGGCGCCGTCGCCGACCGCTTCGGGCGCCTGCGGGTCACCGAGACCGCGCTCTGGATCTACGGCGTGACGCTGCTGATCCCCGGCCTCTTCACCGCGCCGCCGGCGATCCTCGTCGGCATGCCGTTCATCGCGCTTGGCGGTGGCACGCTGATGAGCCTCCCCTACTCGCTGCTGATCCCGCTGATGCCGGAGACCGAGCACGGCGTGCTCACCGGCCTCTACAGCCTCAGCCGCGGCCTCGGCGTGATGCTCGGCCCGCTGCTGGCCGGCGTCGCGATCAAGGTCTCGGCGCCGCTGCTCGCCTCGACCGACGGCTACGCCGCGACGTGGTTCGTCTCCGGCGGCGCGATCCTGCTCAGCATCCCGCTGCTGCGCTCGATGCGCGACAGCGGCGAGGACCGCCGCGAGCTGCGCCGCGACTGAGCCGGCCGGCGCCTACCGCCGGCCGAAGTCGACGCTGATCCGCTGCGAGTCCACGCGCGCCTGGGCCTTGGCCAGAGCGCGCATCACCCGCTCGTCCTCCTCGCGCTGCGCCCCCAGCAGGCTGCGCGGCCAGAGCCGGCGCTCCCAGACGACGTTGAGCTCGGCGCTGAGCACGGTCAGCATCGCGCCGAGGTTGATCCAGACGAGCAGCCCGAGGACCAGCGCGAAGGTGCCGTAGGCGGGCGCCGCGTTGCGCACCTCGTGCGAGACGAACCAGCCGCCGAGGAGCTGCAGCCCCGACCAGCAGACGGCGGCGAGGACGACCCCGGGCAGCAGGCGGGAGAACGAGGCCTCCCGCGTGCCGAGCACTGTGAACACGGTGCCGAAGACGAGCAGGTTGACCCCGACCGAGATCGCGATGCCGCCGACCGGGCCGAGCAGGCCGGCGCCGCCGCCGACCAGGCCCGAGGCGACCGTCGAGACCAGCGTCAGCGTGCCCAGCACGAGGAGCAGGACGAGCGCCCGCAGCCGCGAGGTGAGGAAGTCGGGCCGGTCGCGGAAGGGCACGGCCCAGACGCGGTCGAGCGCGTGCTCGGTCGCCAGCACGACGCCGAAGCCCGCCCAGAGCGAGCCGGCGATGCCGATCGCCAGGGCGACGCCGCTGCCTTCCAGCGAGCCGACGTCGATCTGTTCGCCGATCACCGGGAACTGGGTGAGCACCGAGTCGACCGCTTCCTGGCGCAGGTCCGGATTGCCTGCCAGCACGTAGCCGAGCACCGTGGTCAGCAGCAGCAGCAGCGGGAAGAGCGAGAAGAAGGCGCGGAAGGCGATCAGGCCGGCGAGGTTCGGGCCCTGGTCCTCGCCGAACTTCTTGACCATCGCGACCGGCACCGCCAGAGCGGCATGGCGCTGCTGAAAGCGGTCGATCGCGCGCAGCGGGCGCTTCGCGTCCATGGGCCTATGCATACCCGACTTCCGAAACGGGAATAGGGGAGGGCCGGATGAGCCGGCCGCTGCACGACCTCGCCTGTGCGATCCACGTCCACTCGACCTGCTCGGACGGGACCGCGACCGTGCCCGAGATCGTCGAGGCGGCGCGGGCGAGCGGCCGCGACGTGGTCGTGCTGACGGACCACGACACGATGCGGGCGCGCGAGCTGGGGCACGAAGGCTGGCACGACTCGGTGCTGCTGCTGGTCGGCGAAGAGGTCTCGCCGAAGGGCGGCCACTACCTGGCGCTCGGCCTCGAGCGGGAGCTCGGCGGCGGCGGGCTCGACGAGCGCTCGGCCACCCGCTCTCGCCGATGCCGAACCGGCGCTGGTTCGGCCTGCTCGCCACGCACGTGCTCTGCCGCCGCGCGCCGAGCGGCGAGCTCGCCGCCGACCGAGCCGAGGTCTCGCCGCGTCCCGGCGCGCCGGCTGCAGGGGCTGGAAGAGGCCTGACGAGAGCCGATCGCCGCCGTCCTGCACAATCCAGGGCGATGCCTGCACCGAGGGTTCGGCTGGGGAGCGTGCTCGCCGCGGTCTGCCTGAGCGCCGTGGCGCCGCTCGGCTGCGGGGGCGGCGGCGAGCAGGGGGCGCTGGTCGCCGAAGCGCCGCCGCCGCACGGCCGCAGCCGGATCGCCGAAGAGCGGCCGCCGCACCCGCAGCCGCCCTACGACGTCGCGCCGGCGCCGAAGCCGAAGCGGGGGCGCTCCGGACCGGCGGCGCCGCCGGGGTACGGAACCGCCGCGCCGAGCGGCGCAGCGGCCGACCCCTCCTCGCTGCCGCCCGCCTCGGCGGGGACCAACGGCTCCTACCGGCCGTCCGCGGCGGGCGAAGGCGAACGGATCACGCCGCGGACGATGGAACGGCTCGCCCGGCAGACCGAATCGCAGAGCGCCGTCCTGCTGGGCGGGGTCGCGCTGGCGCCGCCCAGCGCCCCGCAGCGGATCAAGGCCGCGATCAGCGCCGCCAACCAGATCATCGGCCGGCCCTACATATGGGGCGGCGGCCACGACTCCTGGTACTCGCGCGGCTACGACTGCTCCGGCGCGGTCAGCTACGCGCTCGCCGGCGGCGGCTTCCTGCAGGCGCCGCTCGACTCGAGCCGGCTGATGCGCTGGGGCGCCCCCGGCCGCGGCCGCTGGCTGACCGTCTACGCCAACCCCGGCCACGCCTACGCGGTGATCGCCGGCATGCGCTGGGACACGGTCGGCGACGCGCGCGGCTCGGGCCCCCGCTGGCACCCGGCGCTGCCCTACCCCGAAGGCTTCGTCGCCCGCCACCCGCCCGGCTTCTGATCCGCGAACCCGCAGGTCGTGGACTGTGTGGCCGCGTGCGACTGGGGGCGGGCGTGGCCAAGCAGATCAAGGACGCGGGGCGCAGCCTTTGGTGGTGCCAAAGGCAAGCCCGAGGACGCAGAGATGCGCAGCGCCATGCACGTCAGCCAGGCGTGCGTGGCCGCGGAGTCCACGACCTCAGCTCGAAGGCGACGCGGGCGCCGCCGAGCGGCGAGCGCTCGGCCCAGATGCGGCCGCCGTGCAGCTCGACGATCTCGCGGGCGATCGCCAGCCCCAGGCCGGCGCCCCCCGAGCGGCGGTCGCGCGCCGCCTCGCTGCGGTGGAAGCGGTCGAAGACGCGCTCGCGCTCGGCCGGGGCGATGCCCGGCCCGTCGTCGTCGACGCGAATCGTCAGGCGCGAGCCATGAGCGGCGGCGCTGAGCGCGACGCGCCCGTCCGGCCCCGCATGGCGGCGGGCGTTGGCGACGAGGTTGCGCAGCACCCGAGTCAGCGCCTCGGGGTCGCCGCGCAGCGTGCCGCCCGGCAGCTCGCCGAGCTCGACGGCGTCGGGAGAGCCGCCGGCCAGCTGCTCGAAGAAGCCCGGCAGCGGGATCGGCTCCGGCCGCAGCCGCGCGTCCTCATCAAGCCGCGCGAGCACCAGCATGTCGTCGACCAGGCGCTCGATCCGCGCCGTCTCGGTCAGGGCGAGCCGCTCGACCCTCCGCACCTCCTCGGGGTCCGGACGCTGCTGCCTGGCGAGCACTTCCAGCTGGCCGCGGATCGCGGTCAGCGGCGTGCGCAGCTCGTGCGAGGCGTCGGCGACGAAGCGGCGCTGGCGCAGGAAGGCCTCGTCGAGCCGGCTGAAGCGCTGCTCGAAGGCGGCGGCGACCAGGTAGCCGGCGAGCAG
>Ga0210120_1000150_pt1 | contig 16134 bp, 15 predicted proteins | sample Goodyear_PhragA__FD_184868 | JGI IMG/M metagenome (GOLD analysis project Ga0210120, IMG submission 184868) | Wetland microbial communities from San Francisco Bay, California, USA, that impact long-term carbon sequestration - Goodyear_PhragA_D2... | ecosystem: Environmental > Aquatic > Marine >... | reverse complement strand
GGTTTTGGGTTGAGAGCGTATCCTGATTCAACTTTTTAACGGTGGTGCGGAGGTCGGCGACCAGAGCGCCGCCCTCTTGTGTGACATCGCCGATACCGGTTTCACGTGTGCCTTTGATGTAAGCATTCGGGGATACGTAACCACTTGGCGGTCCTTGCGGCGGCGTGACTTTGACAAACCGATCGCCGAGTAGACCCGAGCTGCCCACGGTGAATTTGCTGCCGAGCGGAATCTTCACGTAATCGTAAATTTTCAGCGGCACAGCCACCCCGGCACCTTCGCGAACCAGTCGCGGACCGCCTGCGACTTTCCCAATTCTCGCGCCGGAGAGCAGGACATCCGAACCTTTCAACAGGCCGCTCGCATCGGTGAAGCGAACCGTCACAGAGTAGTATGTTTTAAAGCCCTCTCCCAGTCTGCCGAATTGCACGAGTAGCGCGCCTACCATCGCCAATCCGACAAAAACGAAGATGCCGACTTTGAATTCCAAACCTCGTTCGTGCCGATTCATTTTTGAACTTTGTACTCTCGAATCTTGAACCGCTTTTCGCAACAGGACGGCGGTTCACTGAACGCCCTGTCACGATCGAACTTAATCACCCCTGCCGTTGGATCGGCCGAGCAGGAAATCCTGGATGAGCGGATCGCTTGACTGCTGAAGCTCGCTGGGAGTTCCGCGAAAATAAACCCGGCCTTCGTGCAAATACGCGATGCGGTCCCCCACATCGAAGGCGCTCTTCATATCATGCGTAACGACCAGGCTGGTCATGCCAAACCGCTTCTGCAATCGGCGAATTAAGTGATTGATGCTGTCCGCACCCACCGGATCGAGCCCGGCAGTCGGCTCATCATACAACACGCACGACGGCTGGCGAATGATCGCCCGAGCGAGCCCGACGCGTTTTTTCATTCCGCCGCTCAAGCTCTCGGGCATCTTTTCTTCCTGTCCCTCCAGTTCTATCACTTCGAGCATTTGCCCGACTTTCGAACGCAAAATTTCCGGATCGCGTTCGCCGGCTTCGCGCAACGGAAATGCGATGTTATCTGCGACAGTCATGGAATCGAAAAGTGCGCCGCCTTGGAAAAGGATGCCGACTTTTTGTCGAATCGCGCCGAGTTGGCGCTCCGTCATGCCTGTGATGTTTTGCCCTTCGATAAAAATTTCGCCGGAATCCGGCTCCATCAGACCCACCATGTGTTTCAACAAAACGCTTTTCCCACCGCCGCTGCGGCCGATTAGAACAAGGGTTTCACCCGTGCGCACCTCAAGATCAACCCCGCGCAAAATCTCCTGTCGCTCGATTTGCTTCTTCAACGAACGGACCGCAATCATCGGCGAGGCTTTGCCGGAGGCGACATGCTCTTTCGAGCGGAGATGGGGAGATGGCGGTGCTTCAATCATTACAGCGTTCAAGCTCTCAGCTTCCAATCTACTATAAGCTAAATGATATTGTCATTCCGATCCCGCAGTCGCGGGAGAAGAATCTCGGATCAATTTTGATGGCATAACAAAGGAAATAGACCAGAGATGTTTCGCTTCGCTCAATTCGCCACAGGACGAATCCGCCGTGGCGGACATGACACGCGACTTATAAGTTCGAGCGCAACTGCGCAACGCTATTGATATCCCGCCGGGTAAATGATGTTGAACATCATGGTCAGAAAGAAATTGCATATCAAGACCGCCAGGGAGGCGTTCACCACTGCTTCCGTGGTGGCTCGACCCACGCCGACCGCGCCTTCGCGTGTGGTCAACCCTTTGTGGCAACTGATGAACACTATGAGTATTCCGAAACAAAATGCTTTTGACAGACCCATGATGATGTCACGGCTGCGGGTCCAGCGCACCATGTTTGCCATGTAGTAAGTCCCATTAATGTCGAGCATGAAAATCGCTACCAGATAGCCCGCAGCGATGCCGACAGCGATGCACTCCGCCACTAGCAGTGGCATCGAGATCATCATGGCAAGCACGCGCGGCACTACCAAATAATCAATGGGATAAACTGCCAATGCGCGAAGTGCATCGATTTGCTCTGTCACTTTCATCGTTCCGATCTCAGCCGACATCGCCGCCCCGACGCGTCCGGCGACCATCAGAGCGGTCAAAACAGGGGCAAGCTCGCGACAGAGCGACACGGAAACTACCGCGCCTACGGCCGAGCCCATTCCCAGCTTGTTAAATTGAAAAAATGTCTGTGCTGCGAACACCGCGCCAGTGAACGCGCCGGTGATTATGACGACGAGCTGCGAAAGCAATCCAATCTCAACGATTTGATTGAGAAATAATTTCCAGCGGAGCCGATGCGTAAACATCGAGCGAAAAGTGTCGGCCGTCAGGAAGACAAGCTCGCCTAAGTATTGAAAAAATGAGAGCAGCGGCGCGCCCAGGGCGCTAAAGAAGCGGACCATTATGCAACAGGTGATTAGTGTTCAGTGAACGGCTAATGAACGCATCCGCAACATTTTGTTCTAAATTTCCGACCACGCGCCACTATGGAATCTTTATCCTTTCAGCGGCTCGGTCTTCGTTCGGGACTGAAGCCCCGGCGGAATGTCGCCGATGAAAAGAGGCGGAAGACCTAGTTTGAGGAAAATGGCGCGAATCTCACGGACGCTCAACGTCGGTTCATCGAACTCGAAGTAAACAATATCGTGATTTGTATCGAGCTTGTAACGCAGGCCGTTGATTTGGACGAGCTCACGATCCAGCTCAAGGATTTTATCCATTTCCCTCAAACCACGCGCATAAATTTCGATTTCGATCATTTGCCACGGAATTTTAGCGACCTCTTCGCGGCGATGCAATTCTTCTCGTGTCACCACGAAAGATCGCGAAATTCATTTTGAGGTTACAATTGCGCCTGGCGCAAAGCTGCGTAAAGGATGGCGGTTGAACGAATGAGACGCATTGCTCAGTATTTGTTCGCTGCCAATCTGGTCCTGAGCACTCTATTCTTCGCCGGATGTGAGACTGTCCCGCAAGGCATCCAGCAGGCGAGAATCGAGATGGCGCAACGGATCGCAACCGAACCGACCGGCGATTATTACATTGGTCGACGCTACTATAAACCCGATTACAAGTTCTGGGGTTACATTCGCAAACCGGGTCAACCATGGAGCACAGCGGAGCTGGTCATGCTCAACGAAAAGGCAAAGCTAGCGCCGGACCGCGAACGCCTCGAATTCGGCAGCGATAACAACTACGAATACAAGCTGTACGGCTACTTCAGCGGCGACAAGGTGTATGAACCCGCCAGCAACGGCATTTACCCGGAGTTCGTATTGAAAGGATACGAGCTGATTTCCACCAATCCGTCGCCAATCTTCAAAAGTCAGTTTCGGGGTAACACCCGTCTTTCGGACCTCCGTTACGTTGTAGAAAAACCGGAATGAACACGGGCAGGTAAACCGGGGAAGCGCTGGATCGATCAGCCGTGACGCTACGCCGTTTTAACGAATCATCTTAGAATGAGAAAGGCCGCGAGCGTTCCCGACAAGTGCGATCCTCTGGTGGAGGAATTTCTGCGTTATCTCGACAACGAGCGAAATGCTTCGCCGCGCACGATCAAGGCGTATCGCCAGGCGTTGACTGGTTTTCGCACGGAGAACAACACACCCTGGAAGAAATGCACCAGCGACGATTTCCGTGACTATCTCTTTGCGCTGATGAAACACGGACAGGCGCGTTCGTATGTACGGCTGCAATTTTCCGCCCTACGCACATTCTATCAATTTATCGCCGCCCGGAAAGGGCTGCGACGCAATCCCGTCCGGGAAGTGCAACTACCAAAAATGGAAAAGAAATTGCCGCTGGTCCTCACGCGGCAACAGGTCGATGAGCTTCTTACAGCTCCCATGCGTGAACCAAAGAGCCGGTCGGCGCCGACATGGATGCCTCTGCGCGACGTTGCAATCATGGAATTGTTTTACAGCAGCGGGTTGCGACTGAGCGAACTGGCTTCGCTTGATGTCGGCGATGTCGATCTTTACACGGAGTCGGTGCGGGTATTCGGAAAGGGTCGCAAGGAACGCGTGTGCCCGGTAGGTCTGCCTGCGCTGGAAGCAATGCAAAAATTTCGGGCGACGGCCAACGTGCATTCAGGCCCCCTGTTCATCAACAAAGCGCGAAGGCGAATGTCGGTGCGCTCCATCTGGCTCGTGTTAAAACGTTACGTTCGCCACACGTCCATTCCGATTTCAATCAGCCCCCACAAGTTGCGGCATAGTTTTGCGACCCATATGCTCGATCGCGGGGCTGACCTGCGCAGCGTCCAGGCGTTACTCGGGCATGCGAGCCTGTCTACGACGCAGATCTACACGCACGTCACCGTGGAACGGCTGAAGAAAGCTTACGCGGACGCCCATCCGCGAGCGTAATCAAGAAAACGAGCCTCAGCTCGGCGTCGGCGCAGCGGCACTGCTCTGCGCCTGCGATTCCGGAACCCGAAAGGACAACTTTCCCTCAGCGGCGATGACCTCGACGTGGTCGCCCGGTTTGACGTTGCCGCGGAGCAACTCTTCCGCCAGCGGGTCTTCGAGAAAACGCTCGACCGCGCGACGCATCGGGCGCGCCCCGTACTGCGGATCGTATCCCTTGTCGATGAGAAATTCCTTCGCGCTTGGGCTCAGCTCAATGTGGACTTCCTTGGCCTTGATGCGCCCAAGCACTTTATTCACTTCCAAATCGACAATGTGCAACAACTCGGGTTTGCCGAGCGAATGAAACACGATGATCTCGTCAAGCCGGTTAAGGAACTCTGGTTTAAACACGCGCTTGGTTTCCTCGAGAATTTTGTCGCGCATGGAATCGTAATCATGTCCCTCACTCGGCGCCCCGAAGCCCATCACCGTCTGCTTCCGAAGCAAGTCAGCCCCGACGTTTGAGGTCATGATGATGATCGTGTTCCTGAAATCAATCTTGCGGCCTAACGAGTCAGTGATCTTGCCATCTTCCAGAATCTGCAAAAGCAAATGCATCACATCGGGGTGCGCTTTTTCGATCTCGTCAAACAATACCACCGAGTACGGCCGGCGCCGCACCGCCTCCGAAAGCTGTCCACCTTCCTCGTACCCGACGTACCCGGGCGGCGACCCGATCAAACGCGACGCGGTAAATTTTTCCATGTACTCCGACATGTCGATTTGAATCAACGCATCGGCATCGCCGAACATGAACTCCGCCAGCGTGCGTGCGAGATAGGTCTTGCCCACACCGGTCGGACCGAGAAACACAAAGGAACCAATCGGGCGTTTCGGGTCTTTCAAGTCCGCTCGCGAACGTCGCAACGCTTTGCTGATTGCCGTAACCGCTTCGTCCTGGCCGATGACGCGCTCTTTCAGCTCGGCCTCCATTCTGAGCAGTTTCTGGGTCTCCTGCTCTTCCATACGCTGGAGCGGAACGCCGGTGACCTTCGAGATGATGTGCATCATGTCGTCGCCCGTTACCACGACTTCTTTCTCTTCCCGCTCTTCGCGCCACCTGGTCAAAATGCCGTCGAGCTTTTCCTTGGTTTGCTTCTCCTTGTCGCGAAGCGCGGCGGCTTTTTCAAAGTCCTGTGCCTTGATTGCTCCTTCTTTTTCAAGGCGGATAGCTTCGATTTCCTTCTCGATATCCTTAACATCGGGCGGCCGCGTCATCGCGTTAATGCGAGCTCGTGCGCCGGCCTCATCCATGACGTCAATGGCTTTGTCCGGAAGAAAACGCCCTGTGATATAGCGATCGGAAAATCTGACGGCGGTCTCGAGCGCTTCGTCGGTGAGCCTGGCCTTGTGGTGGGCTTCGTACTTCGGACGCAGCCCCTTCAGGATTTGAATGGCCTCATCAACCGTCGGTGCATCCACCTTTATGGTCTGAAACCGGCGTTCCAGGGCTGCATCTTTCTCGATGTACTTTCGATATTCGTTCATCGTCGTCGCGCCGACGCATTGCAGTTCCCCGCGGCTCAGGGCGGGCTTAATGATGTTTGATGCGTCCATCGCGCCTTCTGCCGATCCTGCACCAACGATGGTATGCAGCTCGTCGATAAAGAGGATCACGTTCTTGGAACGACGGATCTCGTCCATCACAGCTTTAATGCGTTCTTCGAACTGCCCGCGATATTTTGTCCCGGCAACCATCAATGCCAGATCGAGCGTGATGACCCGCTTGTCACGCAACAGCTCGGGCACATTGCCGTTTGCGATCTCCTGTGCGAGGCCTTCGGCAATCGCTGTCTTGCCGACGCCAGCTTCACCTATTAACACCGGATTGTTTTTAGTGCGCCGGCAGAGCACTTGAATCACCCGCTCAATTTCGTTGCGGCGGCCAATTACCGGATCGAGTTCGCTTTTCCGTGCCAGTTCGGTCAGATCACGCCCAAACGCGCGAAGCGCAGGGGTCTTGACATCCTTCTTTGCCGGCTCGCCTTCCTGCTCCGATTCCGACGGCGTGAAGTTTGGATCAAGCTCCTTGAGAATTTCGTTGCGCGTGCGTTCGATATCGAGTTCGAGACTCTTCAGCACTCTTGCAGCGACGCCCTCCCCTTCACGCAGGAGCCCGAGCAAAATATGTTCGGTACCGACATAAGAATGGTTGAGTGCCTTGGCTTCCTTGCCCGCGAGCGCCAGCACTTTCTTTACGCGAGGTGTGTACGGAACGTTGCCCACCATCTTCGTCTCCGGCCCGGAGCCGACCTGCTTTTCCACCTCCATCCGCACCGTCTCGAGATCGAGCCCCATCTTTTGCAAGACGTTCACGGCAACGCCCTGGCCCAGTTTGATGAGTCCCAGGAGCAGGTGCTCGGTGCCGACGTAATTGTGATTGAACCGGTCGGCTTCTTTTCGAGCAAGCGCCAGGACCTGTTGAGCTCGCGGTGTGAAATTATTCATTACTTAATGGTCCGTTCGTCAAGCCATTGCCTGACTCCCTTACCATCTTACTAATATCAGGCTTGGGGAAAATTTTCAAACGGTCGCGGATGATTTGCGCCCGCAAATGATCGCGTTCCTCCGCATTCAACTTTTGTTGCGAACTTTTTTGCAAATGCGCAGGCTGCGTCTCTATGAACAATCCATCGATCTGGAGGCGCTGATTCTCCGGGAACGCGCCCAGGTCCATTCCAAGCTTGATGATCGAGAGCAAATTGAGCGCTTCCTTCGATGGCATGGCATGCGCGTAGGTCAGGACGCCATAGGCGCGACCGATCTGGTCGCAAAGCGTGCTGGGCTTTCTCTGAAGCAACGTTTGCCGAGCGTCATGTTCCTTATCAATAATGGTCTCAATCACCTTGCTCAGACGATTGACAATATCTTCCTCCTTTTCGCCGAGTGTGGTCTGATTGGAAATCTGGAAAAGATTGCCCATCGCTTCGGTCCCTTCTCCGTAAAGGCCGCGCACCGCCAGACCGATTTTGCTGACTGCTTGAATGACCTGATTGATCAGTTCGCTCAGGACAAGCCCGGGCAGGTGCAGCATCGCGGATGCACGCATGCCGGTGCCGACGTTCGTTGGGCAGGCGGTCAAGTATCCCAGCTGCGGATCGAAAGCAAAATCCAATTTGCTTTCCAGCGCGCTGTCGATTTTATCGACCAGCTTGAATGCCTGTTTCAATTGCAAACCGGACCGGATTGATTGCATCCGCAGATGATCTTCTTCGTTGATCATTATGCTTATCGTTTGCCGCCGATTCACTACCACAGCGCTGCCTGCGCTCTTGGCCGCATGTTCACGGCTAATCAAATGACGCTCAACGAGGACTTGCTTGTCCAATGCTGCCAGATCCTGCAAACTCTCGGAAAACGCGTCCTGCATTTCCGGCAGCGCCTCTACATGCGACCTCACCTGTTCAAGGATCGATGTGCGCTCTGCTTTCTTGGCCCAACCGGGAAAAGCGCGATTTCGCAGATTCCGTGCGAGGCGAACCCGGCTACTAATCACAACCTGGTGATGCGGGCCTTCGCCTCGCAGCCATTCTCCCGCAGTGGACATCATGCTCGAAAATTTCATGGCGAATTGGAAAGCTCGCTTTCCAGTCGTTTAATTTGATCGCGCAGCGACGCAGCCGTCTCGTAGTTCTCGTCTGCCACGGCCTTTTGCAAATTTTCAGCCAATGTCCGCATTTGTTGGCTCAGCGCCATTGTGCGCTGCGCGCGATCCGGCAATTTTCCCACGTGCTCAGTGCCTTTGTGCATCGCTTTCAACAGCGAACCTAGACCCTCCGCAAAAGTAACATAGCACTCACTGCATCCCAGGCGGCCAGTTTTCTTGAAGTCCGCCTGACTGAAACCACATACCGCGCACTTTCTGGCTGGAGCTCCTTTCTCGATCTCTTCGGCCGCTCCGATACCAAGCAGCAAATCAGCGAGCGCGAAACTGGTCGGGTCCTGCACACCTTTTTCCTTCGAGCAAGCCTCGCACAGGTTCACCTTGTGCATCTTGCCCTCCAGGATCTGTGTCAGGAAGACCGTAGCGTCATTACATTTGCAAACGTCGCACAACATTCTGTTAGTTAGACCGCGATGTCCGGCAAACATTCAACCCCACGCATAACCCAGACACCTCCTCTTCGGGAATCGCTGTTGCCAAAGCTCAATCGAAGATCGGTGTGCCGGTCTCCCGCGTGATCTCGCGGAAGCGTGTGATGATGCGGTTTGTAGTGGCACCTGGCTTTCCGTTTCCGATCGCACGCCCATCAGCTTTGACCACAGGAACGATCTCAGCCGCAGTTCCCGTCAGAAAGCATTCGTCGGCTACGAAAACATCGTGTCGCGTAAAATCCGCCTCGATGACCTTGATGCCAAGCTCGGCACCAATTTCAAAAACGACCGATCGCGTAATCCCGCCCAATGCGCCTGCCGTGATTGGAGGCGTAAAGATCTGGCGATGCTTGAGAATAAAAACATTGTCAGCAGTGCACTCGGCCACATTGCCCGCGTCATTCAACATCAACGCTTCATCCGCGCCGGCCAGGTTCGCTTCGATGCGTGCCATTACGTTGTTCAAATAGTTTAATGATTTCACCGCCGGGTTGAGCGCCGCCGGATTACTGCGACGTGTGGCGACCGTCACGATGGTCAATCCTTTTCGGTAAAAATCCTCGTGATAAAGGGCGATCGTCGCCGCAATAATGATCACGCTCGGGTTTTTGCACTGCTCCGGATTCAAACCGAGATTACCCACCCCCCGCGTAACAAGCAGACGGATGTAGCCCTCACGCAAATTATTCTGGCGGATTGTCTCCAGCAATGCCTCGGTCATTTCCCGCTGGGTCATGGGAATTTTCAATCGGATGGAATGCGCTGAGTCCCAAAGGCGTTTCAAGTGTTCTTCGAGCCGAAAAACGCGGCCGTTGTAAAAGCGTATACCCTCAAAAATTCCATCGCCGTACAGAAGACCGTGATCAAACACGGACACTTTGGCATTGGCTTCCGAATAGAATTGCCCGTCGATGTAGATCTTCGCCTCCCTGACGCCTGTAGTCGGCCGCGGCCGGCTCTCTATTGCAGGTTCAATTGCTTCCTCGCTCGCATGCTTGCGAGTCTTTGGTTCGTCCAACACCGCCGCATCAGTGGTTTTCATATGACAACAAAATCTCTGACGTTTAGTCGCGTAATTCAAGCCGCAAAATTAAAACGGGGAACGGAGTGCGCTCTTACGCATTCCCGATTTATACATTCACTGGAGGACTCCGTCCTTGATGCGCAACTGCCGATCTCCACGTGTTGCCAGCCGGGTATCGTGCGTGACCACCAAAAGCGTCTTGTTGCGGTTGCGTGCGAGATCTAGCAACAGGTCCACGATCGCTCCACCAGTTTTTGAGTCCAGGTTTCCAGTTGGTTCATCCGCGAAAATAATGTCGGGATCATTTGTCAGAGAGCGAGCGATAGCGACGCGTTGCTGTTCGCCCCCCGAAAGCTCCGCCGGCAAATGTTGCATTCGATCAGCAAGCCCGACGGCAGCCAAACTTTCTTCGCAGTCGATTTTTGTTGCCCGACGGCCAATCATTGCCGGCAAAAAGACGTTTTCCAGAGCCGTGAGTTCGGGCAACAGAAAATAACCTTGAAAAACGAAACCCATTTTTTGATTCCGCAGACGCGCCTGCGAACCAGAACTGCCGCTGTAAAGCCGGCGACCTTCGAATTCTACCGTTCCCGATTCCGGACGTTCCAGCCCTGCCAATGTATAAAGCAGTGTTGTTTTGCCCGCACCGGATGCACCCGATAAAAATACCGCTTCATTACGTGCAATCTGCATCGAAACTCCGCGCAAAACTTCGATCCGTCGCGGACCCATTCGGAAGGATTGACAAACGTCACGCGCAATTAACTGGGGAACTGCTGCCTCCATCGTTTGAATGTTGTTAGTCTTCCACTTGCAGTAAATCCATTGGATTACAAAACCGTCGACATCTAAACCATCACGCGGCCTTCATTCACGCATTGCGACACTGTATGTAATAGGTCCGAACAAGTCGGGCAATGATGTTTGTCTGCTGAAAACGCCAGGCATTGACAGCGCGAAATCGCAAATCGTCCAGTGAGCGTCCTGCTGAATTTGCGTGCATAGAAAGCCGCCGTGGAATTCTCACCGGCGGCTTTACAACAAAAAAGATACTATGCCATTCCCAGCGAATCCAAGGTGGGCCGATCAATGGCTGACGTGATGTACAAGCCGTGATCCTGCTGGTATTCTGCAATCGCTTCACGTGTCAGCGGTCCTAAAAGACCGTCCACCTCACCCCGGTAATATCCCTGCGCTTGCAATGCTGCCTGAACGTTCGCGATCACCTGATCCGGGGGAAGATTATTGTAGGCGTAGATTGGTCCGTCCCAGGCATAATACGAGTTGGGAGCATAACCCCAGGCTGGATACCACCATCCGGCGTTCCAATAATACCAGCCACCGTACACAAACACGACGCGATTGTAATGACTTCGCCACCAACCGCTGTTGTGCCATGTAGGGCGGTAATTCCGGAACGCCCAGTAATTGCTGCCGTTCCAGTGCTGACTCCCTTGAATCCTGCGGTTCTGGTGAAACTTCACGGAGGAGTATTGAGTTGGACGTCTATTCGACGCCAGATTGAAACGCCGTGCCTTGTAGTTCCTGGCATTCGATTGGAACGTCGCTGCAGAAGTTCGGTTGGCATTCCGTTGTTTTGTATTCCTGGAATAGGCTGCGGACGTCGTATTTCGCCCATGCTGGGAACTACGGGTAACGACTTGTTGAGAACTCTTTTTTGTTTTGGCGTTTGAACGCGCCTGATGAGCCTGCGTGTGGGTGCCGCGTTGCCCCTGTTTCGTCTTCGAGGTTGCCACCGACGTCGCCTGTCGACCGGCTTGCCTGTTCTGTGTCGCAACCGGGCGGGACGCTTTATTCGTCGGCTTCACATTCGATCTCGATTGATGAACCTGATTACTGACTCCTCTGCGTCCCCCTTGCGCTTTCTGATGCGACGTTGTGTGCGATGCTGCCTCATTGTGCCGAGGTGCCGTCTTCTTTGGCGCGGACGCAGCTCGCGCATGATGAGTCGATTGCACCTGCCTCTTATTCTGTGCTTGTTTCTTCGACTTATTTTGATCCTTCGCCGCGCTGGCAGAACAGGCCAGCGCAAAGGCGCATACCAAGGTAAGTAACGTTCTCATACAAATTTGTCTTTCTGTTCTCTTAGACATTTCGCCTTGGCGATTTATTCAACGGAACAAAACGTGGCCAACGCTTCGCCGGAAGCTAAAAGAGGGCGGCTGCCTGTTTCGTGTTGTTGTGTCGAGACGAACGCTCTGCAGACAATTTTGTACAACGTTTGCTATCCCATGCCCAACGATTGGAGGGTGGGTTGATCGATAGCAGATGTCATGTACAGGCCATGATCGCGTTGATAATCTGCAATCGCACCGCGGGTGAGCGGTCCAATAAGGCCGTCGACTTCGCCATGGTAATAACCCTGTTGCTGAAGCGCCGCCTGAACATTGGCGATTACCTGGTCTGGCGGCAGGTTGTTGTAGGCGTAAATGGGTCCGCTCCAGGCATAGTACGCGTTGGGATTGTAGCCCCAGGCGGGAAACCAGTAGCCGGCGTTGAAGTAGTATGGAGCCCCGAACACGAAGACGATCTTATTGTGGTGATTGCTCCACCAACTCTTGTCGTGCCACTCTTCTTTGTAGTTGCGGAACACGGAATACTGTTGGCCTTGCCACTTTTGGCTTCCCTCGATGTGCTTGCCTTGTTGAAACTTCACCGGCGGTGCTTTTGTAGTGTTTGGCTGTTTGGCAACATTGAAATGCTGTGGCTTAAATGGTTTCCCAGCCGCAACGTGGCCTGCACCCGCTTTGGCGTTTGGTTTTTGCTTGGGACCTTGCCCGGGTTTACCCGCTTGCACGTTACCGCCAGTTTCGCCCGCCTTGGTTGACTCTTTTGTCTTGCCCGGTTGTGGCTGGTTTGCCTTTCTTTCCACGTCTGTGCGGTTTTTTGCGGTCCCGTGCTTGCCTTCGACCTTTGTCCTACCAATCTCCGCAGGTGTGCCCGCATTTGCTGCTTGCGTTCGGGTTGTTTCTTTCTCTTTTCCTTTATTAGCGGCTCCTTTGGTTTCAGAAGTATGTCGTGAGGCGTTTGTTGCCTGCTGCGGTGCCTTGACCTTACGACCACCACCGCTCGGCTGGGCCGCCTCTCGCGTCTGCGACTTTTTTGGGGCCGGCTTTTCTTCGTTCTTTTTCTCTTCGGCGCCGCCCGCGATACAGGCAAGCGCAAGACTACAAATTAAAACAAGAAATGTTCTCATAGCGTTTCCTTTTCGTTTCTTAGACCTTATGAATTATTTATCTATTCAACGTCGCAGCCTTATTTTCTGGATGCCTGTCCTTCAGAAATCGAGTGCAATACATTCGATTTTGCGTGTTTGTTTGCGCAAGGAAAGACCGCACGGAGCATTTTGCCCGTACGGCCCGCGCAGAATACCAACACATTAAGTTAAGCCGAGCGTTTGCAGGGTCGGCCTGTCGACCGCGGAAGTCACCAACAGGCCGTGATCGGATTGAAAAGCTGCCAGCGCCGCGCGAGTTCGCGGTCCAAGGATGCCGTCGATCGGTCCCGGATTATAGCCCCAATCTGCCAGCTCAGTTTGCACGTTCACGATCACCGCGTCAGGGCTCAGGCTGGCATACCCGGTATAGATGGGACCGTTGTAGTAGTAATTGGCGTAGGGATCATAACCCCAGGCGGGGTACCAATAGCCAGAGTTCCAGTACCACCAGCCGCCTAACACAAAGACAACCCGCGAGTAGTGATCGTTCCACCACGAACGGTTATGCCATGCGTAGTTGTTATTATAGTTATAAAATGCAGCATAGTTCTGTTTCCCGCGAAAGCGCGGCTCGTGCCAATCGTTCACGATGCGAACGTTTTCGCCATTGTAGTTCACGACGTGGTTGGTTCCCAGCGTCATATTTCTGCCGCGATTCGCCCTTAGATTGCTCTGCGCGGCATTTCTCACGTTCGCCTGCGCGGCTTGCGCTCTTTCTGTTCTCCTGGCGTTCGCGTGTCTGCCTCGCTCTGTCTGTATCCCGGCTCGATTTCTCCCGCGATTGGCGATTCTGGCGTTCTCCTGTCGAGTCCGTGTCCTTGCCGTTCTGGTTGCCGTCGCGTGGGTGCCGCGGGGATTGTGTGCATTACGTGTTCGAGCAGTATTCCTCCCGCGATTAGCCGCCACTCTGGTGTGATCCCTTGAAGCATGCGCGTTCCGATGAGTTTGTGCCGTTCTTGTACGTCTCGCATGGTTCCGCGAATTGTGACTCGCTCGAGCGACGGAATGAGCACGATGCCGGGTTGCAGAATGTCGCGACACGCTGGCATGTCTTACATGACGGCTCGCAGTTGCGTGTCCAACGTGATGACTGACGTGGTGCCTACCACCATGGGACACGACATGGGCGCTTCGGGCCTTGTGGCCTCCGGATCTGTGCGCTGACTTACCTCTGTGAGCTCCTAACGCCGTCAACGTCAGTGCCATGCTTCCGATACAGGTTAAAAATAAAATACGCTTCATGATTCCCTATTCTTTCCTCCTATTATTAAACGCCAGTCGCGGCGAAAGGGTTGCGATGTTTCTTCCATTACGCCGCTGCTGGCGCACGGTTTTAGCTCCTAAACCTCTATCCTGGAATCGTATTACAACTGGCTGCTGGATGCAGGTGAGGCCAGCTGAGTTTGCTGGCGTGCCGCTTCAAATAATACAATCGCAACTGCCGTAGCCAGATTCAGAGAGCGTGTCCCCTGAATCGGAATGGTCAGAGAATTGTGGATATTTTGTGCCAGCAACTCTTCTGGCAAACCCTTCGTTTCTCTGCCAAAAACCAGGAAATCGCCGTCGCGGAACTCAACATCATAGTAGGCACGTTGTGATTTCGTTGTGAGAAAAAAGTAACGTGCGTTTGTTGATCTTAGTGACTGTAGTTCACTGAACGAGTTCCAGACTTGCACATCTACTTCATTCCAGTAATCGAGACCGGCTCGTTTTAATTGCCGATCATCCAGCGAAAACCCGAGAGGCTTCACCAGATGCAAAGTTGATCCCGTTGCGAGACAAAGCCGGCCAATATTGCCTGTGTTGGGAGGAATCTCCGGTTCAACAAGGACGACGTTAAACATCCACTCTTCCTCTTCCGCTTAATCTTACTCTGCGTCGTCAAAGCAGCTCAAGAGGTAGAGGAAGATCGTCATATTTTGCCGGTGACAAATTTCTCCAGCTTCACAACATCGGCCGCAAATTTGCGGATACCCTCCGCCAGTTTTTCCGTGGCCATCGCGTTCTCGTTCAGTAGCCACCGGAATTTTTTCTCGTCGAGTTGCAATTTCTCGATGTTGGTTGATTTCGCTTTTTTCGGGACCAATTTTTGCTCCACTGGCTCAGTGGATTTAGAAAGCGCGTCCATTAGCTCAGGACTAATCGTCAGACAATCGCAGCCGGCCAGCTCCAGAATCTGTCCGGTATTTCGAAAACTTGCGCCCATCACCTCCGTCGCGATGTCGAATTTTTTGTAGTAGTCATAGATCTCGGTCACCGATTGCACCCCCGGGTCCTCTGCTCCGGTGTAGTCGCGCTTCATTTCCTTTTTGTACCAATCATAAATTCGTCCGACGAACGGCGATATCAGCTGCACCTTTGCCTCTGCGCAACGCACCGCCTGCGGCATCGAGAACATCAATGTCAGATTGCATCGGATTCCCTCTTTGGTGAGTGGTTCGGCCGCATTAATTCCTTCCCAGGTCGATGCGATTTTGATCAGCACACGCTCACGCGGGATGCCGCGTTCTTCATAAAGTTGAATTAACCGCCGAGCTTTGGCGATTGAACCTTCGACATCGAATGAAAGACGCGCATCCGTCTCGGTTGAAACGCGACCGGGTACAACTTGCAGAATATCACAACCAAACTGCACCAACAGATGATCACACATGTCTTCGATCTGCGCCGACCCGCTAAGGCCCGATTTTTTCCGGTCTGTTAAGACCTGCTCGATCAAATGCGCGTACTCAGGTTTTTGCGTCGCAGCGTAAACGAGGCTTGGGTTCGTTGTGGCGTCCTGCGGCTTATATTGCCTGATCGATTCAAAATCTGCCGTGTCGGCGACGACCTTCGTAAAGCTTTTCAGCTGATCGAGCTGATTTAAAGTTTTTTCAGTTTTCTTCTCTTCAATAACAGCGGTGCTCATGATTTCCTCCAAGTCCAAGCGTACGCCCGAACTCGAAATCGACAACGACAAACTCCAGTTGTCGTAAACGCTGGAATCCAGGCAATTCGTGCCAACCTACCCGGAGACAGCCTAGCCCCTGAAGCCGTTATACTGAAACCGCGCGCGGCTCGGCGGATTTGCGGGACCCCAGCGCTGCGCGGACGAAATTGTTCCCAAGTTCCCACATTGGTCCCGGAAATTTGCGGCATTCGGTCAGCACGTCGTCAAGGGCGTTAACAAACATGTCCACCTCTTTTTCGCCGATAATCAAGGGCGGCAGAATCCGGATCACGTCCATATTGTGACCCGCGACCTGGGTAAGGATCCGGTGTTTGCTCAACATTTGGCTAACGACCATTTGAGCAAAGAGCGCTTTGTCTATCTTGTGCAAAAGTTTCCAGCCCATCTTGAGTTTCAGTTCCTGAG
>Ga0210120_1000149_pt1 | contig 16240 bp, 11 predicted proteins | sample Goodyear_PhragA__FD_184868 | JGI IMG/M metagenome (GOLD analysis project Ga0210120, IMG submission 184868) | Wetland microbial communities from San Francisco Bay, California, USA, that impact long-term carbon sequestration - Goodyear_PhragA_D2... | ecosystem: Environmental > Aquatic > Marine >... | reverse complement strand
GACCCAGTCGAGCGCCGCGACCAGGTCGTCCGGATAGTCGAGCGCGCCGTCGAGGCCGATGTTGATCTCCGAGCCGGCGAGCAGGCGGAAGCCGCGTCTCCCCTCGTTCCAGGCCGCGATTTCCTCGATCCGCCGCCAGAGGCGCTCGGCGGTGACGTGGTCGCCGAAGCCGTGGCTGGCCGAGTGGTCGGTGATCGCCATGTAGGCGTAGCCGCGCTCGCGGCCGGCCTCGGCCATCTCCTCCAGCGTGCTGCGGCCGTCGGAGAGCGTCGTGTGCGCGTGCAGGTCGCCGCGGACGTCGTCGAGCGCGACCAGCTCCGGCAGCCCGCCCTCGCGCGCGGCCTTCAGCTCGCCGCGGCCCTCGCGCAGCTCCGGCTCGATGTAGGCGTAGCCGAGCCGCTCGTAGACCTCGGCCTCGGTCGCACAGAGCGTCGCCTCGCCGCTCTCCGTCTGCGTGATCCCGTGCTCGGAGACCGAGAGGCCCTCGGCGACCGCCGCTTCGCGCAGCTGCACGTTGTGCGCCTGGGAGCCCGTGAAGTGCTGTAGCAGGTTGCCGAAGGCCTCCGGCGGGACGATCCGCAGGTCGACGCCGACGCCGTTGTGGGTCTGCGCCCGCAGCCCGTTGGGGCCGGGGTTGCCGGCGGCGGCGATCAGCTCGTGGCCGGCGAGGTGCTCGGCCAGCGCCGCCGGCTCCTCGGCGGTCGCGATCAGGTCGATGTCCTTGCAGGTCTCGGCCCAGCGCCGCACCGAGCCGGCGACCTCGACCCGCCGCGCCGCCGGGTGCTCGCGCAGCGCCGCCGCCAGCTGTTCGGCGATCGGCCGCACCGCCGAGAGCAGCAGCCGGCCCGGTCCCGCGCCGGGCTCGCCGAGGCGCTCCAGCGAGGCGAGCACGTTCTGCTCCGCCTTCGGCCCGAGGCCCTTCACCTCGCGCACCTTTTCCGCCTCCGCCGCCGCCTTCAGGTCCTCCAGCGATGCGACGCCGAGCTGCTCGAACAGCAGCCGCGCGGTCTTCGCGCCGACGCCGGGGACGCGCGTCACCTCGATCAGGGTCGGCGGGAACTTCGCCTTCAGCTTCGCCGCCGCGGGGATCTCCCCCGTCTCCAGCAGCGCGCCGATCTTCTCCGCCAGCGTCTTGCCGACGCCGGGGATCTCCGTCGCCCGCCCCGCCGCCGCCAGCTCGGCCACCGAGACCGGGCTTTCGCGGATCGCCTTCGCCGCGCTCGAGTAGGCGAGCACCCGGTATTTGACCGCCCCGTCGAGCTCGTACAGCACGCCGAGCTCCTCCAGCGCCGCCGCGATCTCCGCGTTCGTCATCGTCATACTCGGGCAAACATAGGGATGTGAGCGGGGGTTGCGAGCCTCGCTATACTTTCTGAAGTATTGGAAGCTGAACTTCGACTCACGGGGGACCGATACCAGTGACCGGCAAGCTCACCGACGTGACCGACGCGACCTTCAAGTCCGACGTCCTCGAGGCCGATGGCCCCGTGCTCGTCGATTTCTGGGCCCCCTGGTGCGGCCCCTGCCGCGTCGTCCACCCCGTGCTCGAGGAAATCGACGCCGAGCGCGAGGACCTGACGATCCTCAGCCTCAACGTCGACGAGAACCAGCAGACCGCCGCCCAGTACGAAGTCCTCTCGATCCCGACCCTGCTGCTGTTCAAGGACGGGGCGATCGCGAAGAAAGTCGTCGGCGCGATGCCGAAGCGCCGCCTCGAGGCCGAGCTCGAGCCCGCCCTCGCCTAGGGCGCGGGGAGCGCGGCGATGCCCTTCGTCCACGTCCACTGGTTCGAGGGCCGCAGCGACGAGCAGAAGGCCGAGGTCGCGAAGCGGATCGAAGCGGCGCTGATCGAGGTCGCCGGCGCCACCCCCGAGCACTGCTGGATCAAGTTCTCCGACTCGCCGAGGACCGACTTCATCGTCGGCGAGCCGGACGCCCCGCGAGCCAGCGGACCGCGGCGACGGTGATGCCGCCGAAGACGGTTCCGGGAACCAGCGCGGGATGGTTCGCCAGGGCGACCACCACTCCGACCAGCAGCGTCGCCATGAAGGCGATTTTCACGCCTTCGGCGACCTTGTCCCTCAGCAGTTCGAAGTCACCCCGCTTCTTCGCCAGCTCATTTTCCTGTTCGTAGCGCCGTCGCTGCGCCCTCGATCGGTGCACGTCCTCGCGCATCCGTTCGAGGTCGATCCGGTCCCTGTTCGAGCGTTTGAAGAGTGTTACCCTCACGCCGCCCGAAACTAGCACTCAACCACCGCACCTGATTGTGGTTCAGCGTGGAAGTTTTTCGTTCGTCCATTGACGCATCGCGAACGTTCGTCAGGGTGCGGCCGAACACACCATTCACACTGCGGACCGCCCGGCCCTAGCCCGCGACCCCGACCGGGGCGTCCCTGCGGGCGATTCGCTCCGCGAGCCCGGCGACCGGGATCGCGCTCGCGTCGCCCGAGGCGCGATCGCGGACCTCGACGCCTCCATCGCTCGCGTCTCGACCGACCGTGATTCGAAGCGGGCACCCGAGCAGGTCGGCGTCCTTGAACTTGACGCCGGGAGACACGTCCCGGTCGTCCACGAGCGCAGCGGCGCCGGCGGCGTCCACTGCCTCGATCACCTGCCGCAGGACGTCGCTCTGCGCCGGATCGCTCGGTCGCGTTACGACCACGTGAACGTCGAACGGGGCCACCTGCGGCGGCCAGATCAGACCGTCGTCGTCATGGCACTGCTCGGCGATCGCCTGGACGAGCCGCGTGGTGCCGATCCCGTAGCACCCCATCCAGATGATCTCCTGACCGCCGTCCTCGCCCGTGAACGTCGCGTCCAGCGCCTTCGCGTAGCCGCGCTGGAGCATGAACACATGGCCGAGCTCGATTCCGCGCCTCTCGATCAGCTCGCCGTCGCACACCGGACAGCCTTCGCCCCCCCTGGCGAGATGCACGTCGATGAACTCGGCCGGCTGGTCGACGTCCACCCCGAAGTTCGCGTCGAGCACGTGGACGTCCTCTTCGTTGGCGCCGCAGAGGAAGTTCACCATGCCCTCGGCCGAGCGGTCGAAGTACAGCCGCCTTACGCCCTCGAGGTCGATCGGGCCCGCGAAGCCGACGGGGGCGCCGGTGGCCCGCTCGATTTCCTCACCGGTCGCCGGCGCGATCGTGTCCCCGACCGCATTCGCCAGCTTCACCTCGTTGACTTCCAGGTCGCCGCGTATGCAGACGGCGACGAGATCGCGACCCTTCTCCCCCTTGTCCCCGCCGACCGCGAAGATCAGCGTCTTGATCATCTGCGACGCGGAGACCTCCGGGAACCGCTCCTGCAGCTCCTCGACGGTCCTGATGTCTGGCGTCGGAGTCCTCCGCGCGGGCCGCCGCTCCTCGTCGTTCGCCGCGGCGGCCGGGTAGCGGCTGTCCGCCTTCTCGGCATTCGCGCCGTAGCCGCACTCGGGGCAGTTCAGCAGGGTGTCTTCGCCGGCGTCGTTGAGCGTCATGAACTCCGCCGAGCCCTGGCCTCCGATCGCCCCGCTGTCGGCCTGGACCGAGATCACCTTGCTGAGCCCGACGCGCGAGAAGATCCGCTCGTAGATGCCCCGATAGAGCTCAAACGAGTCGCGCATGCCGGCCTCGTCGCGGTCGAACGAGTAGGCGTCGGACATCACGAATTCTCGTCCACGGAGGAGCCCGAGGCGCGGCCTGATCTCGTCTCGGAACTTGGGGCCGATCTGATGGAGGTGCAGCGGCAGCTCCCGCCAGCTCTTCACGTCGCCGGCGACGAGCGCGGTCACCATCTCCTCCGCGGTCGGCGCGAGCCCGAACTCGGCGCCCTTGTGCTCGTCCCGGGTCCGGAACATGGTCTTGCTCTCGACGTAGGCCGACCACCGTCCCGTCCTCTCCCAGAGCTCCTTCGGCTGGAGAATCGGCAGGGATACGTTCAGCACCCCGTTCTCCTCCATCGTGTCGAAGATCACGTCGCAGACCTTGCGGTGCACGCGCCATCCGAGGGGAAGCAGGCTGAAGACGCCGGCCGCACCCGCGGATCGGATGAACCCGCCACGCTCCAGGAAAGCGAATCCCGGACTGACGAACTCGCCTTGGCTCGCCTCCCGGCGGGTCTGGGGAAAGTAGCTGGAATAGTTCACATGCATTTTATTTGCCTCTCGTATCGAATTCGAAGGTCAGGAGCGCTACACCGCGGCACAGGGGAGACTTGTCGCCCTCTCGCGCTCGAGCGCAAATCTCCTCACCACGCTGGCCTCGCTGCGAGCCAGCACCAGGAGACCATGCGTCTTCTCGGAATGCCGAGACGGGCCCAGCCATTCGCCGGCCATCGCCTCCGGGTAGCGGTCAAGTTGCAGGCGGAAGAGGCCGTTCACCTTGGCAGTCGACAGGGAGTCGAATTCGCCGTTGATCCAGTGTTCGTCCTCCAGCATTCGACAGGTCGCCGTCCAGCGCAGAAAATCGTCCGCGCCGGCGGACGGCGGCTCGCTGTCATGTCCGTCCAGCCAGCGGCTGTCCTTGCGATTGCCCATGTTGAACGCTCGTCCCGACGCGGGAGCGTCGACGGTGACGGTCTCGACGAACGCCGCCTCCTCGCCGTCGCGGTAGGTCTGCCAGATCGCGTGCCACTCGCCGTCGAGCTGGGAGACGCGCCCGAGGGAGAGCTTGCGCTCGGTGCCCCGGTGCGTGTCGATGGCCTTGCTTTCCTCGTCGGCGGCGCGCAGGTGCTGGGCGAGCCCGGCGAAGTCGGCGGCCATCGTCTTGTCGACTGTGCCGACAGCCTCTTCGCAGCGCTCGATGCAGCCGCTGTACCCAGCTTCCCCCAGTTCGATTTTGTTCATGTGAGAACGCCCGTAATTGAGGATGGCCGCAAAGTCCTTGATGGTCAGTTTCAGAGCCTGGCGCACTTCGCGAATGCGACGGCCGGGTTCCGCCAGGGACTCGGGTGGTGTGGATGGCGCGCCCATAGCTCGATCAGCGCACCCGCGGATGTCGACGTTCGACGCGAACGGCGCTCGGAGGCGCGACCCCCACGGTGGCTGACTGTCCCTCCCAATGCACGAGCGCGCAGCGTAACAGAGCCCATCACCGGTTTTAACGGTGTGAATGTGGTTTCTATGTGTGTTTGTTTGGTGGCGCCGCTGTGTATGTGTGTTGCAACAAGCCGGAACGCCCCGCCGAGCGCGTCCCGGATGCGTGAAACAGCCGCATGGCGCCGATCGGGGCGCTACGGGACCGAGGTATATCCTTGCTTGGCAGGATCTGTCGTTGCGAAGGCGGAGCCGGGACCGCGGCGGGGTCGTCGCAGCTTGCCTCTATGGCCGAGACCAGGAAGAAGATTTCGAAAGTCGCGATCGTGAAGATCGGCTCGGCGGTCTCCGTCGACGCCGACGGCGCCACGCGCCGGGGACTGATGCGGAGGCTCGGCGGGGAAGTCCGAGAGCTCCTGGGCGAGGGCTGGTGCCTGGTCCTCGTCGTCAGCGGCGCGGTGTCGAGAGGGAAGGAGGTGCGCAACCTCGATCAGTCGAAAGCGCTTCCGATCGCCGACCTGCAGGGGGTGAGCGCGATCGGCCAGGGCTACCTCTTCCGCGAAGTCGCCGAGTGCTTCGGCGAAGCCGGCGTCCAGACCGGGCAGATGCTGCTCACCTTCTCGGAGGTCTCGAACAGGGAGAGCTACCCGAGGGTGCGCGCGGCGCTCTGGACGATGCTGGGCTGGAACGTGGTCCCGATCCTCAACGAGAACGACTCCGTCACCACCGAGGGGGTCACCTTCGGCAACAACGACTTCCTCGCCGCGCAGGTGGCAGCGCTGCTGGAAGCCAAGCGGCTGGTCTTCGTCAGCGCGACGGCGGGCGTGATGGACGACGATCCACGCCGCAACGCGGAGGCGCGCATCATCCCCGAGATCGGGGACATCGACGCGCTGCTGGAGAGGCTCGGGCACAGCCGGCTCTCCGAGCGGGGCGGCCTGCAGGGAAGCGGCGGCGTCCGCGGGAAGCTGCGGGCCGCGCAGCTGGCATCGCTTCGCGACATCCCCGTGATGATCGGCTCGCTGGAGGGGCGGTCCCTGCGCGCGCTCGTGACCGAGAACGACGGAGGGACCTACGTCGCCCCTTCGGGAGGGCTGAAGAGCCAGCGAGCGAGCTTTCGGTTCTGGCTCGAGCACGCCCGCCCCACGGCGGGCACGCTCGTGGTCGACAGCGGCGCCGCCCGCGCGCTCCAGACAAGGGGCGCAAGTCTCCTGGCGGTCGGAATCAGGGGATTCGAGGGCGATTTCGCGGCCGGCGACGCGGTCGTGATCGAGGACCAGGAGGGACGGCCGATCGCCAAGGGCATATGCCGCTACAGCGTGCGCGAGCTGAAGCTCCTGCAGCAGGCGGAATGGGAAATGCTCGGCGAAGAACTGGAAGAGGTCGTCCACCGCGACGAGATGGTGCTGACCGACCGGCCGCAGAAGCTCACGTCAGGGAGGTGACGACTATCCGCAGCTCGCGGCCGTCGAGGGTGGCGGTCGCGCCGTCGGCGGCGTCGTAGGCGACGGCGGTGGCGAGGACCTCGCCGGCCAGGTAGTCCTGATGAGCGCGGGCGGCGGCGAGGAGGTCGTCGTCGCCGCCGAGGGCCAGCTCGATCCGGTCGGTGATCTGCAGGCCGGCCTCTTTGCGGGCGTTCTGGACGGCGTGGACGATCTCGCGGGCGAGGCCCTCGCGGCGCAGCTCGTCGTCGAGCTCCAGCTCGAGGGCGACCGCGTGGCCCGCCTCGGCCTCGACCTCGTAGCCCTCCAGCGGCTGCAGCGAGAGGCTCACCTCCTCGGCGCCGAGCGCGTGCTCGTCGCCGTCGACGTTGATCCCGACCTCGCCGCCCTCGGACATCACGCGGGCGACGTGGACCGGGTCGAGCGCCTCGATCGCCGCCGCGACCTGGGGCATGCGCTTGCCGAAGCGCGGCCCGAGCGAGCGGTAGTTGGGCTTGACCGCGTAGCTGACCAGCTCCGACTCGTCGCTGACGAAGTCGAGCCGCTTGACGTTGAGCTCGCTCCTGACCAGCTCGGCGCGGGCGGAGATCGCCTCGCGCTCGGCCTCGTTGGCGACGATCACGGCGCGGCGCAGCGGCTGGCGCACCTTCGCCTTCGCCTGCGCGCGGGCGGCGCGGCCGAGCTCGACGGTCAGCCGCACGGCGGCCATCGCCGCCTCCAGGCCGGGGTCGGCGAGCCCCTCGTCGGGCGCCGGGAAGTCGCGCAGGTGGACCGAGTCGGGCAGGCCGCCCAGCGCTTCGTCCTCGCCGCCCGCGAGGTTGAGGTGGATCTCGTCGGCGAGGAAGGGGGTGAACGGGGCGAGCAGCGCCGCGACCTCGAGCAGGCAGTGGCGCAGGGTCGCGAAGGCGGCCCGGTCGCCCTCCCAGAAGCGCCGCCGCGAGAGCCGCACGTACCAGTTGGAGAGCTCCTCGACGAAGGCGGCGATCTCGCGCCCGGCGGCCGTGCAGTCGAACTCGTCCATGTGCGCGGCGACGCTCGCCACCGTCGCCTGCAGCCGCGAGAGCGCCCAGCGGTCCAGATCCGAATATTCCGCCGCCTCCTCTGCTCCCGCAATCCCGAGAGAATCAGATATGGACTCGGGATTGCTCCCGCGTCCGGGGGCGGCGGGGAAATCCCTGGGGCCAAGACTCTCGGCGTTGGCGTACATCACGAAGAACGAGTACGTGTTCCACAGCGTGAGCAGGAACTGGCGCACCGATTCGCCGACCGTGTCGAGCGAGAAGCGGTAGCCGGCCCAGGGCTGCTGCGCGGTCAGGTAGTACCAGCGGAAGGCGTCAGCGCCGTGGGCGGCGATCACGTCCCAGGGCTCGACCACGTTGCCCTTGCTCTTCGACATCTTCTGCCCCTCGGGGTCGAGGATCAGGCCGAGGCAGACGCAGTTCCGGTAGCTCGAGGAGCCGAACAGCATCGTCGACTCGGCGAGCAGCGTGTAGAACCAGCCGCGCGTCTGGTCGATCGCCTCGCAGATGAAGTCGGCCGGGAAACGCTCTTCGAACAGCTGCTCGTTCTCGAACGGGTAGTGGAACTGGGCGAAGGGCATCGCGCCGCTGTCGTACCAGGTGTCGATCACCGACTCGACCCGCCGCATCTCGCCGCCGCAACGCTCGCACTCGATCGCCACCTCGTCGATGTGAGGGCGATGAAGGTCGTCGGGGACCTCGCCGCCGGCGCGCTCGCGCAGCTCGGCGACCGAACCGGCGCAGAAGCGGCCCTCGCAGCCGTCCGCCTCGCACTCCCAGATCGGCAGCGGCGTCCCCCAGTAGCGGTCGCGCGAGAGCGCCCAGTCGACGTTGTTCTCCAGCCATTTGCCGAAGCGGCCGTGCTTGATGTGCTCGGGGTGCCAGCCGATCGTCTCGTTGTTGGCGAGCAGCTCCTCGCGCGCGCGCGAGGTGGCGACGTACCAGCTCGACTTCGCGTAGTAGAGCAACGGCGTGCCGCAGCGCCAGCAGTGCGGGTAGGAATGCTCGTAGACCTGCTCTCCGAACAGCAGGCCGCGCTCGGCGAGGCGGTCGATCAGCCGCCGCGTCACCTCGGGGTCCTTGACGAACTCGCCGGCGAATCCGGCGACGCGCTCGTCGAAGCGGCCGTCCGGCCGCACCGGGTTGTAGAGGCTGCCGTGGTCGGTCGGGTCGAAGAGGCCGAAGGCGGCGGCGACGCCGTAGTCGTCTTCGCCGAAGGCGGGGGCGATGTGGACGAGGCCGGTGCCGTCCTCGGTGGTGACGAAGTCGCCGCCGATCACCGGGAAGCTGCCCGGCTCGCGGTCGGTCAAGTCGAAGAGCGGCCCCTCGTACTGCTTCCCGATCAGGTCGGATCCCTTCAGGCGACCGAGGATCTGAGCGTCGCCGACGACCCGCTCGACCAGGGCCTCCGCCAGGATCACAACCTCGTCCCCGACCCTCGCCCTCACGTACGGCACATCGGGGGCGACGGCCACGGCGACGTTCCCGGGCAACGTCCACGGCGTGGTGGTCCACACGAGCAGCTGATCGCCCGGCTCCAGGGTCGACCCGCTCGCCCCCGGACGCGGGAGCGACGACGGATCCATATCTGATTCTTCCGGCGTCGCGGAAGCAGAGGAGGCGAGCGGAATTTTTATGTATATCGACGGGTCGCTGACGTCCTCGTAGCCCAGCGCCACCTCGTGCGAGGAGAGGGCGGTGCCGCAGCGCGGGCAGTAGGGCACGACCTTGTGGCCCTCGTAGAGCCGGCCCTCGTCCCAGAGCCGGCGCAGCGACCACCAGACCGACTCGATGTACTCGTTCTCCAGCGTCACGTAGGGGTCGTCGAGGTCGATCCAGAAGCCGATCCGCTCGGTCAGCCGGTTCCACTCCTCTACGTACTCGAAGACCGAGGCGCGGCAGCGCTCGTTGAACCTGTCGATCCCGTACTCCTCGATCTCCTGCTTGGAGGAGATGCCGAGCTGCTTCTCGACCTCGAGCTCGACCGGCAGGCCGTGGCAGTCCCAGCCCGCCTTGCGCGGCACCCGGTAGCCGCGCATCGTGCGGTAGCGCGGGTAGACGTCCTTGAAGACGCGCGAGAGCACGTGGTGGGAGCCCGGCCGGCCGTTCGCCGTCGGCGGGCCCTCGTAGAAGCTCCAGACCTCGGCCCCCTCGCGGTTGGCGAGCGAGCGGGCGAAGACGTCGCGCTCGCGCCAGCGCGCCAGCACCCGCTGCTCGAGCTCGGGAAAGGACTGCCTCGGATCGACGGGCTTGAAGCCGGACATGAGCGGGTGATTCTAGGAGCGGTTACGCTGCGCGGCGCATGCCCCCGGCACTCGACCTCAACGGCAAGGTCGCCCTCGTCACCGGCGCCGCCCGCGGCATCGGCTTCGAGGCCGCCCGCCAGATGCACATGCGCGGCGCCTCGGTGACGGTGCTCGACCTCGACCTCGAGCAGGCTCGCGAGGCGGCCGAGCGGATCGGCGAGCGGGCGCTGGGGATCGGCGCCGACGTGACCGATGAGGGTGCGATGCGGGCCGCCGTGGCGGAGACGGTGGAGCGCTTCGGCGGGCTCGACGTCGTCGTCGCCAACGCCGGCATGGCGCAGTCGCAGGTTGCGACCGTGCGCGGCATCGCCGGCGAGGAGTGGGAGCGGGTCTTCGAGGTCGACATGCTCGGCGTCTGGCGCACGGTGCGCGCGGCGCTGCCGCAGATCGTCGAGCGCAAGGGCCACGTGGTCGTCACAGGCTCGGTCTACTCCTGGGCCAACGGGGTGCTCAACAGCCCCTACGCGGTCGCCAAGGCGGGCGTCGAGGCGCTGGGCCGCGGCCTGCGCAGCGAGCTGGTGCCGCTCGGCGCCAGCGCCGGCGTCGTCTACTACGGCTGGGTCGACACGCAGCTCGTCCAGGACGGCTTCTCGCGCAAGCACTCCGACCGCATGCAGGAGAACGTGCCGGCATGGCTGCTCAAGCGGATCAAGCCCGACGAAGCGGCGGCGGCGCTCGTCCGCGGGATCGAAGAACGGGCGCCACGCACCTTCGCGCCCAAGTGGTGGGCGATCCCCAGCTACCTGCGCGGCATCCTCAACCCGCTGCTCGACCGCCGCTTCGACCGCGACCGGCGGATGCGCGAGACGATCCGCGCCGTCGAGAGCGAGGCGGACGAGCAGGGCGCCGCGGCGGTCGCCGCCGCGGACCGCTGATCCCCGGTTGGTCAGTTATGTACAGGGCTCTGTACTCGAGTGACCATCCGAGCCCAAGCTATGGCCGGGTCAGCTCCTCCAGGAGGAAGACGAACGACTCGTAGCTCTCGCCGGTCGCGCGGCTGAGGCCGATCTCGCAGGTGCGGTTGCTGGAGATGTGGGCGTCGAAGCGGCGGCCCGCCAGCTCGGCGACCTGCGGCGCCGTGGCGGCCTCGGTCAGCTCCGGGTGGCTGAAGCCGCGGTCGCCGGCGAAGCCGCAGCAGGTCGAGGAGGGCGCGACGTAGACGTCCTCGGCGAGGGCGCCGGCGAGCCGGCGCAGCCGCGGCGCGAGGCCGAGCTGCCGCGTCGCGCAGGTCGGATGCACGGTCGCGGAGCCGACCTTGCGGCGGATCTCCAGCTCCGGCAGCAGGCGGTCGTGCGCCCAGGCGACCGAGTCGAGGATCGTCAGCGCCGCGAGCCGCTCGCCGTTCGCGTCGTCGAGCACCCCCTCGCCGGGCTCGGCGATCGCGTGCGTGCAGGAGGCGGCGTCGATCACCACCGGCAGATCCCCCTCCTCGCTCCAGCGCCACAGCCGCTCGACCAGCTCGTTCGCCTTCCGCCGCTGCGCCGCGGCGAACCCCTTCGACCCCCAGGGCAGCCCACAGCACGACCCCGCCACGTCCTCCGGAATCCACACCGGCGCCCCCGCCCGGCGCGAAACCTCCACCAACGCCTCCGCCAAGCTCCGCCGATGGGCCGATTTCCCACCCATATCGTGGGTTTTCGGCCCGTCGGCCCCGAAGATGCGGTTGGTGCAGCTGGGGAGGTAGACGGCGCTCGCTTGGGCTCGAGCCGTGGCGGGTGGGTGCGGGGGCGCGGGGGACGGGAGGGCAACGCCTCGCTTCGTGCGGCGGGCGAGCGGGCCGACCGCCCTGATCGCGGCGCGGGAGGCGCCTTCGAGCTTGTCCCAGTGCCGTGCCCCGCGCAGCGCCAGCGCTTCGGCGCGCGGCGAGTGCCCCTCCCCCCGCAGCTCCTTGACCAGCTCGCCGGTGTCGATCCCGAGCGGGCAGGCGAGCCGGCAGCTGCCGTCGGCGGCGCAGGTGTCGAGCCCGTCGTAGGCGTACTCCGCCTCGAGCGCAGCGCGCAACGGCGAGCCCTCGGGCTGGCGGGCGATCTCCCGCCGCAGGACGATCCGCTGGCGCGGCGTCGTCGTCAGGTCGCGGCTCGGGCAGACCGGCTCGCAGAAGCCGCACTCGACGCAGGCGCTCGCCGAGTCCTCCTCCACCTCCGGCATCGTTTTCAGGTTGCGCAGGTGGACAGCGGAGTCGCGGTTGAGGACGACGCCGGGGGCGAGCACGCCGTCGGGGTCGGCCAGCCGCTTGACCCGCCACATCAGTTCGGTCGCCTTCTCGCCCCACTCGCGCTCGACGTAGGGGGCCATGTTGATCCCGGTCCCGTGCTCGGCCTTCAGCGAGCCGTCGTACTTGTCGACGACCAGCTCGACCAGCTTCTCCATGAACGACTCGTAGCGCTCCAGGTCCTCCTGCTTGCCGAAGTCCGGCGTCAGCATGAAGTGCAGGTTGCCCGCCGAGGCGTGCCCGGCGACGCCGGGCAGGAAGCCGTGCTCGCCGAGCAGCGCCTGCAGGTCGCGGGCGCCCTCGGCGATCCGCTCCGGCGGCACGCAGACGTCCTCGACGATCAGCGCGGTGCCGGGCAGGCGCAGCCGCCCGACCAGGCCGTGCAGTCCCTCGCGCACGCGCCAGGCGAGCTCGACCTGCTCGGCGTCGCGGTTGAACTCGATCGGCCGGATCGTCTCGTGGCCGCCGAGGATCTCCATCGCCGCGGCGACGCCGGCGTCCAGCCCCGCCTCGTCCTCGCCGCCGTACTCGACCAGCAGCACCGCCGACTCGGGCGGCAGCTCCTTCCACTCCTGCGGCGCGCCGACCATGTTCCAGGCGGCGGTGATCAGCGCCGGCGCGACCATCAGCTCGACCGCGCTCGCGCCGCTCTCGACCAACTCGCGCACCGGGGCGATCGCCGCGTCGATGCCCGGGAAGTGGACCCAGGCGGTCGTCGTCCGCGCCGGCAGCGGCACGGTCTCGAAGACCGCCTCGGCGACGAAGCCGAGCGTCCCCTCGGAGCCGATCAGCAGGCGGCGGAAGATCTCCAACGGCTCGTCGGCGTCGAGGAAGGCGCAGAGCCGGTAGCCGGTCGTGTTCTTGATCGCGAACTTGCGGCGGATGCGCTCGCCGAGCTCGGCGTCGGCGCGGATCTCGTCGCGGATCGCCGCCAGGCCGGCGGCGAGCTCCGGCTCCTCGGCGGCGAAGCGGTCCGCCGCGCCCGCTTCGGCGGTGTCGATCGTCGTCCCCGAGGGCAGGACGAAGGTCAGCGAGCGCACGGTCGAGTAGGAGTCCTTGGTCGTGCCGCAGCGCATGCCGCCGGAGTTGTTGGCGATCACGCCGCCGACCGTGGCGATGTCGGTGCTCGCCGGGTCGGGGCCGAGCTTGCGGCCGTGCGGGGCGAGCACGCGGTTGGCGTGGCCCAGCACCGTGCCCGGCTTGACCCGCGCCAGCGCGCCGCCGTCCTCGACCGCGACGCCGCCGAAGTGGCGCCGCACGTCGATCAGGATGCCGTCGCCCTGGCCCTGTCCGTTGAGGCTGGTGCCGCCGGCGCGGAAGACGACCGGGACGTCGTTGGCGCGGCCGTAGGCGAGGACCTTCGAGACGTCACGAGCGTCGCGCGCCATCACCACTGCCCGCGGCAGCAGCCGGTAGGGGCTGGCGTCGGAGGCGTAGCGGACGATGTCGCTCGCCCGCGCCAGCACGCGGTCGGCGCCCAGCAGCCGTTCGAGCTCGCCGCGCAGCGGTTGCGGCGTGCCGCCGGCCAGCGACTCCGAAGCGCGGTCGGGAGCGGCGACGCTCATCGTCCCTTCCTAGAAAAGGGACATTCCGGGGGCGACCGGCACTTCGACCAGCTCGGGCTTCGAGGAGGCGAGCGCGGCGGACAGGGCGTCGCGGACTTCGTCCCGGTCGCGCGCGACTCCGGTCGAGACCCCGTAGCCGGCGGCGACCGCGGCGACGTCGAGCGCCGGCAGGTCGAGCCCGGGGGCGCCGGACACCGACTCGACGTCGGCGAACCACTTGAGGATCGCGTACTCGGAGTTGCGCAGGACGAGGAAGGTGACCGGGACGTCGTAGGCGACGGCGCTCCAGAAGCCGCTGATCGCGTACTGGGCCGAGCCCTCGCCGAGCACGCAGACGACCGGGCGATCGGGCTGGGCGAGCTGCACGCCGACCGAAGCGGCGAGGCCGAAGCCGAGCCCCCCGCCGGAGCTGAAGTAGTAGCTGCCGGGCCGCGAGAGGCGCAGCTGGTTACGCAGGGCGAGCGTGCTCGCCGGCGACTCGAGCACGACGATCCCGTCCTCGGGGAAGACCTCGGCGAGCGCCGTGTGGACGGTCGAGGAGTTGAGCGGGTCCTCGGGCGGGATCTCGCTCGGCCCGGGGTTGGGCTCGGGGACGGGCCGCGAGGACTCGGGCACAGCCTCGAGCAGGGCCTTCAGCGTCAGCACGGCGTCGGCGACGATCGCGTGGCCCATCGGCGCCCGCGCCGCCTCGTCGGGGTCGCTGGTGATCGCGACCAGGCTCGCCCCCTCGGGCAGCAGCGGACCGGGGATGTGGGGGTAGTAGGGGAAGACCGAGCTGCCGACGACGAGAACCAGATCGTGGCCCTCGAGCGTCTGGCCGACCGGTCCGACCGCCGGCGGGAGCACGCCGCGGAAGTTGGGGTGGCTCTCCGGAAAGCCGATCCGCCCGCTCCCCGGCGCCGGCGGCGCCCAGACCGGCAGGCGCTGGCGCTCGGCCAGCGCGACCGCGGCGTCCCAGCCGCCGCCGACGTCGACGTCGGGGCCCACGACGAGCACCGGGTTGCTCGCCGCGTCGAGCTGCGCGGCGAGCCGGGCGACCGCGTCCGGGTCGGCGACGGCGCGCCCCTCGGCGCCGCGCTTCAGCGCCTCGCCCGCCCCCTCCCCGACCTCGGCGTCCCAGTCGTCCATCGGGATCGAGACGAAGACCGGGCCCGCGGGCGGCAGCGAAGCCATATGGATGCCGCGGGCGAGCGCCAGCGGCACCTCCTCGGCGCGCGCCGGCTCGTGCGCCCATTTGACCAGCGGCTGGACGACGCCGGTCGCATCGCGGTTGGTCAGCAGGGCCTCCATCGTGATCTGCGCCCGCACCTGCTGGCCCGCGGTGACGACGACCGGGGAGTGGTTGGCGCGGGCGGTGAAGATCGCCCCCATCGCGTTGCCGACCCCGGGCGCCGTGTGCAGGTTGGCGATCGCCGGCCCGCCGGAGGCCTGCGCATAGCCGTCGGCCATACCCACCACCACCGCCTCCTGCAGGCCGAGCACATAGCGGAAGTCGCCCGGGAAGTCGGCCAGCATCGGCAGCTCGGTCGAGCCCGGGTTGCCGAAGATCGTCGTCGTCCCCAGGTTGCGGAACAGGTCGAAGCTGGCTTCGCGAACCGTCGCCATGGAGGCAACCCTAGATGAACGATTCCGATGTCGGCACCCACGGATGAACGTTTGGCGCTGCGCTGGATCGCCACCCACCTCCTCACGAATAGCGCTGCCATTCGTTCGTCGGCGTTCGGCGCCCAGCTTGGCCAGCCACGCCCCCGCGGGCACCGCCATTTCGGAATCGGTCATCCAGGCTTGCGGGGTTAAGGAAGGGTGCGCCATTTGGCGATAGGCGGAGGGTGAAGAGACTTGCGCTCCTGATTGTCGCCACGGCCTGCTGCGCGGCTGTCGCGCCCGCTCAGGCCATGCCGACGCGAATGGCATATGCCGCGGGGAGGATCGTGCCGATTCCGGCCTCGGTCCCGCACGAAGCGGGCGACATGGTCGACCGGCGGATCGTGCCCGACCTGCGCTGGATCGCCGCCCGCTACCCGATCTACGTCACCGACGGCTACTCCGGCCCGCTGCCGAGCGGCCGCCACGTCGGCTGCAACCGCTGCCACGTGCGCAACTCCGACCACTACAACGGCCTCGCGGTCGACATCGTGCCGCTCGGCGGCAGCGGCCGCTGCGACGCGAGCTGGCGTCCGATCACCCGCCTCGCCCACTGGGCCGAGCCGCGCCAGAACCGGCCCCGCCCGCCCTTCCGCTGGGTCGGCTACAACGGCGACCCCGGCCACGGCTGCGGCAACCACCTGCACCTCTCCTGGGAACACGCCGTGGCGCCGATGTTCACGCTCGCCCAGTGGGTCGAGGTCTTCCCGGTCAGCCGCCGGGGAGTGGCCGAACAGCCGCAGCCGACCCCGCCGCAGACGCCGCCCTCCGGGGTCAAGCCGCCAAAGGGGCCCCAGGGCGGCAGCGAAGCGGAGCCGACGGCCGAATCGGCGAGCGGCCCGCGCGGCGGCGTCTCGACCGTCCAGTCCGGCGGCGTCTCCCCCACGGCGACTGACGTGCCGGTGCTAATACCAGCTCACACGCAAGGTAGGTAATATCTCGGGAGCGTCGAATTGTGCTCCATGGCTACTTCGATTGCATTCCCAGAAGGCACCGTCGAACGTATGGATGAGTTGCTGGCCGACAACGGGTTGT
>Ga0210120_1000148_pt1 | contig 16296 bp, 16 predicted proteins | sample Goodyear_PhragA__FD_184868 | JGI IMG/M metagenome (GOLD analysis project Ga0210120, IMG submission 184868) | Wetland microbial communities from San Francisco Bay, California, USA, that impact long-term carbon sequestration - Goodyear_PhragA_D2... | ecosystem: Environmental > Aquatic > Marine >... | reverse complement strand
AAGCTGCTCGCGACCTACACCAAGCTCGGGATTCCCCTGAGCGAGCAGAAGCTCCTGGCCGGGGTCGTCGCCGTGGACGCCATCTTCGACAGTGTCTCGGTCGGCACCACGTACAAGGCCAAGCTGGCCGAGCAGGGGATCATCTTCTGCTCGTTCGGCGAGGCGGTGCGCGAGCATCCCGAGCTGGTGCGGAAGTATCTGGGCTCGGTGGTCCCGGCGAGCGACAACTTCTTCGCCGCGCTCAACGCCGCGGTGTTCAGCGACGGGTCATTCGTCTACATCCCGAAGGGCGTGCACTGCCCGATGGATCTGTCCACCTACTTCCGCATCAACAGCGCGGAGACCGGGCAGTTCGAGCGCACGCTGATCGTGGCCGACGAGGGCGCCACGGTCAGCTACCTCGAGGGCTGCACCGCGCCCAAGCGGGACGAGAATCAGCTCCACGCCGCCGTGGTCGAGCTCGTGGCGCTCGAGAACGCGACGATCAAGTACTCCACCGTCCAGAACTGGTACGCGGGCGACGAGGAGGGGCGGGGCGGCATCTACAACTTCGTCACCAAGCGCGGCAAGTGCGCGGGCGCCAACTCCAAGATCAGCTGGACCCAGGTCGAGACCGGGTCGGCGATCACCTGGAAGTACCCGAGCGTCATCCTTCAGGGTGACAACTCGGTTGGCGAGTTCTATTCGGTGGCGGTGGTGAACGGACGGCAGCAGGCCGACACCGGCACCAAGATGATCCACATGGGGAAGAACACCCGCAGCACCATCGTGTCCAAGGGCATCTCGGCCGGCCGCGGGCAGAACAGCTACCGCGGGCAGGTGAAGGTCCTGCCCAAGGCCGCGGGGGCGCGCAACTACACCCAGTGCGACTCGATGCTCATCGGAAATCGCTGCGGGGCGCACACCTTCCCGTACATCGACGTCCAGAATTCGTCCTCGTCCACCGAGCACGAGGCCTCGACCTCGAAGATCGGCGAGGACCAGATCTTCTACCTGAAGCAGCGCGGCCTCAATACCGAGAACGCCATCTCGATGATCGTGAACGGCTTCTGTAAAGAGGTGTTCAAGGAGCTGCCGATGGAATTCGCGGTCGAAGCGCAGAAGCTGCTGGGGATCAGTCTCGAAGGCAGCGTTGGCTGAGCGCCGACATTCACCGGTAAGGAGCAACGACGAGTGCTGGAAATCAGAGACCTTCGCGCGAGCGCGAGCGGCAAGGAGATTCTCAAGGGCATCGACCTCACGGTCAACGCCGGTGAGGTGCACGCGGTCATGGGCCCGAACGGCTCGGGCAAGAGCACGCTGGCCCAGGTCCTCGCCGGCCATCCGGCGTACGAGGTGACCGGCGGCTCGGTGTTCTACCGCGGCCAGGACCTCCTCGAGCTCGAGCCGGAGGAGCGCGCCCAGGCCGGCGTCTTCCTCGCCTTCCAGTACCCGGTGGAGATTCCCGGCGTGACCAACGCCTACTTCCTCCGCGCCGCCTACAACGAGATCCGGAAGGCCCGCGGGGAGGAGGAGATCGACTCGATGGACTTCATCGACCTCCTGGAGGAGAAGCTCAAACTGGTCGAGTGGGACTCGGCCATCATGAGCCGGGCCGTCAACTCGGGCTTCTCGGGCGGCGAGAAGAAGCGGAACGAGATCCTGCAGATGGCGGTGCTCGAGCCCACCCTCGCCATCCTCGACGAGACTGACTCCGGCCTCGACATCGATGCGCTCAGAATCGTGGCCGCCGGCGTCAACAAACTGCGCCGGCCGGATAACGCCACCATCGTGGTGACGCACTACCAGCGCCTGCTCAACTACATCGTGCCCGACTTCGTGCACGTGCTGACCAACGGCCGGATCGTGAAGTCGGGTGGCAAGGAGCTGGCGCTCGAGCTCGAGGCCCGCGGCTACGAATGGCTCGAGGACACGGTGGGAGCCGCCTCATGACCGAGGCGTTCGTCCAGGAGTTCGAAGCGCGGGCCGGCACCGCCACCGCCGATGGCCCCGAGTGGCTCGAGCCGGTGCGACGGGCGGCCATGGACCGCTTTGCGCGCACCGGCTTCCCCGGCTCGCGCGACGAGGAGTGGCGCTTCACGCCGATCGGACCGATCGCGCAGGGTACCTGGCGTGCCGCCACGGGTGGGGCGGGGGAGCTCTCGCGCGAGCAGCTGGCACCGTTCGTCTTCGGCCACGCCGACTGGACCACGCTCGTCTTCGTGAACGGGGTCTTCAGCGAGGGACTGAGCGCCATCGGCCAGCTGCCGGCCGGTGTCCGGGTGGCGAGCCTGGCCGAAGCACTCCGCTCCGACGGCGCCCTGCTCCAGGCCCATCTGACCCGGCATGCGCCGGTCGAGGGGTCGTCGTTTACCGCGCTCAACACGGCCTTCCTGGCCGAGGGTGGCATGGTACACGTGGGAGCCGGCGTGGAGCTGACGGCGCCGGTCCACCTGCTCTTCGTGACCACGGCGGAGGCCGGCGGCACCGTCACCCACCCGCGCAACGTCATCGTGGTCGAGCGCGGCGCCCGGGCGTCGATCATCGAGAGCTACGTGACGCTGGCGCCGGGGCAGAGCTACTGGACCAATCCCGTCACCGAGGTGGCCGTCGGGGCCGGTGCCTGGATGGAGCACACCCGGATCCAGCGCGAGAGCGAGAGCGCACAGCATGTCGGGCTCACGCACGTCGACCAGCAGCGGGACAGCCACTATCGCTCGTTCTCGCTCACGATGGGTGCGGCGCTGGCGCGGCACAACCTGCACGTGCGGCTCAACGACGAGAACATCGAGACCCTCATGTATGGCCTCTACGTCACTCGTGGCGAGCAGGTGGCCGATAACCATACGGCCATCTACCACGACCAGCCCAACTGCCGGAGCTGGGAGGTCTACAAGGGCATTCTCGACGACCGCTCGCGCGGGGTGTTCAACGGCAAGGTGTTCGTGCAGGCCGAGGCGCAGAAGACCGACGCCAAGCAGACCAACCGCAACCTGCTGCTGAGCGACGGCGCGCGGGTCGACACCAAGCCCCAGCTCGAGATCTTCGCCGACGACGTCAAGTGCACCCATGGCGCCACGGTGGGCCGGCTGGACGAGCTCGCCCGCTTCTACGCGCGGAGTCGCGGCATTCCGGCGGACGCCGCTGACCGGCTCCTGACCTACGCCTTCGCAGCGGAAGTGGTGGAGGAAGTGACTCTCGCGCCGGTGCGCGAGGAGCTGGACCGCCTGGTGCGGGCGCGCCTGGGTGGCCTCTGAGGCCGGCATGACCGCCACTGTCTCCGCCACGCCCGCGCTCGACGTCGAGCGGCTGCGCGAGGACTTCCCGATCCTCGCCGAGCGGGTGCGCGGCAAGCCCCTCGTGTACCTCGATAATGCCGCTACCAGCCAGAAGCCCCGCGCCGTCATCGAGGCCGTCAGCCGATACTACGGCGCGCAGAACGCGAACATCCACCGGGGCGTGCACTTCCTGAGCGAGCACGCCACGGTGGCCTACGACCGCGTACGCGAGCGGGTGGCCCGGTTCCTCAACGCCCCGTCGTCGGGGGAGATCGTCTTCACCCGCGGCACCACCGAGGGGATCAACCTCGTGGCCCAGAGCTGGGGCCGGAGCACCCTGAGGCCGGGCGACGAGATCCTGATCACCGGGATGGAGCACCACTCGAACATCGTTCCCTGGCAGCTGGTGGCCGCGCAGACGGGCGCGACGGTGCGCGCCGTGCCGATCACCGATACTGGGGAGCTGGATCTGAAGGCGTTCGACCGGCTGCTCACCGATCGCACTCGCCTGCTCGCCGTGACGCACCTGTCCAACGCGCTTGGCACCATCAACCCGGTGCGGTGGATGATTTCACACGCGCGGGAGCGCGGTATTGTGACGCTGGTGGATGGAGCCCAATCGGCACCGCACCTGGCGGTGGACGTGCAGGCGCTCGACTGCGATTTCTTTGCGTTCTCGGGACACAAGGTCTTCGGGCCGACGGGCATCGGCGTGCTGTACGGACGCGCGTCGTTGCTCGAGGTGATGCCGCCCTGGCAGGGAGGCGGGGACATGATCGAGACCGTGACGCTCGAGCAGAGCACGTTTGCGCCGCCGCCGGCGCGATTCGAGGCGGGCACGCCGCCGATCGCGCAGGTCATCGGGCTGGGGGCGGCGCTCGAGTATGTCGAAACGGTGGGGCGCGCGGCCATCGGCGCCTGGGAGGAGGAGCTGCTGGCCTACGCCAGCGAGCAGATCGGTGAGCTGGACGGCATCCGCATCATTGGCACGGCGCGCGAGAAGGCCAGCGTACTGTCGTTCGTGGTCGAGGGCGTGCACCCGCACGACCGCCACTGCGCGAGCGTCGTTCGCCTTCTACAACACGCGCGCGGAGGTCGACGCCCTGGTGCGCGGCCTCCGCCGGGTCCGGAGCGTGTTCGCCTGATATGTCGAGCCTGAGCGAGCTGTACCAGAACGTCATCCTCGAGCACAACCGCTCCCCACGGAACTACCGTGTCATGGACGACGCCGACCGGAAGGCCGACGGCCATAATCCGCTCTGCGGGGATCGGGTGACCGTGTGGGTCCGGATGGACGGCGACGTGATCGATGACGTCAGCTTCCACGGGGCGGGATGCGCTATTTCGACCGCCTCTGCATCGCTGATGACCGGAGCCGTGAAGGGCAAGAACCGCGCGGAGGCCGAAGAACTGTTCGAGCGCTTCCACCAGCTCGTGACCGGCACGCTTCCGCCCGGAGAGGTGGAAACCCTGGGGAAGCTTGCCGTGTTCTCAGGGGTATCGGAGTTTCCGGTCCGGGTGAAATGCGCCAGCATGGCGTGGCATACGCTGAAGGCGGCGCTGGAGGGACGGTCGGACGGTCGGACGGTCGGACGGTCGGACGATCAGCCGGTCGGACGGTCGGATGGATCGATCGGAGAGTCGGATGCAGCGAAGGACGACCGGGTTCGACGGCCTGATCGTCCGACCGTCCGACCGTCCTCGTTCCAATAACTATTTCTCTGAAGGAGCCTGCAGCATGCCGTACAATCCCGCCCTCGTGGCGCCGATGCGCGAAGAGATGACCGATATGGGTGCCCGCGAGCTCACGACGGTGCCGGACGTGGACGCCGCGCTCGGCGACCAGAAGGGCACCATGCTCGTCTTCGTGAACTCGGTCTGCGGCTGCGCCGCCGGTAACGCTCGGCCGGCGCTCCGGCTCGCGCTGCAGCACGGTGTCAAGCCGCAACAGGTGGTCACCGTTTTCGCGGGACAGGACGTCGACGCTACCGCACGCGCGCGGCAGTACTTCTCGGACTATCAGCCGAGCAGTCCGTCGGTGGCGCTGTTGCGGGACGGCGAGGTCGTGCACTTCGTGCATCGCCACCAGATCGAAGGCCGCCCGCCCCAGGCCATCGCGGCCGACCTGACCGCGGCGTTCGACCGGCATTTCGGCGTGACGGTCTGAGCGGCGACGCGATGACGGGGCGCATCTTTCATCCGGATCGGCACGAGCTGCACGGCATCACCGTAGTGCTCGAGACGCATGGCCCGCGGACCTACGTGGGCCGCTTCGACAGCCAGGACGATCAGGGCGTCCACATGCACGACGTCGGCGTCTACGACGCTTCGGCGGACGGCGCGACGAAGGCGGAGTTCCTGCAGCGGTGCGGCAAGTTCGGGATTCGGCCGGAGCACCGGGATCTCCTGGTGCCGTCGACCGATGTGGCGCGAATCGAGCGGCTGGTGGACGCCCTGCGCTAGGCAGGCCACACCTGATCTTCGAACTCGTCGATCAGGGTGATGGCGTCCACCGGGCAGGCGCGGGCAGCGTCGAGGATCATCTCTTCGTCGCCGCCCTCGGGGTCGACCACGACCGAGACGTTGTCGGCGCCGAGTTGGAAGACTTCGGGCGCGAGGCCGACGCACTCCGCGTAGCCCGAGCACAGGCTGCGATTGATCTTGATCCGATAGGGCATAGGCGCGGGACCGTGGGGGCGACGGCGCTAAGATAGGAACCGGGCGCCGCGCATGCCAGAGGCATCCGCATGAGCCAACGGTACGATGTCATCGTGATCGGCGCGGGACATGCGGGCGCCGAGGCGGCCGCGCTCGCTTCGCGCGCCGGCGCGCGAACCCTTCTCCTCACGCAGAATCTCGAAACCATCGGCCAGATGTCGTGCAACCCGGCGATCGGTGGGATCGCCAAGGGCACGGTCGTTCGCGAGGTCGATGCGCTTGGTGGCGTGATGGGGCGGGCAACGGACCTGGCGAGGGTCCAGTTCCGGATGCTCAACCGGTCGAAGGGTCCCGCCGTCTGGTCGCCGAGAGCGCAATGCGATCGTGGGCTCTACCGGCGGGCGGTGCGTTCCGTATTGGAACGATTAGAGCGCCTGGAGTTTGCCCAAGGGACAGCCGCTCAGTTCTTGCTGGATGGCAGCCGAATTCTCGGTGTAGTCACCATCGACGGCCGGCGCTTCGAGGCTCCAGCTGTAATCCTGACCGCTGGGACCTTTCTGCGCGGCCGGATCCACTTGGGGTTGAGCATGCAGGTGGCGGCTGGACGTGCAGGCGAGAGTCCGGTCGTCGAAATCGCTCAAGCAATTGCAAGTCTTGGACTTACATCGGCTCGGTTCAAGACTGGAACCCCGCCGCGCATCGACGGCCGATCGGTCGATCTGACGAGGGTCGACCGGCAAGATGGAGATCCGGAGCCATACTGGTTCTCCTTTCACGAGCGCGCCCCCCACCCTGCCCAGCTTCCCTGTTATCTGACTCGCTCCGGCGAGGCGCTCCGGGAGATCATCATCCGACATCTCCGGGAATCCGCGCTGTATGGTGGCGCCATCAGCGGCCTCGGGCCCCGATACTGCCCGTCGATCGAGGACAAGATTGTCAAGTTCCCCGAGGCGGTAAGCCACCAGGTATTCCTGGAGCCCGAAGGGCTCGATACCTCCGAGATGTATGTCAACGGACTCTCCACCTCGCTCCCACCCGCAGTGCAGCTCGCCTTTCTCAGGACGGTGCCGGGATTGGAAGAAGTGAAGATGACTCGGCCCGGCTACGCGATCGAATACGACTATTTCCCCCCGACCCAGCTCCATCCAACGCTCGAGTCCCGGGCAGTGTCCGGCTTGTTCCTGGCCGGCCAGGTGAACGGTACGACTGGGTACGAGGAGGCAGCGGGGCAAGGGGCGCTGGCGGGGCTGAACGCGGCAGCCATGGCGCTGGGCCGTGAGCCGGTGGTGTTGGCCAGGGACACGGCCTTCGTGGGCGTGCTGGTGGACGACCTCGTGCATCGCGGCGTAGACGAGCCGTACCGGCTCTTCACCTCACGCGCGGAGTTCCGGCTGCTGCTTCGGCAGGATAACGCGCTACGACGGCTGCTTCCCCTCGCGGAGCGTCTGGGCCTGCTGTCGGACGCGGAGCGCCGCAAAGCGGATCGGCGGCTCATGCGGGAGGAAGAGGTCCTGGCGCTTACCGAGCGCACCCTGGCGGAGCCGGCGGAGGCAAACCCGGTTCTCCGTCTGGCAGGTAGCGCCCCGGTCGAATCACCACACCGTGTCGCGGACCTGGCTCGGCGGCCGCGGGTTTCGACGGCCGCCCTGCTCGAGGCGTCGGGCGTCGACGTGGCAACCGAGGATGTCGAATGGGCCGATATCGAGCTCAAGTACGGTGGGTATCTCGCGCGTGAGCGGGCGGCGGCTGGCCGGCTGTCTCAGTTGGACGAGTTCGCCCTGCCGGACGGCATGGAGTACGAGGGGCTCATGACGCTATCGTTCGAGGCACGGCAGAAGCTGGCCGTCGCTCGTCCGGACTCCTTGGGCCAGGCTGGGCGCATCCCCGGAGTTTCGCCCAGTGATCTTCAGTGCCTGGTCATGGAGGTGCTGAAGCGTCGGCGCTCGTGACCAGCTCTTGCGGGTTCCCCACGGCCGATCTGCCAGTGTTTCACATGAAACAGCCAACGCCACTGAAAAGCCACGTTGCAAGATGTCAATCTGTTTCACGTGAAACAGCGCTGGCTGTTGGCCCCGGACGCACCACACCCCTATATTGGGGCATCGTCAGGGGACGGGCGATGCCTCTCGACAAACGACAGTGCAACTCAGCTAAGTCGTTGTCATTAAATAACTTATAGACTACGTATCGTCATGGCTCATATCGTTGCGATCGCCAACCAGAAGGGCGGCGTCGGGAAGACCACGACGGCCGTCAACCTCGCTGCTTCCCTTGCCATCGCCGAGCGGCGCACACTGCTCCTCGACGCCGACCCCCAGGGCAACGCCACCAGCGGTGTTGGCATGGTGAAGCACGAGCTCGAGATCTCGCTCTACGACGCCATGGTCGACGGTCGGCCCGCGCGCGAGGCGATTCTTCCCGTGCCCGGACTCGAGCATTTGTCGGTGCTGCCGGCGACCCAGGATCTCGTCGGCGCCGAGCTGCAGCTGGTCGATCGTGACAATCGCGAAGCAGCGCTGCGCCACGTGCTCGACGGGCTCGAGAACGACTACGACTACATCATCATCGACTGCCCACCGTCGCTTGGCCTGCTCACGCTGAATGTGCTGGCTGCCGCCAACTCCGTGCTGATCCCGATCCAGTGCGAGTACTACGGGCTGGAGGGGATCTCGCAGCTCCTCAACACCGTCCGCCTCGTACAGCAGAACTTCAACCCGGGCCTCGCGATCAGCGGCGTGCTGCTGACGATGTACGATGCGCGGCTCAACCTCTGTCGCCAGGTCGCCGAGGACGCGAAAGAGTATTTCGGCGCCAAGATGTTCGTCACGCCGATTCCGCGGAACGTGCGTCTCGCCGAGGCGCCGAGCTTCGGCAAACCGATTCTCCTCTATGATGTGCAATCGGTGGGCGCCAAGAGCTACCTCGCGGTGGCGCAGGAACTGATGCTCCGGATCGAGACGTCGCCGATGAGCCAAACGTCCGAGCCGCTGCCCGAGGTGGCGTCATGAGCGAGACCAGACGGCTCGGCCGCGGGCTCGAGGCACTGCTCGGTCCGACGACACGCGAGCAGGCCGAGGCGTCGGGCGCATTGCGCGAGCTGCCGATGGCGAGCGTGCGGCCGAACCCGTTTCAGCCGCGTACGCGGATGGACGAAGGGCCGCTCGACGAGCTGGTCGCGTCGATCCAGGCGTCGGGGCTGCTGCAGCCCGTCCTGGTACGGCCGCGGAACGGCGGGTATGAGCTGATCGCAGGCGAGCGCCGCTGGCGCGCGGCGACCCGGCTTGGATGGGCGAAGATCCCCGCGATCGTGAAGGACGTCGACGACCAGACGCTGCTCACGCTCGCCCTGATCGAGAATCTGCAACGGGACGATCTCTCGCCGATCGACGAGGCTGCGGGCTACCAGCGCCTCGCGGCGGAGTTCAAGCTGCCGCACGGGGAAATCGCGCGGCTGGTCGGACGGAACCGCGCCACGATTGCCAATCTGCTTCGGTTGCTCCAGCTCCCGGACGAAGTGCAGGCGATGGTGCACGAGCGGAAGCTGACCGAGGGCCACGCGCGCGCGCTCCTGGGCCTCGCGGAGCCCGCGGCGATGATCGCGCTGGCGCGACAGGCCGCGGACGAAGGGTGGTCGGTCCGGGAGATGGAGGCGCGCGTTCGGGGAGATTCGCCAGCGGGCACCGGCGCCGCGCCTGAGACGGCCCCACGCCGCGCCCGGCCCGCCGCCCGGGTCGTCACCGCCGACGCCAAGCGGGTCGAGGACGCGCTCCGCAAGCATCTCGGTACCGATGTACGGGTGACCACCCGGCGCCGGGGCCGCGGTTTCCTCACACTGAGCTACTACTCGAACGACGATCTCGCCCGCCTGCTCGAGCTGATTCTCGGTCGGCCGTTCCAGGGATGAGCCGCGCGGCTCGCGCGGTGACGATCGTCATCCAGCCGGACGGCGCCACCCGGTCGCAGACCTATCGGGTGCCGGTCTGGCTGCTTCGGGCCGGCGTCGGCTTCATGGGCGCGGCGGCGGTGGCGGCGGTGGTGGTCGCGGCGCTGTACGGCCCGCTGCTCCGATCGGCGGCGCGGGTGCCGGGACTGGAGCAGAAGGTCGAGCGGCTCGAGGCGGACAACGCCAAGGTCCGCCAGCTGACCGCGGCTCTCGACAGCGTCGAGTCACGGTACGCACAGGTGCGTCAAATGATCGGCGGAGACATCGTCCGGGACCCGCTGACCGTTGGCACCTCCCTCCCCGTGGCGCCCGCCGTGCTCGCCCGCGTGGCCGATGCGCCCCGCGGCCCGGCGGTCGGACTCTCGATTCCCCGCCGGTGGCCGCTCGACGAGCCCGGGTACATCACCCGCGGTCAGGTTGGCACGGGCTCGCGGGACGAGGCACACCCGGGCATCGATATCGCCATCGCCACCGGGAGCCTGGTCCGCGCGGCCGGCGGGGGGACCGTCCATCAGCTAGGCGAGGATCCCGAGTACGGCTTCTTCGTGCTGCTCGACCATCCCGATGACTATCAGACGATGTACGGACATCTCTCCCGCATCGTCGTGCAGCCCGGCGCGTCGGTGGCGCCTGGCCAGGTGATCGGCCTCTCCGGCAACACCGGGCGGTCGACCGCGCCGCACCTGCACTTCGAGATCCGCCAGAAGGGCGTCTCGCTCGATCCGCGAACCATGGTCAAGGAGGGAAGCTGATGGGGATCTTCAATAATCCGGCGCGGGACGAAGAGGGAAAGGAGCTCCGGCGGCGACGCTCCGACCAGATCCCGTTTTCGATCATCGCGAGCGACATGACCGTGATCGGTGACCTCGAGACCGAGGGCGTGGTCAGGGTGGAAGGCCGGGTGCGCGGCACCGTCCGGGTCGGCGCCCAGGTGCTGGTCGCGGCCGGGGCGGTAATCGAGGGCGATCTCCATACCCAGGAGGCGGTCGTCGCCGGCCAGGTGAGCGGCGCCATCATCGCCCGCGAGCGAGTGGAGCTTCAGGCGACGGCCGTGGTTCAGGGAGACATCCATACCCCCCGCATCGCGATCGTCGAAGGGGCCAAGGTCAGCGGCGAGGTGAAAATGGACGGGGCGCCATCGTCGGGTGGCGACGGGGATTCCCACAAGAGTTGATAAACCGGCCTAAGTTGTGGAAAATCAGTCGTTTGTAGCAAAATCCATCGTTCCAGGATTGTAAGTGCCCATGAAATGGCTCCATGGTGTCGCATTGGTGTCCTTTTTGGGATGCGCCCCGCAGGCCCCGCCGGCAGGCATCCGCGTCGGGCTCATCACGCCCGGCAGCATCGCCGACGCGGCCTGGAACTCGGGAGCCTATGCCGGACTCCAGCGCATCCACGACTCCCTTGGTCTCTCCATCAGCCACGTCGAGGCCCGGACGCCGGCGGAGCAGGACGAGGCGCTCCGGACCTACGCTGCCCAGGGCTACGATCTCGTCTTCGCCCACGGCTTCGAATTCCAGGGTCCGGCGGAGCGGGTCTCGGCCCAATACCCGAAGCCGGTGTTCATCGTGACCTCCGGATCGCGGGCGCAGGGCAACGTGGCGCCGCTCATCTTTCGCCTCGAGGAGGCGAGCTATCTGGCCGGGATGGTGGCCGGCGGCCTCACCAAGAGCAACGTGCTGGGATTCGTGGGGGGCATCGAGCTGCCGCCCATCCAAGCCGCGTACCAGGGATGGGTCAACGGGGCCAAGGCGGTCAACCCCCAGATCCGGAGCCGCGAGATCTATCTCAACAGCTTCGACGACGCGGCGGCAGGCCGAGAGGCGGCACTGGCCCTCATCCGGGTCGGGGCCGACATGCTCCACCACAACGCCGACGCGGCCGCGCTCGGCCTGTTCCAGGCCGCCAAGGAGTCGCCCGGGGTCTACGTCTTCGGCTCCAACGCGGATCAGATGGCGCTCGCGCCCGAGCGCGTGGTCGGGAGCGCGATCATCGATCTGCCACGCGCCCTCCTCCTCGTCGCCCAGGAGGTGAAGGCCGGCACCTTCAAGCCCAGGGTCGAGGCATTCGGGCTGGCGAGCGGGGTCGTGCGGTACGATCCGAATCCCGGCCTCGACAGCCTCGTGCCGGCGGCGCTCAAGGCGCGGGTCAAGGCGGCCGCCGATTCCATCGCGGCCGGCACCCTGCTCGCAGCGCCGCGGCCGGCGGCCATGCAGTCATCTGGTCGGGTCTCAGGTCAGAGATCGCAGCCGGGCTCGGGGGCGGGTTCACCACAGAGGCACAGAGGGCACAGAGAACTCCGGGAAACAGTGAGAATGACGGACCGGTTCGTGGTTTCGGTGCCTGGTACCTCTGTGCCCTCTGTGCCTCTGTGGTGAAGCACCAAGGTGGCGGCGAAGTGAACAACCAGGGTGGCGCCGACGTGAGCGCCGTGCCGCTCGCCGAAATCGTCGCCTACCTGGACGATTATCTCCGCCTCCGCACGGTGCCCGACGAGCGCAACGCCGTGAACGGGCTCCAGGTCGAGAACCGCGGGCTGGTCGGCGGAATCGTGGCGGCGGTGGATGCGTCGCAGGCCACCATCGACGGCGTCGTCGCCGATCTCGCCGGCCGCGAGGGCCCGCCGCCGCTCGTGCTGGTGCATCACGGGCTCTTGTGGGACGGCAACGTGCCACTGACGGGCCGGCGCTACCGGCGTGTCGCAACGCTCCTCGAACACGATATCCCGCTCTACTCGGCACACATCCCGCTCGATCTACATCCGACCGTCGGGAACAACGTCGTCCTCGCCGAGCGGCTCGGGCTCGCGGTCGAGGGCTGGTTCGGCGACTACAAGGGCGCGCCGATCGGCGTCTGGGGCCACGCGCCGGCGCGTCTTGTGCCGCGCGACTCGCTGGTGGCCGAGGTCAACCACGCACTGGGCACCACCGATCCGGGTGCCAGGCTTATCGCGGGCGGCCCCGAGCGCGTGGCCCGGGTGGGCATCATCACCGGCGGCGCCGGCAGCATGATCGGCGGGGCGCACGACGCGGGGCTCGATACCTACATCACGGGCGAAGGCGCGCACCACACCTACTTCGATGCGATCGAATGGGGCCTCAACGTGATCTTCGCGGGGCACTATGCCACCGAGACGCTGGGTGTGCAGGCGCTGGCCTCGCACCTTGCCGAGCGGTTCGACCTGGATTGGGAGTTTCACGACCACCCGACCGGCCTGTGACCGCGCCACCCGCCCTGGCCCTTCGAGGCATCCGGAAACACTTCGGCTCCGTGCAGGCCCTGCGCGGGGCCGATTTCACGCTGATGCCGGGCGAGCTTCATGCACTGTTGGGCGAGAACGGCGCCGGCAAGACCACCCTGATGCACGTGGCATACGGACTGGCGCGCCCCGACGCGGGCACCGTCGCGATCGGCGGCGCGGTGGTGTCGGTGCCGTCTCCGCGCGCGGCCCGCCGGCTCGGCGTCGGCATGGTCCACCAGCACTTCACCTCCGTGCTGGCGCTGAGCGTAGCGGAGAACGTGGCGCTCGCCGCCGGCTGGTCGGTGTATCCCGCGGCCTTGCGCGAGCGGGTGCGCGCCCTGGGGGACCGGGTCGGTCTCCCGCTCGAGCCGAATACGCCGGCCGGCCGGCTCTCGGTGGGGCTCAAGCAGCGGCTCGAGATCGTGAAGGCACTTGCTACCGACGTGCACGTCCTGCTGCTGGACGAGCCGACCGCCGTGCTCGCGCCAGGTGAGGCGGAGGAGCTGCTTCGAGTCGTGCGGGTGTTCACCGCGAAGGGCGGATCGGCGGTGCTCATCACCCACAAGCTCGACGAGGCACTGGCCGCGGCGGACCGAGTGACGGTGCTCCGGCAGGGGATGGTGGTGCATGAGGGGCTGGCGACTGCAGAGACGCGTGAGTCGCTCGCGGCGGCGATGGTCGGCGAGGGGGCGGAGAAGCCAGTGCGGGAGGGAAAGACTCTGGGGGACGAGCCGGGACAGGGGGCGTCCGTCCCCGTGCTCGTGCGCCTCGAGGAGCTCGAGGTCCCGCGCGACACCGGCTACGGCATCGCCGTGCGGCGCGCGACCCTGACGATCCGGGCGGGCGAGATCGTCGGCATCGCGGCGGTCGAGGGAAACGGGCAGCGGGAGCTGCTTCGGGCGGTGGCGGGCCGTTTGCACGCGCTGCGCGGCCGGCGGGAGGTGGCCGGGCCCGTGGGCTTCATTCCCGAAGACCGCACGACCGAGGGACTGATTCCCGCGCTGAGCCTCACCGAGAACGTGGTCCTGGGCAGCCGAGCCGACGATCCGTGGATCCGGCGCGGCCGGGTGGACTGGCGGGTGGCGCGGGCGCGGACGGCGGCGCTCCTCAAGGAGTACGAGGTGGTTGCCCCCGGTCCCGACGTGCCGGCGGCGGCACTGAGTGGCGGCAATCAGCAGAGGGTGGTCGTGGCGCGGGAACTGGCCCGGCAGCCGCGGGTGGTGGTGGCGGAGAACCCGACGCGGGGGCTCGATCTCCGGGCCACGGCGGCGATTCACGCGCGCCTGCGCGCCGCGGCGGCGGGCGGCGCAGCGGTGCTGGTGTACTGCAGCGACCTCGACGAGGTGCTCGACCTGTCGACTCGGCTGGTGGTGGCGGCGCGCGGCACCCTGATCGAACCGCCGCCCGGCGCCACCCGCGCGCAGGTGGGCGAGCTGATGGTGACCGGTGGCCGTTAGAACGCCGCTCCTCGCGATGCTGCTCGGGCTGCTCGTGCTCGCGGGCGGGCTGCAGCTCGCGGGCTACGACGCGCCGACCGCGCTCGGGGCGCTCTGGCAGGGCGCGGCGGGCTCATGGTACGCGCTCACCTCCGCCACGCTGGTGCGGGCAGTCCCGCTCGTCATCATCGGTCTCGGGATCGCTCTCGCCTTCCGGGCCGGCGCGCTGAACATCGGGGCCGAAGGGCAGTTCTACGCCGGCGCCATCGCGGCGGCCTGGGTCGGGCTGCACGTCGGTGGGCGGCCGGCCGGCATCGCGGCCACCGCGGTGCTCCTGGCCGCGATCCTCGCGGGCATGGCCTGGGTGCTGGTGCCGGTCTGGCTCAAGCTGCGCTTCGGCGTGCTCGAGGTGATCAGCACGCTGCTGCTCAACTTCGTCGCCGAGTCGCTCGTCAGCCTGATGGTGCAGGGGCCGCTGCAGGAGGCGCAACACATCTATCCCCAGAGCGACTCCATCGCGGCGGCGGCGCGGCTGCCGCTGCTGCCTGGGACGCGGCTGCACGCGGGTCTGCTGCTCGCGCTGGTGGCGGCGGCGGCGCTCTGGTACGTCTTCGCGCGCACTCTCTGGGGCTTCCGGCTCCACGCCGTCGGCGCGGGGGCGCGCGCGGCAGAGATCAGCGGGCGCATCGACGTGCGGCGCGTGGGAGCCGTGGCGCTGCTGGGCTCGGGGGCGCTCGCGGGGCTCGCGGGCGGGGTCGAGCTAAGCGGCGTTTCTTACGCGCTGTTCCAGAACCTCTCGCCGGGCTACGGCTTCACCGCCATTGCCGTGGCGCTGCTGGCGCGGCTTCATCCGCTGGGTGTCGTCGCCACCGGTATCCTGTTCGGCGCGCTCGAAGCAGGGGCAGGCGCCATGCAGCGGGATGCCGGGGTGCCCGCGGTAGCGGTTTACGTGGTGGAAGCCGTGGTGATCGTCGTGGTGCTCCTCGCCGAGGCGTCGGCGCGGCGGGCCACGGCTGCCCGGGTGACCGCGTGACGGCCCCCGACGTGGTACTCGGCGGGTTCCTCGCGGCGGCGGTGCGCGTGGCGACACCGCTGCTGCTCGCGGCCACCGGTGAGACCGTCACCGAGCGCGCGGGCGTCATCAATCTCGGGCTCGAGGGCATGATGCTGGCCGGGGCGCTGGCCGCGACGCTCGGCGCGAGTGCGGCGGGGCCGTGGACCGGGCTCGCGGTCGCGGTCCTCGCGGGCATGCTGCTGGCCGCGGGGTTCGCGGCCATCGCGATCGGGGCGCGGGCCGATCAGATCATCGCCGGCACGGCGCTCACGCTTGGCGCGGTGGGGCTCACCGGCACGATCTATCGCCAGGCCTACGGCACGGCCGGCGCGGGGCTCGCGCTTCCGACGCTCGCGCCGGTGCCGATTCCGCTGCTCTCGCGCATCCCGGTCCTCGGGCCCGCCCTGTTCGCCCAGCCGGCGCCGACCTATCTCGCGCTGGCGGCGCTGCCCATCGTGTGGTGGGTCCTGTTCCGCACGCGGCCCGGCCTCGCGCTCCGCGCCACAGGCGAAGGGGCCGCGATGGCCCGCGCGGCCGGCGTGCGGACCGGACTCGTGCGCACGCTGGCGACGATCGTCGGCGGTGGCTTCGCCGGCCTCGCGGGTGCGACGCTGGTGCTGGCGCAGGTGGGGACGTTCGCGGAGAAGATGACGGCGGGGCGGGGGTACGTCGCCATCGCCATCGTGGTGCTGGGCCGCTGGCACCCC
>Ga0210120_1000147_pt1 | contig 16346 bp, 8 predicted proteins | sample Goodyear_PhragA__FD_184868 | JGI IMG/M metagenome (GOLD analysis project Ga0210120, IMG submission 184868) | Wetland microbial communities from San Francisco Bay, California, USA, that impact long-term carbon sequestration - Goodyear_PhragA_D2... | ecosystem: Environmental > Aquatic > Marine >... | reverse complement strand
GTATACGGGGCTGGGGGAACACGACGCGGCGATCGGGTACCTGGAGCAGGCATATGAGGAGCGGGGAGGAAGCGTGTATGGGGTGAAGGGGTCCTTCCTGTTCACGCCGCTGCGGCCCCACCCGCGGTTCCAGGCGCTGCTGGCCAAGATGAATCTGGCCTGAGCCCTTGATCGGGGGGCAGTCGCCTATGGTCCCAGCGGGTCGCCCCGGTCAGCCACCCGGCCACTTCCAGTCCCGAATTTCCGCCAGATCATCCCCGTACGCCTCGATGTGCTGCGTATGCTCGATCAGCCTGTCCCGGATCGCCTGCTTGGCATACGCGGCGGTCGAGCTGAGCTTCGGGACCCGGTCGAACACGTCGGCCATCAGGTGAAAGCGGTCGATCCTGTTCCGCACCGCCATGTCGAACGGCGTCGTCGTCGTCCCCTCCTCCTGGTAGCCGTGGACGTGGAGGTTCCCGTGGTTGGTCCGGCGGTAGGTCAGCCGGTGGATCAGCCACGGGTAGCCGTGGTACGCGAAGATCACGGGTTTGTCGGTCGTGAAGAGCGCGTCGAAGTCGCGGTCGGAGAGGCCATGGGGATGCTGGTCGGCCGGCTGGAGCCGCATGAGGTCGACCACGTTGATGACCCGCACCTTGAGCTCGGGCGCCTGCTGGCGCAGGAGGCTGACCGCCGCCAGGGTCTCCAGCGTGGGCACGTCGCCCGCGGCCGCCATGACCACATCCGGCTCGGCGCCGCGATCGTTGCTCGCCCACTCCCAGATGCCGATGCCGGCCGTGCAGTGCTTGATGGCCGCATCGAGGTCGAGATACTGGAGGGCCGGTTGCTTGCCGGCCACGATGACATTCACATAGTCGCGGCTGCGCAGGCAGTGATGGGTCACGGAGAGCAGGGTGTTCGCGTCCGGCGGCAGGTACACCCGGATCACGTCGGCCTTCTTGTTGACGACGTGATCGATGAACCCCGGATCCTGGTGCGAGAACCCGTTGTGGTCCTGCCGCCAGACGTGCGATGTCAGCAGGTAGTTGAGCGATGCGATCGGCCGGCGCCACGGAATCTGCCGCGCCACCTTGAGCCACTTCGCGTGCTGGTTGAACATCGAGTCCACGATGTGGACGAAGGCCTCGTAGCAGGAGAAGAAGCCGTGCCGGCCGGTGAGCAGATAGCCTTCGAGCCATCCCTGGCAGGTGTGCTCGCTCAGGATCTCCATCACCCGGCCGTCCGGGCTCAGCTGTTGATCGTCCGGACTCTCCTCGGCCAGCCAGGTGCGCGCGGTCACCTCGAACAGGGCGTCCAGCCGGTTGGAGGCGGTCTCGTCCGGGCCGAACACCCGGAAGTTCCGCCGCTCGAGATTCCGCCGCATGACGTCCCGGAGAAAGCCGCCGAGCACTCGCGTGGCCTCGCCTGTCACCGTCCCGGGCGAAGGAACGGGCACGGCGTAATCCTGAAAATCCGGCAGCGAGAGATCGTGAAGCAGGATGCCGCCGTTGGCGTGGGGATTGGCGCCCATGCGCCGGTCGCCCTCGGGGGCGAGCGCGGCCAGCTCAGGGATCAGGGCGCCGGCCTCGTCGAACAGTTCCTCCGGGCGATAGCTCTTCATCCACCGCTCGAGCTGCTTGACATGCTCGGGCTTGGTCTGCAGATCGGCCAGCGGCACCTGGTGGGACCGCCAGGACCCCTCCGTCTTCTTGCCGTCCACCGTCTTGGGCCCAGTCCACCCCTTGGGCGTGCGCAGGATGATCATCGGCCACCGGGGGCGGGTGGCCTCGCCGGTCGAGCGGGCGTTCGTCTGGATCGTGCGGATCTCCGCCAGGACGGCATCGAGCGCCGCCGCCATCGCCTGGTGCGCCGCCTCGGGCTCGGAGCCTTCGACCAGGTACGGACGGTACCCGTAGCCCCGGAAGAGGCTCTCCAGCTCCTGGCCGCTGATCCGGGCCAGCACGGTCGGGCTGGCGATCTTGTATCCGTTGAGATGCAGGATCGGCAAGACCGCGCCGTCGGTAACCGGATTGAGAAACTTGTTCGAGTGCCACGCTGTGGCCAGCGGCCCGGACTCGGCCTCCCCGTCACCGACCACGCATGCCGCGATCAGGTCGGGGTTGTCGAACGCGGCGCCGTACGCGTGGGCCAGCGAGTAGCCAAGCTCTCCACCCTCGTGGATGGAGCCCGGCGTCTCCGGCGCCGCGTGGCTCGGAATGCCGCCCGGAAAGGAGAACTGCTTGCACAGCCGCTGGAGCCCGGCCAGGTCCCGCGACACCTCGGGATAGAGCTCGCTGTACGTCCCTTCCAGGTAGGTATTGGCGACCATCCCGGGTCCGCCGTGGCCCGGCCCGGCGATATAGATCAGGTCGAGGTCATCCCGCCTGATGACGCGGTTGAGGTGCGCGTAGATGAAGTTGAGTCCCGGCGTCGTGCCCCAATGCCCCAGCAGGCGCGGCTTGATGTGGTCGAGGGTCAGCGACTGCCGGAGCAGGGGATTGTCCAGGAGGTAGATCTGGCCGACGGAGAGATAGTTGGCGGCGCGCCAGTAGGCGTCGATCGCGTACAGCTCGGCGGGTGACAGCGGTCCCTGATCCATCGTGCGCTCCCAGGCGAGCCCTACTCCGCCTGCTCCTCCCCGTATTCGTCGTGCCGCCGCCACCACTGATACGGCGGAGTCTGCGGCCATCCCTCGGGCGAATCCTCCCACTCCTCCTGGCGGCCGTACGGCGTCAGGTCGAGGAGCGTCCAAACGCTGCCCAGCGCCTCGACTCCGCGCCCGTCGGTGAAGTAGGTGCGGTAGATGTTGTCGCCATCGCGGAGAAAGACGCTGAGACCGAACGTCTCGCCCCTGGGGGTCGAAACCCCGATGTCGTCGTTGAAATCGCTCTCGGAGGAGGAATACCACGAAATGTCCCACGCCATCCGCGTCTGATAGGGCTGGATCCTGGACAGCGGTGCGCGGGAGACGAGGGCAAAGGACGTGTCGCGGGCGTGCAGGTGGGCGAGGTGCGCGATCTGGTCCACGACCAACGAGCAGCCGGGACAGCCGGCCGTTGGCCAGCCGCCGACCCCGGGCGCGAACATGAAGTGATACACGATGAGCTGGCGGCGGCCCTCGAACAGGTCCAGCAGGCTCACCTCGCCGGCCGGCCCCTCGAACACATAGGGCTTGTCGATCTTCACCACCGGCATCCGCCGGCGCTCCGCGGCGAGCTGGTCGTGCTCCCGGGTCAACTGCTTCTCCTTCGCGCGCAACTGCTTGCCGGCAGCAAGCCACTCGGCTTGCGATACGACGTTCGGCAGTCGGGTTTGACTTTGCGTGCTCATGTTGATGTCTCCTTGGCGTCCGTCTGGGGCGTGGTCGCCCCTCTCGGAGGATGCCAGCGGTACTCCGCCGGGCGCAACCCCCGGAAGGAGGCACGGCAACTGCGCACCACGGAGACACGGAGAACCACGGAGACCACCCGGAAACAAATAGCGTTACCGCCCAACAGTTCCGTGCGGCCTCCGCAGTTCTCCGTGTCTCCGTGGTGTGCAGTTTCCCGGCAGTTTCCTGGCGGTTTTCCTACGCAGCTCCCAAGGAGCCCCCCTGGCACACCCGGCCCCCCGCGTCCATCTTCCAGCACCCCCCACCAAAGCCTCAAATGCCCGAACTGCTCGGCCGGCTCCAATCCGCCTTGGCGGACCGCTATCGTCTCGACCGCGAGATCGGCGCCGGCGGCATGGCGACCGTCTACCTGGCGGAGGACGTCCGCCACGATCGCCGGGTGGCGCTCAAGGTCCTTCGACCGGAGCTCGCCGCCGTGATCGGGGCCGAGCGGTTCCTGGCCGAGATCAAGCTCACGGCCAACCTGCAGCACCCGCACATCCTGCCGCTGTTCGACTCGGGCGAGGCGGACGGGTACCTGTTCTACGTCATGCCCTTCATCGACGGCGAGTCGCTCCGCGACCGGCTCAACCGCGAGAAGCAGCTGCCCGTGGCCGACGCCGTTCGGATCACCACCGAGGTCGCGGGCGCGCTCGACTACGCCCATCGCCACGGCGTGATCCACCGCGACATCAAGCCCGAGAACATCCTGCTGCACGACGGCCGCGCGCTCATCGCCGACTTCGGCATCGCCCTCGCGGCCAGCAAGGCGGGCGGGAGCCGGATGACCGAGACCGGCATGTCGCTCGGCACGCCGCACTACATGAGCCCCGAGCAGGCCATGGGCGAGCGCGAGATCACGGCCCGCTCGGACATCTACGCCCTCGGCGCGGTGTTGTACGAGATGCTCACCGCCGAGCCGCCCTTCACCGGCGCCACCGCCCAGGCGGTGGTGGCCCGGGTAGTAACCGAGAGCCCGCGCCCGCTCGTGCCGCAGCGCCACACCATCCCGCGGCACGTCGAGGCGGCGGCGCTCACCGCGCTCGAGAAGCTCCCGGCCGACCGGTTCGCCACCGCGGCCGAGTTCGCCGAGGCGCTCAAGGACAAGACCTACACCTCCACCGTTTTGATGGAGGCGGCGGCCGCCCCGGCGCTCAAGCCCGGAGCTCGCCGCCGGCCGAGCACCGCCGTGATGGCGCTCGGCGCCGCTCTCGCCATCGTCACGGCCACGGCGCTCTGGGGCTGGCTGCGGCCCGCACCGGCGCCGCTGCTGAGCCAGTTCAGCCTCGCGCTCCGCCCCAACCAGGCACTGCAGCCGCCGCTGGGGACAGGCGGCGCGCGGATGGCGCTCTCGCCGGACGGCCGGGCGCTGGTGTACAGCGGGCCGGGCGACGGCGGCAACCGCCTCTGGCTCCGGCGGATCGACCAGCTCGACGCCACGCCGATCGCGGGCACCGAAGGCGCATCGAGCCCCTTCTTCTCCCCGGACGGCCAGCGAGTCGGATTCATCGGTGGCGGGACGCTCGTGCGCATCGCCTCGCTCGCGGGGGCGCCGACGGTGACATTGACCGACAAGGCCAACACCAGCTCGGGCGACTGGGGCCCCGATGGGTACATCTACTTCGAGGTGGACTCGGGCGTCGGCCGGATGCGCGCCTCCGGCGGGAACATCGAGCCGGTCTACACCATCGTGCCCCAGAAGAAGGAGATCGCGACCGAGTGGGTGCACGTGCTGCCCGGCGCGAGCGGGCTGCTCTTCCGGCTCCGCCACGCCGGACAGGGGCCGGCCGACTTCGAGATCATGGCGATGACCCTGCCGCACGGCACGGCGCGCTCGCTGGTTCGGGGCATCTACGCCACCTACGCCCCCACGGGGCATCTTCTGGTGGTCACCGCGGACGGGAAGCTGATCTCCATCCCCTTCGACGTGAAGAAGCTCGAGTTGACGGGCCCGCCTGTCGCGCTCATCGAGGGGATCGGGGTGCGAAACGGGGGCTTCAACATCGACCTGGCCCTCGCCGGCAACGGCACGCTGGCCTACACCACGGGCGGTACGCTCGGCTCTCGCCGCGTGGTATGGGTCAGTCGCGAGGGCATCGCGAGCCTGGTGGACCCCACATGGGATCCCCAGGGCGTCATTGCGTCGGCCAGCCTCTCCGCGGACGGGAAGGCCGTAGCCGTCGATCTCGCGCGGGACGGCCGCCGCGACATCTGGGTCAAACGGCTCCCGGACGGTCCCTTCTCCCGGATCACGTTCGGGGACACCTCGAACGTGCGTCCCGCCTGGTCCCCTGACGGCCGCGACGTCCTTTACATCTCCGATCGGTCGGGTTCCGGCGTGGGGCCGGTGTATGCCCACCGGGCGGATGGGACGGGCATTCCGCGCCTGGTGCATGCCAGCTTGCCCGCGTTCGATTTTGGTCAGGTGGCCCCGTCGCGGGATGGGCGCTGGCTGATCTTCCGAACCGCCCCGGTGGGGGCCGGGAGCACGGATATCCTCGGCCTCAACACCGGAGACACGACCCTGGTTTCGCTGGTCGCCTCACCCGCCGCGGAGTTCTACCCGACGCTTTCGCCGGACGGACGCTGGCTGGCGTACGCCTCGAACGAATCGGGGTCGAACGAGATCTACGTCCGGCCGTTTCCCGAGACCGCGTCGGCCAAGTGGCAGGTGTCCACCGCCGGCGGCAACGAGCCGGCGTGGTCCCATACCGGCCGGGAGCTGTTCTACATCAACGGCAAGTCGGAGATGGTCTCGGCCGAGATCCCGCCCGGCGCCACCTTCTCGGTCGGGCGCCAGCGGACCCTGTTCTCGGTGGCGGAGCTCGCCCGCGCCGGGCCCGTCCCGTCCTACTCGGTGAGTCCCGACGACAAGCGCTTCCTGATGGTGCGCGAGGGAGAGACGGCGCAGCAGAGCGAGCTGATCGTGGCGGAGAACTGGCTGGAGCAGCTGAAGGGGCACGCGGACAAGTAACCGAGGGCCGAGCGGCTATCGCCGCGGCTACCCCGGAAAGAACCGCCGGTGCAGCAGCTCCAGCACCGCCGGGTCGAGCCCGGGCGGATCGAAGGCCACCGCGACCTCGCGCCCGACGTGCCGCACCACCCGGCCGCGCACCTCGATCGCGGTTTCGGCATCGAGCTGGAGCGCCCCTTCGATCCGGCTCCCGATGGCCGGCGCCGACTCGAAGCGGGTCAACGCATAGCGCAGGCCGGCCGCGCTCACGTCGCGGAGCGGGGTGCCGGTGGCCGACGCGTCCGCCGCCAGTGGAATGGGCAGCCGGGGAGCCGCCCGTCGCTCGCGATGGCGCTGCAGCAGCGCTGTCCGCTCCGCCTCGATGTGCGCCTCGGTGGGCCACCTGCCATCGGGGAAGAAGGCCAGTCCGGCACGATCGATCCGGCCGAGCCGGGCCTCGACCGCGATCCGCTCCGCCGTCCGCAGCACCACCGTCCCTGCCACCTGCTGGTCCACGCTCCAGACGCGACCTCCCGGCGCGGGCTCGACCCGGAGCCCGCCTAGGCCGAGGTCGCGCACCGCGCAGCGCAGGCCCTCGAGCTCGAGCAGCGCCGGGGACGTGCGGCGATACTCGGCCCGCTCGAGGGACCGGCGATCGAGGTGGGCCGTAGTCCAGCGCTGGTGCGGGGGCGTCATGCCGCCTCGCTCCCGCGCTGCACCGCGCGGCCCACGATCACCGTGATGTTGTCGGTCCCGCCGTCGTCGAGCGCCTCCTGCAGCAGCGTCTCGCACGCCTGCTTGGCCGACGTCATCGAGCGCAGCACGTCGCCGATCCGCTCGTCGCTCACGTGCCGGGTCAGGCCGTCACTGCAGAGCAACAGCACGTGGCCCCAGTCCATGTCGAAGCGGCTGACCTGGGGGTGGGTCTCGTGCCCGCCGAGCGAGCTCGTGAGCCGGTGGGCGAGGGGCGACTCGGCCGCCTCCTTGGGCTTCATGGCGCCGACATCGACCATTGCCTGGGCCATGGTCTGGTCGCGGGTGATCTGGGTCAGCTCGCCGTCCCGCAGCAGATAGCAGCGGCTGTCGCCCACCTGGAGCAGGTACGCGCGGGGCCAGACGCCGAGGTACAACGTCAAGGTCGTCGCCATGCCGCGGAAGTCGGCGTCCTCCTCACCCAGGCGGATGAGCTCCTCGTGGCTTCGGCGGGCGGCGTCCCGGAGGGCGTCCAGCAGCGCCTGGCCGTCGTCCTCGGCGGCGCCGAAGTAGCAGCGGGTGGCGCGGGTGACGTAGTGGGTGATGGCCTGGAGCGCCACGCGGCTGGCTGTCTCGCCCCGGGCCGCGCCGCCCACGCCGTCGGCCACCATCGCGAGGGACGCGAGCCGCTCGCTCTCGGCCATCAGCTCGGCGGCGTCGGGAATGCTGGAGAATCGCAGCACGAGCTGCTTCCGGAGCGAGCAGAGGACGAAGTGGTCCTGGTTGTCCTTGCGGACCTTGCCGGGGTGGGTCAGGCCGTGGACGTCGATCTCGTCTTCGCGGGGTTTGCGGACGGCGACGGGGCTGGCGGTTGGCGTGTGGGAGACGGGCATGGGGGCTCCGGATGCGTGGCGTGAGGCGACCTCATCAATCTGGCGATGAGGACGGCGTCGGGCCACCGTCGCCCGACATCGAGGCCCAAAGCCCCGTCCGCTGGCCGCCCGACTCCCGAGCCGATATCCTTCCCTAGGGCTCACTTCCAGGTCCTCGCCATGCTTCCGGTGCACGAACATCTCGCGGCCGCTCTCGCGGACCGCTATCGAATCGAGCGGCGCCCGGATGGCGACCTGGCCGTCCTGGGGCGCGGCGGCACCGCCACGGTGTACCTCGCGCACGACCTCAGGCACGAACGTCTCGTCGCACTCAAGGTGGTCCACCCGGGGCTGGCCATTGGGGTGGAGGCCGAGCGATTCCTTCGGGAGATCCGCTTCGTCGCCAAACTCTCCCATCCCCACATCCTGCCGCTCTTCGATTCGGGCCAGGCCGAGGAGCTGCTCTACTTCGTCATGCCGTACGTGCAGGGCGAATCGCTGCGCCGGCGGCTCCAACGGGAGGGACCGCTGCCGGTTCCCGTGGCCCTCCGGATCGCGCGCGAGGTCGCCCTGGCTCTGGACTACGCGCACCGCAATGGCGTGATCCACCGTGACATCAAGCCGGAGAACATCCTGTTCGAGGACGATCAGGCGATCGTCGCGGACTTCGGCGTCGCGGCGGTGATGGTGATGGAGGTCGCCGGTGAGGACCGGATCACCGAGACCGGGCGGGCCGTTGGAACGCCGGCCTACATGAGCCCGGAACAAGCGGGCGGCGATGGCATCCTCGACGGCCGGAGCGACATCTACAGCCTCGGCTGCGTGCTCTACGAGATGATCGGCGGCGAGCCGCCGTTCACCGGCGTCACTCCCCAGTCCGTCATGATCCAGCAGGTCGTCGCACCGCTGCCGCCGCTCCCCGCGCGGCGCCCCGAGGTGCCGGTCCCGGTCTGGCGAGCGCTCGAACGTGCGCTCGCCAAGGAGCCCGGCGAACGCTACGCCACGCCGGCGGAGTTTGCCGCCGCGCTGGAAGGCGCGAGCTCCTCCGCCCGCCCGGTCGGCGCCGGCTTCTCCGGGCGCCTCTGGCGGCGCCCGGTCGCACTCGCGGCGAGCGGTGCGCTGATCGTGGCGGCGCTCGCCCTGGCCTTCGCCCTCGCGAACCGCGGCGAGCAGGCGGCCGCAACCCGAGCCATCGCCGTGCTGCCGTTCCAGAATCTCGGCGCCGCCGAGGACGGCTACTTCACCGACGGCATCACCGAGGAGATCACCAGCCGTCTCGCGATGCTCCCCCGGCTCGGCGTAATCTCCCGCACCAGCGCCGACCAATACCGCGGCACCGACAAGCCGCTCAAGCAGATCGGCCGGGAGCTCGGCGTCGAGTATGTGCTCGAAGGCAGCGTGCGGTGGGAGAAGTCGCCCGGGAAGGTCAGTCGCGTGCGGGTCACCCCGCAGCTCATCCGGGTGTCCGATGACCGCCATCTCTGGGCGGGCCAGTACGACGAGAGCCTGGAGGAGGTCTTCAAGGTCCAGTCCCGGATTGCGGAGCAGGTCGCGTCCGCGCTGGACCTCGCGCTGCAGGCCCCGCACCACGCCGCCCTCGGCGCCCGGCCCACCGGGGACCTGCAGGCCTACGATTTCTTCCTCCGCGGCAACGAATACTTCAACCGACCTGGAGACCCCGCCGGGCTCCGCACGGCGCAGGACATGTACACCAGGGCGACGGAGCTGGATCCCTCCTTCGCGCTGGCGTTCGCCCGGCTCGCCCGGAGCCACATCTGGCAGTTCCACTCCTCGGACCGCACCGGCGCGCGGCTGGCCCTGGCGCGGAGCGCCGCGGACTCGGCGCTCAAGCTCCAGCCCGACCTCCCCGAGGCGCACCTCGCGCTCGGGCAGATCCATTACTGGGGCGAGCTCGACTACGAGCGTGCGCTGCAGGAGTTCCGGACGGCCCAGGCGGGCGATCCCGGCAACGGCGACCTGGCCTGGGCCCGTGGCCTGGTCGAGCGGCGGCTCGGCCAGTGGGACCAGGCACGGGTGGACCTGCGGCGGGCCGCGGACCTCGACCCGAGATCGCTGGTCAAGAGCCTGGACCTCGCCGAGCTGCACATGCGACTGCGCGAATACGCCGAGGCCGAGCGCTACATGAACCGGGCCCTGGAGCTCCAGCCCGACTCGCCCGCCTACATCTACCAGGCGCTGCTCATCGTCGCGCGGGACGGCGACCTCGCCGCCGCCGCGTCGCAGGTGGAGGAAGGGGTTCGCCGTGCGGGCGCCGAAGCGATCGCGTTCTGGCTGCCGCAGTTCGACGTCGGCGCGGCGCTGCTGCCGAGGCTGAGCAGCGCGTCACGGGCGGCCGTGAACGGGCTCGTCCTCGCCCGCTTCGGCACGGACTCGGCCGGGTACTACCTCGCGAGGGCGAGGACCCGTCGCTTCACCGGCGATCCGCGTGCCGCGCGGGTCTACTTCGACTCCGCGGCGCGGATCCTGGCGGAGCGGAGCCGCGCTCGACCGGACGATCCCTCGCTCCGTGCTTCGCTCGGCTTCGCCTACGCCGGCCTTGGACGCCGCGAAGAGGCCGCCCGGGAAGCCCGGGCGGCCATCGAGCTGCGGCCGCCGTCGAAGGACACCTGGTATGGGGTGGACATGCTCCGGAGCCTGGCGGTGGTCTACGCGACGCTGGGCGAGGCCGACTCGGCGGTGAAGCACCTCCGGACGCTGCTCTCGATTCCGTCCGGGATCTCGGTGCCCTGGCTCCGGGCGGACCCGACCTGGGATCCGGTTCGGCGGGACCCGGGGTTCGCGGCGCTCGTGCAGACGGGGAAGTGAGGGGGCGAGCCCGTACTCCAGATAGCTCCGGCCGGGCCTCTTGATCTCACGACCTCCCCGCCCGCATACGCCGCACCAGCGCCGGCAGGTTCTGGATCACCATCACCCGCGCCGCCGGACTGCTCCGCGCCATCACGAACGTCTTCCCGTCCGGTGATATGCCGTAGTTCGCGTGGGGCGCCGTCCCCACGATGTCGCCGATCGGAAAGAGCCGCGTCCGTTTGGTCACGGCGAGCGCCGGCGTCGTCGCGATGGCGGCCGCGACCAGGTAGGGACCATCCTGCTTCGTCTCCCGATAGAACAGCTCCCGACCGTCCGGGCTCCATACCGGCTCGTTCCCGCCATCGGAGGAGACCAGCACCTGGTCCCGCTCTCCGGCGAGGTCGCGCACGTACACCTCTTCCCGCCCCGACTGGTCCGACACGAACGAGATCCAGCGGCCATCGGGCGATACGCCGACGTACGATTCGTTGAACCGGCTCGCCACCAGCGGCTCCAGCGGTCCCCGACCCGCATTCCGGATGATCGCGGCGTCGGTGCCGGCTCCGCCCTGGGTGGAATCGGGGAGCTTCGGATCCCGCCGGAGGTCGGCGGCGGTGGTGACCATCGCGCTGCCGTCCTTGAGCCACACGCCGGTGTAGGCCAGCAGCGGCGAGGTCAGCAGCGTGTCCGGCGCCTCGGCGCTGCCCGGCCGCTTCCGGAGCAGCTGCAGCAGCACGCTCCCCGGCCGGTTCACCGGCACGATGTAGGTGAGGAAGCGGCCGTCGGGCGTCCAGGTCGCGTCGTGCCCGTCGCGGTCGAACGTGGCGCGCGAGAGTGTACCCTCGCCCAGGTCGAGGATCCAGACGTTCCGCCCTTCGATCGAGCTGAAGTCCAGCGAGAGCCGGCGGCCGTCGGGCGAGAACAGCGGGTGATGGAAGTTCCGCCGCTCCGGCGTGACCAGCCGGCTCGCGCCGTTCCGCTCGACGAACACCAGCGATGCCGGCTCCTGCGGGACGTAGGCGACGTTGCCGTTCTCGGCGACGGCGAACTGGGCCACCCCGTTTCCGGTGATCGATACATTGGTCGCCACCGTCACCGGTGCCGCGCCGACCTGCCGCCGGCCCGGATCGAACGGTGCGGCCTGCAGGGTGCCGGCGCCCGTCACGAACACGAGCAGTCCCTGGGTCACCCGCGCCTCAACGACCGGGGTGCCCAGGATCTGCGTCGCGGCCCCGGTCTCGAGATCCACCAGCACGACCGGGCCAGCCGCGGTTCCGACCCGCGTCCGCACCGTCAGCGCGGAGCGTCCGTCGTCCAGGATCTGAAGCAGGTGGTATCCGCCCTTGTGCAGCCTGGCCACGAGCGAGTCGCCCTCGACCGTACCCAGGTCGGCGTCGCTGCTGTACCAGAGCTTGCCGTCGGGGGCGAAGGCCGCGTCGCTGGTGGACAGCGACGAGGAGACCAGCTCCTCGGTGCCGCCGTCCAGCGGGACGCGCAGCACCTGTCGCGTGGTGCCCCGCGTCCCCACGATCGACCGCCCGTCGGGCGACACCAGCGGGCTGGCCATGTTGACCGCGTTCTGAATCGGTGTGCCCGCCTCCGCATCGAGCGCGTGGCGCACCAGCCGGAGCGTCCCGTCCGCGCCGGCGACGAGGTACACCACCGTCTGGCCGTCCGGGAGGAACGCCAGGTGGCGCTGCTGGGAGCTCGCCCCGCTCCCGCCCAGGCCGGGCACCAGGATACCGAGCCTGGACGGCGGCAGCTCGGGCCGCGGCCGGCTCAGCGCCCAGGCGGCGATCCCGGCCGTGACTCCCGCCAGTGCCCAGCCCGCCCACAGGAGCGGCGCGCGGCGCGAGCCGGCTGGAGGCCGCGCGGCAGCCATTGGGACGGTGGGGGCGGACGTGCTCCGGGATCCGCCGCCCGTCAGCGCCTCGCTGAACTCGCGGGCCGAGCCCCAGCGGTCGGCCGGGAGCTTCTGCAGCGCGGTCATGATGGCGGCTTCGGCGGCCGGCGGCACCGTCGGCCGCTTGGGCCGGAGCGCGGGCGGTTGCTCGGTGAGCACCTTGGCGACGATCGCCTGCGAGTTGGGGCCGGTGAACGGCGGCTCGCCGGCCAGCATCTCGTAGGTCATCGCGCCCAGCGCGTACACGTCGCTCCGGGCGCCGATCTCGCGCTCGCCCATCGCCTGCTCAGGCGACATGTAGGCCGGCGTGCCGAGCGACATTCCGGTCTGCGTCATCCGGCTGCCACCCGCCTGCTGCACGGCGAGGGCGATGCCGAAGTCGGCCACCAGCGCCGCGCCGTCCTGCAGCAGGATGTTCTCCGGCTTGATGTCGCGGTGGACCACGCCCTGGCGGTGGGCGTAGTCGAGCGCGGAGGCCACCTCGCGCGCGAGCCGGAGCGCCTCCTCCACCGGGAGCTGCCGCTCGCGCATCAGCCGGGCGCGGAGCGATTCGCCGGCGACGAACGGCATCACGTAGTACAGCAGGCCGTCGGCCTCGCCCGAGTCGATCAGTCCCAGGATGTGCGGGTGCTGCAGGTTGGCGGTGACCTTGATCTCGGCCAGGAACCGGTCGCCGCCGATCACGGCGGAGAGCTCGGGGTGCAGCACCTTGATGGCGACCTTGCGGCCGTGCCTGAGGTCCTCGGCGAGGTAGACGACGGCCATGCCGCCCTGGCCGAGCTCCCGCTCGACGCGGTAGCGGTCGGCCAGCGCGGCGGCGAGGCGGCCGGGGGTGGTGGTCATCGGCGAGCCCTCACTTCCGCGCCCGGCCCTTCATCTCCTGCGTCCAGTTCTGCACGACGACCAGCTCGTTCCGCTCGTCCGGCGTCGTCTCCCGCAGGAACAGGAAGCGCTTGTCGTCCGGGCTCACGTCGTAGGGCGCGATCGGCCCCCCGGGGACGTAGGCCGCGGTCGAGAACAGCGACTTCGGCTGCGCGAACGAGAAAGCGGCGCCCGGGCCGACGGCGACGCTCATGAGCCGGTTCGTCGGGCTCAGGTAGAACAACTCCCGGCCGGTGTGCGACCAGACCGGATCCCGCCCGCCGGCCACCGACACCTGCCACCGCGCCGACCCGGCGTCGGGAAACGGGCGCACGTACACCTCGGGGACTCCCGACTCGGTCGAGGCGTAGGCCAGCCACCGTCCATCCGGCGATACCGCGGGCTCGATCTCCGTGGCCGGTCCCGTCACCAGCGGCACCAGAGTCGAGTCGCCCATGCGCGCACCGTAGATATCGCCCGCCCCTGGCTCCAGGAATGACCGGCGAGCCAGCAGCCATTGGCCGTCGTGAGTCTCGGCCGTGTGGGCGAAGGCAAAGGGCGAGCGGACCAGCGTCTCCGCCTTCCCGGTGCCGTCGGCTCGCCGGCGCATCGGGGTGCCGCCATTGGTGTTTGCGTTGCCGATGTAGATGACCGAGCGCCCGTCGGGGGACCAGGTCGGACGCAGGTTCGCGGTGTCGCCGAAGGTGAGCCGCGAGAACGGGCCGAGCGGAATCTGCTTGATCCAGATCGCGCTGTTGCTGCTCTGGATCATCTCCACGGCGAGCGCACGCCCGTCCGGCGAGAGCGTGGCGGCGGCGATCGTGCCCTGCGGCTCCCAGGTGGAGTCCACCGGGCTCTCCAGCCCTTCACGGGTGACCCACACCGGCCGCCGGTTCCGGGCCGCGCCGCCGGTGCTGTAGACCAGGGTGCCGGTGCCGGACAAGGCCAGGTTGGTCGAGAACCCGCCCACCTCGATCCCGATCCCCTCGAGCAGCGCGATCGGCGGCCCGGTGAAGGCGAGCTTGCCCGGATCGAACGGCACCCCGACGAGCTTGCCATCGGCGGTGACCACCAGCAGGTGGCCGGTGGGGGAGTAGCGTGCGTAGACGCCGCGCATGAGCACGTGCGGCTCGCCCCGGGGGAGGGCCATGGCGACGATCTGGAAGTCGCCCACGGCCTGGTTCGCGCGGCGAGTGCGGAACACGAGGCCCTTGGCGCCTGGCAGCACGATGGGCCACTCCGCGCCGCTTTCCTTTCGAGCCAGCGCGTTGTAGATCAGCTCGCGCGGCCCACCCGTCGCGCGGATGCGCACGATCCCCGAGTCTCCCTCCACGTAGATGTAGCCGTCCGGGCCCCAGTCGCCCCCGGTCGAGTTGATGCTGTCGGACAGCGTCTGGGTGGGGCCGCCGTCGAGCGCGACGGTCAGAACCTTCGAGCCGTTGACCAGGAACCCGATCTCGCGGCCGTCCGGGGAGAAGAACGGCGAGCCTGCGCCCGCGGTCCCGGGGATCGGCGAGGAGGTGAGCTGGTCATGCTCCCGGAGCCAGAGCTGGGTGCCGCCCGAGGCGGGGCCGGCGTAGACCATGCGCTTGCCGTCGGGCGAGATCGCGACCCGGTTGCCGGACTGGTTCACGGGCGCGAGCGCCTCGGCCGGCGGCAGGTACAGACTGAACCGGTTCACGGCCGGCGTCGGGCCGGGCCGGAGCCATCCCCACGCCGCTGCTCCGGCCGCGACGATCGCGAGGCCGGCCAGCCCGATCTTCACGGGATCGAGCCGCGTCGTCCCCACGGGCAGGGCACCCGTTGCGGTGGCGGCCGTGGTGCGGAGCGTCGGCACGGTGCCCCGGCCCGCCAGCGCCTCGGCGAACTCCGCCGCCGTGCCGAACCGGTCCGCCGGCAGCTTCTCGAGCGCGGTCAGCACCGCCGCCTCGACGTGCGGCGGGATGGTGTGGCGCTGGGGCAGGATGGGGCGGGGCGACTCGGTGAGCACCCGCGCCACGATGGCCTGCGCGGTCGAGCCGCTGAACGGCGGATCGCCGGTGAGCATTTCGTAGAGCACGACGCCGAGGGCGTAGACGTCGGAGCGGGCGGTGATCTCGCGCTCGCCCATCGCCTGCTCGGGGCTCATGTAGTGCGGCGTGCCCAGCGACATGCCGGTCTCGGTCATCCGGTTCCCGCCGGCCTTGCTGGCGGCGAGGGCGATGCCGAAGTCCGCCACCAGCGCGCGGCCGTCGTGTATCAGGATGTTCTCGGGCTTGATGTCGCGGTGCACCACGCCATGGCGGTGCGCGTAGTCCAGCGCCCCGGCCACCTCGGTCGCGATCCGGACGGCGTCGGCCACGGGCAGCTGCTTCTCCCGGTTGAGCCGGCTCCGGAGCGACTCTCCCTCGACGAACGGCATGACGTAGAACAGGAAGCCGTCGGCTTCGCCCGAGTCGAACAGCGGCAGGATGTGCGGGTGCTGGAGGTTGGCGGTGAGCTTGATTTCGGCCAGGAACCGCTCGGCGCCGATGACGGCCGAGAGCTCGGGGCGCAGCAGCTTGAGCGCGACCTTGCGGTCGTGCCGGAGGTCCTGGGCCAGGTAGACCGTCGCCATGCCGCCGGCGCCAATCTCGCTTTCGATTCGGTACCGGTCGGCGAGCGCGTCCTGAAGCCGGTTGAGCAGCTCGGGCATGGCGGGTCTTTTGGTTGTGGGGATGCTACAAGATGGCCCCTTGGCGGGCTCGGCGCGAGTGCTCTCCGGCTGGCGGGGCTCCGGTGCCCGGCGCGGGGGCTCGGGATAGCTCCGTCGGGGCGCTGAAGCAGCCGCCAAGCGCCCCGACCATGAGTCACCCTGAGCGCAGCCAAGGGGGCATGCCTTGGGGTATGCCCCCTTCGCTGCGCTCAGGGTGACTCCCCCGCTCGCCC
>Ga0210120_1000146_pt1 | contig 16395 bp, 18 predicted proteins | sample Goodyear_PhragA__FD_184868 | JGI IMG/M metagenome (GOLD analysis project Ga0210120, IMG submission 184868) | Wetland microbial communities from San Francisco Bay, California, USA, that impact long-term carbon sequestration - Goodyear_PhragA_D2... | ecosystem: Environmental > Aquatic > Marine >... | reverse complement strand
ATTTCCGCCGGTTCTGAGTCGGGGATGATTGGACTGGCGCAGAATACTCCGTACGGCGGAACGAAGGGCTGGATGCACGCGTTCATGCGCGGTGTGGCGGTGGAACAGGCGCAAAATGGTGTTCGCGCAAACTGTGTCTGCCCGGGGCCAATTGATACCGCGTGGACACACAAGGAGACCGGTCCGATGGACAAAGAGATGGAGAAATCCCTTGTTCAAGCGACGCCGCTAGCGCGACGCGGTACACCCGAAGAGGTGGCGAACGTTTACGCCTTCCTGGCATCGGACGACGCGAGTTACGTCACCGGTGCGCTTTACGTCGTCGACGGAGGCACGACGATCGCAAAGGGTCCGGTGGGCGATCTGGTCCCGAAATCGTTACGAAGCCAGCCGAAAAGCGAACTGAAGCTTTCGCATTCGCATCATGGCCTTCGCAATAAACAAACACATAAGATCAAGCCCCGGAAATAACTTCAGCCTGTAAAGTTCGCTCGAATTTAACGGGTTATCCGGTTGGACGCCGTTTCCGCCTAACGAAACGCTCAACATCCCCTTGCCTGCATGCGTTCTTCGATAAGATCCCGCTCAACCTCCCAATACTTCAGCGCCGAGAGCAGGAGCCTGTCGATTCCTTCCGACTGAGTGGATCCATTGTTCGACGATTTTTCCCTTCGCCATTGCGCTGAAGGTTTGTTCGATTTTTGTTGTTTCTGTTTCGATTTTGACATTCGCCAGCCTCTACAGCGTCGTGGTGCTCCCATTAATATCCCCCTTCATAAAATCTTTTTCTCTTGGGTTTCGCATCGCAGTGTTGGAATGGTCGTGCCAATTCACCTGGCGGCCAGCACGCGCATTTCGTCCAGATTAAACTCCGGAATTGGTCGGGCGATTCTAAGAATCGTTATATTGACCGTGCGAAAGTTGAAAATTCGGCGCAGCATTCAGATCGGATCCGGGTTACGGGAGGTCCGCCTCGGCGCTGCGTCCGATCTGCGCGACCTGGCAACTTTGTTCGTCACAGCGACCGGCGGCCGCAGGCCGGCGAGGTATTGCGAATCGAACGCGCGCAGCGCTGCCGCAACGGTAGGCCCGATACCGACGATGCCCTCTTCGACGCTTGGCCCGAGGAGAGCGATCCAAAGTTCGCCGCGAAAAAATAGCTGCGGGCACCGCACCGCTGACGGGCTCTCGGGATGTCCGGCGCAGTAAATCTTCATTTGCTCGATCGCTGTCGACGCATAGTTCGCCAGGGAACGCGCGCTGGAAGGATCGCCTTTTTTTTTCATCCAGATTTTACAACGCTTGCATGCCAGGCTTTGGACGGGATTTTTTTGGGGCAGCGGATGGAAGGATCGGATTTTCACCTATAAAAGAATCCACCGCGTTCCCGATTGTGGGCGTCGTCGAGAGGACTGTAGTATCTCAATCCGTGACGCCACATACATCAACTGGCTCGTCGGACGATCAAAAACTGGAAGCGTTGCGCCGGCTCGATCAATTTCGGCAGTGGCGTTCGCTCGACGAAAGACGTTACTGTCTTGTTTGCGGAAAAATCATTACAGGGCGCCAAATTCAGGTCGCCGGCGGAACCCTCGGACCGATGAGGCTGAGTTGCCCGACCGAAGGCTGCAACTCGATTCCGATGGATTGGGTATTGCCGACGAATGAGGTCCTGGCAAAAGCGAATGAGCCGCCAACCAACGGACCCAGTACTTCGGTATTGACGCCGGAACCGGTTATTGATGTCACCGGCAAACTGACGCGCGAACAAAAGGGCCAGAATTATTTTCTGTCGCGCTTCCTGAAATTCGCTTTCAAGAGATACCCCTAACCTGTCCCCCTCAAATCCCTGCGAGTCCTTGAAGCCTCCCGGCGGACCCGCAGGGAACTAACTTCTTATCCGGCGAATTTAGTTTCCGTTCGCTTTGGTTATTCCGTGCCCGATCGCCAATGAAATCGGGTTCGCAAGCATAAACCATGCATCGGTACTTCGATGCAGAATTTGCGTTTTGAAGACCCGCTTTTGGATCCGATCCGGAATCGCGCTCCTAGCGCCGGTCGGTCATCCCGGCGAACTGCCCGCCTTTTTCCCACGGTTCCTGCTTGTTCCACGGGATCGCCGAAGCGTGCTGATTATCGGGGTCTTGCACCACGGCCGTATCCGGCGACGACGCGCACGACGTCAGCGCGACCACGAATGCACCAAGCAGAACGGGAATAACGATTGTTCGGAACTTAAGGACTTGTGCCAGCATAAATCACACTGTCTCCAGGTTGTACTTGGACACCACGCGCCAAGCTGTTGGACATGATATCGCCGATAGCGGTCGCCGGTTCAACAGAAGAAACGCGAATTTTTCCAATCAAGGTTCCGTCTCGTAAAACCAGCATTTCGGAGTTCGGTTCCACGCCGTTGCGCGCGCCAAGGTTGAGCACCACGAAATTGTAGGCCTGGTTGTAGGCAAGCACTGTTCCATGCACGCCCGCGCGACGACCGCCAATGTTTTCGCGCTGTGTGGTCGTGGTTTCGCGCCTTTTTTTCGGTTCCGACCTGGTCGCTTCGCGGGCCTGTGCCGGGCGGTCCTGGGTCTCCTGCAGTTTTTCGGCCAGCAAAGCTTTCTCCTTCTCCGCGCCATCCAGCTGACGCCGGAGATCGTCGACTTGCGATTGTAAACCCGCGCTCTCCGGGTTCCCGGCGGGTGCCGCTGTGCTTCCGGCCGCGGGTTCGTTTGTTCCCGCTGCGCGTTGTCGCAGCGCAGCGATCTCTTGCTGGCCGGCGTCCAGTTTACCTTGCAGATCCGCTTTCTCTTTTTCAACACGGGCGAGCGCCGCCTCCGCTTTTGTGGCTCGATTCTCTGCTTCAATAAGCTTGGCCTCTGGTTTCGCTGCAGAACCTGCGCCAGCTGCCGCATTCGTTCTCGCCTGCCCGTGTACCGAAGCGGGCAGGTTCGCGGCATTCGCGCGAAGGGCCTTCACTTTCTGGGAATTCAAAAAACCGAAAAACGCGGCAATCACAAGGAAAATGACGGCCAACCCGGTCAGACTTCCGGGGGTGAGCGTGAAAAGCGCCGATTCCCTTTGCGGCATAAGGATGCCTTTTAACAACGAATTAGCAGAGAATGCAATGACGATTTCGGCACGCACTCCGTAAAACTCTTCCCGCGCAAGGCTCGAAAGATGATGTTTCGTGAATCGTCATTGCGTTTCTTGAATTTCAATCGATAGAGAGACCATGGGACAAAAGCTCCGCGTACGAGCCAAACGCAAACGCCGACTGGCGTATCTGCAACGCAAGAAGGCTACCCGGCGGGCTGCGGCCACGCGGCCGACTCCGTCCAAGCAGCAGGCCCAGAAAGAATCCGCGGCGGCGGAGTGATCGATCTCCATCACACCTCGCTTCAGCGGGGTGGCCACAGGTCTTTGGGCTCGTAACCGCCTTAGCGGTTTCCCAGCGTGGAGCAAAAGCCGCAAACCAGTTCGTTCTCGCGCTGAAATAAGATTTCGCTGAAGCAGGGTTGATGAGACAGACGTCAGTTTAGCCGGCCTTCGTTCGATCCTAAATACGTATAGATTACGTCATGCAGGCCCGGGCGCGTTATCTCATCGTCGATGGACATAGCATAATTTTTGCGTGGCCGGAGCTTCACAAGCTTCACGCGCGCCGGTCTTCATTGGCGCGTGAATCGTTGATCAAGCAGTTGCGCGATTATCAGGATTGGACCGGTGTGCGCGTCGTAGTTGTTTTTGATGGGAAAGGACGAAAGATCGATGTCAGCGCCGACCGGGGTGAAGTGCAGATTTTCTATTCGCGCAGCGGCCAGTCAGCCGATGCGATTATTGAGCGGTTAGCGAGCAAGTACGCTAAACGGCATGAGTTGGTGGTTGCCACTTCCGATTTGATGGAGGCTGAGACCGTGCACGCGTGCGGCGCGGAGTCGATTTCGCCCGAAGGTCTCCGCGGACTTCTTTCCAGTGCGCGCGTGTAAGGCGTCTGTGTCAGCCCCGAATGCTTTCGGGCTTCACAGAAACGCCCTGCAAGATTATAGATCCAACTTCCTTTCGATTTCCTTCACGCGCGCGAAAAGTTTTCCGAGCCGATGGATCCAGGCGATCTGTTGCTTTGCCTCGGGAAACGGCACTGCGGGAGAACCGAACCATACGCCGCCGGGCAAATTTCTTGTGATGCCGCTCTGCGCGGCAATCATGCTGCCATCCGCGATTTCCAGGTGACCGACAATGCCCACCTGTCCTCCCATCATGACGCCTTCGCCCACGCGTGTGCTGCCCGAGATGCCGGTCTGCGCCACGATTACGGAATTTTTTCCAATCACCACATTGTGCGCGACCTGCACGAGATTATCGATCTTCACACCTTGCTGGATCCATGTCCGGCCAAACCGCGCCCGATCCACAGTTGTGTTCGCGCCGATCTCGACGTCGTCGTCGATTTGGACAATTCCCAGCTGTTGAATTTTTTGGTGCCGGCCATCGACTATTTCGAAACCAAATCCGTCCGCGCCGATAACAGCCCCACTGTGAATGATTACGCGCGAGCCGATCCGGCTTCGCTCGCGAATCGTCACGCGCGGATAAATGTGACACCCGGACCCGATGACCGTCTCATGTCCGATGTAGCTTCCGGCACCAACAATCGTGTCGCCGCCGATTTTTGCTCCAGCTTCAATCACCGCCAGTGGCTGAATCGAAACGCGATCGCCGAGCTGCGCGCTCGCATCGACGACCGCGCTGGGATGAATACCCGGGGGGAATGTCACTGGTTTAGGGGCGAATTTGAGGACCACTTGTTCGAACGCCTTTGTTGGATTTGAAACGCGAACCTGCGCCGCATCGATCGGTTCGGAAAAATCCGGCGGGACAAAAATTGCTGATGCACGGGTTTTGCGCAGCAGGCCGATATATTTTCGATTCGCGAAAAAACTGATCTCTCCCGGAGTCGCTTCCGAGAGGGACGCCGCGCCGCTGATTTGCAGCGCCGGATCACCCAGTAGCTCGCCACTGCATACCGAAGCTAGTTCTTGAAGAGTAAAGTACATACAATCATTAAACGTTGCGGTCCGGGGAGCGCACACGGCTCGTCCCGCGCCTGCGGGAGTGAGCGCGTCCTGGCGATCGCGGACTTTTATTTTGATCTTTCACGGTTTCGTTTCCTGACGTTCACGAAAAGATTGTTTCGGCGGGACACCACGCCAAGGCGTGTGAACTGCACCAGCACGCCTGACGCGTGCGCTCCCCGGAATCGCTGCCTCGCAGTCATTTCCACTGCGGCGGGCGCTTTTCGATAAATGCTTGCACACCTTCGAGCGCAGCTTCGTCCATCATGTTGCAAGCCATGGTTTGGTTCGCTGCTTCGTACGCGGCCGTGATTCCGAGTTCCAGTTGGCGATAAAAAAAATCTTTTCCCATTGCGACTGCGACGCGCGGTTTGCTGACAATCGCAGCGACAATTTTCTCGAGCTCGGCGTCCAGCTGTTCCGGTTCCGCAACGCGATTGATCAATCCACGCGCCTTTGCTTCCCCGGCGCTGATAAATTCGCCGGTCACGAGCATCTCAAACGCTGCCTTGCGCAAAACATTTCGTGAAAGTGCCACACCCGGTGTGGAACAGAAAAGGCCGACGTTAACCCCGCTCACAGCAAATCGGGCTGTGCTCGATGCCACGGCGAGATCGCACATCGCAACCAACTGACAACCCGCGGCAGTCGCGATTCCCTGGACTCGTGCAATTACAGGCACAGCCAACCGCTGGATGCTCAGCATCATGTCGGAGCATCGAGCGAAAAGCCGTTCGTAATATTCCTCCGATGGGTCGGCTCGCATTTCCTTCAGGTCGTGTCCGGCGCAAAACGCTTTGCCTGCAGCGGCAATAATAACAACTCGCGCGGATTCGTCGGACGCAATCGCGTCGAGCTCGCGCTGCAGTTCGGAAAGCATTGCTTCGGACAAGGCATTGAAGGCCCGCGACCGGTTGAGAGTCAATGTGACCACGCCACGAGCGTCTTTGCTTCGCAGGACGCCCGGCTCTTCGGATTCTGTGGTTTTCGGGCGCGATGACGGCTCGGTCGTTACTGGAGAAACTTTCACAGGCAAAGAGACTCGGACGCTACTGCCGAAATTCCAAATCTGAAATTCGAAAAATTTAGTTTCCGTTTGGGGCGAGCAGCAACATCATCTGGCAATCGGAGCACAGACATCTTGTCTGTGGGGAAAGCGGGCGTCTCGCCTGCTCCGACGGCGGGCAAGATGCCCACCGGCCCCACAGCTGGGACGGCCCGTGCCCCATTTCCGAAAATGAAAATCATCGCGATTGCCAATCAAAAAGGCGGAGTCGGCAAGACAACCACAGCCGTCAATCTCGGGGCTGCGCTGGCCGAAATGGGCAAGCGGATTTTGATTGTCGATCTCGATCCGCAAGCGAATGCGACCAGCTCATTTGGTTTGCAGGGAACCGAGGAGATCAGTCTCTACGAACCGCTCCTTGGCGAGAGTTCCATTACTGAAAAGATTTTGCCCACACGGCGTGAAGGCCTGTTCCTGGTGCCCGCCGATCTCGATTTGGCAGGCGCCGAGGTAGAAATCGCGCGGATGCCGAATCACCTCACGCGCCTGGCGGAAACCCTCAAACCACTGCGCACGGATCAAACGTTTGATTTCGTGTTCCTGGACTGTCCGCCGTCGCTCGGAATCCTGATGAGCAACGCACTTGCGGCTGCGGATGAATTGTTAACTCCAATCCAATGCGAATATTTCGCGCTGGAAGGATTGGTAAAAATTGTGCGGCTCATCGAGCAAGTGCTCGATTCGGGCGCCAACGATCGGTTGGAGCTCGGCGGGATCGTCATGACGATGTTCGACGCGCGGACCAACCTTAGCCAGCAGGTAGTGGCTGATGTACGAAAGCACTTTGGCGAACGCGTCTATAAAACTGTGATCCCGCGCAGTGTGCGCTTGAGCGAAGCGCCCAGCTTCGGCAAATCGATTTTGGAATACACGCCGAGCGGACCCTCCGCCCAGGCGTATCGCGCGCTGGCGCGCGAATTCATGCAGCGCCACGCTTCGCCAGCCACTGCTGGCGAGTCATCGCGTACACCAGCGTCGGAAAACCCCGAAACGTAATTTCCCTTTCAACGTTCATCCCGTTCTTTTCAGCGACGCGGCGGGACGGCACATTGTCCGGGTGAATGAGCGAAATGACGCGGGACAGCTGACAGTCGCGAAAACCGTGATCACACACGGCCCGCGCCGCCTCTGTAATGAGGCCCCGGTTCCAATACTCCGGATCGAGCCGGTACCCAATTTCAATCTCGTTTGGCAATTCCGGGTGATGGAGAAAACCGCAATAACCGATCACTGCGTCTTCGTCGCGCCGGACAACGGCAAACTGCGACGGGATGCCAGCCTGCTCCCAGCCTATGACTTTCCTGATGAACGCGACGGTCTGTTCGCGCCTGGTGAAAGCGCCTAACGAAAATCGCATGAAATCCGGATTGGCGAACAATCGCGCCATGGCATCCACATCTTCTTCGCGAAAGGAGCGCAGGATCAGGCGAGGCGTTTGCAACTGCATGACGTTACAAGTTCGCCGGGCAATCCCAGCTTCTCAATAAATTCGGGGAATGATGTTCAGCGGAGGGTGGATCGGCTTCTCCGATCGAAGATTCGCCGTGCCAAAGACGGTGGCATGCTCGCTGATCGGAGATTCGCCGTGGCGAAAGGCGCTGTTTAGATTCTGGCGGCAAGCCGCACCTATAGCCAACGCGCCCGGAGGTCGCGTTCCACCTTGAGAATCGAGTTCGCCGATCGGAGATTCGCCTGGCGAAAGGCGCAGACGATGTGGCGGCAGTGCCGCAGCTTTTCGTGCCAACGCATTCCCCTTTAACGTACATTTGGCGTGCGACTTTCGATTCAGATTAGAGATGCCACGAAAAGATGAAGATTACGCGCGACCGGCACAGCCACCCGACAGTTCAAGCCTCGCCACCGTTCGCGAAGCTGCAGCTCACTGTACTGCCTGTCATTTGTACAAGCGCGGTACGCAAACTGTCTTTGGCGAAGGTCGCAAGCACGCAACGATGATGCTGATTGGCGAGCAGCCGGGCGATTACGAAGATGTCGCGGGCAAACCGTTTGTCGGGCCGGCCGGGAAGATCATGAACCGCGCGCTCGAGGAAGCTGGAATCGACCGGTCGCAGGCGTACGTCACCAACGCGGTGAAACATTTCAAGTGGGAGCCGCGCGGCAAACGCAGGATCCACCAGAAACCAAACGCGCGTGAAATCGCAGCCTGCCGTCCCTGGCTGGAAGCGGAGTTGCGAATCGTTAGGCCTAACCTGGTCGTGGCAATGGGTGCAACAGCGGCGCAGGCAATCTTCGGGCCGTCCTTCCGTGTCACCCGCGAACGCGGCAAAGTGTTATCTTCAAAACTTGCGCCGCGAGTTCTCGCCACGGTTCATCCATCATCGCTGCTTCGCCAGCCCGATGAAGAATCGCGTCGACGGGAATACGAGCATTTTGTCGCCGATTTGCGCGTCGCATTCAAAGCAGCGGCGGACTAAACGCCCAGCACTTCTTCCGGTGGCATCAACGCAGTGACAATCTAGCTATTGGCAGCAGAATTTCGCCGCTGCTTAAGTACAAGCTCCGCGAGTGGCAAATCTCGCGGATAGGTGATCTTGAAATTGAAATCGTCATTCAGAACGAGAACCACCTTGTGTTTGAGTCGCTCCACCGCGGAGACTTCGTCAGTAACGGAAATATTTTGCGCATAAACGGCGCGATACGCGTCTTCAATCAGCTTTCGCTCGAAAATCTGCGGCGTCTCCATCGCGTAAAGCTGATGCCGATCGACCGAATCGACGACTAAAAGATCGGAGTCCGCGCGCTTTAAAGTGTTGTCAACTGGCTGCGCCAGGGCGGCCGCTCCGTAGACGCGACACTGTTCGAAGGCGCGTTCGATCTGCTCCGGCATGATCAACGGACGCGCAGCGTCGTGCACGGCCACATATTTCGCTTTGGCATCGATCACATCCAGACCGGCACGCACGGAATCCTGCCGGCGTTGGCCGCCGGGCACAATCGAGCGCAGTTTTTTGAACCCGGCGTCGCGACCGATCTTTTGAATCTCACCATGCCGATCTTCGCGCGCGACCACGATGATTTCGCCGACCGAAGGCGCGCGGTCGAACGCGCGAATTGCGTGTGCCATGACGGGTTCGCCCGCTACGACGGCAAACAATTTATCCAGTCCCATGCGCTGGCTGGTGCCGCCCGCGACGATGATGGCGCTTAGCATGACGTTGATGTGTTAAATGTTAAACCGTTGAAGCTCGAGCCGTCATCCTGAGCGGAGCGCAGCGGAGTCGAAGGATCCCGCGATGTAATATTCCGGTATTGCCGCGGGGTTCCTCGACTTCGCTCGGAATGACTTTTGGTCAAACGCTTCAACCAATTACGAAAGTTGTTTTTGCACCTCGGCGCTCAACGTCTTGCCATCGGCGCGCCCGCCTGCTTTGGCCTGCAAGGCTTTCATCACTGCACCCATTTGCGCCTTTGATGTGGCGCCGACCTCGGCAATGACTTCGCGCACAATCTTTGCCAGCTCCTCGGCGCTCATCTGCTGCGGCAGATACGTATTCAGAATCGCCAGCTCTTCTTTTTCTTTCTCAGCCAACTCTGCGCGGCCACCTTTTTCAAAACTTTCAATAGAATCCTGACGTTGCTTCGCTTGCTTGCGAATGACCTGGACTGCTTCCGCGTCGTTCAAATCGGCTCCTGCATCGGATTTTGCGATCGCAGCATACTTCAACGCCGATTTTAGCATCCGCAACACGCCGAGCCTGGTCGCGTCTTTGGCGCGCATCGCCTCCTTTAGATCTGAATCTACACGCTCCTGTAACGTCATATGCGAACGATTACGTAGACCAAGCCAGTTGTCGATCATGTAGCCGTCGCCCTGTGGGCGACGACTTCTCGCATATCGAACGTGACAATTCGCACTGCTAAGCGGTTACAACGCCTCGGCGCACTTGCGAACCGATGCAGCGTCACCAACGGAGATGACGTTGATTTCCCGGTTCGTGCGTTTCAACAAGCCCGCAAGCACGTTGCCCGAGCCAAGCTCAATGAAAAAATCGCACCCAAGATCGAGAAGCCGCTGCATACAATCTGTCCAGCGCACAGTTCCGGTGACTTGGTCACGTAACGTTTCCCGGATTCGATCAGGGGTTTTTACCTCTTCACCTGAGACATTACTGATAACCGGGAAGCGCGGTGAATCGATCGGCACGTCAGCAAGTATTTTCTCTAACTTGTTATAGGCGCTTTCCATGAGACGCGAGTGATATGCGCCAGCAACGTTGAGCATGGTCGCACGACCAATGCCGTATTCTTTGGCGACGCCCACGGCGGTCTCGACGTTTGCGAGCTCGCCGGAAATAACGATCTGATTAGGCGCATTGACGTTGGCGATATCGACATCCTCATCAGCGGCAAGCCGCCGCACGTCGTTTTCCAAACCGCCGATCATTGCCGCCATGCCGCCTCGCGTGGTAGCGCAGGCTTCGTCCATGAATTCACCACGCTTTTGGACCAGCTTCAGACCGGTTGCGAAATCGAAACTGCCCGCCGCCGCGTGGGCACTGAGTTCGCCTAACGACAAACCAGCCGCGCCGCCGATGGGAAATTCGCCGACGACATCCTGCAACGCGGCCAGTGCTGCCAGCGAATGGACGTAAAGCGCCGGCTGACAATTTGAGGTCCTGGTCAAGTCCTCGATCGGCCCGTTCCAGGCAATCTCACGCAAGCTTCGGCCCAGGATTTCGTCAGCCTGACCAAATAGATCCGCTGCGACCGGAAATCGCGCGGCGAGATCGCGTCCCATCCCCACGCTCTGCGCGCCCTGGCCGGCGAAAAGTAATCCAATCTTGTTTGCCATGACTAGCTCCTGGACAATCCTGAGTCCACCAGCTCAAAACCGACTGAACCAGCGCTAACCTCCGGTGTCCCCTTTGTTCTATTTATTTCACTCACTACAATTAATTTGCAGTTTGTTCCTCTGCTCCCACGATGGTGATAATGCATATGAATCCGCGTCTTTTATTGTCAATTGGAACTTGCGCCGCACTCGGCATGACCGCGGCATCCGCAACGACTTCACCTGAATGTTCGAGCCCCGAATATCATCAGTTCAATTTCTGGATTGGCCAATGGGACATCAAACAGAAAATCCTCAAGGCTGACGGTACGTGGTTTGAAGCGAATGCCAGCACAAACGTCTCTCGTGTCCTTGGTGATTGCGCTTTGATGGAAGAATGGCAGGGCGATGTCCTGTTCTTTTGGGAAGGCATGGAGAAACCGGAACCTCTCAAAGGTTTCAGCGTCCGCGCGTACGATCGAAAGACGAAACAATGGACCATCTCCTGGATGGATACCCGCCATCTTCGCTTTACTCAATTTGCAGGAAACTTTCGCAATGGACGCGGAGAATTTTTCCGAAAACAGGCGAATGAAAAAGGAAATGAAACTATCACACGGGTCACCTTTTCCGACATCAAGCCAGCTTCAGTCCTCTGGGATCTGTCGATTTCGACAGACGCGGGCCAAACGTGGAAAACACTTTGGATCATGCAGATGACCCGTCAGGGAAAAGAGGCGAAGCCGGCGGACAATAGCTGATCTCCATGCGCACTATCATCCTAAGAATACCGAAAAAACGAGACCTCATGGCTCCGCCATAAGAAAAGACAGGCAGTGACTACTGTTTTACTAGCCAGCAGGCGATTGATGGGATCAAATGGCTAATCCAGCAGAGAGCTATGAAAGCTACATGGTTCCGACGCTTTTCGGTCCGTGCGCTAGAATTCTTGTTCAAGCGGCCGATCCGAAATCAGGTGAGCGCGTTCTGGACGTAGGATGCGGCACCGGGATTGTTGCTCGCGAGGTTGCGCGTTTAAAAAAGCCTAACAAAGTCACAGGAATTGATCGTAGTCCAAACATGCTCTCAGTGGCGAGCGCGGCTGCAGACCGCCAAGGGCTAACAATTGAATGGCGCAAAGGGAATGCGGAACAGCTTCCTTTCGACGATCGGATGTTTGACCTGGTTCTATGCCAGTTCGCGTTGATGTTCGTTGCTGATAAGGCCGCGGCGCTCTCAGAAATGCGCCGGGTCGTAACTCAAAGCGGTCGCGTTTTGATCACCGTTTGGCAAGGGCTCGATCGCCACCCGTTTTACCAGACCCTGCACCGGGTCATTCAACGACGCGCCGGCATATCAGCTCTCCAGGATATCTTCGCACTTGGCAATCCAGACGATCTGCGCCAACTCGCAATGGCAGCGGGATTTCGAAAGGTAGATATTACGCCCTTTTCCATAACAGCACGTTTTCCAAATCCCGATCAGTTTATTGCTGGAGAAATCGAGGTAGATACCGCTTCGATTCCTTCGATGCAGCATCTCGAGCCGCAAGCCCGAAAAGCAATTGTGGCAGCCATCATCAAAGACATGGAGTCGCCATTGAGAAATGTGACTTTCGACGACAATGTCGTAATACCGTTCTCGGGACACCTGGTGAGAACTCATCCCTAACGACCACATCAAATGCACAGCCTACTCGGTTCCACTGTGTCGACGACCCCTGCCAGACGGTTTCGAAATCATCTTCGATCGGTCGCGATACTTTTGCTCGCACTGCCACTTCCACATTTGGTTTCCGCCAAGCGTATCGCACCATTGAAAGTCGAACCCGCCACTTACGAAGGGATCCGTTACATCGCACCGAACGACGATGGTCGCCGCGGATACATCGAAGCGTTTGACGTCACGACCAACAAGAAGCTGTGGGAATTAACGCTCTTTACTAACCGTATCGATCCGAACTTGGAGGAAGACGTTCAGTGGGTATTCATCAAAGCACTAAACGTTCGGGATGGCCGGCTCATGGCTACATCCGAAAATGGAACTACCTATGAAATCGACTTGAAGGCAAAAACGATTACGAAATCTGATCCACGATCATCGCCGCCACCGAAATCAACTCGAGACACACCAGAAGCAGTCCAAAGAGCCCTAACGAAAGAATCGCTCGGAAAAAAGTATGACCTATCCGCCAACATCAATCCAGCCTTTCTGGAGGGAGACTTCAACGGCGACGGCAAGATTGACGTGGCCGCTTTGATAAAGCAACGGTCGTCCGGGAAGATTGGGATTGCGATCGTCAGTGGCGGAACAGGCAGGGTGACAGTCCTCGGCGCCGGCGTCGCGGTCGGTAACGGCGGCGATGACTTCGAGTGGATGGACACCTGGGAAGTCTATTCCAAAGAGCGTGCTCGCCACGCCGCAGGTGAAACAGGCGTCACAACTCTTCGCGGCGACGCGCTTCTCGTAAGCAAAAGCGAGGCAGCCAGCGCCCTGATCTATTGGAAAGGCAACCGATACGTTTGGCTTCAACAGGGCGACTAGCACCTGGATGCCTTCGAAAATTTGCCGCACCGGAAAAGAGATCAACCGGGGTAGTACGAGGGGAGCTGCAGGAAAGTCCAATCTCTAAAGCGAAAAATGGAGCCTTCTTCGGCAAGTCGGATCGAAGGGCTTTGTGGCGGCTCTGACCAGTCGAGTGCTTTATTCCAGATTCAAGTCCTCCCAATGGATCTGAATCGCGTTCCAAGCCGTTCCACAAAAAGCCTCTTCGTCGTAGTGGTAGTTGAAAGCGACGTTACCCAGGGCATCGAGACCTACGAGGCCGGTATAAACATAAGGGCCGCCAAGCGTGTAATCGATGAGGTAGTTATCCGGCGCATCTTCATAAACACTACTGCAGAACGGGCTGTAGACACTCGGATCCGGGTAATAATGCCATGTCTCAATCGCCTCAAAAGCACCGAGATCGATCTGATATTTGCGAGGTGCACTGTAGGTGCGTGTTTCTCCCGGCGGTTGCTGAAAAGTGCTGCCGGCTCCATCATCGAAGAGGAGCAGTTGATCGCCTGGCATGGACACAGCATGCTGACCGATTGGCGGCAATGTGCCCGGGGCCAGCGTAAGGGAGAATTGGCGCAGTGACTGGAACTCATGCCAGTGCTTTGTCGGATCGCCCAGAATCCATCTAATTGTTCCAAAATCGTAATCAATCGCGATAACAAAGTTTTCCCGGCTGGAAACGATCAGTGAGTTATCAGAGCTGCGGTAGGCGGTAGCATTGTTATGAAACCAATCGGTGGGCGCGGGATACACGAATTGGCTTGGATCGTCCCCACCGGCAATCATCGCTGCGCTGATGATGTCTGCCAGGTTCCAGCTCCGGAGGACATTGCCGGCGGCGTCCACCTCCAGATTGACGCTCTCAGTTTGATTGACGGTGTTGACGTCGAGGATCATTCCCTCTCGGCCTCGGTCAATATTGTGATGGAAACCGGTAACACCAATCCCGCTGTAGTTGGCCACAGGCGTGGTCACGCCATCGAACTCAGTGCGAAGAAGCGAGGTGCCGGACGCAACGTAAAATGCGTTGTCAAAAAGAATGCTGTTCTGGACCCCTACTCCTGCGGTGCCGACCCAGCGGATTTCGCCGTCAGTGTCGATAATAATAGGCGTGTTGGAATCGGCATAGTTCTTCAGGAGAACAAAGTCGTAGCTCAGGCTAGTGCCTGGTAACCGCGGCTGAACGACGGTCGGATTGGAGTACGTGCCTCCGTTATAGGCAGGCGTGGTAATGTTTAAGGTGAACCGTTTGTCATGGTGAAATCGATCGCTGAACCCCAAAGTGATTGTGACGTGGTTTCGGCGGCCGGCGTAGAGACCAAAGACCGGGACGGTTACGCTGCCATTTTGGGGATCAAAATAACCGCGCGTTTCCAAATAAGATCGCGCATATTGGACCTTGATCGGCCGCGTAGCTGATCGCTTTTTAGGCTGAATCTGGAACTGGGCGAACTCGAAGCCGGCGATATCAGTGACGCTGGTATGGGCGAAACGGATGAATGGCGTTGGACCTTCTGTCACTTCGATGTTTTCAAACGTCCGCCCGGTCGCCGCTGCAAGGGAGAGCGCGCAGACGACTGCAGCCACGGGAGCAACTAATGGTGCATTCATGCCGCCTTTTTGTCAGACACACCGAAGTATGTCAATCATGTTCTTAGGGAAGTTTACCTAGGTAACTCGCTATTTCTTTAGCGGATATTTCGGTCAATGTCAGTTGCTGGGTCGCATGAAACGGGACTCACTGCCGACACTTACTCCCGGACTTGAGAGATTGACTGGAACACAACACTCAGCGCGTTAATTGGTGGCCCGCCAAGTGCAGCTCGGGCTGATAGCCTTGTCGTAATGGTCCCCTTCGGTGCGCTCCGCGATCGCAGCCCGACAAGATAACTAGCGCGTAATTAACAGGTAGCTCGTTCCGTGCTCTGTTTTTCCCTTCGATTTCACGCGAGAAAGAGTAGCCCCTCGAAGCCGCGACATAAGACCTGGCGCTTTCACTGTTGATGCAATCACCGCGTCGAGATTTCCGTTGTTCCATTCCGCGACCGCGCGGTCTGATTGAATGAAGTCTGTTTTACGCAGGTAAAGCAGCAGGCCTTCGTCTTTTGCAGAAACGACTTCGTAATGCAGGTGACGGGCTTCCGCTTCATGCCGGACGTTTTTTCCAAAAACAACGAGCGCGTCGCGATGATCGCGATAACCGCAGACCACTTTCGCAATCGTATAGCCGCCGGTGAAAAGGATCGCCAACAGCAACGCAGCGGCGCTCCATCTGTAGAGGCGCGTCGGCCGGTTTTCTGTACCAACCGCCCTGCGAGCGGTCTGTTCTGATCCAACACTCTTCGTCGAAGGGCTCACAGAGCCGTGGTTACAGGAATTGCGAGTCGCGATTTGGACCGCCAGCAGTAAACAGAGCGGCGGAACAACAGGGAAAATTCTGTCTACGCGCTTTGATGGAATCAGTGACATCACAATCAGGCCGCCAATGCTCCAGCAAAGCAGCCAGAAAATTTCAGGCGACATCTCGCGGAAGACCGAGCGGAACCGCCAGTGTCGCGACCAAAGATCGTTGATTGCGATCGCGATCATCAGCACGCTCCAGGGCGCAAACTTGTGCAGGAGATGCGGGAAATAAAAAAAGAGCGGCTGCGGCCGATGAATTGTTTCGCCAAAGCGTCCCAGGAATTCCCGCATGACAACTTCTTCGTAGAACCCGGGTTGAAATCGAATGCCACCGATCACCCAGACCAGAAAAATTGCGAGCGAGGCGACCCATGGCCACCAGCCCGGCCACGCGCTCTGCTCCAATTGCACACTGGGCGCCTCGCGGCCCGGGTCAACGCCCCCGGCGGCTACAGCAGCGCATCGCCTGCGCCACCACTCAAACACTCCAATCCCCGGGA